>Ga0209187_1000023_pt1 | contig 357675 bp, 281 predicted proteins | sample BantaG_FD_187430 | JGI IMG/M metagenome (GOLD analysis project Ga0209187, IMG submission 187430) | Marine algal microbial communities from Bantry Bay, Ireland - BantryBay_4 metaG (SPAdes) (version 2) | ecosystem: Host-associated > Algae > Red algae > Unclassified | place: Bantry Bay, Ireland...
TTTTTCTGACGTTCTGTATAGTTCTTGACTTACGTTGACTTCAGCCGGTTTACCTAAGCAGCTCGATATATCTGATCAAGAATATAGCGATTTCCTCTTATTCTTTGTACTTCCTCAAGATACGAGATGGATGGGTATACCATTATCAAAGTGGTTGGTCATCTTCAATAGATTTACCTGGAGAAAGTAGAGGAGATCATACTGCAGTTGCTGATCTTCAAGGAAATATTATTGTTTATGGTGGAGCAAATCAATTTTATGCCCCTTCTGGATTTCAAAAGACTGCTAAAGTTGATGGATTTATAGTGAATCCTATAACAGGGATGAAAACAAGTATTAGTGAATGTAACTTGACAAGTGCACGAAGATTTGATGCGCAATCTATTTGGACAGGTAATCAATTATTCATTATGACAGGCAGCTGCGTTTATAGCGCATTTGGTCTATACACACCCAAAAACACATTTGGCAGGTTCTGTGAAGAAAACCAAATATTACTTTACAATTACGAAGATCTTTCATTTCCAAAACCAATATTTTATACTACTCTGTTTAGAGATTCTGATATTTATTTATATCGAAAAGAATAAGATAAACTTCAAATTAGAAATTTTTGTCCAATTAAAATCTAATAAAAAAGCGCCTGTTGAAATTACTAAATCTGAGTTCAAGGTGATAGTTTTAATTTGGGATGGCAAAACCAATGGAAAAATTGCCGAAGAATTGTTCATTTCAATTAACACTGTAAAATCTCACATGAATAATATTTATAGCAAACTAGCTCTGAAAAACAAACCTCAATTAATTAAGTATTTACGGGATTTTTGATTTTATATTGCTTCGCAACTGAAAAGTTACTTAAGACCGCTACCCTATTTTCCAGCATGCCAAGTTGCTACCTTTTAAGCGCTGGCAGAAGTTGGTAACCTGGATCGTGGGACTTGGTAAAAAAGACTTAAGATCGCTTCGCTTTTAGACTTGAGACTTAAGACCTTTTAAGCGTTGGCATTAGGGGCAGCAGAAGGTGGCAACTTTGATCGTGGGACTTGGTTAAAAAAGACTTAAGACCACTTCGCATTTAGAAGATTCATCGCGTGCACAATCCTAAAAATAAATTTTATCAATAGATTTTTAATGCTGAATAGATCATACCAAACTTGAAATATTTGTTATATCTTATACTAATAAATAGTAAGCTATGTCACTATTCAAAAAATTAAATCTCAAAGATCAAAATAATGTTGTTGTCCTCAATCAACCAGATGGATTTTCTTCCTTTCTTAAAGAAATCGGTCCTGATCGAAATTTAAAAACTAATCTTCGAGGCGTCAAAGAAATAGAATTTATTCTATGTTTTAGCACCAAAGAAAAGGAGTTACACATTTTAATGGACAAGATTGCCCCTAAGTTTAAGGGAGACGTCATTTTCTGGTTAGCCTATCCAAAAAAGAGCTCTAAAAAATATAAAGCAGATTTCAACCGGGAGAGTAAGTGGGAAATGATGGGGAAATATGACCTAGAGGGTGTCAGAATGATAGCTATTGATCAAGATTGGTCGGCAATAAGATTTAGAAATGTAGCCTATATTAAAACTATGACTCGAAAATTTAAGGCGCTTTCCGAAAAAGGGAAAATAAAAGCTGGACAAAAGCCATCATAAAGTATCAAATCTGACAATTAATAAAATGTGCCTTGGGAACAGATTTTTCATAAATTTCGTTACATTTAAATAGTAATGGCAGAAACAGCAATTATAAACGAAGAAGAAAAGAAGCTCATTTTAAAAGCTTATCGCGCCCTCTTAGGTTCGATTAAATCAAAAATGAATGCGGAAGATAAAATCAATATGCGTAAAGCGTATGAGATTGCTGTTGAAGCTCACGCTAAACAAAGAAGAAAATCAGGTGAACCTTATATTCTTCATCCTATTGAAGTGGCGAGAATTTGTGCGGAAGAAATGGGTCTAGGTCCTACCGCAATTGTTGCCGCTTTGCTTCATGATGTAGTAGAAGATTCAGATTTCACATTAAAAGAAATTGAATCATCTTTTGGTGAAAAGATAGCGGGAATAGTGGATGGATTGACAAAATTAGATGGAGCTTATGATGTCGAATCACCTCAAGCTGAAAATTTCAAAAAAGTTTTAAGTACGCTCATTTACGATGTACGTGTGGTATTAATAAAAATGGCTGATCGTTTGCACAACATGCGAACATTAGGTTCAATGCCTAGGCATAAACAATTAAAAATTGCTGCAGAGACTTCCTATATATATGCACCACTCGCTCACCGTTTAGGTCTATATAACGTAAAGACTGAATTTCAGGATTTAGTTATGAAAATTAATGAACCAGAAATTTATCAAGAATTAGCTCAAAAACTACAAGACACTAAAATTGAACGAAATGAATATATTGATGATTTCATTCAACCACTAGTAACTGATCTAGATAAACTAAATATTAAATATCGAATTAATGGACGGCCTAAATCTATTTCTTCCATTTTCAATAAAATAAAAAAGAAAGGTGTTCCTTTCGAAGAGATTTATGATCTCTATGCCGTTAGGATAATTATTGACATTGAGCCGGAGAAAGAAAAATCAATATGTTGGCAAGTATATTCAGTAGTTACTGATGTGCATCAACCCATTCCTGAAAGATTAAAGGATTGGGTAACCACACCAAAATCTAATGGCTATGAATCTCTACACACCACTGTAGTTGGTCCTAAAGGTCGTTTTGTAGAAGTGCAAATTAGATCCGAAAGAATGGATGAAATTGCCGAACGTGGATTTGCAGCTCATTGGAAATATAAAGAAGTAAAAAACCAGCAAGACATGTATGATACTTGGCTGGATAGTATTAGAGAAATTCTAGATACTCAACATACGGATGCAATTGAATTCTTAAATGATTTCAAAACGAATTTATTTAACGAAGAAGTATATGTATATACACCTAATGGGGATTTGAAAATCTTACCCAAAGGTGCTACTGCCTTAGATTTTGCATTTAATATTCACTCTGACGTTGGTTATCATTGCACTGCAGTGAAAGTAAATAATAAATTGGTACCCATGGGTGCCAAACTGAATAATGGAGATCAGGTTACGGTAATTACAAAGAAATCTCAAAAACCTAATGAAGGATGGTTAAAGATGGTAGTAACGGGCAAAGCAAAATCGAAGATTCGCTCTGCCATGAAGGAAGAGCATCGTTTAGTTGGAAGCATTGGAAAGGAAACATTACAACGTAAACTGAAAAACATGAAGTTAGATTTTGAAGAGAATGTGGACTTCATTGCTTCTCAACTTAACTTCAATAATAGATTTGATTTATATTTTGCAATTTCTACTGAACAAGTAAATGTAACAGAGTCATTAAAAGCCTTCAGAATTGAAGGAAATAAACTTTATGTAAAGGAGGAAGAGAAGAAAGAAGAGATCGTCAAAGAAGTTGTTAAACCCAAGAAAAAAGTATCTACCAAATCTCAAATTTTGGTAAACGGAGAATCTGCGGACCAATATGGTTATAGTTTAGCTGGCTGTTGCAATCCAGTACAAGGTGATGATATTTTTGCTTATTTATCTGCTAATTCAGGATTGAAAGTACATCGAACTAATTGTCCAAATGCAACTCATTTGATGGCCAACTTTGGTTATCGAATAATGAAAGCTGAATGGACTAACCAGACCAATAGAGATTTTGTGGTTGATCTAATAATTACTGGAATAGACGATGGTCCTGGAGTAATAGAACGAGTAACGGGAAAAATTTCATCAGAAATGGGAATTAATATCCGATCCTTTAGCATAAGTGGTAAGCAAGGGTACTTTGAAGGCAAAATAAGCCTTCATGTTTTAAACAAAGATCAACTAGAATTAGTTATAAGAAACCTGAAGACTACCAATGGAATTTCAAACGTAACTCGGGTGGATCGCTACTAAAAGTGGTACTAGAAAATTAAAAGTCATGATTCAACAGAATTTAGAAAATATCATTTTAGAGGTTAAGAATATTTTTTCTTCTCATTTGGAAAAAAATGCTTTGCGGAAAACACCAGAACGTTATGCAATTCTGGAAGAGATATATAAACGTAATGATCACTTCGATGCGGAAGCATTATATATCCATATGAAGAATCAAAATTATAGAGTGAGTAGAGCAACAGTTTATAATACTTTGGAATTGTTGGTTAATTGTGATTTAGTTACTAAGCATCAATTTGGTAAAAATCTTGCCCAATATGAGAAGTCATATGGATTCAAACAACATGATCATTTAATTTGTGTGGATTGCGGGAAAGTCTTAGAATTTTGCGATCCTCGAATTCAAAATATCAAAAACATGATGGGTGATATTTTGAAATTCAAAGTAACCCACCATTCCCTAAATCTATATGGGAAATGCCAGGGAGAATGTGCTCCTGAATAAATGTAAAATGTAAACAAATATAAAATGTAAAAGTAAGTCGGTTTATGATTTACATTGGATATAATTTCGCTTTTAACTTAAATAAAATAAAAGAGGCTACACAAAGTGCAGCCTCATTATATTAGAACATAGTCGTAGCCTCAAACAAAGAATTTATTCCACAATACTGATCTTTTTGATTTAAACCTCATTATTTTCTGATTGAACTCTTAGCAAATACATTCCTTTTTCTATGTTTTCAACAGATAATTCAACATCATTCACGTTCAATTTATCTTGCTCTATTACTACTTGACCATTGATCGAAATCAATTGAATACTAGTAATTATATCCTCATGTAAAATGTGTAGAGAACTTCAATTACTAACTGGATTTGGGAAGACATTCAAGTCACCTAATTTAGTAGGTTTTGATTTTCCTAAAGTCGAAATTGCACTTCTTGGTCCACCACCATCAGTCGGGAAAATTGGATCTACTATCCATTCATCACAATATTCTCCTGTAATGATGTAAACACAATCTCCTACTTTAATCGTTAAACTATAAGTATTACCAACGGTTTCTCCGTCATCTCCAACGTCACCTTCGTCACAATTGATATCCGCAGGAAGACTGATCTTGTTGTTACATTACCACCAAATAGATCAACATCAAATGACTCATTCAGAACAGTCACTTGTGCGGAACAATAAAAACTCATTACAATAAAGAGGGTACAATACCCAACTACCGTAGTTAAACGTTTCATGTTTAAATATTTATGATTTTATAATTCTTCTCTGCAAGAATTTGCAGGAAGCTTACAATTATTTGTAAATAGGAAGCATTAATAAAAGGGATGATAATGTGAAACGTGACAATAAATAAAATAACGGGCAGCGTTGAAGGCTTAGATTTTTAAAAACTAAATCCAATTAACTCATCAATAATCTTTAAAAATTCCTATTTTTGATATTTGGTTTCATCATATATTAAAATAAAATATACATGGCAGTTGATGTAATTTTAGGCCTTCAATGGGGCGACGAAGGAAAAGGAAAAATTGTTGATTATGTAGCACATAAATACGACGTGGTTGCTCGATTTCAAGGCGGTCCTAATGCTGGCCATACTATCATTTTTGATGATCAAAAACATGTATTACATACTATTCCTTCTGGAATATTCAGAGCGAATATATTAAATGTGATTGGTAATGGAGTCGTGATCGATCCAATTACTTTAATGAAGGAAATCTCCAATTTAATTGAGAGTAAGGTTGATTACAAAGATCGATTGTTAATCTCAAGAAAAGCGCATTTAATTATGCCAACGCATAGATTATTGGATGCTGGTTCGGAAGCTTCCAAAGGGAAGGAGAAAATAGGCTCCACCTTACGAGGAATCGGACCTACATATATGGATAAAACTGGAAGAAATGGACTAAGAGCTGGTGATGCTTTATTGCCTAATTTCAAGGACCGATACAATGCCTTGAAAGAAAAACACCTTGGTTTAGCTTCCTTGTATCCGACCACTGATTTTGATTTGGCAGCGGAAGAAGAAAAATTCTTTACAGCGGTAGAAGCCATGGCAAAATTAAATTTCATTGAGGGAGAATATTTTATAAATGACTGCTTAAATAAAGGTCAATCAGTTTTAGCAGAAGGTGCGCAAGGTTCCATGTTAGATATTGATTTTGGTACTTACCCATACGTGACTTCTTCCAATACGATCACCTCTGGAGTTTGCAATGGCTTGGGTATTGCGCCGCAAAAAATTGGTAGAGTGATTGGAATTTCTAAAGCCTATTGTACCAGAGTTGGAGCAGGCCCCTTCCCTACTGAATTAAAAGATGAGGTGGGCGAAAAACTACGAAAAGAAGGTAAAGAGTTTGGTGCAACAACTGGTCGTCCAAGAAGATGTGGTTGGATTGACATTCCACAATTGAAATATACTATCATGTTAAATGGCGTTACTGATATTGTATTAACAAAATTAGACATCTTAAATATATTTGATCAAATAGAAATTGGAACTGCCTATTCGATTGATGGTGTTGAAAGTCATCAGTTACCTTATGACCTTATTCAATCTAAATTGGCTCCAAAATATGAAGCCATGAATGGATGGGAGTCCTCTTTGGATCATGTAAATACTTATGAAGATCTTCCGCCTGCGGCAAAAGCATACGTTGAAAAACTAGAAGGTTTATTCGGAGTTCCGATCAGTATGGTTTCGACTGGGCCTGAAAGGAGAAAGTTATTAGAAAGAAATGTTTATTCAACAATAGCTTGAACAATATATTGATAGTCTAGGGAAGCATCGTCAGATTTTAATAAGGTAAAACCTGCTTGTTCTAATTCTTGTTCAACCATATACAATGGAAGGCGCTCATCTAATGGGACGGATACCTCTACCGGTATTTTCTTCATTTTAAAATCAACGATTACAATTTTTCCGCCTTTCTTTAAAGCATTTGTCAAGTCTCTTAGATAAGGTATTCTATTGCTGATATAGGGTAGTGTGTTTACAATTAAAATGTAATCAACTTCCCCTTCTTTTAAAAACGTATTATCTGGTTCGACCAATCGACCCTCGATATTTTTTCCTCTTTCTTTTAAGGCAACCTTCAATTCTTTATTTATAAATTCTATTGCGTTTGCATCTATATCCAATGCTAATACTTTGGCACCCATGTAAGCTAATCTAGCAGTAAAAAAACCAGCCCCTGCACCAATATCGGCAACTGTCTTGCCATTAATATCTCCAAAAACTGAAAGGACCTTACCTGGTTGCTGCCAAACTAAACGGCCTTGCTGACCTTGATCTACTTCTGGAATTACCTCATTCAATTCCTCGCCTTCTGACACGCTAGAATTACTAGAGTCAACATTTATAATTAAATTACCATCATCTACTGGTTTTCTATCCCCATTACAGGCAACTAAATTTAAAAAAACTATAAAAGTGAAAATAAATTTTATTGACGGATTCATAAATATTCTTGGTGTTTCTATTCAAAAATACTAATTAAAAATTACAATCAAAGTTTATAAAGAGATTCAAATAATTTTTCGAGCTTTTGGCGCACAGGCCATGTTTTTCCAGTGAAATTATTGATCATTATTGAAAATGCATATTTATTTCCTGACGATGCATGAACGTAACCAGTATAAGTTAAAACTCGATCTATATAGCCACTTTTTGCATAAACATTTCCCCTGGCGGATGAGTTTTTAAGCATCCCTCTTAAGGTTCCAGATTCTCCTGCCACTGATAACGATTTAAAAAATGACGGATAAAGTGCTTTGTCTTGCGATACTAAATAAAATAATCTTGATAAAGCTTCACTGCTAATACTATTTCGTGGAGATAAGCCACTTCCATCTTGTAAGAAAATGGCATCCTTATCTAATCCTTTGCTAACCCAAAAATCTACAATTGCTTTAATTCCATTTTCTAAAGTAGGCGACCCTACTCGTTTACCCATCTCTAAAAGTAATGCATCACAATATAAATTTATGCTCTTCGAGTTAGCTAAAGCAACAATTTCTGCAACAGAAGGAGATTGATGTTGAAAAATAAGCTGCATGGAGGTCTTATCAATTTCATCTTCAAGCCAAGTGCTTTTAGTAAGATAGCCTGAATGCGCAATCCCCATTTTGCTAATTGCTTTTTTTAATTGATGAGCGGCAAAATATTCTGGGTCAGGCATAGAGCCTTTTATTTTAAAAATTCCATTACCTGGCGGTATACTTCCTCGAATGTATCTTTCATACTGATGTGGTCCTCCGAATATATAGGCATTATCTCTACTTCCTTTTGGTCCCGCTAAGATTTCACTTTTTAAAGATAGAAAAGGGATTTCTGGTGATAGCGATTTTATTTCAATCAAACTCCCCTCTTTATTTTTTTGTTGAAAATTAATATAATATAAATTTTCGTTTATATTTAAAGACCAAGCTCCAGAGGCATAATAATTTCCTAGGTCTTCCCAAAGCCACGAGGGAGAAACTTTGGCAGTACCATATGCTGCATTGTCAATAATAATATCTCCAGAAATACAATGGATTCCTGCCTCGCTAATTTTTTGAGCAAAAAGAGCAAAGATTCCATTTAAATCTAGATTACCCTTTATGCGATCTGAACCTAGGGTTGGATCCCCATACCCTTTAAGAATAATATCCCCTGTAAGTGTCCCATCCTCATCGAGATTTCCACAATAATATAATTCTGTTTTAAAGGTATGCTCCTTACCTAGCAAACCTAATGCTGCAGATGTCGTTAGCACTTTCATGGAAGATGCAGGGATCAATGCCATTTGAGGGTTAATTGATTGGATAGATTTACCATCTTTTAAATCAATCAAATTAAAACTTACACTCGCATGCTTTAATGGCTTACTTTGAATTAATGCATCTAAAGATTGATTTAAATCTTGGGCATTTAAATCGGCTTGGTTTAGCATGCACCAGCATAAAATTAGCAAAAACACATTACGAATAGGCATAATGTGAAATTAGAGAAAAAATTTCAGATTTCCTTTTTTTGGGAAAGCCAAATTAAAACCTAGTCATCATTGAACATAAATCTTAAAATTAGGCAGGCGGTTTATCTTCTCTATAGTCGTAGCCAATGTGAAAAAGGGCGTCTCCCGCATTAACTACTGGTGCATTATTGTGCCCTATAATATATCCATCTTTAGTGGATTGAACTACAATTTTTTTCAAACCATCTGGATCGTTTATAACGCCTACAGGCTCGCCTTTTCTCACACGAACCCCTGATTTTTGAGACCAGGTAAATAAACCTGCATTGGATGCACGTATCCAGCTTGTCTTTTCAATATGTACCATTTTATGCAAGACTTTTACATCTTTATCAATCATGCCTTTAGCAAACATGACTCGCTTTAAACCATCAATACCTTTTTCAATAGCTAAACCATCTAACCTCAAAGATTCACCAGCTTCATATACAATGATTGGAATACCCATATCCTTGGCTACTTTTCGGAGGGAATTTTTTAGAATAGGCTTTTTCAAAGCTAACGGTGCTGCAAAAGTTAGCGCCAATTTTTCAGCTTCAACATCCGCTCTAGAATATCTAATTTGAGGATAGTTATATCTTGATGCGCCACCCGTATGAAAATCAATTCCAAAGTCAACAACAGGTAAAATTTTCTTTGTGAGTGTTCTGGCTACTCTAGATGCGAGCGATCCAATATAAGTACCCGGGAAACTTCTGTTTACATCTTTTCCGTCAGGTACTTCTCTTGAAAAATTAATAAATCCATAAATATTTAGTATTGGGATGGCAATCACGGTACCTACATCTAATTGATTAAAAAGCCCCGTCTCTATGGATTGTCTTACGATCTCAATACCATTAATTTCATCACCATGAACCCCTGCCAAAACCAACATTACAGGTCCCGGATTTGTAGATCTGTAAATATGAGCCTTGACAAATATTTGAGATCCAGAAGGAATACGCCCAACATCAATACTGACAATTTCATTTTCTCCAGGTAAGATATCTATGCCATTAATATTCATAACTTCTCCCATAACATTTAATTTCAGTTCAATTCCTTACGCTTACGTATGATTTCGTTGTAAACGTACACCTCTTTCTACAAATTGAATAATTTTTCCTGCGATATCTACCCCTGTAGTACCTTCAATACCTTCTAATCCTGGAGAAGCATTTACTTCCATAATAAGAGGACCTCTATCAGATCTTAGCATATCTACACCGGCTACTTTCATCCGCATGATTTCGGCAGTCTTCTTTGCCACTAATTCTTCTTCTAAACTGAGTTCAACCACTCTAGATGAGGCGCCTCTATGTAAATTAGATCTAAATTCACCTGGCTTAGCTTGACGTTCCATGACACCAACAATTTGTCCATCCACAATAAATATTCTAATATCCGCGCCACCTGCTTCTTTGATAAATTCTTGAGCAATCACTTGTTCCTTTAATTTGTAAAAAGCTTCCATTATGGATTCTGCACTATTTTTATTTTCTGCGAGTATCACTCCCAAACCTTGCGTGCTATTTAATAATTTTACTACTAATGGTTCTCCAATTTTATCCAGCAAAAATTGAAAGGTTCCTAAGTTATTGGAGATTACAGACTTCGGAACACCCAAACCATTAGCTGCTAAAATTTGAAGGCAGCTCAATTTATCTCTGGATCTTAATAGAGCACCAGACTTGACTGCTGTGAAAACCCCCATTAATTCAAATTGACGAATCACTGCGGATCCATATTCGGTGGCAGAACTTCCTATCCTTGGGATTATAGCATCTACATTGCCTATTTTTTCATATTGATAATATACTTGTGGTTCATCTTTTTCTAATACTAGGTCGCAACGCATATGGTCCACCACTCTCACATTGTGGCCTCTTCTTCTCGCTGCCATTACCAAACTATGGGTAGAATACAAGGCTGGATTTCTAGATAATACAATTAGATTCATTGTGTATTATGTAAATTTAATATCAAGTAATTCGAATAAAATTATTAGTCAAAATAGTAAAACAAATTACTTAAATATCAATATTCTCTTAAGCAACTATGGTTTTAAGATACTAAAATTTTAATTTATATATTATCTTAATTTATTGATTATCTTACTCTTTATAGAGACGAATGAATTATGAATAGGATCGAACTCAACAATAAACGAACTATCAATGCTTGGGCCATGTTTGATTGGGCAAATTCATCTTTTGCATTGGTTATTGCAGTAGCCGTTTTTCCACTTTATTTTAATGGGATGATCCTTGATGATTTTACTTTTTTAGGGATGGAAATGACCGATACGGCACTCTTTTCTTATTCTCTATCTTTCGCATATTTAATAATTGCAATAATGTTACCCTTATTAAGCGGAATTGCAGATTATGGGGGAAAGAAAATTTTATTTATGAAAATTTTCACTACCATAGGATCTCTTGGTTGCATTGGCTTAGTTTTTTTTAAATCACACGATACTTTAGATATCGCATTGGTTGGCTTTATACTCGCAGTAATTGGCTTTGCGGGTGGGCAAGTTTTTTACAACTCTTATTTACCACTAATAGCATCAGAAGATCAATATGATCGAGTAAGTGCGAAGGGATTTACTTTTGGATACATTGGAAGTGTAATTCTATTAATGGTTAATTTAGCAATGATCCAAAAACCGGAATGGTTCGGTTTAAGTGATGGAAAATTTGCGTCTCGAGTTTCATTTGTAATGGTAGGTGTTTGGTGGCTTGGTTTTGCTCAAATTACTTTTAGAAGAATGCCCAAAGAAAAAACTGGGATTCCTTTAAAAGGTTTAGTGCGCAAAGGCTATGATGAAATTTTGAAAGTTGCTAACATTATAAAGGATAAAAAGAATCTTAAACGTTTTCTATTTTCCTTCTTCTTTTATATTGCAGGAGTGCAAACCGTCATTTATCTAGCCTCCACTTTCGCCACTGATGAATTAAAATTCGAAGCATTTGATTTAATTCTCACTATCTTTATTTTACAACTTGTGGCAATTATAGGAGCCATTTTTTTTGCAAGAATTTCTGAAAAATTTGGTAATAAACTTTCTCTAATCGCTATGTTGATTATTTGGTCATGCATCTGTGTGGCCGCTTACTTTGTTTATAAAAAATTTGACTTCTACTTAGTCGCGGTTGCTGTTGGTTTAGTAATGGGTGGTATTCAATCTTTATCAAGATCTAGTTATTCTAAATTGATTCCTGCGGGAACCACTGACACCGCCTCCTACTTTAGTTTTTACGATGTGTTGGAAAAGATTGCCATTACTATTGGAACCTTTAGTTTTGGTTTCATTGAACAACTAACTGGAGGTATGCGGAATAGCATTTTAGCTTTAATTATTTATTTTATTATTGGTATAGGTTTGTTGTTGACGGTGAGTTTTAAGAAGCCGAAGGAAGTTAGAGTTTGAAATTTTAGAGTTTAATGTTTAATGTTTAGTGTTTGAAATAGAGCATACTTTATTCAAATTTAATTTATAAAGTTTTACACTGGGATTAATTTGAGCTGATTTCGCATACCGAATTCGAACAAAATTATTAAACGTCAATCTTGGACTAAATTGGAATTTCTTATTAGTAACATTTGAGAATTCTGGAAACCATAACCTCAGCTTTTTTCTAAATATTGATTTATAGTTTTTCTGAATCTTTTATATCAAGATTACATTGTATTCCCAATCGCCTTAAGTCTTAAGTCTTAAGTCTAATTATGTGCATTGTCTGACAGCGAAAGCGATCTGAAGTCTGAAGTCCATGGTCTACTCCTGATATTCATAGCAACCCAAATCCGGCGTGCTTACATCTCTAAAATTAAATTCCAAATCAATCGGAATTCCAGGAATCGGCGCTGCCATGCTTTCTGCAATACTCAAGGAATCTAAGTGAAAATCTCGTTCATCGATGCTCTCGAATAAAATGGCATTGAATTCTTGCACATTTTCGCATGGATCGCAATTGTCATAAAAGTTTGGAAAATTCTCCATGTCGGTCAATTCATCTGTTCGCACAATGCAATTTTCAAAATTGTAATTAAACATGTCTGGCTCATCTCCATTAAAAATATCAACCATTGAAATTTCATCACTACCTGAACCATAAATAATACTATTCTTCACCCTACAGGTAAGTCCATTTGGAATACCCGATTGGCAAAGTGCATCCGCGCATCTAAAATTGGTTAATTGCAAAGCTTCATTATTGTTTAAGAAGTTGGCTAAAGTACAATAGGTTAAAGAATAATTTCCGCCATAACTAAACTGTGCACTAAAAGTACCATTGGTATGAATTAAGGAATTGGTGACATCAATAGATGCATGTGAACCAAAAATACCTGGACCACTAGTATTAAATATTTGCGAATTATTTATCGTTAAACTAGCAGCTGAATCTACAAATGTTCCAACTACAGAATTTTTTATAATGGCATGCTCAATTAAATTGCCAGTACTTCCTACAGAAAATCGAATCCCACTCCATTGCCCGGAGATATCTCGAAATTCTTCTTCTAAGCGATCTCCTTGAATGGTGACTGGGTCAGTACTAGTTCCTTTGACGTTCAACTTTCCATTTTCTAAAAAGATCATCAAACCATCATTAAATACCAAGTCTCCATTTCTTGCAATTCCACCATGCACATATACTTTTTGACCCGGAGGCAAAGTTAATGTGCAACTATCTACAAAAAGAACTCCATAGATTACATAGGGTTTAGGATCATCCCAAACTACCTCTCCGAAATCACAGGAAAGAAAAGAAAATTGACCTCTAGAAAATCGGCTGGGTATATAATTGGCATTCTGCCCCCAAGCTTCTAACCTTACTTCTTGTGTATTTCCATTGGTTTCAAATCGAACTAAATCATCAACAATATATGGGCTGACTGACAATGGAGCGTCTGGATCTATTGTGACTTCAATAAAAATGTAAATAGAGTCATTGCCGTTGATTTCAACATCCTGAGCAGTATTCCCAGAAATTCCATCCACGTTCAACCTAAATAATGAATTTGAACCATTAGCCAATTGAATATTGGATATCTTAATAGATAAATCACTGTTATTATAGACTTTAAAGAATCGAGTCGATGATCCTAATTCAGTAAAAACAGTATCAAATCTAAGCGTATCTAGTGAAAATTCTAAGCTGGAATTCATATCAAAGACTTCCTCTTTTCTACATCCCCATTGCAAGGCAATGGCACAGCATAAGCTTAAAATGAATATAATTTTTGTTGGCATAGGTCTAGAACGTCTATTACGACCCGAAATTATAAAATATCCTGATTTAATTGGCAGTTTAATGTCTTTATCCTAACAAGAATATTCACCATAATTAGCTTACATTTGACGAAGTTTATTTATTAATTAATGTGGTACCTGATTTTGAAGATTGATGTCATTATTCCTGCTTTTAATGAGGAAGCGTCTATAGGAAAGGTATTGAATGATATACCTAAAGAACTCGTAAGAGATATTATTGTTTGTAATAATGGAAGTACAGATCAAACGGCCCAAAGCGCACGGAATAATGGTGCAACAGTCTTAGATCAACCCATATCAGGATATGGTAATGCGTGTTTGAAAGGATTGGAATATATTGCTTCTAAAGCTGATCATCCAGATATTGTAGTTTTTATTGATGGAGATTATTCAGATTATCCTGATGAAATGTCCTTATTAGTAAATCCGATTATTGCGGATGGTGTTGATCTGGTTATTGGTAGCAGAGCACTTGGCCAACTTGAAAGCGGTGCTATGATGCCTCAACAAGTTTTTGGTAATTGGTTAGCTACTACCTTGATAAAAATGATCTATAAATACGAATTTACGGATCTTGGTCCTTTTAGAGCTATTCGTTATGATAAATTACTTGACATTAACATGCAAGATAAAACGTATGGATGGACTGTGGAGATGCAAGTGAAGGCTGCTAAATTAAAAATGAAGTGTGCTGAAATTCCTGTTACTTATAGAAAACGCATCGGCGTATCTAAAGTTTCCGGTACTTTGAAAGGGACGATTTTAGCTGGTCATAAAATTTTATGGACAATTTTTAAACTGATATAAATGTCAGAGATTTTTGGATATATTTTTCTAATTGCATATTTAGTGGCATTGACCTACGTCACTTTTTATTGTCTGATGTCTTTTCATCTCCTTTATAATTATAAAAAGTCTCATTGGAATGATTTAGGACCGAAGGATCAAGAATTGGAAAAAAATGATTTCCCTTTCGTAACTATCCAGCTTCCAATCTTCAATGAACTTTATGTTGTTGAAAGATTAATTGAAAGTATCTGCGAATTTGATTATCCAAAAGACCGCTTCGAAATTCATGTCCTAGATGATTCCAATGACGAAACTGTTATAATTACAAGAAAAAAAGTTGCGGAATACAAGGCCAAAGGATTTTTAATAGAACATATCCAAAGAGCAGATAGAGTAGGTTATAAAGCAGGCGCATTAAAAGCGGGAATGAAATACGCTAAAGGTAAGTTCATAGCTATATTTGATGCTGATTTTTTGCCAAAGAAAAACTTTTTAAAGAAAACTATTCCTTTCTTCAAAAATAAGAAAGTGGGCGTTGTGCAAACAAGATGGGAGCACATCAATGAGGATTATTCTTTAATCACCAGATTGCAAGCCTTTCAATTGAATGTTCATTTTAGAGTAGAACAAGTGGGGCGGAAGGCAGGTAACTACATGTTACAATTTAATGGAACAGCAGGAGTTTGGAGAAGAGAATGCATTGATGATGCAGGAGGCTGGGAAGCAGATACGTTGACCGAAGATTTAGATCTAAGTTATAGAGCACAACTAAACGGTTGGGAGATTGTATATTTGGAAAATGTTGGTTCTCCAGCGGAGTTACCCGCAGAAATGAATGGTTTAAAATCTCAACAACACCGTTGGATGAAAGGTGGTGCAGAAACGGCAAAAAAGATGCTTCCAAGTGTCTGGAAATCAAATTTAAATTTTGGCCAAAAGGTTCATGCAAGTTTACATTTATTGTCTTCTTCAGTTTTCCTTTTTGTATTTTTAATTGGTATATCAAGTGTTCCTTTGATTTTCTATTTCGGAATTTTGAAAATTAATGCTGGCTATTTTGCTTTCTTTTTAATTGGTCTGTTGTCAATCATTGCCATCTATTACACCGCCAATGTACATGCCAAAAATAATGGAGACTCCTATATTAAATCTCTAATCAAGTTTATGTTTTTGTTTCCTGTATTTTTAGCTTTATCCATGGGATTATCTCTACATAATAGCATTGCAGTGTTACAGGGATATTGGGGGAAAAAATCGCCTTTTGTGAGAACCCCAAAATTTGCAATTTCCTCAGGAAGCGATTCGGTGAATAATAAGAAATATTTAGCCGAGAAAATTCCAATGACCACCATACTTGAAGGTTTATTAGCTATTTACTTTTTTGCCGCGGTCATAGGGGCTATTTATTATGAAAACACTACCTTCATTATGTTTCATATTTTATTAATGCTTGGCTATGGTACGATTTGCTACTATTCAATCCGGCATCTAAGATTAAAATAAATTGATTTCAAAAGTAGGGTCGGTAGTTCTTGGCTTATCAGTCATTTCGCTCAGTCTTTTTGCAAAGCAATCTGACTTCACTATTTTATTTCCGTTAATTTGTCTTGCATTTGCTGCTTATTTTTTAATTCTAAAAAAAGCAGAACAACAGGCGTTCAATTTCCTGATCGGAGCTGCAATATTAAGCAGATTATTTTTAGTATTCACTTTCCCAAATTTATCAGATGATATTTTTAGATTTGCTTGGGACGGTCATTTAATATTAGATGGGATCAATCCATTTAGTTTGTTACCATCAGAAGTTTTAGAACTAGAGCTAGACCCTTTTTACAGAGACCTATTTCCATCTTTAAATTCTCCTAATTATTACACCATTTATCCTCCAGTCAGTCAGGGCTGTTTTACGTTTGCTGCATTGCTATGTCCAACATCAATGTATGGGTTTAGTGTGTTGCTAAAATCCATTTTCTTTATTGCTGAGCTAGGGACTTTATATTATTTAATTCAAATTTTAAAACATTATAAGCTAGATAAATTCAAGGTGATGATCTATGCATTAAACCCATTAATCATTGTGGAGTTTTGCGGAAATTTACATTTTGAAGCAATCATGGTTTTCTTTTGGGTGCTCTCTTTCTATTTATTAATTAAAGAAAAATTGATTTGGGCGGGAATTATTTTTGGTCTTTCAGTATGCGCAAAATTATTAACTTTAATCTTTCTTCCTTTTTTAATTAAAAGATTAGGTTGGAAGAAAAGTTTTATCTTTTTTACCATTATTGGAATAACCTGCCTCGCGCTATTTAGTCCAATTCTTTTAGGTAATGGTAAAGAAACATTTTTAGAATCTTTGAATCTTTATTTCCAAAAATTCGAATTTAATGGAAGCCTTTATTACATATTTAGAGAAATTGGATTTATAAAGAAAGGATATAATTTGATCGCAGAGTATGGACCTTCGCTTGCGAAGTATTCGTTCTTTTCCATTATAGCTTTGGCAATTTTCGACAAGCAAAAAACTATGCTCAGCTTTCCTAAGGTTTGTCTTTTTGCAATAAGTATTTATCTGCTATTTACCACAACCGTTCATCCGTGGTATTTAGGACTAGCTATTGTTTGCAGCGTTTTCAGCAATTTCAAGTATGCATTACTTTGGTCATTCTTAATTATGATGACTTACGTTAATTATAGTTTCGAGCCCTATTATGAGCCACTTTGGGTGGTTGGTTTGGAATATGGATTGGTGATTGGTTTTTTTGTTTATGAATTGAACCTCTCCCCCCGCCCCTCTCCATCTTGATCTCAAGCGCCGCGCTTGAGATCTGCGATAGAAAGGAGAGGTGAATTGATGTGAAACATAAAAATTATGCCTGAAAAATTTAAAAGTTTCATGATTGCTTTTTGCTGCGCAAAAAAAGATTCAAATCCATCTCCATTGCACCTTCCAGATAATTAATAATTCAGTAATATCAAAAATCCTCTCACTATTTTACATTTTAAGCGAAGCGCCAATATGTAAAATGGAGAGGGGTTTGGTTTGGGAAGAGGACAAAAAAAAGCCAGCTCCTTGCGAAACTGGCTTTGTAGAAAAAAATTCTGGTATCTTAATAAGACCAAAGGTCATGTTCAAAATTAAACAACTCTTGTTTGATCTTTTCTGATTCTAATAATAAATCTACCCCTTCTAAACCGTAATCTTTCAGTCTGTAATCTAGTACATTAGATTCTTTCATAATGAAAGACGAAAATTGTCTATTTTCAAAAACATCATGCCAAGTCATAGGACTAGCATCATTGAACGGATTGAAAACTCTATGCTTAGATAAGGTTTCTCGTACTTGCGGATAATAAATCCAGAACATTGGTCTTTCAAAAAGGAAGTTTCCATTATCATCGTATTGATCGAGGATAGGTGCGATTCCTAAAATTCTTACCTTCATTCTTGAAGATTCTTTATCAAAGTACCAGATTTCTTTTAATCGATATCTTTTCACATCTGTTGGATCCATGTCATTACGTACGATCTTTACTTCTTCTTCATAAGTATCTGGATCAATTACTAATTGAGTATCGATACTAGTAAGCATAGAAGCCACTTCTTCTGGATGAATAGGCGCAGTGAATTTATCATCTTCCGCACTAAATACTGTAACGTCTCCTGCCATTGCTGCATCCATAAGGATGGTAATGAAAGGCATTTCAGGATAGGCAAATGGAAGATTGATTTTTTCTCTAATGTCTATTACTCTCCAGATTCTTTTTTCCCATGGAATATCTGCTTCTCGCAAAGGTTCATATGGTAAAACTCGATCTTCGAAAATAATTCGTCTTTGAACTATGTCATCGATGAATTCCTCCTCTTGTGGTTCGCTGGATTCCGTAATGATCTGTTCTGCATTTCTTTGAGCATCCATAGCGAATAGGCTAAGGGCAAAAAAGAAAAACAGTACTGATTTTTTGAATAACATCATGATCTCATTTTTAATATCAATTATTTTATTTTAAATACCAAGTTGTTGATCTTTTGACCTGCTTTCCAACCTGGACATTTAGCTTTTACATTATCAAAGTAATATACATCACCTGGTTTTGCTTTATTTACTAAACGAGCTACATCTCCAGAGTATCTTCCACCTCTATTGACTGCTTGAACCGCATCTTGTCTTTTAGGAACATGCGTTAAAGTAAAACCCTGAATATCACATCTTGCATCGAAGTCAAAATTCTCCAATACAGGAATTATACCTGCTTGTGCTTTAAAGGTTCCATTTCCGATTGATGAATCATCAATATTACCTAATTTCGCCACTGGCTTTGGGATTCTTTTTACTCGAAAATCTCTAGATTCATTTAAACCTGCTGCGGAAACGTTTACTTTCGCAAACTTTCCTTTTGGAGTTGGAGGTCCAGATACGTTTACAACGTAGTTGCCACCACTTTTCTTAATCGATCCTCCACCAGATCCACCCATTGAAACTTTCACTTGGTTAGAAGGTACTCCGGCAGCAGTAATGCTAACAGGATTATCAACTCCCATGTAAAAGACATTCATCTTCGTGGCAGATACTGCTACAGAACGTTCACCAACTTCATACTCAATTTCAGTATTATAACTTTCAGTCTTACCAGTTACAGGATTAGTCATAGAAGCTTTCGCTTGTATCTTTCTTACTCCTAAGCTTGAAGCAGTTTCTGAATAAGTTGCAGCACCACTACTGTTCGGTGTTACTCGCTGTCCATTTACCGTATATGATATGGTAGTTTTGGAATCTGGTCCAGCTTCTGCACTTAAGAAAACCTCCGTTTCAAATTTATCACCCTTTATGATATATGATTTTTTAGGAGCAGAAACCAATTTAAATTTCTTGATAACCACATCGTCCGTCAAACCAACCTTACCTGCTAAGTAATTAAGTACTGCAGTTTCAGATGCTTTAATATCATTTTTGAATTTAGTAAAGATCGGCATAGTTGCACCTAGAGGCATATGACCAAATGTAAAATCAGACCAATTCTCTTTTTTATTTGGAGAATTTTGCCAAGCTTCTTCATCAATACTAATTGGTAAAGAGAATGTTGCTCTATCTTCTTCATTAATGTAAGACAAAAACTTTTCCTTGTAATCAAGCATTCTTTCTTTAAGCTCTTGTCCTTTAAGCGAATCAACCATTAATCTAGTAGTTGCATCGTAAGCTTTCTTACCTTTTAATTCTCTTTTATCTATAACCATCACATAATCACCTTCATCTACTTGTCCGTTTCTATCTCCTGATTCGTCAATTAATTTTGCAACTATTTGATCTATATATGCAGATCCTTCTGCTGATAAATCTCTTACAGGATCTACTTTATCTGCATATACTTGCAGTGATGCTTGTTTTTTTGCACTTGTTTTAATCACCTCTGGCAAACCGGCATTGGTTTCATCTAGAGATGCGTTGGCAGATTTCAAACCTTCATCTACCATTTCGAATGCGTTAAATATCTCCGCGGATACATTAAGTGCTAATAAAGCAGTAAGTACCAAATACATGATATTAATCATTAACTGCCGCGGTTCCTTTGGAATTGACATAGTTCTTTATTTTTTAGTTAACAATTAATTATTAGCTATTTTGATTTGAACCTGTCAATGCTCCTAGAACATTTCCATATACATTATTCAAAGAGCCTAAGTTTTTATTTAAACTAGTGATCTGATTTCTATATTCTTTCGTGTCTTCTACAGTTTCAGATAATTGAGACATTGCCTCGTTCATTCTACTATAGAAATTACCCATAGATTTGATTTGATCTGAAGTTTCTGAAAAATCAACTTCCTGCAAGGCTTTCAAAGAACCTAAGCTTTTACTCATAGATTGTAACTCATCAAGCATGCCACCTAATCTTTGTTCTACTACTTCTCCATTTAATGATTTTGATGCACCTACATCACCTTCAGTTAAAGGGTTTAAAGAAGAATTGTATTTATCCAATCCTGGATATAATTTTTCCCAGTAATAATCTTTTTCTGGTGGGATAAGTCCTAGCATTAAGAATAAACCAGCCTCTACTAAAAGTCCGATTGTAATTGCAGTTCCACCCCAAGGGTAACTATTGATTTTTCCAAGGGCTCCAAGCATAACCGCCGCTGCTCCAACACCAATAATTAAGTTTTTTAGATATTTAAATCCACTCGACTTCCAAAATTTCATTTTCGAATAATGTTTAATTGATTAGTTAAAAATTTTCTGTACGATAATTATGATAGCATATAATAATTTATCGCGTAGTACAAGGATTGCTTTTATAATTTAAAGAGGTTCCTAAAAAAAGAGGATACCTATTTATTAAGCAGAATATCCTCTAGTTTATTATTTAAAATCATTTATGGATCGTCCTAAGAATGTTAATGCACATCTAAATCCGATATAAGACTTGTTAGTATCTTGATACTCCCAACTTCTTGTACCTGTTTGTAGATAGTAATAAACATCTTTCCAAGATCCACCTCTGATTACTTTTCTTTTGTAAGTTGGCGGGTCATCTACTGCAGCATCATATCGAATATCTGGGTTCATATCATGAACAATATTATTCGCATTATCAAAATAAGCAGTGATGGTCCATTCAGATACATTTCCAGCCATGTTATATAATCCATAGTCATTCGGAAAGTATGCATCTGCTCTAACCGTGTATTGTCCTCCATCTTCAGGATAGTTTCCTCTTCCTGGTTTAAAGTTAGCTAACAAACATCCTTTTGCATTTCTTACATAATATCCACCCCAAGGATAAGGAGCCATATCATGTCCACCTCTTGCAGCGTATTCCCATTCGTACTCGGTTGGCAACCTAAATGCTTCTGTGTGCACTTCGTCTGGTCTGTTATCATCCCAAAACTTTGATCTCCAATGCGTAAAGGCATTTGCTTTTTTCCAATCTATTCCCACAACAGGATAGTCATCAAAAGATGGGTGCCAAAAATAATTCCTTGCAAAAGGTTCATTGTATGAATAGGCAAAATCTCTAATCCAACAAAGTGTATCAGGATAAATTTGAGCTTCTTCTTTATTAATATTAGCTAAACGATCGTTAAAATCAGAACTAGCAATTTTCTTCCAATCTTTCCAACTATATTCGTAGACTAACTTTCTAACATCGAATTCTCTTCCGTTAAAAGCTTCTTCACCTTGGTAATATAAATCGTCTAATAATTCATCTGACCAATCTAATTCTAGATCCCAATCGATCTTTTCGTTGCCATAGTCATCTTCAATATAATCTTCCATCATTACGTGACCTAAGGAATCTTTAACCCAATTAACGAATTGTCTATACTCGTTATTTGTGATTTCCGTATCATCCATAAAGAATCCAGATATCGATATCGATCTAGGTCTTTGAATATGTGAATTGAAAATATCCTGGTCTGATTGACCGATATGTAATTGACCAGAAGGGATGTAAACCATTCCATAAGGATTGATCCCATTCCACTTGGGTCTTTCTAAAACTCCTGTTAATTGGCCGCCCTCGCTATTTCCTCCACAGGAGCTAAATAGAACTAAGACACCAAATATTCCTAAAAGCGCAATACCTACTTTTTTCATGATTGATCCAGAATTTGCCTACTAAGTTTTTTCAATAGTTCGTAAAGATAATTCATTACAAGCTATTTGAGAAATAAAATTTTGAAATTTAATTAATGCGTCTAATTTTAACAAGTAAAGCGAATATTGAACGGTAGATTACTAGTTAATATTATATAATTTTGAATTATTATTAAAATCTTCCCAATTATGGTAAAATTTTACAAAAAACGAGGATTATAAATCACCTTTTGTGGAATACCAGCTCCAATTAATTTATTCAAATTATAATTTAAAAGTATTTCATGACTCCCGTTATGCACCCGATTAAGCTGCGATAGCCCAATGTCATAACTATAAGCGATGGTTAGATTTGCATTCAATCGAAGTCCACCAAATATTCCAATGGCATCAATCGAATTAGCATTATAACCTCTAAAAGCCACTCCACCTATAATATCATCTTCAAATTCAATCTTTGCAGCTATCTCTAACTGAGTTTGAACCAAATCAGACTTCACAAGTATAGACGGATAAACTTGAAGAAAGTCATTTATTGGTAAATAATATTCGAAAAAGGCTTTAAAAGTCGCCTTTTCTTCATATTCGAGGTCATTAGTAAACTTTATTCTTGCATTTAAGACATTATCAACCGCTAAACCGAATTCAAAATAATCATTGATATGATAGAAACCCAATCCAATGGCTGGGCTAATCCCATTTACAATATTATTGGGAATTACAGGATCATTGTGCACAATTATATTGTTTTCATAGACTCCTGATCTAGCTCTTAATAAACTTCCATCCAGGGTACCTTGCAAAATACCAACGCTTATTCCACCTGAGAACAAGCCATAGTCCGTATCCCTCACATAATTATAGGACGCAGAAGAACGAATGGTACTCAGTGCTCCCAAACTTTCTCTTTCTAATTTAAATCCTATTGCTCCATTAAACAAGTAAACAGGCATGTGTGCATTAATATTCATGCTTACTGGATGTCCTTCCAAACCATCCCATTGAGTTCTATATGTTGCCGTAGTACTTAATGAACCATCAAATCCAGCATAGGCAGGATTTAGATCATACCTATTCATCATATACATGGTATATTGAGAAGTTTGCTGTCCAATTAAATGATTGGAAACAGTGATTAGGAAGGCAATCCAAATATATTTTATCTGACTATTAATTTATTATCAATTTTAATTCAAAAACAACTAATATTTAAAAAGAACGGGAAATTTAGGATTTATATGGCACAAATAATAAAATCTTTTTTAAGATAGATTTTTTCTTCCAAATTTAATAATCGAAAATGCCTCTTTTAGGACAGAATGAGGGTAATGCTTGAGTGAAAAAATGAGGGAATAATAGAATTAGGGAATGATTAATCGAATATTGTCATCCTGAGCCTAGAAAATGAAAAGAATCAATTAAAATTAAGGTAATGACAAGTCGAAATTGGTTATGTAGGCTCACGATTCATCGCGGGCAACCCTCAAATTTGCAACTTGTCATAGATAGCGAGCGCAGCTAGTCGAAGGATAGAGGGATTCAAAGTGCAACCTTATAAAGGCGATTTTATAACTCGAATGCTAAGCCATCATAGCACAATTCAACATGTGGTGGTAATTCTTTACTGATATCTTGACTTTTTCCCATTAGGTGACTGACATGAGTTAGATAGGCTTTTTCGGGATTTATTTTTTCAATAATTTGTAATGCTTCAGATAAATTTAAATGAGAAAAATGTTCTTTTTTTTGCAATGCATTAAGAATTAAAACTTGACTTCCTTTTACTTTTGCTAATTCTTCTTCCTTAATCTCTTTAGCATCCGTAATATATGTGAATTGGTTTATTCTAAAACCAAATACTGGCATTGATCCATGCTGAACAAGTATGGGATGAATTTGAGTTTTTTCAATTTTAAAAGGGACATTCTCGATGGCCTTTAGATTTATTCTAGGGGCTCCCGGATAGTCCGATGTTTTAAATACATATTGGAACCGTTGGCGAAGATCTTCTTGAACTGCTAAAGAAGAGTATAAAGGTATATCTTTTTTATATTTAAAATTAAAAGGCCGAACATCGTCTAATCCTGCAGAGTGATCATTATGCTCATGCGTCATTAAAATAGCATCAATATCTTTAATGTCAGCATTCAGCATTTGCATCCTGAAATCAGGACCAATGTCAACTACTAATTTTAAATTATCAACTTCAATATAAATACTACATCTGAGGCGAGTATCCTTTGGATCATTTGAAGTACACACTGGACAATCACATGCGATTACAGGAATACCTTGAGAAGTGCCAGTACCAAGTACTTGTATTTTCAACTATGTTTTATTTTCGAATTCTAAATTTAATTGCTCTGAAAATTCTTTTTGGATAATATTATAGATACCCAAACATTCTTCACTAATTTCTTGATTAATTTCCAAGCCTTTAAAAATTTCAAGCAAACAATTAATTCTAGCCTCTGTGTCAAAAAACTTATTGATAACTGCAATATTTTGATTTTCAACTACACAATATCCAGATTGAAAATGACCTTTTTCATATCTAATCTTGTAATCGATATCCTTAAAAAGGAGTTCTATTTTCTTTAATGTCGTTTTCGTGTATTTAATCATTAATTTAATTTAAATGATAAGCTTATATTTGTCATTAAGTGTGCTTAAAGTAACAAATATAAAAAATCATAATGTCAAAATTCATTTATACACTAGGCTTTATTTTAATGATTTATACAAATGTTAAAAGTCAGTTCAGTTTGAACGGGGTTGTTGGGGTTACCGCTAGTCAGATACGGGGAGATGATTTAGCTGGATATGATAAGTTAGGAATTACGGGAGGTCTGCGATTAAGTACTATTTTAAAAAATAAAGCAGACATTAATATTGAATTATTATATAGCCAACGCGGAAGTCAATCCGAATTGTCTAGAAATAATGCAATTCCGCAAGTAAAAGTAAATTTAGATTATGTTGAAATTCCAGTTTATGTTTCATTGGTGGATTGGTATATTGAGGAAGATGATTATTATAGAGTTCAAGTGCACGGAGGATTCTCCTATGGAAGATTAATTAATTCTAGCTCAATAGATGAAGTGAATGGAAGTTTAGATCTATTAGCGGAAGCTTTTAATAAAAGTGATTTTAGTTATTTATTTGGAGCTACTTATTTTATATCTCCTTCATTAGGCATAACTGCGCGATATACTAGGTCGATTAATAATTTATATGATATGGATCCAACCTTATTCGCAAAAAATTTAAAAGCATTCTTTTTAAGTTTTAGATTGGAATATGTTTTTTAATTTGCAACCATGAAATATTTAATCAACATTATATGCATAAGTCTACTTCTTTTATCTGCTTGTAAAAATGATACAAGTAATAAATCTGAAGATAAAAAAGAAGATGCAACCAGTGATTCGAAGGCAACAAATAATAATGCTTCGGCGGAGAATACACTTAGCCAAAATCCTAATCAAAAATTCATGCCATTAGTGACCTTAGAGATGATTCAAAATATTCAAACAAAGGCCACTCAATTAGACATTACTTTTCCTGGTAAGCCGATGAGTGTAAGTCAATCGAATAAACAAAGTATTTTACAAAGTGTAACCTTTTATACCAAGATGCCTGCACCAGATCCTATTCCATGTCCATCTATTGGTAGAATTTTCTATGCCGCAGAAGGAGAATCATTATACGATGTTGAAGTTTATTTCACTCAAGGCTGTACTTATTGTGTATTTATTGAAGGCAATGAACCTATAGGCGCTTGCTTAATGAGTCCTCAAGGAGTCAATTTTTTTAATCAGATTATTAATCAAGGTAAAGAAATGTCAAATCAAGTTAAACAACCGAAACAATAATGCAAAATAGAATGGCATTATTAGATTTAGGGACGAATACCTTTCATCTCTTAATTGTTGAATTAAAAGGTCAATCCATAACTGAATTGTATAGAGAAAGAGTTTTCGTAAAACTTGCAGAAGGAGGAATTGAGAAATTAAGCTCGGAAGTTTATGAAAGAGCCATACTTACCTTATTGAAATTTTCGGAAGTAATCAAATCTTTTCAAATCCAAGGAGATGAAGTACAAGCGGTGGGCACTGCCGCATTAAGACGCGCATCAAATGGACCTCAATTTATTCAAGAAGTTAAAACAAAAACTAGCATTCTAATAAAATTAATAAGCGGAGATGAAGAAGCTATTTTAATCTCAAAGGGCATTCAAATGGCTGTTGGAAAATTGACTGGAACTTCATTAATAATGGATATTGGTGGAGGAAGCACAGAATTTATTATTCTTGAAAATGAAGAAATTAAGTGGGCAAAAAGTTTTAAAATAGGAATTGGTGTTTTGCATAATAAATTTTTCAAGGACGATCCAATGGCTACTCAACAAATTGAGACTGTTAATCAATATTTACACCAAGCATGTGCACCGCTAATAAATGCTATTGCTGATCTAAAGATCTCTTATTTGATAGGCGCTTCTGGATCTTTTGAGGTAGTTAATGACTTTCTTGAAAATAAAATTTCCTTTGCAAATTACCGAAAAATAAAGAGTACTCAATTTAATCCCATCTATAAAATGATGATGGAAGCTAACTTGGAGGAAAGGTTAGCATTTGAAAAATTACCGAACTCTCGAGCTGAAATGATTGGAATGGCGATGATTTCAATGGATTTTGCATTAAAAATTACTAATGCTCCTGAAATTATAATCTCCGATTATGCTTTAAAGGAAGGACTGATAGCAGAAAAGCTTCAAATTTTTTAGACTAATCAAAATATTTATTTTAAGTTACCTTAATTTTTACTACTTTTGGATATGGACTTATTTGAAATTCTATCCAATGAATGGGCAATGCGAGCCTTAATTGCATCCTCAATGGTAGGAATAATGTGTGGTGTATTGGGTTGTTTTATTGTTCTAAGAAATATGTCATTAATTGGAGATGCTCTGGCTCATGCCATCCTACCTGGAGTAGTTATTGCTTTTATTTTTGTAGGGCAATCCACTTTGGGTTTCTTTGTAGGTTCCGTTACAGCTGGTTTATTTACAGCTTTTCTTATAACTTGGATTCAGCATAACGTAAAGACTAAAAACGATGCTGCAATTGGTATTGTTTTCACAGCCATGTTTTCGGTTGGTGTAATTGGGATTTCTTGGATAAGTAGAAATCAAGGGGTTCACTTAGATTTAAAAGATTTTCTTTTTGGTAATGTATTAGGCGTTTCCAACGAAGATATTTGGCTTACTACGGGAATAACTATTTATGTGCTTTTAAGTGTAGTTGTGTTCTATCGGTATTTATTTATTACTACCTTCCAACCTACCATTGCTGCTACGATGGGTATTTCCGTAAAATTGGTCCATTACTTTTTGATGCTGTTGTTATCATTCGCAGTGGTTGCTTCTTTGAGAACTGTTGGTGTAATTTTAGTAGTAGCAATGTTAATAACACCTGCGTCCACAGCACTTTTGCTAACCGATAAATTACAAAGAGTACTCGTAATTTCTGGTATCCTCGGTTTTATTACCGCAGCATCAGGATTAATTTTAGCGATCCTATTCGAAACCACGCCGGGTCCTGCTATGGTGGTCGTCGCTACTTTACTATATTTTATTGCCGTGATTTTTGCTCCTTCCAAGGGGCTCTTATTTAAATACATTAGAAAACTAAAACTTCAAAAGAAGATTAACAAAGAAGATATTCTTCAATACTCATTAAAATTAAAAAGAAAAGGAACCATTACAGTATCCGCATTGAATGATAAATTGAGTATATCTCCTAGTCGCATTAAAAAATTATTAAATGAATTGAGTACGCAAAAATTGTTGAGTGTGGAAGGGAATGAAATAAAGCTGAGTAGAACTGGTACAAAAAAGGCTACCAAATTAGTAAGAGCGCATAGATTATGGGAAACATTTTTAGTAAATAAAATGGGCTTGACAGAAGGTCAAATTCATGAAGATGCGCATAAATTTGAACATCTACTAACGGAAGACTTATTGGACGAGATTGACGAAGACTTAGATTTTCCAAAGCGAGACCCTCATGGTTCTCCTATTCCAAGCAAAGTTGGCTTTCCAGATTATCCATTGGCACAATTGAAAAGTAAAAGTTTATTTATGATCAGTCAAGAGCAAGTTAATGATCAAATAACCAGCGAATTGTGGGAATTAGGTTTACTGCCAGATACTGAGTTAAGTATTAAATCAAAGTCAAAAGAAAAAATTGTGGTCGATCAAAAAGGTAACGAAATTCAGATACCGCTAACTTTAGCGCAAATGATTAACACAAAAAATTAAAATCACTCTTCTTCTCCCATTTGCTTTTCTTCATGTAATTTATTAAATAGGGAATTTAACTTATACATCTCATCCAATGTTTCATCAACATAAAAATTGATTTCCGGACATCTTCTTATCTGCCTTCTTAGTCTATGAGCTAAAGACTGTCTTAATTTTTTATTGTTTTGTTCCATCAGCCTGACCACCGTTTCTTTATTGGTCGCATTATAAATACTCAAATAAATTTTGGCTAAAGCAAGATCTGGAGTTACATTTACACTAGTAACAGTAACGAAAGCATTATCATAAATATAGGAGCCTTCCATTTGTAAGACCAAACTGATATTTCTTTTTACTAATTCTGCAACTTGTTTTTGACGCTTCGATTCCATTACCTTTTATTTAAATTTATGGCCAATTTTAAATATAAGTACAAATATCCAAGAATTTTTATACTTTCAAATAAAGCAGCAAAGAACTTTCATTGAGTACATCAAATCAAAATAGCTATTTAGACAGTCCAATAGAATTTTTAAAGGGCGTTGGTCCTATAAAAGGTGACCTTTTGAAGCGTGAATTAGGCATATTTACTTTTAAGGATTTACTATTTGACTATCCTTTTCGGTATGTAGATAAAACAAGCTTTCAAAAAATAAAAGACATTCAAGGTGATGGCCAAATCGTTCAGGTAAAAGGTAAAATAAAAGCCCTAAATGTTTTAGGGCAAAAAAGAGGCAAACGCTTAGTCGCCATTTTCGGAGATGACACCGGAGCCATAGAATTAGTTTGGTTCAAAGGTGTAAAATGGTTAAAAGAAAATTTAAGTGTTGGCCAACAGTATGTGATTTATGGAAAAGTAAATCGCTTCAAAAATAAAATAAATATTCCTCATCCAGAAATTGAAATTCCTAAAGGTAAAGTTATTGCTGAATCTTCATTTGTACCTGTCTACCACAGCGGTGAAAAATTAAGTGCAAAAGGCTTAGATGCGAAGGGGAGAAGAAAATTGGTAGAGCATCTACTTGAGAAATTAAAAGCTTATCACATTCCTGAAACGCTTCCTGATTATTTGATTGAAAAATTAAAAATGATGGCCAAATTTGAGGCCATCAAACATATTCATTTTCCAGCTAATCAAGGCATTCTAGACCGTGCTAAGAACAGGCTAAAATTTGAAGAGCTTTTTTTCATGCAAGTTCAATTGTTGAGAACTAAGGCCCATCGCAAACAGGACCTTCTAGGATATACTTTTGAAAGAGTAGGTGATCACTTTAATAAATTTTTCACTCAAAAATTAACCTTTGAATTAACAGGTGCACAAAAAAGAGTGATTAAAGAAATTCGAAAAGATTTAGGATCAGGTACGCAGATGAATAGATTACTACAAGGAGATGTAGGTAGTGGTAAAACTATTGTTGCTGTAATGAGCATGCTTATTGCTTTGGATAATGGCTATCAATCTTGCTTATTAGCACCCACTGAAATATTAGCTACTCAGCATTACAATTCTATTTTAAAAGGACTGAAAGGCCTAGGTATTAGAGTTGGCTATTTATCGGGTAATGTAAAAGGGAAAAAGCGAAGTCATCTTTTAAAACTATTAAGTGAAGGCGATATTGATATTATTGTAGGTACACACGCTTTAATTGAAGATCCAGTAATCTTTAAGCGTTTAGGCTTGGCTATCACTGATGAGCAACACCGATTTGGAGTAAAACAAAGAGCTAAACTTTGGTCAAAAAGCAAACCTTACCCTCCTCACATTTTAGTAATGACCGCCACTCCGATCCCGAGAACACTTGCAATGACCGTGTATGGAGATTTAGAAGTTAGCGTAATAGACGAATTGCCTCCAGGTAGAAAGGACATAAAAACGGTCCATCAAACAGAATCTCATCGGCCATCTGTAATAAAATTCATGCGCTCTCAAATCGAAGCTGGTCGGCAAATTTATGTGGTATATCCATTGATTGAAGAATCTGAAAAATTAGACTTAAAAAATCTAGAAGCAGGTTATGAATACTTACTGCAATTTTTCCCAAGACCTGAATTTCAAATGAGCATTGTGCATGGAAGAATGAAAGCAGCAGATAAGGAATCAGAAATGCAACGTTTTGTAAAAGGAAAAACTCAAATATTAGTGGCTACTACCGTAATTGAAGTGGGGGTAGATGTTCCTAATTCAACAGTAATGATTATTGAAAACACCGAGCGTTTTGGCTTATCTCAATTACATCAACTAAGAGGAAGAGTAGGCAGAGGAGGGAATCAATCTTATTGTATATTAATGACTGGATTTAAACTTTCGAAAGAGGCAAAACAACGCATTAATATTATGGTCAAAACCAATAATGGATTTGAAATTTCAGAAGCAGATTTGGAATTACGTGGTCCTGGTGATATAGTAGGAACTAGACAAAGTGGAATTGCTGACTTTCAATTGGTAAATCTCGCAACGGATAATAAATTTTTACAAACTACTAGAAGAATTGCTGAAGGAATTTTAGAAAAAGATCCATTTTTAAATGCACCGGAGAATAAGGTTTTACGAACTAATATGTTATTGTTATACAAAGAGTCTGATTTGTGGAGTAGGATTTCTTAAATTAAGACCGCTTCGCTGTCAGATATGAGACATCAAACGTCAGATTTTCTTAGAGCTTCGGTCCTTAATTTATGCATTACTATACAAAATCATCGTCGAGGGGCCTTTTCTCGATTTGCCTTAACTCTAAGCGTTCTGCTTCATTCAACAGCCCTTCTTCTGAGCGTTCTTGCAGCATTTTTTTTCGTTCTAATTTTTCGTACTCTCTCTGTAATTCTTCTTCTTCCCAGTTAGAATCTACCCCAAGAAAATCTAAATGTTCTGTTCCAAAAACACCGAAGTAATGAGATGCAACGCCAATTCCCCAGGCTAATCCAACAATAATTACAGGAAGTTTAGTTTCATTTTCAAAATACAAAATTGCATACAGCATTGTCAAAATAAAAACATAGCTTATTAAATGGTAAAAGAAGCTTTTTTTTGCTTTTACCCTTTTCGCGGCTTTTTTGTAAATATCCTGATCATTCATAATGAAAGTATTAAAATCAATTTCTTAATCCATAATGGAAGCTATATAATGTATTATCTTTTTAATAAGTTTCAAGTCTGTTTTATTAAATTGATACATAAATATAAATATTATATTTTAACTTTTAGTCAGCGATTTCGGTAATAAAACTTTTGTCTTTAGTATACGGTTGTTTCAAAATATCACAATTGAAGGATAATAAAATTCAAAAGTTTTCGCTTTATGCTGTGATGATATTTAAAAATTTCCTTGGTTTCCAATGCAATCATTACTTTTGATCTAATGAGAAGTGTTCTGACCATCATAATAATTTTATTTCTAAATTATAACTCCTTTAGTCAAGGAAGTAATTTTGAAAACATCTCTACCCAAGATGGATTAGGTCAATCCAATATCACATCTATTTTCGAGGCAGAAAATGGCTTGATTTTTTTTGGAACCAATGGTGGTGGCTATTCCACTTTTAATGGTCAAGCTTTAAAAACTTACAATACTAGTCATGGTCTTGAAAACAATTTTATAAAAGCCATCGGACAAATTAAATCTGGTCTACTGTTAGTGGCTAACGAGCATCACATTCAAAGTTTACAAGGTCAGGTTTTAAAAACGCTTCCCTTTCCTTCCGACAATCCTATTGTCACTATAGTGCAATACGAAGAAGAAACTTATTTGATAACTAATAAAGAAATTTACACTTACAAAAACGAGCAGTGGAATCTGGTAATAAGTGTAAAGGGGCAGCAGGAAATTCAATGCCTCGTTGTAAGTGGTGACTATTATTACGTAGGATCTAATTCAGGCTTGACAAGATTTAAGAAAAATAATTTAAGTGATCATCAAGTTGTCTTGGACAAATTTTCTGTCAATCATTTAATTCTAAAAGAAGATGGAAGTTTAATTTGTGGTACTTCTAAATCAGGTATTCAATATTTGGCCAAAGATCAACATTATACCATCTCTGAGCGCAATGGACTATCTAGTAATCAAGTCAATGATTTACTAGCCATTGATGACCACACCACTTGGGTTTCAACAAATAACGGAATTACTATTTGGGAAAACAAAGAGGATATCAATAGCTACAAATATTTAAATGAAAAAAATGGTTTGAGCTCTAATCAATGTTCTCAACTTTATAAAGATTCTTGGAATAATATATGGATTGGGACCATTAATGGTGGAGTATCAAAATATGCACCACAAGAATTTATACATTATTCAAAAACTCAAGGATTGGGTGGAAAGAAAATTTATGCTATTGGTCAAGATAAAAGATCCACCATCTGGATCGCAAATGATGCAAAAGGAGCAAGTTTACTAAATGGAAATCAATTTAAGTATTACAATAAGCAAAATGGATTCGTTGATGTAAAAATCAATGCTATTCACAAAGATTCCTTTCAACGACTTTGGCTTGGCACTGATAAAGGATTAGTGCTCGTTCAAGACTCTTCGTTTCAAATATATGCTAAAAGTAATGGACTAAGCAATGAAATGATCACCGATGTAGTCAGTAATAACAATGAAATTTGGGTTAGTACTTTTGGTGGTGGATTAAACTATTTAATCTCTAATCCAAATGAAGCGGGCCCCATCATTTTCAGAAATCTCTTAATCAAAGATGGTCTTATTTCTAACACCATTATAGACTTAGCTTTTGATAGTAATAATAAACTATGGTATGCATCAAAGAATAGAGGTATTGCAGTACTAGATCAAAATAACTCATCAACATTTTTCAATGCACAAAATGGACTGAGTAGTGATAATATAAACTGCATTGTTGTAGACAGTCTGAACAATGTCTTTGTTGGTAGTAATGGAGGCGGGTTGGATAAATTGTTCCCTAAAAATAAAAAAATTATTAATTACAACACCACCAAAGGACTAAGTTCAAATATTATTAAATCAATTTTAATTGATAATAAGCAAATTTGGTTGGGAAATGAAAAAGGAGTAGATCAAGTAAGTTGGAAATTAAATAATATCACAAAAGTCAACAGTTATAGTCAAGAAGAAGGTTTTGAAGGGATTGAATGTTTAGCAAAAGCTTCCTTTAAAGACGCAAGTGGAGCAATTTGGTTTGGAACAGTCAATGGCTTAATGAAGTATCAATCTGGAAAAAATAGTCAAAACAGCAAAGCCCCAAAAGTTTTTATTAGCAGTGTAAAGGTGAATGACAACTTTAAAAATATCCAATCTAATTTAGAACTTACATCTAATGAAAATTCTTTAGATATTAATTTTTCAGGAAGTGATTTAGGAACTAAAGGAAGACTAAATTACCAATGGGCTTTGAATAATGGAGCTTGGTCTAGCCCAAGTGAAAATCAACAGCTGTTATTATCTAATTTAAAAGCGGGCGAATATACATTTAAATTAAGATCTATTAATCGAAATGGTACGATATCAAATATTGAATCCTTAGAATTTAGTATTAAGGAAGCATTATTAGAGAAATGGTGGTTTAAATTACTAGCTGCTTTATTGGGCTTACTATTAATAGCTGCTTTCATTAAATGGAGGGTTAGCATTGTAAAAAAGAATATCGAAAGAGAAAAATCACAATTGCAATTAGAAAAGGATTTAATAGGTTTAGAACAAAAAGCATTGCAATTACAAATGAATCCACATTTTATTTTCAACTGTTTAAATTCGATTCAAGGACAAATTGGAAAAGTGGAAGATCGAAAGGTAAAGTATAATTTATCCAAATTTTCGAAACTCATGCGGTCTATCTTAAATCATTCAAGAGAAGAAAATATTTCTTTAGCGGAAGAAATAGAATTACTCAATAATTACCTGACCTTAGAACAAATGAGCAGATATCAATCGTTTGATTTTGAAATTAATGTATTAGATAATCTAGATATCAATGCTACTTTCATTCCTCCATTAATGATACAACCATTTGTTGAAAATGCAATCCTCCATGGAGTTGCTCAATTAGATATACGACGAGGACAAATTAACATTAATTTCAAAATTAAAGGAAAATATTTGTTATGTGAAATTAAGGATAATGGAATTGGTAGAAAGGCAGCAAAGGAGATAAAGAATCAACAAGCCGTAAGAAATAAATCCGTTGCTTTAAAAGTAAATAGTGAACGCTTAGATCTATTACATAAGGATAAAAAATTGAAAGCATTGGTAATCAAAGATTTGGTGGATGACAATGACCAAGGCATTGGCACTTTGGTTGTAATGCATTTGCCGCTCTCGATTTCGGACCACTAAAATTGTAAATTCTTATTTTCAAAACTGCTCAAAGGTTACTTAAGCGTTTAATAACTTCTGCTCTTTTTCTAAAACTGACGGGTACTTCACTATTATTAGACATTTTTAAATATCCACCTTCCGTTTTAATATATTCTAATACATGATTCATATTCACTAAATGGGATTGATGGGTTCTCAAAAACGCATGATCTTTTAACATTTCATCAAACTCTTTTAGTGTTTTAGTTACTAATAAATTTCCTCCTTCCGTAAAATGGAAAATAGTATAATTCCCATCTGCTTTACATGAAATAATATCTTTGATAGCCACTAATTGAATTTTATCTAAAGTATGTAAAGCAATTTTTTCTGGTGCTTTTTTTTGATTTAAGGAATTCATTAAAACTTCTAGTTGCTCCTCTCCTTTTTCTTCAATACCTTCTATTTTCTTAACCGCTTCGATCAGCTCATCTGGATCTACTGGCTTCATTAAATAATCTAATGCTGAAAATCTGAACGCTTTAATTGCGAATTCATCTGAGGCTGTTGTGAAAATTACTTTAAAGGAATATTCGCCAATGATTTCAAGAATATCAAAACCAGTTCCATCTTGTAATTCAATATCCAAGAAAACGATATCTGGTTTAATCGTCTTTAACAATTTGCTTCCGCTTACCACAGACTCTGCTTCACCCAATAATTGTATTTCAGGACAATGTGTATCCAATTCGTCTTTCAAGGCCTCCCTTGCATCAGGCATATCATCAATTACAACTGCTGTAAACTTATGTTTCTCCATTGATCAAATATAACATATAAAAGTAAAAGACAATTCCTTGATGAAATTAAAATTGGGCCAAACGCCCCCACAGCATTTGACCCGAATGACTAGCAACCTTCTTTTTATTAACAACCAGACTCTTCTACAATTATGGCTTTGATAACTACGTTACCTCTTTCATTCATGCGAATAACCATTGGTTGATCATACATTCTAATTTGAATCTCTTTTACATTACTTTGCTTATCTTCTTTGAAGAGTAATGATTCTTCAAAAGCATCTCTATCTTCATCGGATACAATTAAACTTCTTAATAAATTCAATGCTTCAGGCATTCTGTAATTCAGCATTTCCAATTCGATGCCCCACCAAGATTCTCCACTACGTCGCTTTACAATTAAACTTTGCTCTAATAAATACTCGTAGGTGAAATTCGTTTCCGCTTTCGGAGACGATCCAAGAATGGTTTGGACTCTAAAATGTGCGTCCAAATAATTGTTGAGTGGGTTCACTAATTCGTAACAGTTGTCACAAAATTGTGAGGCATCATTTGGAATTGGAAGTCTGGATAAATAACCATCAAAAACATATCCTTCTAATACACCATAGCTTACAAAGATCCATCTACCTTCTACCCAATCAATTCGCTGTGTTTTAGCGGTGTTTAAATCGAAGTGGTTAAGTACGGTGACGGTTTCTCCGTAAGGAATTATGGTGAGAACTTCAGATTTCATGTGATCTGCAGTTCTTAATTTTAATCCAGAGATAGCAAATACATTTAGTTGATCTCCTTGTAAATAGTTTACGAAATTGTTTGCAAAACTTTGGCTGATAAAAATGAATATCAGGACTGGCATAATTATTATACGTTTCATCTTTTTAGTTTTTTTCTTGTTAATAAAATTTATGTTGTGTTATATTTTTACTCTTAATGGGGATCCGTAATAGAAGGCATTCTATGGTTTATTACGTCTGTAAAAACTGTTGGATCTGAACCTGTAGGTAATATCGCAATGTCTACTTTTGCTGCTAATTCTCTATTCACAATGAAGGAAGCATAAGTTGGATTCTCTTTACATAAGTTAGCCATCTTCATTTGTTCGTCGAATTCTAATGCGACCAATTGTTTTTTATGATCTAATTCTGCTCTAGCTAAATCTCTTACTTTTTGAACTTCTAAGTTTTTAACATCTTCTTGCTGTGCGAGGTCGGCCTTCGCCATAATTCTTTTTCTTTCCGCCTCTGCTTCAGATCTTTTTTTCGAAACTTGCTTTGCAGTTTCTGCTCTAGCTAATTCTATAGATCGTCTACTTTCCTCCGTTTTGGCCTGTATTTTTTCTAAACGTCCTTGGGCTTCTGCTTGAGCAATAGCAACTTTCCCGTCCGCCTCTGCTTTTTTTCTATTGGCGTTGGATTTCTCTAAGTCCATCACATTTTGTATTCTAATGCGTTCTAATTCTTGTTGCTGTAAACCTTTCTTCTCCATTGCATCAGTGTAGGTTTTCGGAAATAGAATGTCGACTAGAATCACTTCCTTAATATTCACCGATTCTTCGCCTAAACGATTGAGCAATTTATCTTTCACTTCATCAATGTAATGTTGTCTTTGGTTTGAGAAAACGGAATCTACACTTTCGAATTCGTAAGAGACATTACTGATTAATTCTTTCATTCGTGGTCGTAGAATTAAATCGTTGAAATTGTCAACACTTTGGAATTGTTTTTCGAAGATTTTCACATTTTCAATTTTCCATCTTACGTTGATGCTTAGATTAAGTGGCACTCCATCACCGAGGCGAACGCCAGAGATTAAATTATTATGCACTTTATCATAGTTTTCTTCTACTTCTTCCACCGTCTTTTGTCTACATCCAGTGTTGATTAGCAGTAAACCACTTAAGATGATAATGAGTGAATATTTCATAATTTTTGTTTTTGATGTTTAATTATAACACTAAGATAGGGGCAGAAGAAGGTTTAAATTTCGGTCTTCGAGTAAGCGTAAGGAATGAGCGAGTAAGCGTTTGGGATAAATGTAAAATTGAAAGGTCAAAATTGAAAAGTCGAAATTTCTTGGGTAGTTGGCTGTATTTGGGTGGGCGACGCTCCGAGGGTGGGCGACGCTCCGAGGGTGGGCGACGCTCCGAGGGTGGGCGACGCTCCGAGGGCGGGCGACGCTCCGAGGGTGGACGACGCTCCGAGGGTGGACGACGCTCCGAGGGTGAGCGACGCTCCGAGGGTGGACGACGCTCCGAGGGTGGGCGACGCTCCGAGGGTGGACGACGCTCCGAGGGTGGACGACGCTCCGAGGGTGGGCGACGCTCCGAGGGTCTAGCACCCTCGGGATCCTCGAAATACTCCAAACTCTCCACTTTCTACCCTATTTAATCTAACTTCCCATCATTTTTGTCGTAAATCCCAACAAAATTGAATGGAAAAGCCTTAAATTCTCGTTATAATTAATAGTTGACTTAAAATTCAGATATAAATGAGGAAGAAATATAAATCGACAGGATTCGCAAGGTTCATTATTATAATGATATTTTTAATACCGCTAGCCTATATTGGTGCAAGTTATTTTAATGGGGAAGATGGCATTGAAAATATTAAAAATATATTCACAGGTAAAGATAAAACCGAAAAAACTATTGATAGTGATGAAACCAGACCTTCAGTTTCTGAAAGTAAGGTCAAAAGATTAGAACAAAGAATAAAAACATTGGAAAAAGAAAATGATGAATTAAGAGATGAAATTGAAGATCAGGAAGAAACCATCAAAGCATTGAAAGAAGAATAAACAATGGAAAATTCTTAAACAACAAAAACAGTAGCTTGGACTGGTGGACATGCTAGTAGTGATTGGTTTGGAGCAATTTTCGTTTATTATTGGAATAGAAAGCAAATAGCCTTCAAGGATATTTATAATATTAAGCATTGGGTCAGAAATGCTTTCATCGGATGGGTATTCAAAATGGTTTTACTTTTTGGAGCAATCGCAATAGGCTTTTTGATTTATTATTGAGTGTTCATTTTAAATAACTAAAAAAGACTTAAGACCGCTTCGCTTTTAGACTTAAAGCTTAAGACTTCGAGTGTATTACACACATAAAATAAAACATCAAATGGTTTGGCTTTCGCAACCCCATTTTTTTATAAATATTGGCCTTCGTTTTAAGTCTTTTTATTATCCAAAACCCCTATCCCAAACAACGCATAATCATACTTAACAGGATCTCTCACATCTAACGTTTTTAAAAAGGTAGACAACTCAATCACCGTTTCCCAATCCTTCTGTTTTCGATCTATAATTCCCAATGATCTCGCCACTCTATCAACATGAACATCATATGGAATTAATAATTGACTTGGATTTATTTTCTTCCAAATCCCAAAATCTACTTTTCTTCGATCCTTTCTGACCATCCATCTTAAAAACATATTTAGGCGTTTACAAGTTGATTTACGCAATGGACTCGCAACATGCTTTTGTGTTCTGCTAGGGAAGCTATCCAAAGATCTGAATTGTTTTTCAAAATGAATAATTCCATTGCCTACGTGGGCATCAGCTTTTGACATGCCATCCGTAAAAGCATTTTCTAAACTATCATGATGTTTGTACCAGTATTGAAAGAAGGTTAAAAAATATAAGGTATCTGTGTATTGAAAAGTACGATGTTTAAAATTCTGAAATCGTTGACGGTCCGTTTCTCTGTGATTAATAATAAAATCATACGGAGCATGATCCATCAAATTCATCAGCTCATTTGATTTATTAATAATTGTTTTACGCAATCCCCAAGACAGCAATGCGGTCCACAGACCAGCTATTTCAATATCTTGTTTTTTTGAAAATTGATGTGGAATGGAAATTGGATCATTTTCGATAAATGTTCTACGATCATAAAGATCATAAGCTTTATCCAATATATCCTTAATCTCCTGTTTAGTCATCCATTGATTACTGTTGAATCAATTACATCGTTAAAAATCTTTGATCTTTTTCAGATTATTTTCGAGAATCTAAGGTTTGTGCAACTTCAATGATTTCGTAAGCTTCAATAACATCGTCAACTTTGATATCGTTAAAGTTTTTGATATTCAGTCCGCACTCTAAACCGTTTTTCACTTCCTTGGCATCTTCTTTGAATCGTTTTAATGAAGCCAATTCACCTTTAGCACCTTCTTTAGTTGGATAAATTACAATACCATCTCTGATAATTCTAATTAAAGAATTTCTTGAAATTTTACCATCCTCAACAATGCAACCAGCAATGGTTCCAATTTTACTAATCTTGAAGGTTTCTCGAACTCTTACTTGAGCTGTAATTTTCTCTTCTTTTGTAGGCTCTAACATTCCTTCAATCGCTGATCGAATTTCTTCAATTGCTTCATAAATGATAGAGTACATTTTTATTTGGATACCTTCTTTTTCGGCTAATTTTCTAGCGCCCTGAGAAGGTCTAACTTGGAATCCTATTACGATAGCATCGGAAGCAGAAGCTAAAAGAACGTCTGACTCAACAATTTGTCCAACTGCTTTGTGAATAACATTCACCTGAACGGTATCAATTGATTGTTTAATCAATGAATCTGACAATGCCTCTACAGAACCATCCACATCACCTTTCACAATCAAATTCAATTCTTTAAAGGTACCAAGCGCTAATCGTCTTCCGATCTCATCTAAACTTACTCGCTTGTTAGCTCTATTAAATTGTTCTCTTGAAATCTGAGAACGCTTAGTTGCCAATGCTCTTGCTTCTTGTTCTGAAGGTGTTACCTTAAACTTCTCGCCTGCTTGAGGGGCTCCAGTCAATCCTAAAATTAAAACAGGAGTAGAAGGACCAGCAGTTTTCACCCTTGCTCCTTTTTCATTATACATGGCCTTTATCTTACCAGAGTATTGACCTGCAACTACAGGGTCTCCTATTTTTAAAGTACCGTTTTGTACTAATATTTTTGTTACATAACCCCGACCTTTATCTAATGAAGCCTCGATTACTGTTCCTGTTGCTTCTCTATTTGGGTTAGCTTGAAGTTCTAATAATTCTGCTTCAAGGGTTATTTTTTCTAAAAGCAAATCAATGTTCTCTCCTGTCTTCGCTGAAATATCTTGAGATTGATATTTTCCACCCCATTCTTCAACTAAGAAATTCATAGCTGATAATTCCTGTTTGATTCGATCTGGATCTGCTCCTGGTTTATCAATCTTATTGATAGCAAAAATGATTGGAACACCAGCTGCTTGTGAGTGGCTAATCGCCTCTTTCGTTTGAGGCATTATTCTATCATCTGCAGCAACGATTACTACAACTACATCGGTTACTTTCGCTCCCCTTGCTCTCATCGCAGTAAAGGCTTCGTGGCCGGGTGTATCAAGGAATGTAACTTTTTTCCCTTTTACATTTACTTCATATGCTCCAATGTGCTGGGTTATTCCCCCTGCCTCACCATCTGCAACGTTTGCACTTCTAATATGATCCAGTAATGATGTTTTACCATGATCCACATGTCCCATCACTGTTACAATTGGAGCTCTTGGTTCTAAATCCGCAGGATCATCTTCTACTGTTTCTTCTGTTTCAACTAATTCTTCTGCTGAAGTAAATTCTACTTCGTGTCCGAATTCATCTGCAACTAATTCGATAATTTCTGCATCTAATCTCTGATTGATTGATACAATCACCCCGAGGTTCATACATGTAGTAATCACTTCTGACACAGAAACATTCATTAAACTTGCTAACTCAGAAACAGATACGAATTCTGTTAAACTTAATTTACCCGTTTCTTTTTCTGCTTCTTTTATTTCCGCCTTTTCTCTTAAAACATCTCTTTTGTCTCTTCTAATTTTTTGGCGACGATTTTTCCCCGTTCCAGCAAGACGAGCCATTGTCGCTTTGATCTTATCGTCAATTTCTTTTTGAGAAACTTCTTTTGGTTCTGCTCTTCTTGGAGAACCTCTTCTTCCACTATTAGACTGATTGCCTTGTCCTTGTGGTCTTCCGCCACCAACGACTTTTTTCCGTTTTCTTCTTCTCTTCTTTTGAGTATCTGAAGAAGCAACTGGCGTTTTCTTTTTGTCACCAGCAGCTGATTTCTTTTTCTTTGGCTCTTTTAATCTATCGGTATCTATTTTACCAAGAATTTTTAAGCCTTTTAATTGAGGGGTTTTTGCTCTTAGTAATTCTTCCTTTGGTGGATCAGTTGCTTTTGGTTCTTCTTTCTTCTTTACTGCTTTTTTTGATTTTGCAGTATCTTTAGCCGGTTCGGCATCTTTTTTCTCTTCAGGAGCCTTTTCAACTTTAGGCTTTTTCTTTTTCCCTTTATTAAGATCGATTTTACCAACTACTTTAATCTTTGGTGAAGTTTTCTCTTTCGCTGTCTCTTTCTTCTGTTCCTCAACTTTAGGTTTTTCAACTTCAACAGGATCTGCTTTTTCAACAACTGGCTCGGGTTTGTTAACTTCTTCTACTGGAGGTGGAGCAACTTTTTCAACAGGAGGTTTAACAACAGGCGGGGGAGTTGGTTCTTTTGCTACTGGTTTTGGAGTTGGAACTACTGGTGCAGTTTCCACGGGAGCATCCTTTTCGCCTCTGTTTCCAATGACCAATTGATCTGCTTTCTCCTTCACAGACATAGAACCGCTGTACTCCTTTAACAATTCGTCGATCATCTCATCGGATACTTTTGCAGTAGGTTTGTTTTCTACTTCAAATCCGATACTACTGAGATAGTCAACTATTGTAGTTGTCCCAACATTTAATTCTTTTGCAATTTTTACTAAGCGCTTCGGCATTCAAATCTTTTTGTTTCAAAAATGCTTTTGTTGTTATCTATTCTTCTTCGTCTTCTAATTCTTTTCTCAAAATACTAAGTACATCTAAAATAGTTTCTTCTTCTAAATCTGTTCTTCTTTCTAATTCTTTCGCGCTTAATTTTAAAACACTCCTTGCAGAATCGCAGCCAATGTTCTTCAATTCATCGATGATCCAACCTTCGATCTCATCTGTGAATTCGCTCAATTCCACATCATCTACTTCTATTTCATCTGTATCTCTATATACATCAATTTCATAACCAGTTAATTTACTAGCTAATTTAATATTTGTTCCTCCTTTTCCAATGGCTAATGAAACTTGATCAGGCTTCAAAAATACAGAAGCTCTTGCTCTAACTTCATCCAATACGATATTGGTCACTTTTGCTGGCGTCAGTGCTCTTTGAATAAAGAGATTACTATTAGCAGTATAGTTTACAATATCTATATTTTCATTCTTCAGTTCTCTAACAATTCCATGGATTCTTGATCCTTTCATTCCTACACAAGCTCCAACCGGATCAATTCTGTCATCGTAAGATTCAACAGCAACTTTTGCTCTTTCTCCTGGAAGTCTTACAATCTTCTTAACCGTAATTAGACCATCTTCAATTTCAGGAACTTCTTGTTCCATCAACTTCTCCAAAAATAATGAATCTGTTCTGGACATGACAACAACTGGATTATTATTTTTCATTTCCACTTTCTTAATGATTCCTCTAACCATATCTCCTTTCCTGAAAAAATCTCCTTTGATCATTTCATTTCTCGGAAGAATTAATTCATTTCCTGTTACGTCATCAATGATTAATAGTTCTCTTTTCAAAATTTGATGAACTTCTCCTAGGATAATTTCACCAACTCTATCAGAATATCTCTTGAAAACTTCATCTTTCTCTAATTCCATTATCCTAGAAATCAAAGTTTGACGAGCAGCCATAATTGCTCTTCGACCAAAGTCTTCTAATTCCAAAGATTCATAACACTCTTCTCCTATTTCATAATCATCATCAATAGATATTGCTTCTGAGATAGAAATCTGAGCTCTGTCATCCATTACTTCTCCATCAGGGACAATCTCGCGAACTCTCCATAACTCTAAATCTCCTTTTTGTGTATTTACAATAACATCGAAATTCTCATCTGACCCAAACTTCTTTCGTATCAATGTTCTAAACACATCTTCTAAAACTCTAACCATTGTTGGCCGGTCAATATTCTTACCAGCTTTAAAATCTGAAAAAACTTCAACTAATTTCATCTGTTGAGTAATTTAAAATTCTGCCTGAATGTTGGCTTTTTTAATATTAATATATGCAATACTTATCGTCTCTATTACTTTCGTTTTTTTCTTACCCTGCTTTACCGTTTTTTCTATCTCAACTTCAATCTTCTCATCGTTCGCAAGCGTCAATCTTCCTTTGTAGCGTTCTTCTTCTGTTTCAATTTTTATTTTCCTGCCTATATTCTTTACGTACTGTCTTGGAAATTTTAATGGTCTGGAAATTCCTGGTGAAGATACCTCCAAGATATAAGCTTGCGTAATTTCTTGACTTTCGTCTAAATAAGCTTCTAAATGTCTGCTTAACCTTTGGCACTTTTTAAAAGTAATACTTGTGTCGCTGTCAATGAAAACTTCCAGTCTTTTACCGGAAAAATTTATATCTACTAAAAAACAATCCTGAAATTCTTCCTCCTGGAATTTTTCGTTAATTAGATTTTCAATTGTTGTCTTTACCTCAGTCAAGTTTTTATTAAATTAAAAAAGGGAACATTTCGTTCCCTCTGATCAAAATCTGCACTCAAAGGTAAGAATTTAAGGTTGATTATACAAACGTTTAGACTAATGTACTTTGAAATCAAAAATTTACCTTGCTAAATGCACCTTTAGAGTTGATTTAACCAATTATATATATTTATATATTTATCATGTAATCATTAAAATAAACATAATGAGCCGCTATAATTCTTTTTGAATGACTAAACCATAAATCTTTATCTTTGTTATCGATATACAACTATAAATGATGCAAGTAGAAGAATTACTACAAAAAGGCTTAAACATGGAATTCCTCAGTGCTGAAGAGGGTGTTTTTTTGTTTGAAAATGCTCAAACTGCCGAGCTAATGTTTGTGGCAAATACGTTACGTCAAAAACAGGTACCAGGGAATACGGTTACGTGGATCATAGATAGAAATTCTAACACCACAAATGTTTGCATTGCCAATTGTAAATTCTGTAATTTTTATAGACGCCCTGGACACGAAGAATCCTACATTACCTCGATAGAAACCTACAAGAAAAAAATTCAGGAGACTTTTGATTTAGGAGGTGAGCAACTACTGCTACAGGGTGGACATCACCCAGATCTTGGTTTAGATTATTATTGCAATTTATTCAAAGAATTAAAATCCATCTTTCCTAATCTTAAATTACATGCATTAGGTCCGCCAGAAATTGCACACATTACAAAATTAGAACAGTCCACTCACACTGAAGTATTAGCAGCATTGAAAGAGGCTGGTTTGGATTCATTACCTGGGGCTGGAGCAGAAATCTTGGATGATCGAGTAAGAAGATTAATTTCTAAAGGAAAATGTGGTGGTCAAGAATGGTTGGATATTATGCGTGCTGCTCATCAATTAAATATCACCACCTCTGCAACGATGATGTTTGGCCATATCGAAACCAATTTAGAACGAATGGACCATTTGGTGAAAATTCGAGAAGTGCAATCAGAAAAGCCAGCTGAAGCAAAAGGATTTTTAGCATTCATCCCATGGCCATTTATGGATGAAGATACCATTCTTAAAAAAATTAAAAGAGCTCGAAATACTTGTACAGGAGATGAATATATTCGCATGATTTCAATGAGTAGAATTATGCTTCCAAACGTAATTAATATTCAAGCAAGTTGGTTGACCGTCGGTAAAAAGGTAGCTCAAGTTTGCTTACATTCAGGAGCTAATGATTTTGGTTCAATAATGATTGAAGAGAATGTGGTTTCAGCAGCTGGTGCTAATTTTAGATTTACTGCTGATGGGATTCAAGATGCCATTAGAGATGCAGGATTTGATCCTCAACTTAGAAATCAACAATACGAATTCCGAACATTACCAACAAATATAAAGCAACAGAAATTAGACGAAGTAAACATGATAGTGGATTAATATAAGTTTATTAATTTCAAGCATGGAAAGCTTTGAAAAAATTCATGAGGCCGTTAATTATATAAAATCTATAACAAAAATTTCTCCTTCAGTAGGCATTGTTTTAGGCACTGGTCTTGGTTCCTTGGAAAATATAGTCGAAGAAAAAATAATATTACCCTATGAGGACATCCCCCACTTCTCAGAAACCACCGTTAAAAGTCATCATGGGAAATTAATTTTAGGAAAATTATCTAATATTCCAATTGTAATGATGGTAGGGAGATTTCATTATTATGAAGGCCATGATATAGAAGAGATCATCTTTCCAATAAGGGTAATGAAATTTTTAGGCATAGAAAAAATTATAATGTCTAATGCTGCAGGTGGCTTAAATCCTAGCTATAAAGCTGGAGATATAGTTATGCTGAAAGACCATATCAATTTAATGGGTGTCAATCCATTACGAGGAAAAAATGATGATAGAATTGGGCTGCGTTTTCCTGACATGTTAAAAACTTATGACCAATTGTTTGTAGAAAAGGTAATTAATTATGGAAAAGAAAATGGCTTACGCATCCACAAAGGAGTTTATGCTGGATTGCAAGGACCAAGTCTAGAAACCCCAGCTGAATACAATTTTTTGCATATTATTGGAGCCGACTTAGTGGGCTTATCTACGGTACCAGAGGTAATCGCTGCTAAACATATGGGTTTAAAAATAGCTGTTTTATCCATTGTCTCAAATGTTTGTTACCCAGTTGAGAACTTAACAGAAACTACCTTGGAGGAAGTGGTAGAAGTAGTGGGAAGGGCAGCTCCAATAGCCAGTAAAATGGTTGAAAATTTAATATCATCTTTTTAAAAGGATAGAACAATCCAACAAATTCTTTTGTTACTCTTACATTATATATTTCAATAATATTCTATTTTTGAACCTCTATGACAAAATCCAAAAAGGGAACATATATTAAATCAGATAATGGCTTCATTGAAGTTTACGGGGCGAGAGAACATAATCTCAAAAATATAAGTGTCAGAATTCCAAAAGACAAATTGATTGTCATCACCGGCATCAGTGGATCAGGAAAATCATCACTTGCTTTTGATACTATCTATGCAGAAGGTCAGCGCCGTTATATGGAAACTTTTTCTTCTTACGCTAGGCAATTTATTGGTAGTATGGAAAGACCAGATGTTGAAAAAATAGATGGTCTAAGTCCAGTAATTTCTATTGAACAAAAAACAACAGGTTGGAATCCAAGATCGACTGTTGGAACTACAACGGAGGTTTACGATTTTATGCGATTATTGTTTGCAAGAATTGGCGAAGCATACTCATACGTGACTGGAAAACGGATGATCAAGTATACTGAAGAGCAGATCATCAATCACATTTTTAAAAATTTTAAGGGCCAAAAAATTGTAATTTTAGCGCCACTTGTTCGAGCTAGAAAGGGGCATTATCGGGAGTTGTTTGATCAGATGAGGAAGCAAGGGTATACAAAAGTAAGGATTGATGGAGTCATCACGGATCTCACTCCAGGCTTACAAATAGATCGATATAAAATACATGACATTGAAGTTGTAATTGATAGGATAAAAGTAGAAAAATCAAAGATGGAAAGGCTAAATGCTTCATTGCAAAGTGCAATGAAGATGGGTCAAGATTTTATTATGATTTTAGAAATGGAAAAGGACGATATATTTCCATACAGTAAACATTTGATGTGCCCAGAATCTGGGATCTCTTATGAAGAGCCTTCTCCAAATGCTTTCTCCTTTAACTCCCCTTATGGCGCTTGCCCTAAATGTAAAGGACTCGGAAAAGTGAACACTGTCGATCTAAAAAAAGTCATACCTGATGATACTAAAAATATTAATCATGCAGGTATTGCTCCCTTTGGAGAGGTAAGAGATAATATGACCTTCAAGCAATTAAAAGCCATTGCAAAAAAATATAAATTTACTTTTACAACGCCAATTAATAAGATTCCAAAAATCGCATTAGATACGATTTTACATGGTGGTAATGATGCTTATTTCACGAAAGTGTATGAAGGAGTCCATGACTTTTCCTATGATTTGGCGAAAGAAGGATTGATCAAAATGTTAGATCATTGGTATAAAGAATCTACATCTGATCGTATAAGAGACTGGGCAGAAGATTTTATGACGGTGGTAGAATGTGAGACTTGTCACGGACAAAGATTAAAAAAAGAGTCCCTTCATTTTAAACTTAATAATACCAATATTTCTGAATTAGGGAATATGGATTTGAGTGATCTATATCAATGGTTTGAAACATTGGATAAGCATTTAGATAAAAAACAAAAGCTGATTGGCGCAGAAGTGTTGAAAGAAATTAAGATGCGGTTGCAATTTTTACTTCATGTTGGTTTAGATTATTTAAATTTGAATAGACCTGCACGAACCTTATCTGGTGGAGAATCGCAACGTACAAGACTAGCTACACAAATTGGATCTCAATTAACGGGGGTAACTTATATTTTGGATGAGCCAAGTATTGGTTTGCATCAAAGGGATAATCAACGCTTGATCAAGGCACTAAAAGAATTAGCTGAAATAGGGAATACCGTGATTGTAGTTGAGCATGATAAAGATATTATGTTAGAATCTGACTATGTTTTTGACCTAGGACCTGGTGCTGGTTTAAATGGAGGTCATTTAGTTGGTGAAGGCACGCCAAAATCATTTCTAAAACTACCCACTTTAACTGCTGCCTATTTAAATGGGACAATCCAGATTGAAATTCCAAAAGAGAGAAGGAAAGCTGGTAAAGCTTTTTTAGAGTTGGTTGGAGCCACTGGGAATAATTTGAAGAATGTCCATTTGAAAATTCCAGTTGGTTTATTTACCTGTGTTACGGGTGTTTCAGGAAGTGGCAAGTCGAGTTTAATTAATAATACTTTGTATCCTATTCTGCGCAAGCATTTTTATAAAAGCAGACAAAAACCATTGGCCTATAAAAAAATCAAAGGTCTAGAGCATTTTGATAAAGTAATTGAGATTGATCAAAAACCAATTGGCCGAACTCCGCGCTCTAATCCTGCTACTTATACTGGAGTTTTTACTGAAATTAGAAATCTGTTTGCGAAGGTTCCAGAGTCATTAATAAGGGGATATAAACCGGGACGTTTTTCTTTTAATGTAAAAGGAGGAAGATGTCCAGTCTGTCAAGGTGGAGGAAAGCGGGTAATTGAAATGAATTTTCTGCCTGATGTTTATGTTGATTGTGAAACTTGTTTGGGGAGAAGATATAATCGAGAAACTTTAGAGATTATTTTCAAAGGAAAATCGATAAGTGATGTATTGGACATGCCTGTTTCTGAAGCGACAAAATTCTTTGAGAATATACCTAAAATATATAGGAAACTTAGAACCATTGAAGAAGTTGGTTTGGGATACATTTCGCTAGGTCAACAAGCTACTACTCTGTCTGGAGGAGAAGCACAAAGGGTAAAATTAGCAGAAGAATTAAGTAAAAGAGATACAGGGAAGACGTTATATATTTTAGATGAGCCTACTACGGGCTTGCATTTCAAAGACATCCAACATCTTTTAGATGTCTTGAATAAATTGGTAGATCGAGGAAATACCATAATTGTAATAGAGCACAATTTGGATGTCATTAAAGTTGCCGATCATATTGTCGATATTGGTCTGGAAGGAGGAAAAAAAGGAGGTGAAATCATAGCTACTGGAAGTCCGGAGCAAATCGCAAAACATAAGAAAAGTTATACTGGAGAGTTTTTGAAGGCTGAATTGTAAGGGAAAGAAAAAAATCTATTTTATTTAGGTCTTCCTTGAAATATGGCTTTCAAAACGCCTTAAATAAAAAAACCGTTCGCTCTTTATTACTTAGATAGGATTGTGGAAGTGATAGTAAAAAAGCGAACGGTTAATAATATTGTATAACACTCAAAATTTATAATACTAAATTCTTTTAGCAAATTTTCGGTCTCCGGTTAAGGAGAAAAAAAGGCGTCTACTTCTTATTTCTTGATAGGATTGTGGAAGTGATTTGAATAAAAAGCAGACGCAAAATATTGTATAACACCCAAAAATAATACTACTAATTCTTATCGAGCGGCCATCATTGATGACTTCGTTATTTTTTTGGTTTTCGTCTTATTGGACGATTTTCGGGTAAAGGTGAAATAAAACTGCCGAATTTTCCGGTCAGTTTTATCTCTGATAATTGTTTGAATTTAACTCTCAATTTGATAATTGGTTTGAGAGTAAAAAATCCACCTACTACTTATTTCTTAGATAGGATTGTGGAAGTGATTAGAATAAGAAGCAGGTGGTTAATATTGTATAACACCCAAAAATAATACTACTAAATTTTCAATGGTTCTTACGAACCTTTATTTCTTAATTGTCTTTACAATTGAATTGTACTTCAAAGATAAGTACGAAAGCTAGTTATTTTGCAAACAAAAACCGAGTTAAAAAGACCTCAATTTTTGCACAAAATCTATTGCTAAATATTATAACTCATTGATTTCGAATTAAATATTACATTTTTAATCCACACAAAATCATTTGTATAATATTGATTTTTTATATTTCAATAAAATTCTTTTAGAATCTAGAAAACTAGCTTTCCAACTTTCTCTATAACAAAGATACGGTGGAACATCAGTTAGTTAGTTAACTAAAATCGAGCCTAAAGGACATCAATTATTGCATAAAAACTAATCTAAAATATTATAAAGATCTAATTGCTAAAGATTTAAAAATTGAATACCTAATAGTATTTAGTCGTCTATAATATCGCTTTCTATATTTCAAACAATTCTTTCAGAATTTTAAAAAAGTTGACTTTCCAACTATTTCTATAACAAAGATACGGTGGAACCTTAGTTATTTAGCTAACTAAATATGGGTGTAGGGGACATCTATTAAATACCCATATTTAGATTACTATCATTTAATATACTGATTTTCTGTATTTTATAGTTTAACTAAACTTAGGCAAAAATGATGCTATTTAATAAAAAGAACATTTTATTATGAAAAAATTAGAAGATAATTGGGTATTGAAGGTGGTCAAATATTATGAAAATTGGATTTGGGGCTTAAAATCAAAATAGAGGCAAGTGTATTTTGACTAACAAAAATCTTGATTCAAATAAGAGAGATTTACTTTTACCATATGATGAAGCCAGGATTCTTATTATCTATGATTCATTAAATAGAGCTCAAATTTCAATACCACTTATTTTTATTATTTGATCAAGGGATTAAAACCTCATATAGGAATGGACATCATAAAATGCGGCGTCTTGAATTGAGAACTTGGAACTTGACGTTCCGATTGGACAAAAAAAATCCGCAAAATATTGCGGAAAAAATATCCGCTTATTACTCAATTACTTAGATAGGATTGTCGAAGTGATTTCTAAGAGTAATAAGCGGTAATATTTGTAACACCCAAAAATAATACTACTATATCTTGCTTTAAATCAAGGTTGTTGCGATTAGAACTACCCAGAGATTCCTCCAGATAAAACTCCAATTAAACTCGCGTACAACGCTATTAATTGATCATATGGCATAATTAAAAAATTTAAGTGTTTAAAAATATTATTAATATAAAGATAAGCTAATATTTGATACTAAACAGTATCAATTTATACTTAACAAAGACACCAATAAATTGGCATATTTCGCACAAAACAAACTGATATTTCTTGAATATCAATGTTTTACACAAACAAATCCACGGCAATGTAACATCGAATAAATAAAAAAGGTGTTATCCGATACTTCAAAGATAGTCCAAAACAATAGTTAAATCCGAAACAAAATTACTAAATTAGAGACATCATTTTAATAGATTTTACAACACAATAATCGCACTATCTGCTGATTATCTGCATATTAGTATAAATAATGGATGAATTAAAAGAACTTGTCGGAGTCGTTTCTAAGCAAAAAGTAAAAAAAATTGAAATTATTGGACAAGATAAAATGGAATCCAAAATCAATCAATTTTACAATCTGTTAATTGAGCAAAAAATTGAAACAGACGATGATGCATTAACGTTTTTATATAAAAACAAAAGCCCTAAGTCTATTCAAAGTTTAAAAAAATTAAAACAAAGATTAAAAAGCAAGCTTTTAAACACGATTTATTTTTTCGATTTAAATAATTCATACAATAGTAAAACTGAAATTGCTTTTTATGAGTGCTACAAGAATTGGACAACTTTAAAAATTTTAGCGCTTAAAGGTACGCTGCGAATAACATCCTATAAACTTGCAGAAAGAACACTTAATATCGCACTGAAATATGAATTTACAGACATTGCCACCCTCTTAGCAAGAGAATTAATTCTTTATCATAGTGTGGCTACTGGAGATTTAGCAAAATTCAACAAATACAATTCCATACTTGAGGAACAGACAAATCTTTTCAATGCGGAATTAATAGCTGAAAAATATTTCGCAAGTCTTACTATTCAAATCACAAATCTACGAGGCAGTAACAAGGATGAACTCATCGAAAGATGTGATAGCTATATTGAGCATTTAAATGAATTGAAAAAACAATACAATTCCTATCGATTTTATCGTCATTCGTATTATGTATTATCACTCAGTTATGAAGTAAAAGGGGATTACCAAAATATTATTAACCTTTCGGAAGAGGCAATTTCCTATTTTGAAAGTAAATCTTTTTCAACACCAGAAGCTATATTTAGTGTTAAGCTGCAAATCATTATTGCTAAAATTCCATTAAAACAATATAGTGATGCGATTCTTTTGTCAGAAGAGAACATGAATATCTTAAATCGGAATCATTATAATTGGTTTGTTAATCAATACTATTATATCATTTTATGTATTCATGCAAAAGAATATACCAAAGCGTTTGAATTGACCAATTTGGTTAAAAGCCAGAAATCATTCAAAACACTTTACAATCACTTAAAACAAAATTTTTTAGTTTTTGATGCTTATTTAAACTTCCTAAATGAAAGAAATAAAATAAATTCTGATCTAGAAGTTAAAAGCTTTAGGATATATAAATTTCTTAACGATGTACCAAACTTTACAAAAGATAAAGCTGGATTAAATATTGCCATTTTAATTGTACATACACTCTTTCTTTTACACCTTAAGAAATACAACCAAATTATTGACCGCGTAGAATCATTAAATCAGTATTGCTATCGTTATCTACGAAAGGATGACACCTTCCGCTCCAACTGTTTTATAAAAATGCTTTTACAAATCCCTAAGGCAGATTTTAATCGAATTCGCACCGAACGCTATGCAGAAAAATTTGTCGATAAATTAAACTCGGTTCCATTAAGTGTATCTACGCAATCTGCAGAGGTGGAGTTTTTTCCTTATGAGGATTTGTGGGAGATTACTTTGGAGATGTTGGATTAGGCTCCCAGACTTGGGACTCGAGACGGCAGACATCGGAGCTTTTAGCTGCTGCGCAGCTAGGTTTTCAGGAATTTAATTTTCTGTATAGACCGAGTGCAGCTAAAGCTCCCGCTCCACCAAGCAACCACCAATACAAGGCTATCCCCTTCCCTAAATCCAATGGCTCCGTATTCCCTATCTGAACAAACGGTGCCCAGTAATAGGGATGTGATTTTAGTTTATCATTATTGTCAATAAAATCAATTTTTGCTTTCTGGAGGCTGGCATCTTTTGGTAAACCATCTGCTAAATTTTGATAATAGTTAACCATGATGTCTGAGGTGGAACAATCATCTACCGACCAAAGGCTGGTTAAAATCGAAGCGCAGCCGGCGTAGATAAAATCTCTGGATAAGCTTAAAACCCCTTCGCCTTTGGCGAGTTTTCCGGTGCCGGTGTTACATGCGCTGAGTACGGCTAGGTCTGCGCTGAAATCCATGTTTTGGATATCGCCATTGCTAAGGTAATCATCTGCTAGGTAGATTTTATTGAATCTTGGATTCTCTTCGTCTATGCAAGCGTGGGTTGCTAGGTGAATTATTTTGTAATTAGCCGCTTGCGTTTTAAAGGCTTCTTTCCCTGCTAAGTTGCCTTTGTAGGTTGTGCCGCCAAGGATCTCTGAAATACTTGTGATTTCTTTTTCGCTGCAGCGCAAGCTGTATAATTCATCTGTTGTGCAAGATCGCGTTGCTTCCGTCATCTTATCTGAGAAAGATGGAGAGTAGCCCACAAAGGCTTCCTTTGCAGTGGCTTCTTGCTCTAATTTATTCAGCAATAATACCACCGAGTAATTATAGCTGAACTGATAATCATCTAATACATAGGCTTCCTTCGGAAGCATTGGAGCAGCAAGGTCTACTTCTTTATCCAACAACACTTCAAATGGCAAATAGGACAATACATTGTCAGGAATAACAATGATCTTTTTGTAATCATGCTTCAATTGATCCATTGCTTTATGGAAGATCGCATTGGAGAAATCGGATTGCTTTTGCAGGGTCGAAGATACATTGCTTCCACTAATTGGTGGAGCATTGATGTAATGCAACAATGCTTCTCCTTCATTACTTATAAACGTCGAACTATCTAATGGAATTAATTGCAATTCGTTTTTGCCAAGGGCAAAAACATAGGCTTGTTTTTCACCCACAAAGTATTCTAAGATCAATGTTTCTTCATCCAGTAATTGATTGCGAATATCAGCGATATTTAATTCATTCTGATAATTCCGCATCATTTTAAACTTTGGAAAATCATCTTCGATTCCAGTAATCAAATCATTGTAATCATTATTCAGCTGAAACAATTCTGACTCCCACATCTTGATCTTTGCTTCCTCACTTTCTTTCTTCTGTTTCTCCTCATTAATCTGCCGCTCGTAAAAAGCAATCTCAATGCGGAGATCTCTTTCCTGCTCACGTAAAGTATCCGGCAAGCCGGTTAACTTTAATGCATCATTTTCTCGCATCTCTCCGAGCAAGGTCTTCGCTTTTAGGTTTTCTGCGTAGGCGAAGGCTTGTTCTAAATATTGCTCTTCTCCTGTACGATTGTATAGTTCGTGGCATACTTCGATTACTCCTTCGATGATGGAGACGGAGTTTTCTTGGAGGAAGAGTTTGGATTCGTGGGTCAGGTAGGAGTTGTGGAGTTGGTTCATGATATCGAGGGCTTCCTCGGATGCATCAATTCCTCTTAATAGAACATCTATATTTTCAGTTTCAAAATATTCATAATCAATAATTTTCATTTTTGTTTTTAAAAACTCTAAAGCACGAATTTGAGAAACATATGACTTAAATTTTTTTATGGTAATTATTTTCAAAGCCTTATTTGAATAATATTTGGAGGAATCGAGGTTACCTAATTGTAAATGAGACTGAGAGATGTAATTGTGATATCTTGCTGAATTCCTGTTTTTAGGAATATTAGAATATAATAACTTATTTAAACTCAAAGCTTTTTTATAATAATATAATGCTTTTTCATATCTTCCTAACTTAAATTTATTCTCCCCTAAAATTTCAAATCCTCTTCTCCTTATACTTTTATTACCAAAATCATCTAGAGCAAAAACCCTTTTAACATACTCTTCGCTTTTTTTAAAATTCAGCTTAATTTGAAAACATTTTGCTTTGTCATAGTATAAATTTTCTAAAAGTTCATTAATCTTAGTTTGATCTTTGATGTAATTTTTATAGCATTTCTCAGCCATATTAAGATAAAAAAGAGAGCTTGAAATTTCATCTTTCTTAAGATAAACAAATCCAATTTTACTATACATTGTAGGGATTAATTCTATAAAATTTTTATTCAAATTGATTAGTTTTAGAATTTCTTCAAAATTTGAAATTGCTTCAGGGTATTCCCCTTTTTCAATATGGATCTCTGCAATTGATTGAATAGCCAATAGCCTAATGGTTGTATCAGAATTAACACCGGAATTTAAATATAAAATTTCTTCATTAAGCTTTAATGCTTGAGTCAAGTCCCCTGATATATCCAAGAACATTGCTAGAGCCCATTGAGCATTATTCCTAAATTTATTATTAACTGGCAGGAATTTAGAAGCTTCCACAAAAGCTAGTTTGACGGACTCTTCATACTTAGAATAATTACCTTGAATATAATATATGTAGCTTAATGAATTAATAGTGCTGATATAATAATTCCAATTCTTTTCATCCTTAAATTCAATAACTAATTCTTGAAATAAAGCAGAACTTTCTTCGATATTATTTCTTAGCAATAAAGACGCACTATCATATTTAATAACAAGAGACAATGAATCATTGGTACCAAAACAACTAATAGGGTAAAACCATAATATAAATATTAATTTAAAATCCACTGACAATAAATTTATAATTAATTATTTTATTACTTTGATTCCAGATTAAAAAGTAAATGCCGTAAGATAAACTTCCAAGATTTACATACCCCTCTTCTTTACTCACTTTATATTGGTAACCGTTCTGATCTATTAATTTTATTTTAGAAATATCAATATCTGCGGGTATTTCAAAAGGTAAACCATCATCTCCATTTACAATAAAAGGTATTAAATCAATAGGTTTAATGGGATTTAACGGTTTGATCTCACTTGAAATATTAATGCTATTGCCATTCCCTATTTCATCCCCCTTTTGACAACAATAATCTGAAAAATAATAGTCTTGAAATACATTATCATTGTAATCTACGATATCCGAATCAAAAGCATAACAAATAGAAGAGCTAAATGGAAGTATTTCTCCTTGGTTATAAATATCTATAGTCGCAACAAAAGACTTTGAATTTCCAGAAGTACATAAGTCCTCATTAAATTCAATTTCGAGATCAGTTTGTATTACGTAATAGTAAGACCATCTTATCATGGAAAATCTTGAATCGGATATTTGAAATTGTGGATTAGAAGTGTCAAATATGTAAGAAGCAATGAAAATTCTGCTACTTTCAATCTCTTCATAAAGCCGAACTATCATCTGAGTACTGCAATTTTCTCCCATTGGAGAATTTGGTTCAGTTGGACTATAATATGAATCGAAGTTAACAACCAGACTATCCAAAGTAAAACTTGTAAGGCTATTTACATATTTGCTACATTCACGCGGGTTGTGTATGTCATCAGAACCATCGCTTTTCTTGCTATACCCAATTACATTCTGCGCATTTAAGTGAATACAGGAAATCCAAAAAACTATACAAACTAAATATCTCATAACCACAAAATTTAAAATTTCAAAACGCAATATCGCGCATACCACTTAGTACCCTAAGCATGAAAAAGGTAACCGCAAAAAAGTGATTATTTTTAAAAAAGGTTGGAAAGTGTAAAGTTCGAGTTAATATGATAGTAGTAAAAAGTAGTTATATCATAAGGGTTTTACAAATTCTGTGCATTCATCTTTAAAAGACTTTTTCATTTAGTTAATTCTAAAGTAAGAAAAAGTGTATTAATAAATGGTGATTTAAACGGATAAATTTTTCTTTGTAAGACGTCAGTACACAGACGTCAGACGTCAGACCAAAAATTTGAGAAAATTTTTTATTCTATAAAAACATGAAAATCAATGCATTGCATTTAATCCTCAAAAATATTTAAAAAATAATCCACTTTTCGCGGTTACCTTTTTGGAGTTCAGGGTACTAAGGAATAATTGAATCAATGAAAGTTTTTATACTATTGATCCAGAAAGAAGCTTTCAAGAGAGGCGCATGTGGGAACACACTATGTAAGGAGAGTTGGTGAATTCAGGAGCACCGACTCTCCATTTTTAGAGTAAAAAGGATTCAATGGATAAGGTGTTTTTAAAAACAACATCAAATGTGGAAGTCTTCAAAATCAATGCCTTTAGATGAATTAAGAACTTTTAAAAAGATAATGTTATTTTTATAAAAATAACAGGTATACATTACTTGCCAACTAACAACGAAATATTGAAATTACTTTTGGATCCCACTGAGGTATCTAAAAATAAAGGGTTTGTGCTCTTGTATAAATCGCAATACCCACACGTGAGGTCTTTTGTGAATAGGCATGGAGGACAAGACGCTGATGCTAATGATGTTTTTCAGGAAGCATTATTAGTAATATACAATAAAATTAAAGACGAAGATTTTACCTTGAGTGCCAGTATTGAAACCTATCTCTTTACTGTTGCAAAAAACCAATGGTACAAGCGGTTTAGAGATAATAAAGATGAACTTAAATTAGATGATGAGGATTCCTTAGTTGAGTCTATTGATGATACTGACTTTTATACAATTTTAACGGATAGCGAAAGAGCGAAAACTATAGCAAAATTGATTGACCAATTAGGTCCAACCTGTAGAAATTTATTGACCTTTTTTTATTATGAAAAAATGAACATGAAAGAAATTGCAGACACATTAAATTTTAAGGATGCTAATAGCGCAAAAAGCAAAAAAGCAAAATGCATTAGTAAATTAAAAAATATAGTTTTATCGTCTGCTTTATATAAAAGCATATTGAAATAGTCATGGATATTAATGAAAAAATAGAAGCTTTTATAACCGGTCAACTGGAAGCCAGTGAAATCCAGGCATTCGAAAATGAAATTCGAAGTAACCCTGAACTAGCCAAAGAAGTTGAATTGATGACCGACCTACATGCAGGAATTAAAACATACGGCGAAAACCAAACTAAAAATATTATTGCCAACGCAGCTCAAACTTATCATACTGAGCAAATCAATGATACAACTAAAATTCTTGAGCCAGAAGCAGAAATAGATCATAGTATTCGCTGGGGAAGGTGGGCACTATACATTGCAATTTTAGCTGCAATTGCCATTGCTTCTTTTTTCATTATGTTCAACGAAACTACACCTAAAACTGCACCGGAATTATACGCTGCGTATTTCGAATCCTACATTCCTCCGAGCGGCCAACGATCAGGAGAGTTAATTGGTTATGATTTAAAGGGAATGGCCGATAAATACAGAGCAGAAAAATATGATGAGCTAATCGCTCAAATAAAGAACATCCCTGCTGACAAAACTACTAACTACATGCGCATCCTACTCGCGCAATCCTATATGAGCAATGGAAATTATGTGCTCGCAAAACCCATATTTGGAGAAATTATAGATACCAAAGATCCTTACTTCACGGATCACGCCAAATGGTTTCAAGCATTGAATCATTTGAAATTAAAAGAAGTGGATACTGCAAAAAGTATTTTGGTAAAACTGGCGAAGGATGAAGGTGCTGATCATTATGAGGAGGCGAAGGAGGTTTTGGGGGAGTTGGGGGAGGAATGAGTAACAATATGAATCCAAGAGAATTTGCCCGTCTAAATAGAATACTCCAGACAACGGCTGAACAATTTTTTTGGTCAAAGGTGAGGAATAGAAGATTTATAGGACTAAAATTTCAAAGACAGTTTTTAATCAATCACGCGAATATATTGGGAAAGAATTCATATTTTTTAGCTGATTTCTATTGTCATCAATTCAAAGCTATTGTAGAGATAGATGGTAAAATCCATAGGAATCAAATTGAATACGATGAAGAAAGAACTGTTATTTTAAATTCTATGGGATACCAAATTATTCGATTTGAAAACAATGAAGTAATTAACAATTGGGAAAGTGTTGCCTTAAGTTTAAAGGAATTTTTTCCAATTTGACTTTGCGTACCCAACTCATCCCGACCTCCTTCGTCGGCCACACAAGTCATAACTTTTTTAAACATCTAATCATATTTTTAATTACAGTAGCATCCCTCTCTTTCAAGAGAGGGACCGAGGGTGAGTTATAATCTTTAATTATTAGATTCATAATTAAATTATAACAAAAAAATCACCTTACTATTCTAAAAAAATAAAAAAAAACCTCCCCTCCCCCCTGGTTACCTTTTCCATTCCTTGGTATTAAGTAATGAAACACAATGACAACACATTCAAATAACCGTGAATAAAGAAGATTTATCCTGAATAAATTGGAATGCAAAGAATCGGTGGGTCAGCAATGATCCACTGGTTTTTCCTTTTTAGTAGAGGATATATACAGAATGATGAATCGTGTGAGAACATTTATTAATTAGTAAACCTAACACCCATTTTCATGAGATAATTATTTATTAGGGTTACTAAGGAGAAAGCTCCTTAAAAATAGAAGCCGGCGGTAGCCGGTTTTTTTTGTCTGACGTCTTAAGTCCGACGTCTAATAAGTTACAAATTAAACCAATACGTCAACTTCAAAGCTAAACTCCGATTCCGAATACTGAAATTATCTGTATTATAATTATCAGTATATACAATGAATAAATCGGATACTGGCTTAAATCTCCATTGCAAACGTGCATTAACATTCATGTTTTCAACTTGCGTATTATATTGCACTAGGGCATTTACGAAAAGATTTTTAGAAAAGGTCCAATCAATTCTTGGGCCTATTAAAAAAAGATTTACATTCCTCGCATAAGGCTCAGGAAGATTGATATAGTTGTAATTATAATTTATAGAAATCGTACCATATGGTTGAATTCTAAAGTTTACATCTCCTCGAACCCCAGCTCGAAAGCCATTGAAAAACTGACCCACTCTTGGTTGAACTCGAAAAAAGAAATTTTTATTACGATTCGAATTATAAGAAAAACTGAAATTAGTATAGGTATACTCCGTGTCCGCGGGCAAAGGATTTAGATCTTTTCTGCTCGGATCAAATTCATCAGTTAAATAGGTATAGGTTCTGGTAACAATAGCATTTATCCCTGAAAAACCAACGGAGCTTGCATTAAAAGTAATCGATAAATCCTGATCAGTTCTTCCAAAACCAGGTTTCAAAAATATATCATGAAAGATTCCAACCCTTCCATTTGTGATGACGCCCTTCTTTGGATAAAAATTTAATCGCACATCTTGATTGACACGAAAAAAGTTTGTTCTTGGCACAAAACCAACTTCAGGCTTATAGCCTGCCCCAACGTATACGTGATTATATCTAGCTTCAAAGAAACGAGTATTATAATTCAAGGATGCACCATGACCAAAATTTTCTTTACCGTTTTCAGGGCTTATTGAAGTGTGGTAAAAAGTTTTTCCAACCCATTTATTATTTGCACTCGCTAAATTGTAATCCAATCCTACTACTCTATTATATCTTGCATTTGCATTGCCCTCATTATACTCAAAAGCTTGTTTGTTTGCAAAGATAAAACCTACATTTGAACGTTTGGCGATCTTGCGTTGAACAGCGGTTACCGCATAATTAAAGCTAGGCAATCCATTACTTTCATTACTAGCAGTTTGCATATTTAAAACGCCAATTCGCCAATTTTCATTAAGCTTTCCAGATAAACGAGCTCCTGCAATTATGGGATTTTCTATATTTTCTTCCGTCAACGTATCTTGCGTAATTCCAATTCGTCTGGAGAAAAATGGATTGACATCATCAAATCCAAAACCTCCAAACAGATCAGAATTTTCAATAAAAAATTGTCTGCGCTCTGGAAAGAATAATTCAAAGCGCGAAAGATTGGTAACTTGCCGATCAACCTCTACTTGGGAAAAATCTGGATTAACCGTCAAATCTAATTTCAATCCAGAACCCACCGAAATTTTAGCATCAAAACCGGCTCCGAAATCAGTATTGGTCCCACTAGTACTTTCAAAATCATTCTGAACAGTAGCCGACGTATATGGAATAAATGCTAAACTTTTCTTTGCCTTATGTAAAGGCTCTTCCCAAATCATTTTTCCCATAAAGGCAAGCGAATATAATTCTTGGTTTCTAGGAATATTCAACCAAGTATGAATTTCATTATTTTGTGTGTCGAAGCGATAAGACCCTAAACCCCAACTCTTGGAGCCTTCCTTGAAAGTCATAATTTTAAAAGGAATTTTCAGCTCTGCTGCCCAATATTCATCAAAAATCTGAGCCTCTCCTATCCACTTATTATCCCAAGCCATATTAAAATCATCATTACTTTGCCCTCCCCCACTTAGTAAGCCTTCTCTGAGAACACCTTTTGGATTAATTCCAAAAATAAAAGCATTAGTTCGATCATTGAATGGATCTAATAGCAAGGTAATGTTGTCCATGCCTCCTGCACTATAATCTCTTCTTAGCGTATTCACTAAAAACTCACGTCCAGAAGAGAAGCATTTGATGCCTACATACAGGAAATCTTCATCATACTGCATATATATTTCTGTGGGATTTCGAGCTAAATTAGTATCAGCAGGAAACCACTCATAAAAATCTTTGGCATAATCCACATCTGCCCATTCTTCCTGATCCATTGCACCATCTATCACTATACTTTTCGCTGTCTTCTTTACAAGAAAAGAAGGAATACTGTCTGACGCAGTTAATTTACATACAGCTATTAAACATAGACATATAAATATTAGTAAATTTCTCATTCGTAAAGTAAAGCTACAATTATAAACGAAAATCTATTGCTTATTAATTTTAATGGTGTAAGAATAGGTCGTTTGAGGTGCAATTTCAGATTTTTCTTTTTTCGATGTAGTTGTCGAAGTCGTGGTATATTGGTAGGAGGTTGTGGTTTTCTTCGGTTTTGGTAATTTAAAATGAATCTGAATCTTTTTGTGAAAAAGCACTTTCATCTTCCTAGTCTTTGGCACTTCAAATTTCAATAATCTAACTAATCGATCAGCTTCTGCATCGCATGCTTTGGAAAGACTAGATAAGATATGCGTATCTACCACTTCGCCTTTATAATTAATATCATATCTCATGAAAACAGTCCCTTCGGTTTTATCCTTCAAGGCTTCTTTAGGATATTTTAATTGACTAGTAATAAATTTTTTCAGTGAATTTTGGCCGCCCGGATAAGTCGGCTTCTGAATAAAATGCTTTTCTTTTCGTTCCTTTTTCAATCTTACAAGTTTCAATTTGAATATAAACTATGGTAAATGCTACTAATATTATATCTTAACAATAATAATTTCGTACAAAATAGTAAAAGCTTAGCAAATAAATGAGAGCATTGGTGATTTCTGGTGGTGGGAGCAAAGGAGCCTTTGCTGGCGGGGTAGCAGAATATTTAATTAGAGACCTTGGACATCATTATGAAATATTTGTAGGTACTTCAACTGGTAGTTTATTGATTCCATTACTTTCCATTGGAGAAATCGATAAGATTAAAGCTGTTTATTGTAATGTAAGTCAAAAAGATATTTTCAGTGTTTGCCCATTCGATATTACAAAAGAATCTGACGGAGTATTTAAAAGTAAAATAAACTATTGGTCCATATTAAGACAAGTTATACAAAAGCGAAAAACATTTGGTGAAAGTAAAAATCTGAGAAAGTTAATCAAAAAGACGATTTCTGAAAAAGACTTTAATGAGATTATAAAACAAGGCAAGAAAGTAATTACAACCGTGTCTAATCTTACCTTAAATATTGTGGAGTATAAATATGCTCGAGATAATAAATATGAAGACTTTTTGGATTGGATCTGGTTATCTGCAAATTTAGTTCCTTTCATGAGTTTAGAAAAGAAAAATGGTTTTGAATATGCGGATGGAGGTTTTGGTAATGTAGTCCCTGTACAAGAAGCAATCAACATTGGAGCTACTGAAATTGATGTTATAATCTTAAATCCAAGACATAAGATGACTAGGAATAAAGATGCGGGTAATGCTTTTGGGGTACTAACGAAATCGCTTAATTTTATGCTGCAGCAAATCAGTCATTACGATGTATATATCTCCTTACTGGAAGGAAGGTATGATGATAATGTGCGGATTAATTTAATTCATACACCACGAATGTTGACGCAAGATTCCTTTATTTTCGATAAGCATCAAATGACTGGTTGGTGGCAAGAAGGGTATGATTATGCTAAAGCTAAATATCCGCAGAATATAAAAAGGTAGCTAGTAGTACGCCCGATACTATAAGCCACCTTTCTAAACTAAATAAATCTTTAACAGCCGCCTCCGCAAATTACAGTATTTGAAAGGCCAACCTTAATCATCACTTGTGCACAATCCCATAGGCCTGTAACATTCTCAGAAATAAAGTTATGTAGATTTTCTCCTAAACATCCAGCAATTTGCTCCCTATTATTTTTGCAACTTGCAACCTCTGACCATTCTCCTAGGCACCTTTTTTCTTCAAATAAGTTTATCATAGTTCCTATTGGAAAAGCACTTCTACCATTAGTTTCTGCTCTGGTATATTCTTCCGTTACTTTTTGAAATTTATAATAATGAACTGAATTAATTACTGCTTTCCCTTCACCTATATCAATTCCGATTGCTATATTAGATGTTCCTTCATTATTGTCAATTATTTCAAGGGCATCTCTAATCAATTCATTAATCGATCTTTCTAAATCACTTGGAATCTGATCAACTGATTCGTATTCAAAAACAACTAATTCATCTGCTAGCCTCAGATTGCTAAAATCAAATTGCATATCACTAAGATCGAATAAAACATCTTTACCTCCTCCTTGAGCTTTGCAAGAAAATTGGATTAGTACGAATGCAAACAAACATACCAAAGTGAATTTTTTTAAATAACTTAAAGTTTTCATGTGTTAATTTTTAATAGTAAATAATTTATTTTAATAGATGTTTCCGTACATCAATTCTTTTAATTTAGAGCCTCTTAATTCTGGTAAATTATAGGCGGTATTAAATTTCTTAATAGTATTCTTTATCTCTGATAATAATTCATTAAACTGAACAGGAAGTTCTTTTACACAAATCTCTTTATTTCTATAGCTTCCGATAATCTTCTCAAATTTTCCATAATACTTATTTCCTTGAGAAATAAAATCATTGTATTTATCTATAAAATCTACCACTCGATCTATATTGAATTTTAAATCAACTTGATCTTTACCATTTAATGAATTGGTATCTAATTTTTCTAAATAATAATGGATTTTTTCCGCAGCATTTTCCCAATCATCAGACTCTCTGCAAGATTCTAAAGATTTATAATATCCTGCTGCTTTTAAACATTCGGTAAATAATAAGGCGCATTCATCCTTTAGTGCTCTATTAGCATCTTTTAAAAATTCAGTTTCAAAATAGATGATGTTTAACTCTGAATGCATGCTTACGGTAAAATCGAGGATACATGAAATTTTTTGAAAGTTTTCTGTCTTTTTTGAAACGCCTCCACTGAATAAGCTGGAGATTAATGAATATGCAGCAGTTAAATAAGTGTTGGTTTTTAATAATTCTGGAAATTCAAAATTGAATTTCTTTTCTTGTTTCTTATCAAGATCACCTTGTAACAACTTAAAACTTGAATAAGCATTTGGATTAGTTAAAGAATGAATATGCTCATGGGTATTCAAACTGGTAAAATGATGATCAATAGATAATAGTTTTTCATATAATAATCTAATTAGCGAAATACTCTTTTCAAATCTAATTTTCAAAAGGCCATTTTCATAAACTATTTCTTCTTGCTTAAATTGCATGAATAAGGACATTCCCTTTTGCATTTCTTTTCTACTTAATCTTTTTGCATCTTTTGCTAGAAAATCAATCATGTTTTGCTCCAATACTGCTTTTGAATTTTTATATTCTTTTTTAAATGATAGAATCTCTAATTCCATTTTCACTAAGGTGGAATCACTTGCTTTGGCACTTATGAAAAATAAAGCCAAGGCAAGAACCATCATAGTTCGTGTATGGATAAGATAGTATATGCCTTGACTTTGGGTGTTCATAGTAGTGTTCATTTTTAAATTTCACCAACCATCGGTTACAATGAAATTCACATTAATGAAAATTGTGTTAGCTTTTTAAAAAACAGAGCAGACAATTCTTGTTCAAGGAATTGCCCTTGTGCTCTGAATAGTGTGTTCATCCGGAGATGAGATTGAGTATGAGATTAATTTTTATAAAAGCCGTTGCCCATTTTTATACCTGTAATAAAATTTCATCGCTATTACTATTAAAGATATTGCAAGAACAACACTTCCTACAATGTAGTACTTTAAAATTAATAAGGCTACGCCTATCAACATAGTTAATAAATACGGGGTTACTGAACTTCTTATAAGTTTACTCATTTGTTTCTTTTTGACTCCAATAGGCTAAACTGTGATTAAAAGTACTTAATCCAGCTTCAACAGCAGCTTTATCTATTCCATTTAACTCACCTACCTTTTTCATACTTGTCATTAATAATTCTTTTACTTCCTCAGGGTTTTTAGTTTCATAAAGAGAGCCTAAAAAATCTGTAAAGAAATTAGATACAGCTTGCGTTAAAATACCACTATCGGAAAGTTGATTAATTTTATCTTTATAATTTTCGTTGTTTATACCATAAATCTTGGTAAGCATTTCCTTTTTTCTAAAATTCCACTTATCAGTGTTGAAAACATCTCTAATATTCTCAGGAAGCCCATTGATAAACCGTCCCTCTTCACTCTCAAGAGTACCATTAAGTGAATTTTCTAATAGAATGTTATGTTGAACACCTACTTGTGCTAACATTTCATCGCTAAACGAAATATCTATTGGGTTATAAATACCACCTGGGTTCCCAGTACTTTGAGTTCGACCTGTTACCCCTGCTGCAGTGGCAGAAGCCGCTACTCCTCCTACTATTGCTCCTCCGACCAGTACTCCTGCAGCAGCAGGCGCACCAGCTCCTGCTGTGCCTACGGTTATTGCAGCTGCAGCCTCAGCTGCTATTACTAGCCCTCCTGCTGCTCCAGCTAAATCGGATGAAGCAACGGCAAGAACTCTCAACCATCCCCATCTAAAGGGAGTAGGATAATCAAATCCATGATTCACTTCACCATGAAATACATTAAATTCATATTTGATTTCATTGAAACAATTTGAGGTATCCATACTATTCCCGCTAAAACTCAAAAACAACACCATTCCAAAAATTAAATTAAAAATTCTCATAGTTAAAATATTTAAAAATTTGTACCTACTCTAATCATGGCTTTTCGGTATCCGCCTACTCGCACTTTGTGTTCAGAAAAATGCTTGTAGATACTTAGTACCCTAAACCCTAAAAAGGTAACCGCAAAAAGGTAAGTTTTTTTAAATTATTTTTTTATGCTAGAGAAATGATCATTCTTTTAAGCCTATTTAGAAGTATTTTCCACTAATTTTTTTTCGCCTTCGAAATCTTACAATAAACAGAAAAATACCAATTGCTATCATTATACCTCCGTATAAATAGTAATTATTGAATAGAAAGCCAAATCCTACAAAGATGGTTAGTAATGGTAATGTTAAGCCAATAATTTTTTCCATGTGTCTGGTTTTTATAAATAAAATACAAAGATTATCGTCATATCCATTCCATATCATTAAATTTTTAAAAATTAATGCAAAATTAACTTTGAAGCTCCGTTTGTTGCCTTAACTTTGTATGCACTAACAGCAAGAATATGAGATTTTTCATCGCTTTGATCACATTATTATATATGCTACCTATTCAGGGTCAATTTCATGAGGATGTTTTAGTGGGAATGGAAGGCAGTGAATTGTTGGATGCACTACAAGATAATTATACACCAGTTTTCATTTTAACCTATTCTCAAGCGAGAGATAAAATGTACAGAGAGATTGACAATGTGAATGATACAGTTACCTGTGTGTATTCTGGACATAAAAAATATTTGAGGCCGAACACTACGAATGCGATTGGAGATTTATTAGAAGGTGGTGCTAATGGTATTAACTGTGAACATACTTATCCACAAAGTTTAGGAGCCGGAGATGGAAATGCGCGCACGAATATGCATCATTTATATCCTACTAGAGATGCTGTAAATTCGGCAAGATCTAATTATCCTTTTAAAGAAATAGACGACAACCAAACAGATGATTGGTATTTCGAAGACAGTAAACAATCCTCCATTCCTACCTCAAATATTAACGCATACTCAGAAAGAGATGGCAATCGTTTTGAGCCTCGAGAAAGTCATAAAGGCGATGTAGCTCGCTCTGTATTTTATTTCTATACCATTTACCGTTCTCAAGCAATTGCTGCTGATCCAGATTTTTTTGATTTAATGGATGATGATTTATGTGATTGGCATTTACTAGATCCAGTTGATCAAAAAGAATGGGACCGAACTTATGAAATTGCTATTTATCAAGAAAATTTAGTGAATCCCTTTGTATTGGATTGTACTTTAGCAGAAAGATTGTATTGTGATGGTCAAGCACCTTGCATGGCAACATCTACAGAAAATCAATATTTAAATTACTTTGAATTTTCACCAGTATACCCTAATCCTTCGGATGGTAATTTCAATATTCCATTCGAAATTAAAGAAAAGGGCAACATGAAAATCGAACTCATAAATCTTTACGGACAAAATTTGCAAACCCTTTTAAATCAAAGCCATCAAGCTGGACAATACGAACTCAATATCAACCTTTCTACGCTTGGCCAACATTTCAATTTATTGAAATTTGAATTTAATAATGGTGAAGAAATATTCGTTCAATATCAAAAGTTAATGCTTACCCAATAAGATTTAAAATATCAATTCATTTAAGTAATCTAAGTAATTTAAAATAACCGTCCCCTTTATATCTTTCTATCTTAATATTAAATATCTTTAGATAGAGATATAAAATATTTGACTTGAAAAACTTTTACAACAAAGTACTAGCTCGCTACCTAAAAAATAGATTTAAAAAGGTAGAATATTATATGCAGTACCCTGCAGAAGTCCAAGCTCGTGTATTAAAAGAATTATTGCTTCAAGGCAAGTATTGTCAATACGGGAAACAGCATCAATTTGCTAGTATTAAAGATTGGAAGGGCTATTCGAAATTACCTTTTTTGAGTTATGAAGACATCAAGGGAGACATCAATAAAATGATGCACGGTGAAAAGAATATTCTCTGGCCAGGAGAAGTTGAATGGTTTGCTAAATCTTCTGGTACAACCAATGATAAAAGTAAGTTCATCCCTGTACCTAAAGTTAATTTAAGGAATTGTCATGTTAAGGCGTCTTGGGATTCTGTTTCAATCATCTATCATAACAATCCTGATGCTCGAATTTTTGCAGATAAAAGCTTAATCATGGGCGGAAGTATTGAGCGTTTACCTGCACATCCAAAAACGAAATATGGAGATGTATCCGCCATTATGTTGCATAACATGCCTTCGGTAGGGCGACCATTTTACACTCCAGATTTTGACACTGCTATCCTTCCCAACTTTGATGAGAAGATTGAAAAAATGGTTAAAATTTGTAGCAAAGAAAATGTAACTATGATCGGTGGGGTGCCTACTTGGACTATTGTGTTATTTAGAAAAATTCTGGAAGCTACTGGTAAAAGTAATATTCTTGAAATTTGGCCAAATTTAAAAGTTTACTCCCATGGAGGTGTAAGTTTTGAACCTTACAGAAAACAGTTTAAAACATTTCTTCCCTCGGATGATATCATTTACATGGAATTCTTTAATGCTTCCGAAGGATGGTTCGGCTCTCAACTTTATCCTGAGGATGAGGGAATGCTATTGCTGCTAGATAATAATATCTATTATGAATTTATTCCGAGTAGCGATTGGCATAAAGATCATCCAACCGTGGTGCCCTTGGAAGGAGTAGAAAAAGGCATTAATTATGCAATGGTTATTTCTACCAATGCAGGTTTGTGGCGGTATAAATTGGGGGATACGGTCAGATTTACTTGTACAAATCCATATAAAATAAAGATTACTGGCAGAACAGAACAGTTTATTAATGCTTTTGGAGAAGAAGTTATGGTCGCTAATACTGATAAAGCACTTAGTGAAACTTGCAAAAAAACAAATGCCGTGGTTACGGAATATACGGTAGCTCCGATTTATTTTAATGGAAATCAAAAAGGAGGACATGAATGGATTGTAGAATTTGAAAAAGATCCACATGGATCATTAGATATGTTTACTGAAAATTTAGACAAAAACCTGCAAAGATTGAACTCGGATTATGAAGCCAAACGTTATAAAGACATGGCTTTATCTAAATTAAAATTAAAAGCGGTTCCTAAAGGGACTTTTTATTCTTGGATGAAATCGAAAGGCAAAATTGGTGGTCAACACAAAGTACCTCGATTAGCGAACCATCGTAAATATATTGATGATATTCGTCGGTTTATAAAATTATAATATGGAGGAGAAGTGGCAAAAAGAAGAATTGGCATTAATTGTAAATAAGTTTGAAATAGAAACACCAAAAGGCCCAGTTACTGAAGAAGATTTAGTGAATGTCTTGGCAGATCGCATTGCAGAGATGATTGATCGAAACATAGATATGTTACTGAGTTTATTGTATCGTTTAGATATTGAAGAAGAAAAAATTAATAAAGCCTTGACATTGAATCAAGTTATCCCAACCAATGTCGGTTTAGCACATTTAATTATAGAAAGACAAAAGCAAAGAAATCGGAGTAAAGAAAATTACAAAGTAGAAAAAATTGATGGTTGGGATGAATTTTAATCAAAAGAATAACTTATGCTATTAAAAACAACAGGCATTGTTTTTAGATGTATGAAATATTCTGAAACAAGTGTGATTTGTGATATTTATACTAGGGAAAAAGGACTCTTGTCTTTTATCATTAGTGGGGTACGGAAAAAGAATGCCAAGACACATGCTAGCCTTTTGCAAATTATGTCTTTGGTTGAATTAGTAGCTTACGTGAGCGATAAAAAGAAATTACACCGAATAAAAGAAGTCAAAGCCGCTCATATTTATATTTCAATTCCCTTTCAAATCCAAAAAAGTGCTGTCGGTCAATTTATGACGGAAATTTGTAAAAATGCAATTCGCGAACCCGAGAAGAATGAAGAACTTTTTGATTTTATATTTCGATGCTTTGTAAAATTAGATCAAATTAAATCATCTATTAGCATTTTTCATCATATCTTTATGTTGAAATTAAGTGCATACCTTGGATTTAGTCCAAATCTCAATTATTCCAATTCCAAAGCAACATTTAATCTCAGAGAAGGTCAATTTGAAGCATCAAAAGATTTAATGGATTGTTTAGATCGAGAAAATAGTGCGATGCTTTTTGAATTACTAAATGCTGATTTAGAGGATAGTTATTCAATAAAAATTCCTAAAGTTAATAGACAAACTTTATTAAACGGGATTATAAAATATTATCAGTATCATATTGAAAATTTTAAAACTATACAATCACATAGCATCTTACACGATGTATTGGAATAATGGAATTTAAATTAAAAAAATATCTACCCGCTTTTATAAGGGAAAGCAAAAGAAACAGAAGGATTATAAAAATACTTTTGATATTGATAGCTATACCGATTCTCTCAATTATTATTTTAAGCCTTTTAGTTCGCTTAGAGGTTTTTGGCGATTTAGCAGATAAAGAAGAATTGGCGGAAGTTATAAATCCATTGGCAAGTGAGGTATATTCGATAGACTCCGTTTTACTAGGAAAATACTTTATTGAAAATCGAACCAATGTTGCCTACGAGGATATTTCTCCTTATGTTATGGATGCATTAATTGCTACTGAAGATACTCGATTCTATAAACACAATGGAACCGATTATAGAAGCTGGGCAAGGGTCTTTTTCAAAACAATTTTAATGCAAAAAGATGAGTTCGGTGGTGGCTCAACCATTAGTCAGCAATTAGCTAAAAATTTATACCCTCGAAGAAATTATAAATTTATTTCCCTCCCTATTAATAAACTTAGAGAAATTGTAATAGCCAAACGGCTTGAAAAAGTTTATACTAAGAAAGAGATTCTTCAATTGTATTTAAACACGGTTCCTTATGGAGGAGCCATTTATGGAATCGATGTTGCCTCCAAGCAATACTTCAACAAACCACCTGTTGACTTAAAAATTGAAGAAGCTGCAGTTTTAGCTGGAATGCTGAAAGCTACTTCTTATTACCATCCAGTTAGAAACAAAACAAGGGCTCAAGAGCGAAGAGATGTAGTGTTAAAACAAATGCACAAATATGAGTATATCGATAAAACCACTTTAGATTCATTGATTCAAATTCCAATTCAAGTAGATTATAACTACGAAAGTAATAATGAAGGATTGGCCACTTATTTCAGAGAGCACATTCGACAAGAATTAGGCTTAATATTAAAAAAGGAAATAAAAGAAAATGGAAGGTCACAAAGTTTGTACACCGATGGTTTAAAAATATATACTAGTATTCACTCCAAAATGCAAGCCTATGCAGAAGAGGCCGTGCACGAGAGCATGAAAACTACTCAAGAAAAGTTTGATAAGCATTGGGAAGGCAGGCAACCTTGGCCAGACAATGCCTTTATTATGAATTTAGTGAAAAAATCTAGGCGCTATAAAATTGCTGAGTCAGCAGGAAAAAGTCCTACTGAAATTGAAGAGTCTTTCGAAAAGCCGACTCCAATGAAAATCTTTTCTTGGAAAGACGGCAGTATTGATACAATCATAAGTCCATTGGATTCCATAAAATATTATACAGGATTATTGAATGCTGGCTTTTTATTGACCGATCGAAAGACGGGAGAAATTAGAGCTTGGGTCGGTGGAATAGATCATCGATATTTTAAATATGATCATGTAGTTTCTAAAAGGCAGGTAGGTTCTACCTTTAAGCCATTTGTTTTCGCAGCTGCATTATATAAAGGAATTGGACCTTGTGTGTTTTTTAAAAATGAATTGGTCACTTATGAAGACTTTAATTATTGGACGCCTAAAAATGCTAGTCCAGAATATGGTGGATTATATTCTATGGAAGGCGCTATTTCTCATTCAATAAACGCTTCTTCGGTTGATGCAATGATGCAAGTTGGGGTTGACACCGTTGTTGAATTGGCTCTAAAAATTGGTTATAATTCGGATGACATTCCACGGGTTCCATCCATTGCATTAGGAACGATGAATTCTAATGTTTTCGAAATGGTAAATGCTTATCGCATTTTTCCTAATAAAGGGAGATACACGCCTTTAAAATATATAAAAAAAGTTATCACCAATAAGGGCGAAATCTTGTTGGATTATGACTCCAAACCCCAAGAAGTTGTCCAAGCTATCGATACCATTGATGCAATTTTAATGAATGAAATTCTTAAAAAAGTAACACAATACGGTACCGCAAGTGCATTGCGATATCGATTTAAATTTACGGAACCTTTTGCTGCAAAAACAGGAACATCACAAGATCAAGCTGATGCATGGTTTTTAGGATATTCCCCAGATCTAGTGGGTGGTGCATGGGTAGGTGCGCAATCTCCAAAAATTCATTTTAGAACTATTAATGAAGGTGGAGGAGCCAGAAATGCATTACCTATATTCGCTACATTTTTCCAAAAGCTATATGCAGATCCTGCATTCGAAAGCTATAAAAATCGAAAATTTGAGCCTGTTAGTTATGATATTCTTGATCTATTGGCCTGCCCTGATTATGTAGAAAGTTTAGATGATTATTATAAAAAGAAAACCATGAAATGGTTTGACGAATTGCACGCCAAAAATGACTCCATTAAATTAGTTCGAGCGAAAGAAGCTCAGCAAAGGGTGGTTGATGAAATAAAAAGAGAAAGAGCTGAGAGAAATCGTGATCGTCAACAATAAATCCCGTTTTATAAGAAGCTTGCAAAGGGCTTGTCAATACTTATTTAATAATGCTATTTTATTAATCAATAATCAATACCTTTTGTATTTTGCAGTTCAATATAGATAACACTAGTATGGTGATTACAGAAAAATCTAACATTACATACAATAGAGCTAAGCTCAGTAATGAGACTTTAATCGATCTTTATAAAAGTATTCTGAAACCTCGAATGATCGAGGAAAAAATGCTTTTATTACTAAGGCAAGGAAAAGTTTCAAAATGGTTTTCTGGGATAGGTCAAGAGGCTATTTCGGTAGGTTGTACAAAGGCACTTTTAAACGATGAAGTTATCTTTCCAATGCACAGAAATCTCGGGGTTTTTACCAGCAGAAATATCCCTTTAGAGCGGCTATTCTGCCAATGGCAAGGAAAAACAGAAGGATTTACCAATGGAAGAGATCGATCTTTTCACTTTGGAACAATGGAATACAACATTGTTGGAATGATATCACATTTGGGACCACAACTATCGTTGGCATCTGGAGTTGCATTAGCTGAGCAATTAAGTAAATCAGGAAAAGTTAGTTTAGCATTTACGGGTGAAGGTGGAACAAGTGAAGGTGAATTTCATGAGGCATTAAATGTAGCTTCCGTCTGGTCATTACCTGTAATCTTTGTAATCGAGAATAATGGTTATGGATTATCTACTCCAGTTAAAGAACAATACAATTGTGAGGATTTGGCAGACAGAGGTGTCGGTTATGGAATGGAGGCATTTGTCTTAGACGGCAATAATATTTTAGAAGTGTATGAAGTCATTCGAGTTCTAGCAAAAGATTTACGGAAGAATCCGCGACCAGTATTAATAGAATGTAAAACCTTTAGAATGCGTGGTCATGAGGAAGCTTCAGGAACTAAATATGTACCTAAAGAATTAATGGACAATTGGGCAGTTAAAGACCCACTTATCAACTACGAAAATTATCTTTTAAAAGAAAATATAATTAGCCCTAATGAAATCGAAAATTGGAAAGCAGCTTATAAATTAGAAATTGAAAAAGGATTGGAAATTGCTAATGCAGCTGCTGCTGCGCCAAGTGATACGAGAAAGGAATTAGCGGATGTATACAAACCTAATCATAGTGCTGCTATTCATCCATATGGTCCAAGTAAAGAATTGCGAATGATTGATGCCATCTCTGAAGGATTAGATCAAGCAATGGAAGAGCATAAGAAATTAATCCTAATGGGTCAGGACATTGCGGATTACGGTGGCGTCTTTAAGATCACAGATGGCTTAATGAAGAAGTACGGAAAAGATAGAGTTCGAAATACGCCATTGTGTGAAAGTGCTATAATTGGAATTGGCTTGGGGCTTAGTTTGAGGAATTACAAAGCAATGGTAGAGATGCAGTTTGCCGATTTTGTAACCTGCGGATTTAATCAAATTGTCAATAATTTAGCTAAGCTCCATTACAGATGGGGCCAAAATGCAGATGTAGTAATTCGGATGCCAACTGGAGGAGGAATGGGCGCTGGACCATATCACTCTCAAAGTAATGAGGCATGGTTTTTTCATGTGCCAGGCTTAAAAATTGTATACCCATCTAATCCAGTGGATGCAAAAGGTTTATTACTTGCTGCTTTTGAAGATCCAAATCCAGTGATGTTTTTTGAACATAAGGGATTATATAGAAGTATAAGTGCTGAGGTTCCAGAATCTTATTATACTATTGAAATTGGCAAAGCTAATTTGGTAGCCGAAGGAGAAGATTTAACTTTTATCACATACGGTATGGGAGTACAATGGATGCAAAAAATAGCGAAAGAAGAAAATTTATCAGCAGATATTATAGATTTGAGATCATTGGTTCCTATTGATTGGGAAACCATCTATAGTTCTGTAAAAAAGACAGGTAAGGTATTGATCGTTCATGAAGATACTTTGACTGGAGGAATTGGTGGGGAAATATCAGCTAAAATAAGTGAGGACTTATTTGAACATTTAGATGCGCCCGTTTTTAGAGCGGCAAGTTTAGATACTCCTTTCCCTTTTGGTGAAGAACTGGAAAAAGATTTCTTACCTTTGCGCCGAATTAAAGAAAAACTAAATAAATTAATCGCCTACTAAAAAAGGATGTATGGATTTGAGTAACATATTGGCTGTTTCGGGATTACCTGGATTATTTAAAATGATTGGTAATCGAAAAAATGGTTTAATTGTAGAGAGTCTTGAGGATGGTAAAAAGAAATTTGTCCCAGCACGTAAACATCAATTTACGCCACTTGAAAGTGTGGCTGTTTATACAATTACAGAGACGGAAGAATTACCAGTTATTTTTAAAAGTATGTTAGATCAAATGGAGGATAATCCGCCAGTTGAACCAAAAGCTGACAAAACTGAATTGTACAATTACTTTTCTAAAATATTACCTGCATATGATCAAGATAGAGTCTATCCGAATGATATTGGAAAAATAATAAAGTGGTTTACTTTTTTAAAAGATGGCGGTTTTTTTGAAGCTAAAAAATCTGAAGAAGAAGAATAAGACTTTATTATGTATAAGAATAAAAAAGTCGTTGTTGTCCTACCCGCTTATAATGCTGCTCAAACTTTAGAAAAAACCTACGCAGAGATTCCATTAGATTTAGTGGACGAAATCATTTTATGTGATGATGCAAGCACAGATAATACGGTAGCCTTAGCCAAGCAAATTGGTATTCAACATGTGATCAGTCATGAAAAAAATAAGGGTTATGGTGGCAATCAAAAATCCTTATACAACAAAGCTTTAAATTTGAATGCAGACATTGTTATTATGCTGCATCCAGATTACCAATACACGCCCAAATTAATTCCCAGCATGGTCAACATCATCGGGGAAGGACTATTTCCAGTGGTCTTAGGATCACGTATTTTAGGAGTGGGCGCATTGCGCGGTGGAATGCCTGTTTATAAATATATTGCCAATCGCTTATTAACTTTTGGACAAAACTTACTAATAGGTTATAAGTTATCTGAATACCACACCGGTTATAGAGCCTTTGATTCGAGAGTTTTAACAACCATTAATTTCAATGAAAATTCAGACGATTTCGTTTTCGATAATGAGATGCTTTCACAAATTATTTATGCCGATTTTCAAATTGGAGAAGTAACCTGTCCTACCAAATATTTTGAAGAAGCCTCCTCCATTAATTTTCGTAGATCCGTAAAATATGGACTAGGAGTGATTCGGGTTTCATGGATGCACTTTTTTCAGAGGATTGGATTGGGGAGATTTAATCTTTATAAAAAAAAGACTTAAGACATTAGACTTAAGACCGTTTATAAGTTTAGAGCTAAAGTTAGCGTAGCTAACTCATCCGACCTCCTGCGTCGGCCATTACTAATCTTGCTCAGTTTTATAATGTTCAAATATTGATATTACTTTCCATTACAGTTTCACCGAGGAGTTAGCTATTGTATATAAAAGTTGCTTGTAAAAATCCAAGTCTCAAGTCTTGAGTCTTTGGTCTTAAGTCTTTTTTTTCAAAAAGGACCGCAGGTCCAATTAAGTCTTAAGTATTAAGTCTAAAAGCGAAGCGGCCTTAAGTCTATTTTTTATTCAGGTTCAAACCCAAGAATAATTTGGAACTGTCCAAATGCACCAGGTTTAGCACCAGACTCAATTAAATTTGGTTTATCAAAACCGAATCCGTAATCAAATCCAAGTAAACCAAACATCGGTAAGAAGATTCTTAATCCAAATCCTGCTGCTCGTTTCATATCAAAAGGATTGAAATCTTTACTATCTAACCAAGAGTTAGATCCTTCTAAGAACATTAAACCATAGATGGTACTGTTAGGATTCAATGATAATGGATATCTTAATTCTAATGATATCTTTTCAAAGGCGGTTGCACCACCGGCTGTAACTGCATTTGCTGGAAATTCTTCTTGTTCGTAACCTCTAGACTTAAGGATATCTTTTCCAAAAATTCCAAAAGTTTGATTAGATAATCCATCGCCCCCTAATTCAAATCTTTCAAAAGGAGAAACGCCAAGTGCTTCATTGTAGGAACCTAGAATTCCTATTTTCATTCCTGCTTTTACAACAAACTTATCAAAGATATTAAAATACCACTCTGCATCGAATCTCCATTTATGATATTCTACAAATTTATAAACTTCGGTAGCCGGACCTGTAGCAAACTCATCATTGTCATCTCTAAATAAACTATAAGGAGGCGTAAATTGCATGGTCAATGAAACTAATGCACCCTGTCTTGGATATAAAGGACTATCGACCGTTGATCTAGCTATAGTTTGTCTAATATTAAAGTTATTAAATTTACCATCTGTAATCCTTGTTCCAAATCTTGGATCGACGAATCCAGTAAATTGATTCAAGGTAATATTCTCCAAGTTGAAGGTTGTGTTACTGACAAAGTTATCATCAGGAAACTTTAATTGGGTTCCAAGACCAGCAAAAAATCTTGCAATGGCTAAAGAACCTCCTCCAATTGAAGTTTGATCTGACTTAGTGTAGACTGCTCCTAATGAAAAGGAGTTAGGCCTTTTTCCACCTAACCATGGTTCTGTAAATGAGAAATTATACGATTGGAAAAAACGTCCATTTGATTGCGCTCTTATGGATAATTTCTGTCCATCTCCTTGAGGTAATGGTTTCCATGCTCCCTTTTTGAATAAATTTCTTAATGAAAAATTGTTAAAGGTAACTCCTAGTGTTCCTATCACCCCACTGAATCCACCCCAACCTGCAGATAATTCCAATTGATCAGAAGGTCTTTCTTCTACCCCGTATTGAATATCCACTGTTCCTCTTTCAGGATTTACAGGAGTTTGAATGTCAAATTTTTCAGGGTTAAAATATCCTAAATTTAGAATTTCTCTTTGTGATCGAATAATATCTGATCTTGAAAATTTCGCACCAGGCTTTGTTCTCAAACTTCTTCTAATAACGTGCTCATGCGTTCTATCATTTCCTGTTATGGTTACTTGATCGATGGTTGCTTGAGGACCTTCATAGATTCTCATCTCTAAATCAATAGAATCTTTTTCAATGGAAACTTCTATAGGATCAACTCTAAAAAATAGATATCCATCATCCATATAAAGCGTCGTAATATCTCTTCCATCTTGTGAAAAGCTCAGGCGTTGATTTAGTAATTCCTCATTATAGATATCCCCTTTCTCAATTCCTAAAATCTCTGTTAATCTTCTGCTATCATACAATGAATTCCCTTTCCAGGTTATATCTCTAAACACGTACCGATTCCCTTCCTCGATGTCAATATCTAAAACCCACTCCTCTTCTTCATTTCTATAAATAGAGTCTTTTACCACTTTAGCATCTCTAAAACCTAAAGTGTTGTAATAATTTACAATGTTTAATTTATCCTCTTCAAATTCGTCTTTAATGAATTTAGATTTTCCGAAAATTCTATTCTTACGTTTAGTGTTTTTTAATTTCTTTTTTAATCTTTTGGTTTTGACATTTTCGTTACCTGAAAAATTGATTTCAGAGATTTTAACTCGCTCGTTCACCGTTATGTCAAATTCCAATCGAACAGAATTTCTAGATTTATCATCAACTATCTCATCAATTTTAACTTCTGTATCTGGAAAACCTTTTCCAAGAAAATATTCCTTAATACCATTTGCTACTTTACTTTTTAGATCTGCGGTAACAATCCCTCCTCTTGTCAAAAAGCGGTCAATTTCTTTATTCAATTCATCATGAGATGATTTCTTTACACCCTTGTAGGAATATTTAGATAATCTTGGTCTTTCAGAAACTCTAATTTCTAGAAACACAATTTCACCAACAGTTTTTTCTTTAATAATTTGGATGTCTGTATACAATTTCAATTTCCACAAAGCCGTGATCGCCTTTCTAAACGAATCGCCAGGAATAGCAATTTTCTTTCCAACTTTTAATCCCGAGATAGAAATAATGGCTCTTTCATCACTAAACTTATTCCCTGTAACTTTGACCGCCCCTATTTCATATTCTCCTCTTACTTCATAATCTAAAACTGGTGGTAATACTGTCGTAGAATCTTGTGCATTCACGTGCCCCGCGAGGGAGAAAAAAACTATATTCAAAAGTAATATTAAATTATTTTTCATTATTCTACTTATCATACTAAATCTTGAACACACTAGAAACGATCTGAATTCCTAATCTGTTGTTATTTATTTTTAAAATCAGCCAATTTGTTCGCTGGTTTTACCAAATCTACGTTCTCTATTCTGAAAATTAAGAATGGCTTTATAAAATTCATTTTTATCAAATTCTGGCCAAAAAATATCCGTAAAGTAAAATTCCGCATAGGCAATTTGCCATAATAGAAAATTACTGACCCGACGTTCTCCACTTGTTCTAATTAAGAGCTCTGGATCAGGCATATTTCGCGTGCTAAGATACGACTGAAAGTGAGATTCATTAATATCTTTAGCATCAATTAGGTTATTTTTAACGTCTTCCGCCAATTTTTTACTTGCTTCTACAATTTCCCACTTGGCACTATAGTTTAAAGCCAAATTTAAAGTCATTCTGCTATTATTCGCTGTATTTTCGATACCTTCTAATAATGCTTGATGCGTCCTTTTAGGTAATTGACTTAAGTCCCCTATGGCGTTAAGCTTTATATTATTATCATTCAGCGTCGCAATTTCTTTTCGTAGGGTTTCTACCAACAAGGACATCAATGCATTCACCTCAAATTTTGGTCTATTCCAGTTCTCTGTGGAGAATGCATAAAGTGTTAAATATTCAATTCCTAGCTCTGCCGCCGCTTCCGTGGTCTCTCTCACTGCCTTTACCCCGATTTTATGGCCAAAAACCCGCGCTTTTCCATGTTTTTTGGCCCACCTCCCATTACCATCCATAATCACTGCTATGTGTTTTGGAAGTTTACTCGTATCAATTTGTGCCTTTAAGTCCATCTATTTTGATATAGGAGGTAAAATTTCTGCGCAAAATTAATAAAACTAAGCTAAAAGACATGATTTAATGGGCTTTGCCTGTGCAGTTTGCTTATATTTGTAATCTATTATATAGAGATGTACGATATCATACTTAGTTTTATAACCGCTTTTTCCCTTACTTTTCTAGCAATTCCACCAATTATCAGAATCGCAAGGATTAAAAACTTATGCGATGAGCCCGGTGAAAGAAGGGCGCACACAACAAGTACACCCTCACTTGGAGGTATTGCCATTTTTGCTGGATTAATTTTTTCTATCGTATTATGGACGCCTTTTCAAGTTTTTGGAGATTTGCAATATATCTTATGTTCTTTTATTATAATTTTCTTGATTGGGGCTAAAGATGATATTGATCCTGTCAACCCCTATAAAAAGCTGTTAGCTCAAATATTTGCTGCATTTATATTGGTTTTTAAAGCTAATGTAAGATTAAGCAGTTTATTTGGCATATTTGGTATTTATGAAATTCCAGAAATGGCAAGTTATGCACTCTCTATGTTTACTATATTGGTAATCATCAATGCTTTTAATTTGATTGATGGTATTAATGGATTATCTGGAAGTATCGGTGTTTTAATTTCAGTTACTTTAGGAACTTGGTTTTTTCTAATAGACCACGTTGAATTATCAATTGTAGCATTCTCATTAGCTGGATCAATCATTGCTTTTTTAAAATATAATTTTACTCCCGCACAAATCTTTATGGGCGATACGGGTTCCCTTTTGGTGGGATTAGTCTGCTCAATTCTTACTTTAAAATTTATTGAATTACACAATACTATACCAGATTCTGAGTTTGCCTTTCAAGCTGTTCCTGCTGTTGCTATTGGAATTTTAATTCTACCCCTATTTGATACTTTGCGTGTATTTATAATGCGAATTGCTAAAGGTAAATCTCCATTACATCCTGACAGAAATCATATTCATCATTTATTGTTGGATTCTGGCTTGTCACATATGCAAGCTACAGGTGTTTTAGTAATGGTAAATCTCCTCTTCATTTTTATGGTAGTTAAATTACAAGGGATTGGAACCTTGAATTTGCTAATTGTCATATTGGGAATTGCAGTGATTCTTTCTACCATGTTATATTTCATTGCGCAGAATCGCAAAAAATTAAGACAAACTATAAGCTAGTATGCAGGCATTTCTCTATGTATTTATAGGTGGAGGTTTAGGAAGTATCGTTAGATATGGTATTGCTGTTCTAATGAAAAAAAATGAATGGGACTACCCCATCGCTACTTTAACCGCTAACGCTATTAGTTGTATTATCTTAGGCGCACTAATTGCCCTATCTCTAAAAGGTAATATGCAAGAATGGTCTAAATTACTTTTCATTACCGGTTTTTGCGGAGGATTTTCCACCTTTAGCACATTCAGTTTCGAAAACTTTCAATTATTACAAGAAGGCAATTATGGAATGGCCATGCTTTACATTAGTGCTTCACTTTTGATTTGCTTGTTGTGTATTTTTTTGGGAATGAAAATAGTGGGGTAATTCAAGTGGCAACTTCAATCTATATCTCAATCTCAACTGCAATCTCAACTGCAAGTTCAACTGCAACTGCAACTGCAACTGCAACTGCAACTGCAAGATTAAAAATTCTAAGAATTAGAATCTATTTTACTGTTGCTATGATTTGCACAGTTTTTACTATATTTTCTCGCAGAGAATGTTGAAACTTAGTTTCCAACTACCTCAGTGGAACCTGTAGTAATTGAACCCACCTTTCCACCAACAATAACCGTATCTCCAACTCTTGCGAAAGGAGTTCCTCCATTATTAAATTTTATACTTGAACCTTTGATATTGGTGAGTGCACTAGCTTGAATATTAATACCTGTAGCGGTAAGACTATAATTACTATTAATACTTGACGTATAACTTCCCGCTATGCTTGAACTATAATTCAATCCAATCGCAAGTGCACAGTTTTTTCCAATACTCGCATCTAGATTATCTCCAATGCTTACATTAGCATCTTCATTTACCGAAAGCGTCAGATTATTTGATGAAATCCCTATGTCTGTGCCACTTGTTATCATAGCAGCCTTTATAGTGGTAATATCTAAATTATTGGATTGCATAGATATATCACTTCCCGCATTTACAGTTAAATTAGTGGATGCGCTTACATCAAGGTTACTTCCAGCATCAAGACTTGTCTCGCCACCAGCATTTATTTGTAATGCATCTTGCACAGAAAACATGGCAGATCCTCCACTACTTATTTGTAAATCATTGTCTGCGACCATAGTTATGTTATTCGCATTGAGGTTTAAATTTTCCTGTGCATTTATACTTATATTATTTCCTTCTATTTGAATATTCCCATCAGGATCGATTTTAATTAAAGCACCATTTGCTTCAATGGTAATGCTTTCTTGCGCATCTAATCGTAAATCATTTAATGCGTATATACGTTCTTTGACTCTAATATCGCCATTGGAAAACAAAGTCCATCCATTAGAACCAATGGAAGCTGATAAGGAATTTGAAAATGGCGAATAGAGCAAAAAAGCTCTATCGGTCCCTGAAGATCTAAAAAGTAATCCTGAATTGGAAGGGGAATCTGTAGTAAAAAAAGAAGTTCCATTCGTTGTTTTTAACAAGAGCTTGGTCGTTGCATTATCCAAGATATGTAAGCGTTCAGTTGGATTAGTTATATTAATGCCAACATTTTGGCTGTACAAATTAATCGAAGCTAATAGGAAAATAAGAATGATATAGGATTTCATGTTAGTATTTTTAGAAATAAAATTTAAGGTAGTGAAGATTGCTAGAAATAAATGAAATATTTGATGAACTGCCGTCCATACAGTGTGTTTGATTGATTTGATTGAGTCGTTGTCCTAATAATCGTGCAGTATGAACCCAGTTTATCTATTTTTGATCCTTCAAATTATATTGGATCTGATTATGTTTTTCACTTTAAAAGCTTTATTCCCTCAAGGGGTTTCGAATAAAGTTTTTCTTTTAATTTATGGATTAATCTCTGCTCTAAGCTATTATTCATTTTTCAAAGTGAACATCGCAATGCAAAATCAATCCTTTTTTAATAATGCAGGCGTTAATTTTAATATTGGTTTTATCTTCACTTCTTTAGCAACCCGTCTATTTTATGTTATTTTAATATTAATGCAGGATACCGGTAGATATTTAATTGGCTTGTTTGAATATTTAAAACACTTATCCACCGAAAATACAACACCGGAAACTTTTATTCCAAGTCGACGAAAAGTCATTACCACGCATCTGCCGTTTTAGCGTGTATTCCATTTCTGGGAATGTTATATGGCATTACCAAAGGCAAATATCGCTATCAAGTTGAAAGCCTAAAATTGAAATTTAAAGATTTACCCCAAGCTTTTAATGGATACAAGATTATTCAAATTTCAGATATTCATGCGGGTTCTTTTGAAAGTATTGATCAAGTTGCAAAAGGAGTGGCAATGATCAATGATCAAAATCCAGATATAGTTGTGTTTACTAGCGATCTGGTCAATTCAAATAAAAATGAAATTGATCCATACATTGAAACCTTTGCAAAGATAAAAGCGAAAGATGGTGTATATGCTATTCTAGGGAATCATGATTATTATGGGATCAGTTCGAGGTCAAGCGAACAAAAACAGCAAACCTATTGGGACGACTTCTTTTCAAAATTTAAAGCAATGGGATTTCAGCTACTAAATAATGAACATGCTTTTATTGAAAAAGCAAATGAGCGCATTGCATTAGTAGGCGTGGAGAATTGGGGAGCAGGAAATTGGTTTCCTAAACGCGGCGATTTAGACAAAGCATTACCAAACAATAATAAAGATTTCAAAGTGCTCCTCTCTCATGATCCAGCGCATTGGGACAAGCAAGCAATTGATCATCCTGAACACATTCACCTAACATTAAGCGGCCACACACATGGTTTTCAATTCGGTATAAATTTACTTTGGTTCAAGTGGAGCCCCGCTCAATATCGGTACCCACATTGGTTGGGCTTGTATGAAAAGAAAGAGCAATTCCTTTATGTGAATCGAGGTTTTGGATTTCTAGTTTTTCCAGGACGAGTTGGAATGTGGCCGGAGATTACGGTGTTGGAGTTGGAAAAAGCTTAGCTTCTGCTTATCTTGAAGTAGAACATTTTTGAATATGAAGCACTTATGAATAATCAGTATTTTAGCTCGCAGACTTTGGACCGCTTCGCTGCCTGTCCAAACGTTAAAGTTTGTCGTCTACCATACTATTAATTAAAAGCGTTACGTTTTTAATTCACGCAATACTGGTACAACGACCATCCAACACATTTATCAACGCTGTAATTTCGCAATTAATGAAGACCAGACTTCTCATTCCCTTTATGTTGCTATGGACCACCTATGCCAATAGTCAACCCAAGCCAAGCCCAACAAGTGTTGAGCTAGAGGATCATATCAATTTAAAATATCGCTACACTAGATGTATAGACATCATTAAATCTTTATATGAGAAGATTATTGATTTGGATCATCATTTCAGCAGTCTACAAACACAACAAAATATTTCACAGTTATCTAATCCATTGCAATATCCAGAGTTCGCGCAGACGCGTGCATTGATTGATAAACAATTAAAAAAGAAATACGCTTTTCAACTCCCAAATACATTAGAGAGCAATCCATTTATTGCAGGGGCGCATTCTTTGATAGGCATTTTACTAGGTAGCGGAAATCAAAAAGACAAGGAAACGGACTTAGAACAAATTTCTTGTGTTTTAGATTTTACAATGCGTATGAACTCAGATTTAAATATTATCTTTTACGAAACAACCTATTTAAAAGATGCCAATTTAGAAATGAAACAAGATTGCGAAAAACTATTTAAAGAATGTGTTTCTATACTTGGTTACTCAGAATCTTTAGAGCACTGCAGAAGAGAAGATGATTGGGAAACGCTACGAATCTTACTAGATGAACACATTGCGATAATGAACACAATGGATAGCAATCCGGATTTCCAAACCAAAGGTTTAGACAGAAAAAGAATTGACATTAAATTCTCCATAGATCGAGTTATTCAATTTATCAATAGCTACAATCAATTTATCAAACAAGGAAATAAACACTATAATAAATTCAATACCATCATCGAGCAATACGAAGCAAATAGTCAATGCATCCAAACTATGCCTATCCAATTTGAAAAATTGAAAAACGATATTCAAAGGAGTATCGAGAAATTTAATTACGCGTATAATTTGCCAGAAATCAGTGGTTCAGAATTAAAGACTTTGATGTATGGGAGGGTGGAGTTTGGGCCTTAGCGAGCAGAACTCGCAGACGGCTCGCAGGCTCGCAAACTTAAGACCTTTGCGCTTTTAGACTTAAGACTTTTTTGCAGCTGCGCTGCAATATTTTTAATGATGGTGTATAAAATTCCCTAAAATTGAAGAATCATTTTTAAAAACACCCCGCGTTGGTCTTAAGTCTTACAAAAATGACAAGTATTGCTTTATATAGAAGGCCGGCAATAAAGATTGCTGGCCTTCGCGTTTTTTTTAAAATAGACTTAAGAACGCTTCGCTTTTAGACTTAAGACTTAAGACCTTTCTAAAACGGGGCTGTTTCTAAAAGAAAAAATAAGGGAATAGAAAAGCTAATACAATTCGTACAGCCACTCTAATTCTAGATAAAAAGTCTTAAGTCTTTGGTCTTAAGTCTTAAGTCTTTCTTACTTGCAACATCAATTTAATCTCCTCAGACAACTCCACCTCTTCCCCACCATTATCACCAAAAGCAATGGAATCTGCTAATACTTCCGCTTTCACATAATCTCCAAACTTCTCTATCACACGTTGCATATCAGCATGATCACTTAAAGAGATATTGATTCGATCCGTTACGTTGAAATCACTGGCCTTCCGGATATTTTGGATACGATTGACGAGTTCTCTAGCCAATCCTTCGTCCAATAGATCTTCATCCAAACTTATGTCTAATGCAACAGTTAATGGGCCGTCACTAGCAACTTGCCATCCTGGGATATCTTCGGAAACTATTTCAAAATCTTCTAAGCTGAGATTATATTGTTCGCCTTCTATTTCTAATTGATAAGCATTATTTGCTTCGATTGCAGCGATGTCCTCTTGGCCAAGATTATTAATAACTTGAACAGCTGCTTTCATATTTTTTCCTAGAATTCTTCCTAAAGTTTTAAAATTAGGTTTGATCTTTTTATTGACGATCCCAGCAGTATCCGTAATGTATTCAAATCCTTTCACATTAACTTCTGCTTGAATTAAATCGCGTACACCTTCTACTTGCTCTTGAAATTCAGCATTCAATACTGGAAGCAATACGCGCTTCAACGGTTGTCGCACTCTGATTTTTTCTTTCTTTCGTAATGATAATACTAAGGAAGAAATGCGCTGGCCATAATCCATTCTTTCTTCTAATGCACTATCTACCGCAGATGCATCTGCTCTAGGAAAATCCGCTAAATGTACGGAAATGTAATCTTCCTTCTTGGTAGCAGTATTCAAATTTTGATATAACCAATCTGCAAAAAATGGCGCTACTGGTGCCATCAATTTAGAAATGGTGTTCATACATTGATATAAGGTTTGATAAGCTGCAATTTTATCTTGCGTATATTCTCCTTTCCAAAAACGCCTTCTACACAATCGCACATACCAATTACTTAAATGCGCATCTACGAAATGTTGAATTTTACGAATTGCGTTTGTTGCTTCATAATCAGCGTAATCCGCATAAACCTGTGTGATTAAACTATTCAATAATGAAATAATCCAACGATCAATTTCTGGACGTTCTTGTAATGGAACATCTTGTTCGGCGTATTTAAAATTGTCAATATTCGCGTAAAGCGAAAAGAAAGAATAGGTATTGTATAAAGTACCAAAGAATTTCCTTTGAACTTCAGTTATTCCATCCAAGTCAAACTTCAAATTATCCCAAGGTTGAGCATTAGACATCATATACCAACGCGTTGCATCAGCTCCATACTTTGCCAATGTTTCAAAAGGTTCCACTGCATTGCCCAAACGCTTGGACATCTTTCGTCCTTCTTTATCTTGCACCAAACCATTAGATACTACATTTTTAAACGCAACACTGTCATGTGTCATCGTAGCGATGGCATGCAAAGTAAAAAACCAACCTCTGGTTTGATCTACCCCTTCTGCGATAAAATCTGCTGGGTAATTATTTTCAAATTTTTCTTTATTCTCAAATGGATAATGCCATTGCGCGTACGGCATGGAACCTGAATCAAACCAGACATCTATTAAATCTAATTCACGTGTCATTGCTTTACCAGCAGGAGAGACTAAAGTTACATCGTCAATGTATGGTCTATGCAAATCTTTTGGAAATTCTTGAGATAAACCTAATTGCTGATTAGCGGCATTGATCTCATTTTGTAACTCTTCCATTGAACCAATGCATTTTTCCTCTGCTCCATCTGCTGTTCTCCAAATAGGCAATGGTGTTCCCCAAAATCTTGAACGAGATAAATTCCAATCTTGTAAATTCTCTAACCAATTTCCAAATCGCTTTTCTCCAGTATGTTTTGGCTTCCAATTAATCGTATTATTCAACTCGATCATTCGATCTTTTGCCTTAGTCGATTTTACAAACCATGAATCCAATGGATAATATAAGATCGGCTTATCCGTTCTCCAACAATGTGGATAATTATGTGCATATTTCTGCACATTAAAAGCTTTATTCTCTTCCTTCAATTTTATAGAAATATCAATATCAACATTTTTATACTCTGGATCGTCTTTATAATTTTTCACATAACGACCTGCAAAATCCGTCACCTCGTCCACAAATTTTCCTTGCTTATCAACCAAGGTCAAACTTCCGTGTCCATATTTCTTGGACACCCGCATATCGTCCGCACCAAATGAAGGTGCAATGTGAACGATTCCTGTACCGTCTTCTGTAGTTACAAAATTATCAATCATCACTTTAAATCCATCTCCATCTTCTGGTTGAACATATGGAAGCAATTGCTCATATGCTACATGCTCAAATTGATTCCCAACATAATTTCCTGTAATTGCGTATGGAATTTTTTTATCTGTTTCTTTATAATTTTCGATAGACAATTCCGCTTGTTCTGCTTTGAACCATTTCCCTACTAAATCTTTAGCCATGATTAAATTTACCATGACTTTAGTGTAAGGATTATAAGTTTTTACTCTTACATATTCGATCTTTGGGCCCATTGCCAGTCCAGTATTTGATGGCAATGTCCAAGGAGTTGTTGTCCAAGCGATAAAGAATAAATCACCATCTCCAATATTTTCAAAAAGGAATTCGGATTGCTCATTTCTAGTAATTCTAAATTGCGCAACCGCAGAAGTATCGGTGACATCTTTATAAGTGCCTGGTTGATTTAATTCATGAGAACTCAAACCGGTTCCAGCAGCCGGACTAAAAGGCTGAATAGTATATCCTTTATATAGATAATCTTGATCGTATAATTTTTTTAATAAATGCCAAATGGATTCGATGTATTCATTTTCGAAAGTGACATAAGGGTGATCAAGATCTACCCAATATCCCATCTTTCTTGTAATGTCATCCCACATATCTTTATAACGCATTACCGTTTCCTTGCACTTCGCATTATATTCATCCACAGATATCTTTACACCGATATCTTCCTTAGTAATGCCTAATTCTTTTTCGACTGATAATTCAATAGGTAAGCCATGGGTATCCCATCCGCCTTTCCGTTCTACTCTTTTACCATTCATGGTTTGAAAACGGCAATATAAATCTTTAATGGTTCGAGCGGTTACATGGTGAATACCTGGTTTACCATTCGCAGATGGAGGTCCTTCGTAGAAGACCCAACTATTTTCAGCATCGCGCTGTTCAATACTTTTTTCAAATATTTGGTTGGTTTCCCAAAATTCCAATATCGTTTTATCGATATCTGGTAAATTCAAACCTTTATATTCTTTATACATTGAATTAAAATTTATTCCAATAAAAAAAGCTCCGACATTGAGCAATGCCGGAGCTAGTTGTAAAATATTTACTTGCTCACAGATTGCTCTTTGACCTGCTAATTATAATATTAATAATATGATCGTCAATTTTATACATATGCACTAAAATAACAAAGTTTAAAACAAATGTGAATAAATTATATTTGTTTTTTTAATTATATGTAAATAAAAATTTAAATCATTCCTTTTATGCGAATCCTTAAATAGAAACTTGTTTCCATTTCCCTCTTCGGAAAAAGATGATCATAAGGACCGCTAAGATAGAATTACATATTGAAATTGCCCAATAAACGCCCGCTGGTCCCATCTCTAATTTTTGAGATAAAAACCAGGCAAGCGGAATTTGCAGCATCCAAAAACATGCAAAATTGATTATTGTAGGGGTTAATGTATCCCCTGCTCCATTGAAGGATTGCGCAATCACCATTCCAAAGGCATAAAAGACATAGCCCAAGCAAATTATTCTTAATGCCATAACTCCGTTTTTAACTACTTCTGGATTAGTATCAAAAATTTGAATGAATTCTTTAGCAAATATGAAAAAGATCAAACCTATAATTGCCAAAAATAACATATTAGCAAATGCTGCTCTCCACACCGAGGTTTCAGCTCTATCGGGTTTTTTGGCTCCTAGATTTTGACCAACTAAAGTGGCGGCGGCATTCGCTAAACCCCAAGATGGTAAAATAGTAAACACAATTATTCTAATGGCGATCGTATAACCTGAAAGTGCTGGAGATCCAAATTCGGAAATGAGACGCACCATAAAAATCCAACTAGCCGTACCAATTAAAAATTGTAAACATCCGGTAGCACCGATATTTAATATACTAGAAATAGTTTCCCATTTCAATTTCAGATGACGCTTTCCCACCCTGATCAAAGACATTCCATTTAATAAAATAAATAATTGAAATACTACGCCGGCTCCTCTTCCAATATTGGTAGCAATAGCTGCTCCTTCCAAACCTAATTCAGGAAACGGACCCCAACCAAAAATTAGCATTGGATCTAAAATGATATTGATAATATTCGCAATCCATAAAGTATACATCGCCCACTTTGCATCTCCTGCTCCACGAAAAACGGCATTCAATAAAAAGATCATCATGAGGGTGATGTTAAAACCCAACATGGTTCGCGTATATTTAAATCCTTCTATAACAAGTTCTGGTTCTCCACCCATTAGGGTAAGAATTTCCTTTGCGTATATAAAACCAACAATGGCAATGATGGTAGATGCAAGTATTCCAATAAAAATTCCTTGTATTCCAGACCTCGCAGCTCCTTCTTTATCCTTCTCTCCAATTCTACGAGCTACTATAGCAGTAATAGCCATTGCCAAGCCAATTGCAATGGACTCCATTAACATTAAGATGGATTCGGTTATACCGATTGTGGCTACTGCATTGGTGCCTAATTTCGCTACCCAAAAGACATCAACAATTAGAAATAACGATTCCATCACCATTTCCAAAACCATGGGAACTGATAAATAAAATAAAGCCTTATTAATATTACCTACCGTAAAATCTGCCACCTCGCCCTTTAGGGCAATACCCAAATGTTTGATTAGCTTCTTTATCAAAGCTTATATATTTAAATGAAAAATAAGGTTTAAAAGAAAGGTTGGTCTACTTGGAAACAATTATATACTTCATAGCGAATTTACTTTAGTCCGCAAATATAGTGGAAAAGCAATCAGATAACAAGGTTAGTTGTGAATATTTCAAATTCTTTGATATCTGATTAGCTCGACTGCGGCGGGCAACCTATTAATAGCTATTGAGCATCACCCACACCTCGCTCGCCAAAGGAAAGCCAAGATGGTTTTAAGTCGAACTAAGTTTAAACCATGAAATTAAAACATTACAATAAACCCAAAATTAAATAGGATCAAAATACAAAGCTGCATAATTCAAAAAATTTCCTACTTTTAAATAAACTTGTCATTATGGATCATTTATGGGGAATAGATTTAGGAGGAACAAAAATTGAAGGCGTTATTCTAGAAAATGCCAACCACTTAAATGTGATAGAAAGGATGCGTATTCCAACAGAAGCGGAACATGGTTATGAGCACATTTTAAATCAAATAAATAAGCTAATAGAATTAATGGCTGATAAAGTTGGGCATCGACCAGTCAAAATTGGAATGGGAACCCCTGGAGTAATCGATCCCAAGTTGCAAACCTTAAAAAATTCAAATACCACTTGTCTTAATGGCAGACATTTAAAAGCTGATTTAGAAAAGTTGACTGGGCTTAAGTACGAAATGGCCAACGATGCGAATTGTTTTGCAATGGCAGAAACTAATTTGGGAATCGTGAAAGAAAAAGTACCCAATGCAAAGGTAGTATTCGGAATAATTATGGGTACTGGTGTAGGAGGAGGTCTGGTAATTAATGGCAAAGCCATTTATGGGAGACATGGAATAGGTGGAGAATGGGGTCATATTATCTTGGATGAAAATGGACCAGACTGTTATTGCGGAAAGAATGGATGTGTTGAAAAAATTATTTCCGGAACAGCATTAGAAAAATATTATTTTTATTTGAGCGGGAAGCAATCTAAGTTAAAAGATATTGTCTCTAATAGAAAAAATGATAAGTTTGCTAAACAAACAGTTCAACATTTAATTAATAATTTCGGAAAAGGACTTTCGTATATTATTAATGTTATTGATCCAGATGCTATTGTATTGGGTGGTGGAGTAGGTAATATTGAACTTTTATATACTGAAGGGGTTAAAGAAGCAGAGAAATACATTTTTAATCATACTTTAGAGACAGCAATTTTAAAACCAAAATTAGGAGATAGTGCTGGCGTATTTGGTGCAGCACTTTTATTACAATGATAGCAGCAAAAAATATTACTTATAGTTACAACAAAACTGATAAGTTGGAATTTCCAGATATCAGTTGTGCAGCTGGTGAACAATGCTTACTCTTAGGACAATCTGGAACTGGGAAAACAACTTTATTACATTTATTAGGTGGTCTTTTAAAACCTTTAACTGGTCAGATTTTGATTGACAAAAAGGATATTGCTACAATGAGCAATCAAAATTTAGACAAATTTAGAGGTCAAAACATTGGAATAATTTTTCAAACCTCGCATTTCTTAAGAGCATTAAATGTCGAAGAAAATTTAGTTTTGGCACAAAGTTTAGCTAGACTTCCAAAGGATGTAAATATTATTCAAAAAGTATTGGATCAATTAAATATTGGACATAAATTAAAATCGAAAACTAGTCAGCTTAGTCAAGGAGAACAGCAACGAGTTGCGATTGCAAGAGCGCTAGTAGTAGAGCCAAAAGTAATCTTAGCTGACGAGCCCACGAGTGCTTTAGATGATGCAAACTGTGATGAGGTGTTATCACTTCTAGAACAGCAAGCAAGTTTAGCCAATGCTGCTTTATTAATTGTAACGCATGACAATCGACTTAAAAATCAATTTGATAAAAAGATAATGTTAAACCATTAATGAATTTATTTAAACTCAGTTGGAAGAATATTTTTAGTAAGCCCTTAAACGCTTTATTGAGTTTGGTCTTATTTTCATTGGGTGTTGGACTAATATCGTTACTCTTTATTTTCAATACTCAATTCAAAGAAAAATTTGAAAAAAATCTAGCAGATATAAGTTTAGTAATCGGTGCGAAAGGAAGTCCATTGCAAATGATATTATGCAGCATGTACCATGTAGATGCTCCAACTGGTAATATTAAAATAAATGATGCTAAAGCATTTCTAAATCCTAAACACCCATTAATTAAAAAAGCAGTTCCATTATCGCTTGGTGATAATTATAAAGGCAATCGAATTGTGGGAACAACCCATGATTTTCTAGAGTTATACGAGGCGGAATTAGCCGAAGGAAAAATGTATGACCATTTATTTGAAGTGGTTATTGGTTACCAAGTAGCCAAAAAGCATCAATTAAAAATTGGGTCTGAATTTCAAAGTTCGCACGGTTTTGTAATTGATGATAATTTAGTTCACGATCATAATGATCCTTTTAAAGTAGTGGGTATTCTTAAATTAAATGGCTCGGTTGCAGATCAATTAATTTTGACCAATACAGAGTCAATTTGGGGAGTGCATGGTCATGAAGAAGCGTCCGCACCAGTAGTCAAAGACGAGGAAGCGCTTGACGATCATGAAGAACATGATCATGACGACCATGAAGAACACGATCATGGCGACCATGATGGACATGATCAGGACGACCATGAAGGGCACGATCATGGCGACCATGATGGACATGATCATGGTGAGCATGACCATAGCAGCCACAATCATGGTCTTGCAAAAATAGATGCAGTTACTGGAGCAAGCTTATTAAAACATCCAGAAGAAGAAATCACTTCAATCCTAGTGCAGTTTAAAAATAATAACTTTCAAAGTTTGAATATGTTGAGAGGCATCAATGAAAATACAGAGTTGATGGCGGCCTCCCCTCCTATTGAAATTAATAAATTATACGCGAATATGGATGTGGGTACTAATGCTTTAAAATGGTTGGCGATTATTATTGCTGCAGTTTCGGCATTAAGCATATTTATCTCCCTATTTTCCTCATTAAAAGATCGTAAATACGAATTAGCTTTAATGCGAGTAATGGGTTCTTCAAGATCTAAAATATTTTGGTTGATCATTTTAGAGGGATTGATTATTTCTATCATTGGATATATCATCGGTATTACTTTAAGTCATGTTGGGATGTATTTGTTGGGTTACTTCTTGGAAGATCAGTTTCAATATCATTTCAATGCCTGGCATTTTCAAAAAGAAGAATTGTACTTATTTTTTGCTGCATTAGCTATCGGATTTATCGCTGCTTTAATTCCTGCCATTCAGGCATCGAATACGGATATACATAAGACTTTGTCGGAAGGGAAATAGACTTCCAAAAAAAGACTTCAGACGGATTGTGGAGAGGATTGGGATTTGAGGAGGCGCTTCGCTTTATCAACATTTTTTAATCTTGATTCTAAAAAAGCTACTAGATTAGTGAGTGCAAGAATCTTATATTCTCATTCAGAATTATTAATTTAAAGAAAATTACTAGTCATGAAAAAATTAATCTTCTTATTTCTTTTATTACCGATTTTAAACCATGCTCAAAAAACCTTTTATGGTAAAGAACCCTTAGCGCATACTTATTCTATTGTTGCCATTGATGAAGAAACAGGAGAGATGGGCGTAGCGGTTCAATCGCATTGGTTTTCGGTTGGAAGTTTGGTGACTTGGGGAGAGGCTGGAGTTGGCGTTGTTGCTACCCAATCTTTTGTGAATCCTGCTTATGGTCCAAATGGTTTAACGCTTTTAAAAATGGGTTTTTCTGCGGAGGAAGCATTGAAAGTTTTGCTAGAAAAAGATGAAGGCAGAGATGTAAGGCAAGTGGCCATTTTAGATGCTAATGGGAATGTTGCAGTACATACCGGTAAATCTTGTATTGAAGCTGCAGGTCATGTGAAAGGGAAAGGTTTTTCTGTTCAAGCCAACCTAATGGAAAATGATAAAGTGTGGCCAGCAATGGCTAATGCTTTTGCAGATAGTAAAGGAGAACCATTAGCGGAGCGAATGATGTCAGCCATGGAAGCCGCCCAACACGTTGGTGGAGATATTCGCGGAAAACAATCTGCAGCTATATTAGTAGTGAAAGCGAAAAGTACTGGGAATAGTTGGGAAGATCGATCTGTTGATTTACGTATCGAAGATCATGCAGAACCCATTAAAGAAATGCGTCGCCTTTTAAAAGTACATCGGGCATATGAGCATATGAATAAAGGAGATTTAGCGGTTGAACATAATGATATTGATTTAGCGATGAAGGAATACGGAGCAGCGGAAGCCTTATTTCCAGAAAATGAAGAAATGAAATATTGGCACGCCCTTACTTTATTGAATGTGGGAGAAACAGAGAAAGGAATGGCATTGTTAAAACAAGTCTATAATAAAAATGCGAAGTGGAGTATGCTTACTCCGAGGTTGTCTAAAAATGGATTGCTAACTGTTGAAGGAGAAGTGTTGAAGCAGGTTTTAGGTCTTGGAAAATAAAATAGACTTTAGACCGCTTCGCTGCCAAACGTCAGATGGATTATGGAAAGGACGAAGATTAATTGGGCGATACGCTTCAAGAAAATTTCTTGACTATGTAAATTTTTATTCAGTCGAGGACACTTGGAAATAAAAGGAAAATCTTGAATGTGAAAAATAGCTGTTTATGTAGTTGTCACTCTGAGTTAGCGCAGCAAGTCGTAGAATCACTCCTTAACCAAAACCACCTCTTCTAATAAATACATCAACCGATTAACGTCATCTGCATTTAAGACTAATTTACCTTGTATGGTAACAGACTCTGCGGTGTACTTTACCGGTTCCTTAGATTGAACTTCCATCACGGTTTCTGGTCCTGCCCCTCCGCAGAAAAAACACATGTTGTATGGAAATGCTGAAAAGATAAATTCGGTATGTGATTTATATCCTTCCACTGGAATGATGTAACCTTTTACGGTTACAATTTCTCCTTCTTTAGCTTTTATAGATTCTGAAAAAACAGGTTTGTCAATTTTGAAACCCATCAATTCGTCATACTCTTTAGTGTAGGTAATTTTGGCAAGCGTTTTCCAAATATTTTCATCTTTGTTCGTTACTACATCAGCAGAAACTTGACTATTTAATTGTAAGCCAAAAATTAAAAGGAATGAAAAAGTGCTAAGAAAATATTTCATTGGATTTTTTTTATTCTATTATTTCAGCATTTTCTAAACTATACATTGGAATAGTTAAATCTGCTGTATTGATGACCAGCCGTCCTTTCAAAAGAATACGTTCGTCCGTGTAAGCTACCATTTTTTTATCTTTCATGAAAACTTGCATGGCAGATTCAGGCCCAGCTTTGCCACAAAAGAAACACATATTGGGAGGCAAATATGAATACATAAAATGGCTTTGCTTCACTTTCCCTGATAAAGGGATGATATATCCTTCTACCTCGATTTCCTGTCCACTCATTTGTTCTACCATCGGACTTAAAGTTGGTATCTTGGTTTCCATCCCGAAATTCACATCATACTCCGTTTCAAACGTCACCATGCCAAGCGTTCTCCATGTATCAGATTGTGCATTTATATTTAAACTAAACACAAAAAGGACGACCAGAATTAAAAATTTCAACTTCATACTGCAATTTATTGATGTCTATCTCTATAAACAAAGAAATCCATGTTAAGATTCATTTAAAGTCCCAAATAACACATTATCAGGAATCTATCCATTATTTGATGTCAAAAGCAAGAAAAGGTTTAAAAATCGTAGTTGGATCGCTTCCTAATCTCATTCAATAAAATTAAGAAAAGTGTTACTTATCTACAGATCATTTACCTTCTGAATACATTCTTGACCAGCCATAAATAATGGCAAGGAGCATGACAACAAAGCCAATAATCACATAATAGAATGGAATAAAAGAAATTACAAAAATATGCGTACGATCAATCACCCACATAAAACATAGTAATGCGGTAATGATTAAAATCAAGCCGCCTAATCTGTGGAATCCCGGAATTTGATCAAATCTCACATTACGCTGGATAAGATAAAGTGTAATACCCATGCTTAGGACTGGAAGTATTTGCGTATAAATATCAGTGTCAAAAATACTTCTTTTTTCAAACAGAAATACATAAATACTTAAAGTAATGGCAAATATTCCGGGAATAGTGGTCAAGTAAACTAAGGCACTATACAAATATTTCCAAGGGCTTTTATAACCCTCTCCTTGTGATAATACCCAAGCCAATAAAGCGGTTAAAGGAATAGCTAGAAATAAAAAGATGATGATGCCTGGATTATTGGCAAGCATATCAAAGAATTCTCGTAAGGTCATAAAGCATTATTTTCTTTAAAATAGACATTTAAATAGCTATTTCTAAATATTATTAATCCTATAAGCCCATCATTAATGTCATTGGATCTTCAAGTAGTTGTTTAACTTTTACCAAGAAGGTAACTGAAGTGGATCCATCAATCACTCTATGATCATAGGATAATGCCAAATACATCATTGGTCGAATCTTCACTTCTCCATTAATGGCCATTGGTCTTTGTTGGATAGTATGCATTCCTAAAATAGCAGATTGAGGTTCATTAATGATAGGAGTACTCATCATAGATCCAAATATTCCACCATTAGTTATTGTGAAGGTACCACCTTTCATCTCTTCTAATGTCAATTTCCCTTCTCTTGCTTTACCAGCAAGTTCTTTAATTTTCAATTCTATTTCATGGAAATCCAAAGTTTCTACATTATGCACTGGCGGAACTACCAAACCAGTAGGAGTAGAAATCGCAATGGAAATATCTACAAAGTCATGATAAACTAATTCATTTCCATCTATTTGGGCATTAACCGCAGGCATCTCCATTAATACTTGTGCACAAGCTTTGGAGAAAAGAGACATAAAGCCAAGTTTTACTCCATGCTTTGCAACGAATTTCTCTTGATAAGTTTTTCTCAATTTCATTATTTCTGTTAAGTCTACTTCGTTGAAAGTAGTTAACATGGCGGTATTATTTTTTGCAGATACTAAACGACTTGCGATAGTCCTTCGCATTCTGCTCATTTTTTCTCTTCGAATATTTCTTTCTCCTGCAACAATTGGAGTACTAGAAGAAGGATTAACTTTTGCTGCTGGTTTAGTATCTGGTGTTTTTTCAGCTACTTGCTTGGCATCATGTTTAGTGATTCTTTCATCTTTCCCAGATCCCGAAACATCATTGGCGGTCAAATTATTTTCACGCATAATTTTAGCAGCCGCAGGTGAAGCCACATTTTTCTTTTCTGTAGAACTTGGAGCAGATCGCTCTTTAACTGTTGTCTTGTCGTCAACTGGAGCCTTCTTTTCTTTTGAAGCTTCTGTTTTCTCTGGAGTTTTAGCTTCCTCTTCATTACCTCCGCTCACACTAGTATCAATTTTTGCGACCAAAGCACCAATTTCTAAATCATCTCCCTCCGCTGCTACATAAGTTAATTTTCCCGAAGCTTCTGCTGGAAATTCTAATGTTGCTTTATCAGATTCAAACTCACAAATTGGTTCATCTATTTTCACAAAATCTCCATCGCCTTTTAACCATTGAGATAAGGTAACTTCGGTAATTGACTCGCCGATGGTCGGCACTTTCATTTCTATAATGCTCATATCTACGTAAGTATATCTGATTAGATTGCAATATTCCTTGAATATATTTAATAAAACAAATTTTACCTAAAATATAATTCAAATGAGCCTAAAAATATTTTAAAGCGAGCCAAATTGGAGATTTTTAGCTCCAAAACTAGTCTAATTTATATATTAGAGAATATTGTGCGGAAAAAAGCTTCTTAACAAAATATTATTTAACTAAAAAAGGCAACTGATTTGTAAAAGTAAAGTCCATTTATATGAAGTTATATTTTACTCACTTTGAAGTCAAATTCAATCAAATTTAATGAAATACCTATGTGTAATTTTCCTTTTTCTGCCTTCTGCAGGTTTTTGCCAAGAAGATAAAAATGCCTTCAAAAAAGAATTGAGGGTTACTAAAACAGAGGAATCGATTAAAATAGATGGTATTCTCGATGAAGATTTTTGGAAAACATCCAATATTGCTAATAAATTTATTGCTTTGCGTCCAAACCCAAGACAAGACCTTCCCGAAAAGACAGAAGTTAGGGTTACCTACGATGACAATGCCATTTATATTGGAGCCAAGTTAATTGATTCTAGACCAGATAGCATTTTTAAACAATTTGTCGAAAGAGATAATATCGGCGCATCTGATTTTTTTGGTATTTCATCTACCTTATACAGTCCTAACACGTTTACAGGACTTGCTATAAATGTTTGAAATTGGTATTTGACAAAAACTAATTGGAAATTTGGATATTGGTTATTTTTCAGACCGATTGAAAGAAAAGATTTTTATTAGCCAAGAAGAGTAGAATTTGGTAGACATTATAGAACCAATAGAGTAATGAGCTTTGGTTTATTTGGAGAATTCGATAGTCGTAAAGCTCTTGCTTTTAATTATAATTTTGACTTTGGAACTCGCCTAGAAAATAATTGTATCAATTTTGGTTATAATATAGAACCAAGATGGATAATTAATGACAAGTTACTAAAAAGAAGACGGGTAATGTGCGGAGGCAGACCTCTGGGTTTTAAAAGCTCTCCCCTAAACGATTTAACTTTTATAGTTTTGAGTCTTTTTTCTACCTACTTTAGCCTTCCCCTGTAATCTATAAAACGCTCTCCATCATCGAAGGCTATAAATAAAAGGTCATTCGTAAAACTGCCATTTCCCGTTAATTTTACTCCCATGAATTCGAATTCGGGAATAAAGAAATTTGTTGGTAAGGTACTGATCTCTCCTATCATTGTAATGGAAATATTATTGGGTAAGATTTCAATGTTTACTGCGTTATTATCCTTCTTGGTAATTTTTGCTGTAACCTCTTCTAGGATAATAGAAGCACCAGGTTGTTCTTCAAAATATTTACCTATAAATTCACCAAGTACTTGTGTGGTGCGGTCTTCCTCTTTTTTACAGGAGGAGAAAATTAATATTGCTAGTATAAGTAGACCAGATATTCTCATATATAAGTAGAACGAATTTACAAATTCATTAGTTTCCTTGTTAGGTTTTCTTTAACTAAACGTTTTAGTTTAGCTGAGGAGATACGTTGCAATGAATCTCGTCACTACGACTAGTTTATTTACTTTATTACTTTGTAATATAAAATCGAAATTTAAATAGTTTCACTTTTACATAGATTTAGGATTTAAGATTTTACATTTCGTTTCCCTCGGGATGTAAATCTATATTATAATTTTATAGCTCACCCTCGATCCCTCTCTTTGCAAGAGAAGGGTGGCCGACGAAGGAGGTCGGGATGAGTTGGATACGCTTAGATTTGTTTACCAAGGCATACACTCTATTTTCTCTAAACAGAAAAGATCAAAATTTTTGCTCCCACTTTTACATTTAAGATTTCTTGATTAATATTACTCTTTTTAAACTTATTATTAATTTAATAAAGATGTTTTATTCTTTATAATTTAAGCACACTTTTCGGAGTGGGCTCACATTTTGAATGTTCAAGCTTACATTTTTTTATCCGCAACATCAATACCCAATTCCTTCAACTGCTCATCATCAATCGCAGAAGGTGAATCAATCATCATATCTCTTCCTTGATTATTTTTAGGGAAGGCAATGAAATCTCTGATCGAAGATTGACCTTGCATTACTGCACAAAGTCTATCAAATCCAAATGCGATTCCACCATGTGGTGGTGCGCCAAATTCAAAGGCACCCATAAGGAAACCAAATTGTTCTTCTGCTTCTTCTTTAGAAAACCCGAGTAGGTCAAAGTTTTTGGATTGTAAATCTCTATCATGAATTCTGATTGAACCACCGCCAATTTCTGCTCCGTTAATTACCAAATCATAAGCATCGGCTTTCAATCTTTTCATGGCATCGTGATCTCCATTCATCATTTTTGGAATCTCATCTACCTTAGGAGAAGTAAATGGGTGATGCATTGCGTGAAAACGCTCGCTTTCCTCATCCCATTCTAATAATGGGAAATCAACGATCCATAATGGTTTAAAAACCGTAGGATCCACTAGTCCCATTTTTTGACCCATTTCTAGTCTCAACTCACTTAGTTGCTTTCTAGTTTTTTCTTCTTCTCCCGCTAATATTAAAAGCATGTCTCCTCTCTCTGCTCCAAATGCACTTAACCAACCACGAATAGCATCTTCATCAAAGAATTTTCCAACAGTAGATTTTATAGAATCGTCTTCATTCCATCTCACATGGACTAAACCTTTTGCTCCTATTTGTGGTCTTTGTAACCATTCCGTTAGTTTCTTTAAATCTTTATTTGAATAATTAGCCGCTTGTCCTTTTGCACAAATACCGACTACTATTTTTGCATTATCAAAAACAACAAAGCCTTTATCCTTTACTAAATCATTTAGTTCCACAAACTCCATGTCGAAACGAACATCTGGTTTATCCGAGCCATAGCGTTTCATGGCTTCATCGTAAGACATCTTAGGAAAATCTGGCAACTCAACATCTAAACAATTTTTAAATAAAGTTTTGGTCAAATTTTCAAAGGTTGCTAAAATTTCATCTCTAGTCACGAAAGACATTTCGCAATCAATTTGCGTAAACTCAGGTTGTCGATCCGCTCTTAAATCTTCATCTCTAAAACATTTTACAATTTGGAAATATTTATCCATTCCAGCCACCATCAATAATTGTTTGAAAGTTTGAGGCGATTGTGGCAATGCATAAAACTGGCCAGGATTCATTCTGCTAGGAACGACAAAATCTCTAGCTCCTTCCGGCGTACTTTTTAATAGTACAGGGGTTTCTACTTCAATAAAACCTTCACCCGCTAGATGTTTTCTAGTTTCAACCGCTAAATTCGAACGGAACATCAAATTGTTCTTGACCGGCGTTCTTCGGATATCTAGGTATCTATACTTTAATCTTAATTCATCGCCACCATCCGTTTGATCTTCAATCATAAATGGAGGTACTTTTGATTCATTCAATACTTCCAAGTTAGTAACCTGAATTTCAATATTTCCAGTTGGACGATTTGGGTTTTTTGAACTTCGTTCTCTTACCACACCTGTTGCTTTAAGGACAAATTCTCTTCCCAATTTTCGAGCTTGCCCACATAAGTCCGCATCATCATCCATATTGAAAACCAATTGTGTAATGCCGTATCTATCTCGTAAATCTATAAAGGTCATTCCACCTAAATCTCTAGATTTTGCCAACCAACCAGATAAGGTTACCTCTTGGCCTACATTTCCCATTCTCAATTCATCACACTTATGTGTTCTATACATGATACGCTGTTTTATTATTAAGATTCTTTCTAAATTATAAAATCACTTATTGACGTAAAACCGATTTTACATTCAAAAAGTGACCAAAAATACAGGTTCTTTGGGAATTTTCAGCATTCCACTTCTTCTTTATATATCCTTGTTTAAATGACGGAAATACCCATTTAAATAGCTATGACAGAACTATGACAGATTTAGGGGATGTTAAGCCTTATCTTAGCGTTCTAATAATGTTGGTTCAAGACTATCAAATATTAAGCCTAGCGCATCAGAAAGTTTCAGTTAATGAACTTGGTAAGTACCAGATTCAAACTGATAATTACGAAGATGAAAAAGCAGAATTGCTTGCCCTAAAAGAGGCGTTTGGCATTGAAGAGATGATCTATGTTTCAACTTGCAACAGAATTACGTTTATTTTCTACAATGCGGTTGCTGTTAATCAACGACATTTAATTCCTTTCTTTAGAAAAGTAAACAAAAATTTAAGCGAGGCAGATTTGGAAAAATTGCCAGAGATCGCTGAATTTCACAATGGGATCGATGCAATTAATCATTTATACCGAGTGGCTTCTTCCTTAGAATCATTAGTTGTTGGTGAAAAAGAAATTCTACGTCAAACCAGAACTGCATTTGAGAAATGTCTAGACTGGAAATTGTGCGGGGATCATTTAAGAATTCTAATGCGTTCAACGGTTGAAATTTCTAAAGATGTTTTTTCAAATACAAGAATTGGAGAGAAGCCAGTTTCTGTAGTTTCTTTAGCCATTCAATCTTTCTTAAATGAAGGTCTGCAATTGGATGCAAAAATCTTAATGATTGGGGCTGGAGAAACCAATACTTTAGTCGCTAAATATTTATATAAAAAAGGATATACTAATGTAGAAGTATTTAATAGAAATATTGAAAACGGAAAAGTTATCAAAAGTATTTTAAATACAGAGATACATCCATTATCTGCTTTAGAAAATTACACCAAAGGATTTGATGCTATTGTTATTTGCACTGCATCTCACGAAACTATTTTAACTCGAGACCTTTATCAACAATTAATTCAGACTAATGCTTTCAAAAAAATCATAATAGATTTATCTGTCCCTAGCAATACTGATCCAGCTATAAAGGAGCAATTCCCTGTTCATTATATTGATATTGAATCATTGCGTCATCAAGCAAAAGCTAACATTGCATTTCGTAAATCTGAAATGACCGCTGCGGAATCAATTATCTCAAAAGAAGTACAACTTTTTCCAAAGAAAATTCAGCGTAGAGCCATTGAAAGAGCCTTGAATTTTGTTCCTGCCGAAATCCGAGCTATCAAAGAAAGAGCGCTAACTCAAGTCTATAAAAATCAATTAGACCAGCTCGATGAGAATACGAAATCTTTAGTCTTAGAAATGATGGACTATATGGAAAAGAAATGTGTCAGCATTCCGATTAAAACAATAAAGGAGGAATTGGCGAGCACTAAGAAGTGAGCTTATAAGCTTATGGGTTTATGAGTTTATAGAAATGGAATCTGGACATTCTCACTAGAGAGCAAGGCAATAATGTTCATGAATGTGGTAATTTCAATCCCTACGCTTCTTAACTTCTAAACTCTCCAAAAATCATTTCTTAGGTGATACCTAACATCAATTTTACCCCCATCTTTGTAAGGAGTAAAAAACCTAATACAAGATGAATAAAATTCTACCATTAATCCTACTTATTTTTCTTACCTCATTTTTCAATTTAACTGCGCAAACCTATGAGCGTGTGCATCCAACTTACAATTCTGGAGCAATTGACTTTTGCATATCAGTACTTCTAGAAAAAGTTCTGCCAGTATGAGTTGTGATTTACTTTTAAAGGGTAATGATCGTGGTTAAACTTAGACGGAAATATTATAATTTCAACCAGTGAAAAAGGTATTATTCGAACTAGTAATTTCCAAAGCTATGATTTCTTAGTTTTAAAAGGAGTAGATTTTAATGTATGGTTCGAGCGGGTTCAACCATATACGGCACAGCTTCAAGCTCTATAAATTACTAAATTTCCAGCAATGCAGCCTAGAAAAAACATTCCTAATCATTGGCCGCAAGAATATGAACTTAGAACTTTGAACTGTTCTCTTATTTTATTCATTGATTTCCTGCCAAGCCGCCCCTATACTTCTCTCTATTCCTTTACCAGTCCATTGCTCAGCTCCTGGAATTACTGTAGTGGCTTCTATAATTTCCTCTTTTGATTTACCTGCCTTTACTTGGACTTCCATATAATTCATTAAACGCTCTAAATAATTCTTGAAAGCTTTTAAATCTTCTTTTGTTCCGGTTACTTCATATCCCTCTGCACAATGTCCAAAAATAAATATAGATGAGTCTGCATATTTGTCTACACACTTATCTAAAATTTGAATCCAATTAGCAATATTAGCACCATTGTTTTTATCAATATAAGGGAAGCGTCTATTAAAAATTAAATCACCCATATGTATGACATCTGAATTTTCAAAATGAACAACAATATCTCCGTTGGTGTGACCGGCTCCATAATAATTTAAAGAAATCAATTCCTTTCCTACCATAGTCGCCCAATCTGTTGTGAAAGAATTCCCTGGGTAAAATTGCTTGTCTTGTATTCCACGAGCTTCAGCATTTTTCTTTTGGTTGGCTATAGAATTTTCATGCGCAATAGAAGCGTTTACGATATCTTTGAAAGCTATATTTCCTGATGTGTGATCGCCGTGGTGGTGGGTATTAATTAAAAGATCGATCGGTTTTGCAGATTTCTTTCTCATTTCATCAATCAACGTTTGAGCTGATTCAGGAAATTGTGTATCCACTACAACAGTTCCATTTTCTGACAACATAAACCCGATTGTGCCTCCTCTTTTTGTAAAATAACCTATGTTATTTCTTAAAATCTTCATCGTGAAATCTGCATCAATCATTAAAGATTGAAGTTGATTAAAGAATAAAGGAGCCATTGAAAGCGCACCAGTTGATTTAATAAAATTTCGTCTATTAATTGCCATAATATTTATTTATATAGTATTAAATGTAAAATAGCTAAAGATAGTTTCTAAAAAGAGTGAATATAGGTTTGGCTGGCTGAATTGTCGTACGGACTATCCTATAAAGATAAAATATTTTCAAGGAATAATTCATGTTAAAAATTCTTACCTCTCTATTTGTAAACCCTTTTAATAAAAAGATGAGGTCCTTTTCCACTTCGCATTTGGCATAAATGTATAATATTTCTTAATTTCGCAAAAAAATTAGTAATCATGGGAAGAGCGTTTGAATACAGAAAAGCTACAAAATTTGCTAGATGGGATAAAATGGCCAAGGAATTTTCTAAGGCTGGTAAGAAAATCACAATGGCTGTAAAAGCTGGTGGAGCTGATCCTGATACTAATATTGTTCTACGGAGAGCAATTCAAAGTGCAAAGTCTGTCCAAATGCCCAAAGATAAAATTGATAATGCAATTAAAAAGGCAGCGGACAAGGACACCTCCAATTTCGACGAAGTGGTCTACGAAGGAATGGCGCCGCATGGTATTGCAGTAGTGGTAGAATGTGCTACCGATAATCCTACCCGATCAGTTGCTAATATCAGATCTTATTTTCGAAAAAAAGGTGGCTCCCTTGGAACATTCGGAATGCATGATTTTTTATTTGATAGAAAAGGTGTTTTTTATGTGTTAGAAGAAACTGTGGAAGACATAGAAGAGCTAGAATTAGAATTAATTGATGCTGGTTTGGAAGAGATAGAAAAAGATATGGTTGAAGAAAAAGAAATGCTAAAATTCTATGTTGCCTTTGAAAGTTTTGGAACTATGCAGGATGCTTTGGAAGCAAAAGACATGAAAGTAGAAAAGGCAGAATTGGAAAGAATTCCGACTCATACAAAATCTCTTGAAGAAGAACAAGTTGATGAAGTGCTAGAATTAATTGACTTGATGGAACAGGATGATGATGTAACTAATGTATTCCACAATTTGGAATAATTAATTTTTTTGAACAGCCCAATAAGCACCATATTCTTCCACCAATATATTATCGTAGTGGTCTGATCTTTCTAGTAAATGTTTGATTAAAATCATGCCCGTATCTTCATTAAAATATCTATCATAGATTAATAATGAAAGAATAATATCTTGGCCTTTTACCGAAAAGGTTAATCCTTCCATCTTGAAATTCTCTTTCAATAAATATTTATATATAGGTTTTATTTTCTCTTTTGGTAAATGACATAAATGTGCATCTCCGATAATCATTCCTGTTTTCTCATGATAAGAAATTTTTATTTTTGCAGAACCTTGATGCACTTCCCAACTATTTGGTCCTCGTCTAGACAGATCGACCACAAAATATAGTTTACTTAATAAGTCCTCTATCGTTTTCTTAACCCCAGTGGGTTCATACTTTTCGGCTAAGGAAGGTAATAATAATTTAGTTCCACAATGCGGACAATATTCTTTGTCAATTGTAGTTTCAAAAACTATGTTGGAACAAGAATGACAACGTATACCTACTTCTCCATTTCCTTTTAAATAATCATTGATGGTTTCTCCTAAATAATGGACTGGCAAGGAAAACCCAATATTGTTTCCATCTCGAATAATAAAGGTATTCACCCCAATAACATTTCCATTAGCATTGACCAAGGGACCACCACTATTTCCTGGATTGAGCGCTGCATCATGTTGGATATATTTTAAATCATTTTGGACATGATTATTACTAGAGATAATTCCTTGGGTAGCAGTATACTTCAACCCAAAAGGATGACCAACTGCAATGACAGCTTCCCCTTCCGGAATTTCTTGTATTTCTGAAAGTTGAATGGAGGGAAGGTTCTTCATCAATTCAGTTGCCTCCAAAAATGCTAAATCATATCTTTGATCAACATAAAGAATTTTGGTTATCTGCTTATCAAATCCTTGACCATCAATTACTGCTTCTCTATTTTCTCGGACAACATGTTCATTAGTGACGATGATGTCAAATTCTTTCAAATAGAAGCCTGTTCCAGTACTATATGGGGTGGCAATTTGAATGACTACTTCTTTATATTTTTCAATTACTCCTTTCATGATGGAATCACTATTTTTGATAAATCTAATTCCTTCATCATTAATAGATAAGATTTAGAAAAGGCAACAAGATTTTCAAATTTTAATATATTGAGGTTAGGATCTAATTTGGGAAAGTCTGGCTTATGTTTTTGTTTTAAATATTCTATCGCTTGTATGATTTCCTTTTTAGCTAAAGCCCCAGTAGCTGGATTAAAATAATTTATTTCAAAGCCTAATTTTTGGAAAAATTCAATTTCAGTAATTTGGTAAAATAAATGCAAATAATCCTTATCTGCTTCTGGAACTGCATAGTTAAATAAAAAGAATCCTACAATGTATCCTGGAACAGCAATAGCAACCTTATCATGTTTGTTATCCTTGTACCAATCCATCTTATTAATCTCTCCTTCTATGAAGCCTTTTAATCGATCATGATTTACAGGACTTGTAATACCGAAAGTTGATGAGACAGAATACAATTCAACAAAAAATTCTTCCTTGCTACGTTGCAGTATTTTTTTTAATCCTTTTTGGATGGCATGGTTTTTTTCCTCAGTTGTTCGGAGCTCTTCGGAGAAATAAGTTCTATGCATTTTCTCCAATTTCTCCATAGTATATCCTTCCGGTTTTATCAGATAATCCAATTTATGAATTAAATGTAAAAGCAAGTAGGCAACCCCTCCTGGATATTGATTTGTATCCAATTTCCCATTTTCTATTTCGTCAAGAGCAGCATTTATTTCTTTATGTAAAAACCAAAATTTAATTTCTTTTTCATGATTTGAGATTTGCTTTGTATGCCCAGTATTCACTGGATGTAACATCTCAAATTCATCAATCAATACATCATCTTGTTTGTCAGAATTGACCGCCACTTCTTTTAAAGCGTAATATAATTTATAAGGCGAACCATCTAATAAGTAAGAATCAAAAACCATAGAGATATTGTCATCATCATCTAAAGCATACCGACTATATTTTAAGCCGAAATTCTGCTCTACAAGCCTTCTAAGAAAACCAATATTTAACTTATCCGTTTTAGCTATTTTCGCAAAGGCCCTAAATTTTTTATTATCAATGGTACCCTCTATTTTTTTAGAACCCTGCAAAACTTCGAAACGCTGGATCCTTCCTTCTTTCCAAAATTTAACATTATCTTTTTCAGGATCTTTTAGATATCTAAAAAATAATTCGAAAGATTCTGTGTAAGATTTTTCTTCAAATTTTTCCAATGCCTTATCCCAAAAGTCATATTGTTCATCTTTCTTATACGCATCTGTATACCTCCCAAATATCATTTCAGGCCGCTCGAAGTCAATATTCTTTACACCAAACCATCTTTTAAAAAGGCTCATAATTATAAAAGGATAAACTTTAAATTTAGACGTAAATTACCATTTTCTTTCGTCATAACAATGAAATTCCTTATCTAGGATATTTGATAAACTTAAATGGAAAGAAATTCCGTTAAATTAAGAAGAATAATATATTTAAGCCCTTGCTATACAATAGAATGAACCTTTAAGAATGTAATTAATTTTTATAATGCAATTTAGAACCAAAATTGATCGCCTTTCTTTACCCTTCCAAATATCTCATGAAGATGCTTTACTTTTTTGTGGTTCTTGCTTTTCTGAGCATATTTTTAACAAGTTTGATCATTTGAAATTTAGTGCGAAATTAAATTCACATGGTATTTTATACCACCCATTATCCATTACAAAAAGTCTCGATGATATTGTAAATGGAAAAATTTATCAGGAGGATGATTTAATTTTCAGTAATGGCTTATGGCAAAGTTTTAATCACCATGGTTACTTTTCCAATCCTGATCTTACAACTTGTTTGGATACCATAAATCAAAGCATCCAGGTTTTTAAATCTCATTTGCAAGGCACTAATTTCATTGTATGTACATTAGGTACTTCTTTAGCATTTAAATTGAAATCCGATTCATCATTTGTAGCCAATTGCCATAAATTTCCAGCCGATAATTTTAATCGAGTTTTTATTCAAAGCAAAACGATATCGGCTGCGTTTAATCAAAGCATCCAAGACTTAAAAGCAATAAACCCAGGTTTAAAATTTCTCTTTGCGGTTAGTCCAGTTCGTCATATTCGGGATGGTTTGATTGAGAATCAAAAATCAAAGGCGAGCTTATTACTGTCAGTGCATGAAATTGTTAAACAAAATAAAAATGCATTTTATTTCCCCAGCTATGAAATTATGATGGACGATTTACGCGATTATCGTTTCTATCAAAGAGATCTTATTCATCCTAATGAGCAAGGTATCGATTACATTTGGGATATTTTTCAAGATGCCGTTTTCACAAATCAAACCCAAGCACTTAATAAAAGGATAGCGAAAATAAACGCTGCTTTAGCCCACAAACCTTTCTTTCCAAAAAGTGAAAAGCATCAAATATTCTTAAAACAACAATTAGAAAAAATAGAGTTACTGGAAGCAGAAAACCAATTGCTTGATTTCAGTATCGAAAAAGAAAATATCAAATTAATCTATCAACCTTAGTCATAGATTCAATTACTGGATTATTTTCAAAATCAATATTTAGAAGATTTAAGCCTGGCGTTTTTCCAATGGTTAAAGAACCTAATTCATTTTCAAATCCTAAAGCTTCTGCACCATTCAAAGTTGACCATTTCAATAATGTCTCCAAAGGAATGTAAGATGCAAATTTTGAAATAGTTTTCAGCTCTTCTAAAATTGATAATTGCCAATTGGAGGTAAGACTGTCTGTACCTACCGTCATTTTTGAATTAGCATTAATGAATAGTTGATAATTAGGTAATCTATTTTCGATGTAAAGATTTGCATTTGCACATGTGGCCCAAAATACTTTATCACCCCATGCCTGAGCTGCTTCAATATCTGTCTGGTTGGTAAGCGTGTTATGGACAAACAAGATTTTTAAACTTGGATCCATATTTTGGATCGCATAATGGATAGAAGATTTTCCTTTTTCATCAAATGCATTAAGAGAGATATCGAAGGCTCCATAAAAATCATAGAAAGCTCCTTTATTGTCTTGAAAAAGTTCGTTTTCTGGAATTGTTTCTTGATTGTGAATACTAACGGTCACATCTTTATTTACATTATTATTATTAATTAATTGAAATAAACTTTTAGAGACAGAATAAGGTGCATGAGGTACGCATGACTTCTTACTATTTTCATCCAAAGATAATTTATTGTAGACATCGATATATTGATCAAAGGTGTTTTGTGCATTAGCGTCCTGTAAGAAATCAAACATTTCAATAAAATTATGATATCGAAGATTACCTTTTGATTTTTGAGCAAAAGTATCTACTACATTACAAATATCTCCAACTGCAACAACCCCTCCATCAATCATTTCCTGTTCAGCACTTGCTATTGCCGCTTGAATAATTTCTTGGCTTGCATTTCTTTGTGTAACCACATTCGTTATAAAAGGAATCAATGTGGTACCCGTGTCAACTTTTCCTTTCATATGTGAAAGTTCCAAATGACAATGCGTATTGACAAAACCTGGAATTAAAACACCATCAAGCATGTCAACGCTGCTTTGATCGTGTTGATTAAGATGAGTGATTTCTAAGATTTTTCCTTTATCATCCATGATTACAAGTCCATTTTTAATCGGTGCTTGATCAATTGGAAAAACAAAATCAGCTGAAAATTTCTTCATTACTTAATACTTTTGGATCAACATTCCATTTTTAATTCTAGGTTCAAACCAAGTACTTTTAGGTGGTAAAGTCTTTTCATTATCAGCTACATATTTTAATTCTTCAAATGCTACTGGGTAAATGACAAATGAAATAGAATGCTCTAATTTAGCTACTTTCTGTTCAATACCTTTCACGCCAAGCGTTCCTGAAACATATTTAACTCTTGCATCAGATCTAACATCTTTAATTCCTAAAATGCCCTTTAAAATATATTTATTTATAAGGTCTGCATCTAGTATAACTGTTTCGTCTTTTGCAGCATGTAAAATGGCTTCTTTCCATCTCAAGGAAAACCAATGATTATCCATAAACATTACAATCTCATGTTTAGTATTTGGTTTGGATCCTTTACGCATTACATTTACATGAAAATATTTTGTCATTTCAGCCATCAATAATAAATAAGACTGATCCGGTTCTAATTCCACTATTCTATTATAATCGTGTATTTCTAATTCGTCTCTTGAGAAAAAAGCACAAAGCAATTTTGAAAAATCAAATTTCTGGACCTTTCCCTTTTTCCGACTGTGTAGCAAGGCGGAAGTAGTACACCTATGATGTCCATCTGCAATGTAAACGTGATTCAATTTTTTGTCGAAAATTTTCTTAATTTTTTGAATCTTATTTCCATCCGAAATTTTCCAAAATGTATGTAACTCTTTTAATTCTTTAAATCTGACTGAATAAAATTTATTTGATTTTACGCTATGTTCATGCATCCATTTATGGATTTCTTTATTGATATCATAGGTCAATAAAACTGGTTTTACATTCGCTTTTCTTTGCAACATTAAGTGCATCATAGATTGCTCTTTTGACGCCAATGTATTTTCATGTTTTAAGATTTTACCATTGATAAAGTCTTCTATTTCAACACAGCAAATAATTCCAGTATGGATTCTTTTTGAAGTTTTAATCTGGTAAATATAAATGGCTTCTTCTGCAGTTTTTTTGAAGAATCCACTATCCTCATATTCATTAAATTGATTCTTTACAGTATCAAAAAAAGATTCCGCAGAAGCAATTAAACCCATATCAGGATACATTGCTTGAAATGGTAAAATTCGCATATGAGCTTTTTAAATTTCTGATCGGAAAGATACATTAAAGATAGAAAAGAAAGTAAAAGAAAGTAATTAATCCACAGCTTGTTTTAGCAAAGCAAAAGCTAATTGAACACTTCTTCAAAAACTAGTTTATCGAATCATTTTGATAAATGCGTTAGTAAACCAATTGGATTCCGCATTCATTAAACTACTTAGAGATTTATCTGCCTTTCCAGAAAAGACTTTCAAATCTTTTACAACTTTACAAAATTCTTCTGAAGCTTGGCATTTATTTTCTACACTAGAAAGTTCTTCTAAAACTTGAATCATTGGGTCTAATTCTTTTTGCTTTCTATGTTGAATTATTTTTTGAAAAACTATCCATAAATCCTTTTCCGCGGTATAGTAATCTTTTCTACAATCATCCCTACAAGATTTACCAACTAGCCCCATTTCTAGTAGTGCTCTTAGATTGGTATTGGAATTACCACGAGATATATGTAAGGTGTCAATTATAGCATCTTCATTTAATGGATGGTGAGATATTAGCAGTAATGCATGTACTTTAGCCATAGTCTTACTGATACCCCAATTAGAACCTAAGTGACCCCACGATTCTATAAATTTTTGTTTGCCTTCTTCTAATTCCATGCCCATACTGCTTAAGATTCAGTAATAAGGTAAATAAAAATTTACACAAATTGTTTAATTATTCCTTAGCCTCTTTATAAAATGGTAATTTTTGGACAATTGCTGGTAAATATTTCTTCCCAGCTTTGATGCGTAAGGATGTTCCTGTTTTACTAAACTTTTTGGGCACATAACCAAGTCCGATGGGAATATCTAGGGAAGGCGATTGAGTGCCAGAGGTAACTACTCCAATCTCATGCTCATCCTCATCATGAATTGTATAGCCTTGTCTAGGAACTCTTCGATCTTCTATTTTAAAGGCAACCAATTTCTTTTTAACACCTTCTGTCTTTTGAGCTAGAAATATTTCTTTTGAATTAAAACTTTCTTTATTAGTCTTTGTGATCCAAGAAAGACCAGCTTCTATTGGTGAGGTCTTATCATCAATGTCATTGCCGTACAAACAAAATCCCATCTCTAATCTTAAAGTATCTCTTGCCCCTAATCCGATGGCTTGGATTTCTTCCTCTTTTCCAGCTTCAAATATTGCATCCCATAAAGCAGCTACTTTGTCATTAGACACGTAGAGCTCGAATCCACCCGATCCAGTGTAACCCGTTGCTGAAATTATTACATTATCCAATCCCGCTATACTTCCTTTTGTAAAATGATAGTATTCAATAGATGATAAATTAATATCTGTCAATTTCTGAAGTACTTTTTTTGCTTTAGGTCCTTGAACGGCAAGCAAAGAAGTCATCTCTGAGATATTAATCATTTTAGTATCAAAAGTGTTTTCATTAGAAATCCAATTCCAATCTTTTTCAATGTTTGAAGCATTTACTACTAACATGTATGCTCTTTCGCCTTCAGAGCATTGGTCTTCATCTAATCTGTAGACTAACATGTCATCAACAATCCCTCCATTTTTATTAGGAATGCAGGTGTATTGTGCATGACCAATCTCTAAAACTGAGGCATCATTAGAAGAAATTTGCTGGATTAAATCTAAAGCCTGCTTTCCTCTTATAATGAATTCGCCCATGTGTGAGACATCGAAAACACCAATCCCTTTTCTTACGCACTGATGCTCCTCCTTAATACTAGTGTAACTGATTGGCATATTATAGCCAGCAAATGCGGCCATTTTCGCTCCGAGTGCAATATGCTTCTCTGATAATTTTGTAGGTTTCATGAATTGTTTGATTTAATAGTTGACTATATTTATTTTCCGAATTTCATCGCCTTCTTCAATGGCATGAACCGTTTCCATTCCTTTAATCACTTTTCCAAAAATAGTATATTTTCCATCTAAATGTGGTGTTGGAGAATGAGTGATAAACCATTGGGTATCTTCTGTATCAAAACCAGATCTTGCCATCCCTAAATATCCTTCATCATCATAATATCTATTCGCCAATTCAGTTCGAATGGTATAATCTAAATTTCCATAACCATCTCCATCTGCTCCTCCACCTTGTATTACAAAATTTGGGACAACTCTATGAATTATTTTTTGATCATAAAATCCATGCATAGAAAGATCCACAAAATTTGCAACTGCACCGGGCGCTTCAAATGGAAAAAATCTAACCATGATCACCCCTTTATTGGTTAAAATATCCGCAGTCGTAGAATCACTTACAGCAGTTACTACTGACCAATTTATGGGATGATTGAATTCAGGAGTTAATGCTTCAAACTCCTCGCCCTTTATATCTGAAATAACTTTCCGCACTGTGTTTACGGCTTCCAAATTTTTTGGAAGCTTTAAACTTTTTAATTTTTCTTCGAGAAAAGCAATATTTTCCTCATTGCCAAGCCTTAAATCTTTGTCGGAGAAAATTGGACTGATTACTGATATTAATGCCGCGCCATTTGAATTCATTGCCTCCTTCAAGGCCGCAACCATTGACTTCCCTTTTCTTGTTCGAGGAGAAACTTTTTTATCTACTAGAAGATTGATAAATATATTGGCTGCAGTAATTTGCACCAATCTATTGTCATTTTTCAATCCTTTATTAATTATGAAATCTGTATTTGATAATTCTGGCCCAAGCGCTTTCAAATATGCTGCTTTTTCAAAATTAGTTTTTGCCTTTTCGAAAAGTTCTACAATCTCTTTATTAGAATTTCTTTTTGCAATGGTGTAAGCACTTGTCAAATGAGTATTGGCTGCTTGATACATTTTTGCCTTTAATGGCCACCTTTTTTCCTCCCTTGCAATATTTCGATAAGCATTGGCATTAGTGGATCGACCATTTATGATAAAATAGTCCGCTGCAGTATTTGCAATATGAATATTTTCATCTTTCAAGGCTTCCAGCATCGTTTCATTGACTCGAGCGACTGGATAATTTCCCAACCCTCTGAGAATGTTTAGTTTTACTCTATAGTCCTTTTCTACTTCAAAACTATTCATCAAAAAAGTAGCTGCTTCAGGGCTTTTTGTTTTTCCTAGCGCTAAAGCTAATGCCATTTTAATATAGGGAGAAGTTGATTTAGAAAAAACCTGAGAAATAGTGCCAACATGTTTGCTTAAATCAATCTCTTTTGCTCTGCTTAAATAATTAGCCGCCATAATCCTAGCAGGCAAAGCATAAAGTTTATCTGCTAATATTCTGATAATTTTATCTGTTGCTTTCTCAAATACGATACCTCTTAAGGCGTATTGATACATACCTCGGATTAAACCAAGTGTTTCTATATCTTCACTATATTTGTAATCAGGTGCATTGGCCATAGCAGCTAATGATTTTTCAGATCCCAATTTACCAATTGCTTCAAAAATATATGCGTTCAGTTTTCGATTTGAAGTATCTCTAGAAATCGCATCTAATAAAATTGACTCAGCATTTGCTGATCCAATTTGGCCAATGCTAAAAGCGGCCATTTCTCTTACTTCAGGAACATTATCGTTTAATAATTTGTAAAGTGAATCTAAAGTGCTTTCGCTTTTATAAGTTGAAAAAGCTTGGGCCACGGAAATTCTTATTGATGGATCTTTATCAGAAAAAAATTGGAATAAGCTATCTAATTGATGTTGATCTTTAAAATCATGAATGTTTCTTAATTCCTGTGCTTTCCAATTTAGATCAATCTTGGTTAATTCTTCCTCAATTGGTGGAGGAACACAAGCCGACCATATTAACAAAATGAATATCAGAAAAGATTGGCTTTTCATAATAATAGATCTCGTTTATTTTGATTATACTTTATTTTTTCGAGCTTGAATAAAACTTCTAATAAAAGTTATCATTGCGATAATTCCTGTAAGAATCATAGCTCCTACTCTTATTATACCCATTGTGTCTCCTTGCCCTATTTGACTAATGAAAGGTTTGGTCAAACCTCCTAAAAGAACCAATGTCAAAACCACAGCAATATGAGCGACCAATTTATTTTCCTTCTTCAGCCAAGGATGAGTGATTAATAACATTACGCCTCCAAACACTGGAATCAAAGCTGTGAAAGATGGATTATCTGATCCAAAATACCCCCACGATCCCATAACAATCAGGACCAATGCATTAAGTATATTTGCAACATATGGTTTCATAATAAATATTTAAAAAATTAATATTACAAAAATAACTATTTAATCAATCTTTAGCATGTAATTCAAGCTTTATATTATTCTTCGAATTCTTCTTCTTCAAATTCCTCTTCAAAAGTTTCATTACTCCCTCCATTAGTCGGTAAATCTTGCTGGTAATACTGCTCATATAGTTCACAGTCAATTACAATTCCAAGATCTCCACTAGGCACATTAAATCTTGCATTAGCGTCAAAATCAATTTTTTCAGAATCTTCTAATTTTTTCAAAAATTTAGCAAAAAATGGTTTTGCCATTCTGCTTCCTTGTCCCTCTGAAAGATGTAAGAATCTAATCCAAGGATCTTCTCCTCCTACCCAAGTTCCAACTACCAAGGTTGGTGTAACGCCCATAAACCATCCATCTACAAAATCATTGGTGGTTCCTGTTTTTCCTCCTACTTCACTTTTAACTCCAGCAAATTGTCCTCCTTTTGCAGTCTTTAATAAATCAACCATGACATAGTTTGCTTTTGGATTGAGTGCCATTTGTTGTTCCCGAATAGCTTTGTAAATAATTCGTCCATTTTTATCTTCAATATGACTGATAAAATTAGGCTTGTTATGAACTCCATTATTTGCGAAGGTGGTGTAAGCACTAGTCATTTCCATTACAGATAAATCGGCAGCACCTAAACAAATAGATGGTTGATTTGGAACTCTATATTCTCCATCACTTCTTTTCAATGAACTATCAATTCCCATACTATGTACAAGTCCTCTAACTACTTCTGCATTTCCTAATTCTTTCATTAAAAATACAGAAACTGTATTCTTAGATTGCTGAAGTCCTTCATAAAGCGTCAGTTTTTCATAAGTAAATTCGCCATCCGCATTTCTTGGTGACCAAGGATCTATAAGACCGAAATTTCCTTCTCCCGGAGCAATAGTTATAGGCTCGTCTGTTACCTTGAAACAAGGTGAGATACCTTGCAATGCGATCGCTGTTGAATATACAAATGGCTTAAAGGTTGATCCAACTTGCCTGCTTGCCTGAATATGGTCAAATTGGAAGTACTTATTATTAATACCTCCAACCCAAACTTTAATGTTTCCGCTCGCAGGGTCAATCGCAAGAATACCAGTTTGTAAAAACTTTCGATGATATTTTATAGAATCTAAAGGAGTCATGGTCATTCTATCTTCTCCACTTTCTGTATATGCAAAAACCGTCATTTCTCTAGGCGTATTAAATTCTCTATCAACAATGGTTTGGAATTCATTCCAGCTATTTTTAAAATTGTTCCATTCCTCATTTTTAATTACCTCCATTAAAAATTTAGACTCTTTAGGTTTAATATTCTTACGAGCTAATTGTTTCTTTATATAGCCAGGATTTTTTTCTTCCTCTAAAATCATTTCAATCTGTGAAGAATAAATAGGTTGTTTAAATACCTCTCTAAATCTGTCCAATGCTGGATTTAAATATTCAGTTTGAATACCTTTATATCTATCAGTATTTTTCACCAAAGACTCCAACCCTTTTTGTCTAATACCTTTAGACCATCTATCCATATTATAAGACCAAGGGTCTTTATTTTTCCAGCGCTTATCATAAGTCTCTTGTACTTTGGACATATGTTCCACCATCGTTTGTTCTGCTAATGCTTGCATTTTTTCGTCTATGGTGGTGTACACTTTTAAACCGTCTCTATAAATATCGTATTTGGTACCATCTGGTTTTCTAAATTCATCTTTAGCAAACATATTTTTTAAATGCTTTGCTAATTCTATTCTAAAGTAGGGAGCCAATCCATCAGAATGCGTAGTGATATTAAAATTACTCATATCTAAATCGATCTCTTTTAAAGTCTCATATTCACTTGGATCCAATTTCCCGTTTTTCTTCATTTGATTTAGTACAACTATCATTCGTTGTTTTGCATTAGAAGGGAATTTTTTAGGATTGTAAGCAGATGGGTTTTTTAACATCCCGACCAACATAGCAGCTTCATTTTTGTCCAAATTTTCTTGCTTCTTTCCGAAGTAGGTTTCTGCTGCAGCTTTTATTCCATGTGCGCCATATATGAATTCAAATTTATTGAGATACATGGCTATGATTTCATTTTTGGTATAACTTCTTTCCAACTTTACTGCAGTAATCCACTCTTTCAGTTTAGTATTAACAAGGATGAAGGCTTTCGTTATAAAATTCCCCTTCAAATTAGGTCGATCATATAAAAGCTTTGCCAATTGCTGTGTGATAGTTGATCCTCCTCCTTTGCTACTGTTAAGGGTGATGACTCCAAAAGCTACTCTTCCTAATGCTTTTACATCAATTCCTGAGTGCTCATAATAGCGTTCATCCTCGGTTGCGATTAAGGCATCAATCAAATAAGGATTCAATTCATTAAATTGCACAGGAACTCGATTCTCGATATAAAATCTTCCCAAAGATTTGTCATTAGTTGAATAGATCTCTGAAGCTAAATTGTATTTCGGATTTTCTAAATCTTCAAAGGTGGGTAAATCCTGTTTGGTGAGCATATAAAAATACCCAATACCAATAAGGAGACCCAAAAAAGACCCTAGCCAAAGTAATCTGACCACTTTTGTATAAAATTTAGAATTTTTGCTTTCCCCCGTGTTTGTTTCTTTTTCTTTTGCCATTTCTATTGCAAAATTAATTATAAACTATGAATAATTGCCTCTAATATACAAAGACTATATATTAGAAAATATTTTATAGGTTGCTATAGCTGTGGAGGCTGTCTTTTATTAACGACGCATTTACATATTCATTGTAAGAAGCACTACCAATAGACTTTATTAATGAGAAATTTAGTGTATTTCCTACATTTTTCTTATCAAATTTTAAATAATCTAAAATGGCCTCAGTATTAAATCTGGATAAATCAACTTTTCCAAAGAAATGGGTAAATCGATCTATAATTTTATTTAATTCAGGCTCTGACAATTTCACCAATTCTTTTGAGATAAAAGATTCACAAACCATCCCTATGGCAATAGATTCTCCATGCAGTAAACGATCTCCATCTTTCATACTATTACTTTCAATGGCGTGACCTATGCTATGACCAAAATTTAAAATTTTCCTTAAGCCAGTTTCAAACGGATCTTTTTCCACAATTTGTTTTTTGATCATTAAGGCTCTTATAATTAATGGATCCACCTTATCGACCTCAATCTTATCTATCTTAGAAATTATTCTCCACAATTCTGGATCTGCAATTAAAGCATGCTTCATGATTTCCGCAAAACCTGATCGCAATTCTCTTTCTGATAAAGTATTTAAGAAACCATTATGAATAAAAACAGCTTTTGGATCTTTGAATAAGCCAACAAAGTTTTTATAGGCTTCAAAATCTATTCCTAATTTACCACCAATGGACGAGTCTACCTGAGACAACAAAGTAGTAGGAACATGGATAAAATCAATTCCCCTCATATAGGTTGCCGCACAAAAGCCGCCCATATCTCCAACCACTCCTCCACCCAAATTGATTACTAAACTTTGGCGATCTGCACCATAATCTTTCATGCCTGACCAAATACTTTTACATGTATCTACATGCTTTTGTTCCTCACCAGATTTTATTTCAATGATATTAAAATTATAATCCTTCAAAGCATCTTGAAATATGGGTAGACACTCTCTTCTTGTATTTTCATCAACTAAACAAAGTAAGCTTGAATATTTGCCTTGCTTAATTAGTTGTTTAATAGAGGGCCAAACCTCTCCAATGTAAATAGAATAATTAGCTAAAGAAATAACTTCCATATTTATATTTTAAAAAGGCTTTCTGTGCTCCAAGCCTCCGCTTTTGTTTCTAATAATGTTTTAACCACCTTCCATGTTTCTATAAACATTGTTGAATTTCTGTATTCATTTAACGCCGCCTCATCTTCCCAAATACTAATGGTAAAAAATGTTTGATTGTCAAAAGCTTGAACCAATTCTAAAGAATGACAGTTATCCAAACTGCTAATTTTAAATTTCACCCTTTCAAACAAAGTAAGAAAAGTTTCGACACTGTCTTTTCGAAATTTCATTTTCACAATTCTTTTCATCATGGCTCAAAATCAATTTGAATAGATTCATCAATCTTTAAACCTAATAAACTCGAAGCTTTCCCCATATTAATTGCTATTTCTAAGTATCCACTACTATTAAACAAACATAAAGTATCTCCGATTGGAACGTCATGATAATGTTCACTAATCCTTTTGATAGGATCAAATCTCTTAAAAAAGATGGAAAAAGCTCTTCCTTTCCTCAATTTATCAAATAAATCTTTTTTTATATTCACTATTACATTTTCATAATTATCTACATGGATAATCACTCCTCTGATATGTGCTTCACTAGTAACAGGGTTCATGTGGATTCTCTGCAAGAAGGTATTCGTTGATATTCCAATATTGGCTAGAATAGTTCCAGCTTGTATTTCATAAATTAGATCGGCGATACAAGTTTTAAATTTTATACCTACTAATTTTGCAGCCTCAATTTTAAAAACTGGCGCTTCTAAATGGTCAAAAACTAAGGTGAAAACTCCATTATCTGGGCCAATAAAATAATGCCCCTCTTTCTCGATAATTAAATAAGGGCTTAAGGTTTCATGGTAATTATTTACGCAAAGAACATGAATACTCCCTTTTGGGAAATTATGATATGCATTTTTCAATACAAATGCTGCCTGTACAATATCAAAGCTATTAATCGCATGAGATATATCAATTACACGAGCATTCTGATTTACACTGAGTATAGTGCCCTTTAAAGCAGCTACATAATAATCTTTCAAGCCAAAATCACTGGTTAAAGTTATAATACTCATATGGTAAAACGCCCTTTATTAAATTTTAGTAAAAATATGAATGTTTGGTAAGATTGCAAGGATTCTAGCAGATTTCAAATATCAATAGACAGATATCAGATTAAATGGACCGTATAAGTCCAGAGATAGACAGATCTTGAACAAATCTTTAAAGGCCCGCTGGTCAGAGACCATGGGCGAAAAGCCTTGGAACTCTGAACTTGGAGGTTGTCAGGCCCGCTGGTCGGAGACCATGGGCGAAAAGCCTCGGAACTTGGAACTCTGAATTTCCTTTAATGAACTAAAAAAGTCCTTATTGTGTATTAGAATATCCAATAGTTCATTAGCTTTAGTCTAGAGAACAGATAAAAATTAAAATCAATAAAGAAAAAAATTTGAGCGATATAATATTAAATGTAGCAGGAGTAGATCATTTAGATCTATACGGAGAGAAAAATATAAAATTAAACCTACTAAAAAAAGCATACCCTGATGTTCAAATTACTTCGCGAGGTGATCAGATAAGGCTTAAAGGAGAGAAGAAAAATACTCAAAATGTAAAGGCAAAATTTGAATTAATGATTCGAATTTTGAAAGAGAAAAAAGAACTTCCTATTGGAGCTGTAGAAGATCTATTAAGTGGAATTAATCCATTTTCGAATCATGTTGATCAAAATGGATCTAACAATATTATTGTTTACGGTAGAGACGGCAAAGCAATTAAACCGAAAACGAAAAATCAAAAATGGCTCGTAGAAGCTTCTAATAGAAATGATATCGTCTTCGCTATTGGACCTGCAGGAACTGGTAAAACGTATACAGCAGTTGCATTGGCAGTGAGAGCCCTTAAAGCTAGAATCGTTAAAAAAATAATATTAACTAGACCCGCGGTAGAAGCTGGAGAAAACTTAGGATTTCTACCAGGTGATTTAAAAGATAAAGTGGATCCATATTTAAGACCTTTGTATGATGCATTAGATGATATGTTTCCATTAGAAAAACTAAATTACTTTATGACGAATCGGGTCATTGAAGTAGCACCGCTTGCTTTTATGAGAGGTCGTACGCTAGATAATTCATTTATCATTTTAGATGAAGCGCAAAATGCAACAAGTACGCAATTAAAAATGTTTTTGACAAGAATTGGGCCTTCCGCAAAAGCAATTATTACTGGTGATCTTTCTCAAATAGATTTACCTAGATCGCAGAGATCGGGTTTGCAAAAGGCATTGGATCTCTTAACTGAAGTTGAAGGCATACAAAAAGTAGTGTTGGATGCAAACGATGTGGTAAGACATCGACTAGTTAGAGAAATCATCAAAGCGTACGATGCCGATGATGCTGTGCAAGAAGAAAAGTGGAAAAAGGCGAAAGCCGCAAAAGAAAAAGCTAAAAGCGAAGAAGAGTAATGGGATATTTAGACCGGCAGCAATTGTGTATTTCGAAGCCTGACAAAGTGTTGAAAGGAAGGATCCGTTTAGATGGATCTAAAAGTATTAGTAATCGGGCATTAATCATACAAGCCTTATGTGAAGATGATTTCGAAATAAAATGTCTTTCCAAGTCGAAAGATAGTCGAAGCATGCAAGCACTACTTGAAAAAGGGGAAGGCACTTTGGATGTGGGCCCAGCTGGAACTACTTTCAGATTTTTAACTTCTTATTTAGCGCTACAGTCAGGAACGCAAATTTTAACTGGCTCTGAAAGAATGCTAAAGAGGCCAATTGGTAAATTGGTAGATGCTTTAAGAGGTTTGGGAGCAGACATTACTTATTTACATGAAGAAGGATATCCTCCACTGCAAATTGGAGAGGCCAATGTAGGTATTAAAAATGAAATTAGTATTGCAGCTAATACTAGCAGCCAATTTATTTCATCGCTATTATTAATTGCACCAAGGTTACCTAATGGATTAAAATTACATTTAAGTGCTAAAATTGTTTCTCGTCCATACATAGAAATGACCTTGGGTGTAATGGCATATTTTGGTATTCAATATAATTGGGAAAATGATTTAATTACGATATCACCTCAAACATACACTGCTAAAGACTTTGTGGTTGAAGCAGATTGGTCCGCAGCTTCTTATTATTATGGATTGGCTGCATTGAGTGAAGATTGTGATCTTCAGCTTAGTGGTTTGTTTCAAGATAGTTTTCAAGGCGATGCAGCCATTATAAAAATAATGGCTAAGCTTGGTATCAAAACCATTCATAATGAAGAAGGGGTTCAATTATTAAAGCAAAAGGATTTTATCCTTCCTCCAATTTTTGAATGGGATTTTATTGAGTGCCCAGATCTTGCTCAAAGCATTGCAGCAACATTAGCTGGTTTAGGTTTGCAAGGCTTATTTACAGGATTAGAAACCTTATATATTAAAGAGACCGATCGAGTAAAGGCAATGCAAAATGAATTAGGAAAGATTGGTATTTACATTAGTAAATTACCAGCGAGGATAACTGGAAATGAAAGCCAGCAATTTTATTTATTGGACGGTAAACCTACATTTCCTGAAAAGTATGAAGTAAAAACCTATGAAGATCATCGAATGGCAATGGCATTAGCAATCCTTTCTATTTTAAATCCTGTTCATATAAAAGAACCTAGAGTTGTAGTTAAATCTTATCCTGCATTTTGGGATGATTTAAATTTTTTAGGATTTTCAATCACATAGACAAAATCTTAATTTCAACTCTTTGATTTTTTCGCTGAGCAATTTTATTGTAAGCATCTTTACGTATAATTGGTTTTCTTTTCCCATATCCTTTAAAGCTCATACGCTCCTTATCAATTCCCTTTTCCAACAAATAGTCAACAACAGCCTTTGCTCTTTTTTCTGATAACATATCTGCGTAGTCATCTTTTGGTTTTGTATTTGTATGGCCCCCAATTTCTACGGTTACGTTTTCATTTTCTTTGAGAAACGTATAAATTTCGTCTAGTACTTCGTGAGAATCACTATCTATATTTGAGCTATCTGCTTTAAATTCCAGATTCTTAATTCGAATGACCTGACCTTCTTTAATTAAATCTTTGTCCAACTCTGCTAGTACTTTTGGCTTTACAATTTCCGAGACTTTTTCTTTAGGTTCTACTTTTACAACTTTTGGTTCTTCCACGGCAAGCTTCTCAACTTTTGGAGCAACACTTACTGACTCTTTTTTGGGTTTAGGCTGATTAACTCGTGGTGTTTCCACCTTTGCTACCGCAACAGGAGTATCTTCAGAACAGGAAATTTCAACAATGTCTTGAGCATTATCTATTAGTAGATTTCCATTGTATGGAAATAAAGTTGGCGTTTTATAAAAGGCTTCTAAAATGATATAATTAAAGGTACCTTTTGGCTCAAATTTGAAATCATACGTTTGCCAAGTTGTGTTGTCAATTTCTGAAGATTCACCTAATAATTCTTGGTTATTACAGTAATCATTAGATCCCCAAATTCTGAAAACAACAGGCTTTGTATACGCTGCTGTTTGACCTGTAGCCTGACTTTGACTTACATAAACACTTGATTTACATAAATCAATTGCAAAGGAATAACATTTTCCACCTTTTATTGGAGACATCAATCTTTGCCCAACTGATTCCCAAGTTTCCACGTCTCTTACCACTAACCCTAAATAAGATCCTCCATCACTTGCTTTTAATCTTACATTCCACGAACCTGGTTGAGTATCTGGAGGAGACTCTCCTCTAAAGTGATCACCACCGCAATCTAACCAACCTCTAGGTTGGAAACTTTGTCTTGGATAATCTTCGAAAGAAGGATTGAATAAACTAATAGTTTGTTGAGCTTGGATGCTCGATGAACAAACAAAGATTACGGCAAAAATGAGACAAAAATTAATCTTTCGCATAAGAAGTCTTGTTTTTCCAATGGGGAAATTCAATATATTAAAGTTAAAATACTTCGAATAGTTTATAAAGCCATCCATTTAAGAAATATTTAATACTCTTGAAAAGTCTAATTCACTAATTAAAATACCCAATTTTCGACAAATTATCGATATGGATTACATTGAAATACTGGAAAATCTATGAAAATGCGTTGATCCCAGTTACATCCATACCTGTAATCAGAAGATGAATATCGTGGGTTCCTTCATAAGTAAGGACAGTTTCTAAATTCATAAGATGCCTCATAATAGGATATTCATTAGTAATTCCCATGCCGCCATGAATTTGGCGCGCTTCTCTTGCTATTTTTAATGCGATGTGTACATTATTTCTTTTAGCCATGCTTATTTGAGCAGGACTTGCTTTTCCTACATTGGCCAATGATCCTAATCTCCAAGCCAATAATTGGGCTTTGGTAATTTCAGTAATCATTTCTGCTAATTTCTTTTGTGTCAATTGAAACCCTGCAATTGGTTTTCCAAATTGAACTCTTTCTTTACTGTATCTCAAGGCGGAATCATAACAATCCATAGCCGCTCCAATTGCACCCCAAGCTATACCATATCTTGCTTTTGATAGGCAAGAAAGTGGGCCTTTCAAACCTTTAACTTCTGGGAATACGTTCTCTTTTGGAACTCGAACATTATCAAAAACGAGTTCACCAGTAATGGATGCTCGCAATGACCATTTACCATGGATTTCTGGTGCTGAAAAACCTGGCATATCTTTCTCAACGATCAATCCTCTAATATCTCCATTTTCATCTTTCGCCCATACTACTGCAATATCTGCAATTGGTGAGTTGGTAATCCACATTTTAGCGCCATTTAAAATGTAAGCATCACCATCATCCTTGATGTTGGTAATCATACCGCTTGGATTTGAGCCGTGATCTGGTTCTGTTAAACCAAAGCAACCGATAAATTCCCCTGAGCCCAATTTTGGTAAGTATTTTTGTCTTTGTTCTTCAGATCCGAAACGATAGATCGGATACATTACTAAAGATCCTTGGACTGAAGCCATAGATCTAATTCCAGAGTCTCCTCTTTCTAATTCTTGCATTATAATACCATAAGCAATTTCGTCCATTCCGCCGCCGCCATATTCAACTGGCAAACTTGGTCCGAATGCACCTATTTCTGCTAATCCTTTAAAAAGATGATGAGGACATTCTGCCTTTTCAGAGTATTCTTCGATAATTGGTGATACTTCTTTTTTCACCCACGCTCTTACTGCTTGACGAGCTAAAAGATGGTCTTCGCTTAATAATTCATCAATATTATAATAGTCATGACCTTCGAATCGGTCAACTTTATTTTGAGCTTTGGTAATCGTTTGATTAAGATCCATTATAATTCTTTTTATTTTGCTGTGAAATTAACGATTTATTATACCTTTTCAACTAAAAAATATGGGATTAATTGCTTTAGAAGGGATGCATTTTTACGCTTATCATGGCTTTTATGAGGAAGAGCAAAAAATTGGCAATGATTATATGGTCGACGTGTATGTTAAAGCCAATTTTGAGGAGGCTGCTGCATTAGATAGTATAAATGACACCCTCAATTATGAGCGCATTCAAGAAGCTACTAAAGCAGAGATGGAGGTAAAGCATAAACTATTGGAAACGATAGGAGCGAATATAGCGCATAGGCTGTTCGATAAATATGAGATTATTGATCATATTAAAGTTCGTGTCAGTAAAATTCGACCTCAAATGGGAACTCAAATTGATAGGGCAATGATTGAATTTGAGCTGAATCGCTCTTAAATCCTTAAATAAAATTTAAAATAAGCCGCTTCATGTTACCATTTATCAAATTCTTCGTCAATATGATGTGATTTGAAGCGTTTTAATATTACTTCAAAATAAATATCAATAAAATGATCAAAAGATTTTTGCTTCTATTCGTCCTTTTTCAAGCTACCAGCTGCGATACCCTTCAATCAGTGGTTGATGGAGCTACCAATGTACTTTCTAATGAAGAAATAGCTCGAGGCTTGAAACAAGCCTTAGAAATAGGAATTGGAGAAGGTTCTCAAAAACTATCAGCAGTTGATGGATATTTTAAAAGTCCTTATAAAATTTTATTGCCTGCAGAAGCAAGAAAAGTTACAGATAGATTAAAATTCATACCGGGATTTAACGATGTGGAGAATGTAATTGTACAAAAATTAAACAGGGCTGCTGAAGATGCAGCAAAAAAAGCAAAACCGATATTTGTGGATGCCATTAAAGGCATGACTTTTAATGATGTATTAGATATTCTAATGGGAGCAGATAATGCAGCCACGAATTATTTACACAACTCTACAAACACAAAATTATATAATGAATTTCAACCAATTATTAAAGCATCCTTAGATGAAGTGAATGCAACACAATATTGGAGAGATGCAGTTACCGCATATAATAAAATCCCTTTAGTGGCAGATGTCAATCCTGAGTTAGATGATTATGTAACTGACAAAGCTTTGGAAGGATTATTTAGCATGGTAAAAGTTAAAGAGAAAACGATTAGGACGGATGTGTCTGCAAGAACTACAACATTATTAAAGCGCGTCTTTGCCAAACAAGATAATAAGTAAGATAATTATAAAGATTCCAAAAATACATCAATTTATCTGGATAAGCCTCTTTGTGAAAGCAGAGGGGCTTCCTTTTTGCAGTTTATAAGTTTATGGGTTTATGGGTTTATAAGTTTGAAACCCTCTTTGCTTAACGCAAAGAGGGTTCCTTATTAATTTAATTTCCACAAAAGTCAGATGCTTTTGCTATGTACTTTCCTTTGTTTCCAGTTGGATATGCATGGAATCCGGGTTTCAATTCTACATGCCCTTGATCACTTACAAAATGTCTAGTTTGTGCTGATCCATACGTTTTAAAATCTCCTTGAGATGTTACTGAAAGATTAGCAACAGAATAACGGATTCCCCAGCTATAATCTTCTGGTCCTACACTTCGATGATCCACTTGTTGGGAATAATTTTCTCCCTTATCCCCGCCGCTACATTCTGCTCTCATTATGGAAATTTGTTGAGGTGAAAATTGATTTCTGCATGACCAACCATAGGACATATAATTATTAAAAGGAGGTTCATAAGGGCTATCTCCATTACAATCTTGCCAAGTAGTTCCTAGAAAAGTACAAGTTGCCGAAGAGAAAGCTCCAGGTCTATCTAATCTTGGATCTGCATTCGTATCGCATAGTAAATCTCCGCTTGAATTACAATTAGATCCATCAATCCGCTCCCGATTTGAAGAAGGGCATGCACTTCCGTCTCCTTGATGCGTATGTAATAAACCTACACAATGTCCAATTTCATGACTTAAATTTTTAGAACCAAACCACCTACCTTCACTGCATACTAAATAATCATTGGGTATTGCAAAGGCGTTTCCTGGAATATCTCCATATTCATCGGGAAAGACAAAAACATCTAATCTATCTTCGCTTCCAAAATCATCATATAAATCGGTTGCTACGGTTTGCGAATTAGCATCTGAAGGACTTAATAAAAGATCATCATCATTAATGTACCGAATACCAACTAAGGCAAAACAGATATCTGCAGCTGCAAAATCATCTCTAACAATATCTAATTGATCGTTGATTTCTTGATCACTTGGACCAAAGGTTCCAGCATCATTACTAATTCTCCAAAATTGAATCCGAATCACAAAACTGGGCGCTGCATTTCTTTGTTGCATCTGTTGAGCACTCAATTTCAATTTTTTCATGTATTGCTTTGCTTTCGCATAATCCTTCGGTACAGTGCTGCAATTTGAAATCTGTCCAACAAGAAAAATTGGTAATAAAAGAAATATTCCTATTTGAATTAATTTGTACATTTTATTTTATTTTCAAATAATACATCTACCACATATACTCACACTCACTCTCACTCTCACCTTATGGATCAATTTCCGGAAGTACTTCACAAGCACTACCTTGGACATAAGCCCTCACATTAGCTCCTGCTTTTGCTGTAAATCCTGGATTAAATTCTAAAGTTGTACCAGCCCTAAATGTTACTTCACTTCCATTATTTGCTGTGATGTTGGCGATGGTTGAGGTGGTCAAGCTAATCTTTGCTAGATGGTTAGATTTAAAACCACTTTCAAATTCTTCATTACCAAGAATTAAAAAATTGGGGGTCACTCTGTGTCCTAAAATAGTATCTCTTGTTTCATTCATCCTTCGCACATTATCGTTGTTTACACCTCCAATAGTGCTATTAGGTCCTGCAAAAGCTTGAGTTCTACAATTATTACAAGCACCTGCAGTGGCCATTATACTTCTACCTCCAGCATTGGTATTGTTTATAATTCCTATACCCCAAGCTGGAGCTCTATTGTCATTTTGATGCCTTGCTCCTTGTAAGTGACCAATTTCGTGTGGAAAGGTGTATCTACCAACTGTTATACCTGTATGTTCGGAAACTGCAAATGCAAAATCTGCATTGATATTATTATTTGTATTATATGTTGGTACATAATATGCAATTCCAGCAAGTGCAATTCCATTAGCTCCAGAACAAGGAGAACTATCTGGCCCTAAGTAACCGTCTTTTCGAATTAATATAACTACATCCGCATCATAGGTATTTCGATCATTTGGTACATTTGAGAATTCACCGTTTCCATTTTTAATGTCAAATAAATCCTTAGGAAGACAAAAGCCACCATCAGGATCATCTACAAAGGAATTATCTTCAGCATAATCAGTGCTTAAAACTGCAGCTAATTCCATTCCGAAATTCACACCACTATTTACATAAGCTGTATTGGATTCATCAATAGCAAGTTGTGTCAAATCTGCTGCACTTACACCAGGTGCTAATTCCGAAATCGCATCATCAGTAACGTAAACTAAAACTCTTAAATTACAATCATCGTCACTTGAAAATGCGCGTTGATAATTTTGCAAATCTCCTAAGTTCGATGTACCGTTACCATGATCATTGAGGCGATGACCACCTGTGCCACATACTGATTCATCTTGACTCAAATCATATGCAATTAAAGCATAGCTTTCTTGACCAAGAGGATAAAGCGTGTAGGCGTAGTCCTCATGATAAAACTTTGCTAATAACTTATTTTTGTTGATCGAAAATATAAAAGCATTGCCTTCATTATCCAACCCCGACCAACTCAAATTTAACGCTGTTCTTTTATTTCTGTAGTTTGCCTTAAGTTGATAAGTTTTTTCTCCAATGTTTAGGAGCAATTTGTTGTCTTTAAAATATTGAACAGGATTATTAAGATGAATAATATTTGCTTCCACAAAACTTGGATTCTGTCGTTCATTATCGAGCCATTGTTGCGCTTTTGCAGACAATAGTGATCTCAACATTTCATTAAAAGAAAGTGTTTGAGCGGAAACGCAGATTACAAAAAAGAAGCTGAGTACTAGAATTATACTAGTTTTGAAATTTTTAATACTTTTCATATACCTTCGCTTTTAAGTTTTCAACCTCTTTATTCAGTTCAATAATGTAAAGCGTCAATTCTTCAATTTTTTCCATCATTCGTTTTTGCATATCTCCAACCATCAATCCGTCTTCTTCAATTTCTTTTGCAGAAGGAATGCCAGGTAAATGATGTTTTTCATTAATGTGTGCTTCTACTTCTTTTATACTTTTTAATTTATAATCATTAGCAAAAACATAATCTGGCCAATTAGAACTTAATTCAACTCTTAATTCTTCAGCGATAATTTTTCCATCTACATTTAAAGCATATCCTGGTGAAGAAGCACTGACTGAATTAATTAATACTTGTCCATCTGCGTTAACCATGAGTTTTGTATTACCAGTTGTTCTTACTCGAAATGGATCAACTCCAGCCCCTCCTTCTACAAATAATTTTGCATCTTGAGTAGAAGTACTTCCTACCACAACATTTCCACCGTGGATATTCAATTGTAGGTTTGCGGCTGCTCCATTATTTCTAGCTTGAATTTCATCTCGATCAGCAACAATATTTTCTCCATTTTCAAGTCCTAATTGAAGATACCCATCACCTGTTAAAGAAGCTTCTGTACCGCTTGACGCAAATATTCCATTATTCACTTTAAGTCCAAAGTTTGCATCAGGTGTAGTCTGCACGCCTACATGATCAGAAAAGTATCCACGACCAATAAAATATCCAGCATAATTCGAAGTACCACTAGCACTGGCATATACTCCATAGTTTGTTCCTGAACCATTCATAGTAGCATAATACCCATATTTATTTCCTGCTCCTGTTCCACTTATGTTAGTGTAGTTTCCGTATACTCTTCCTGCACCACTAGAGGATGCGTTTATATTATTTGCATAAACGTAACCTGAACCAGAATTTGAAACTGTATTGTTTAGTCCAAAAGCGTTTTGTGTAGAACCAGAGGTTTGTACTACATCTAGATCAATTCCTGTTTTGGCCCCAGTTCCTCCACTTTCAACCCAAATTCTAGAGCCTTGATTATGGTAAGTCGTACCACTTGGTGCATTTGTTCTAATGTATTGTCCATATACAGAAGTTGAGGTACTTGTGGACGCATTGTAAATATATGAAGCATAAGATTCCGTATCATTTCGCACGTAAAACTTTGCAAAACTTGAAGGTTGATTTCCAACACCGACTTTTCCATTGATATAAGCTCCTGTCCCACTTGCGGTCCATACAGTACCTCCGCCACCACCGGAAGAAAATGCTTGCCAACCACTTCCATCATGCCATTGAAATTCTGTACCATTATAACGCAAAGCTCCTTCTGTTCCTAAACCCGTATAAGATTGAAAAGTAACAGCTCCGTCAACATCTAAAATAGAAGCTGGAGTTTGTGTACCAATACCTACTCTTCCATTGGGTTGAATTGTCATTTGAATATTATTCGACTCTGTAGAGAAATGCAATTTTCCTTGAGTATTTCCAGCTAAGGTTCCCATATGAATATCATGCTCTCCATTATAAACCCCATAGAATCCTTTTGCAGCATTTTGATTCCAAATCGTTAGATAAGAATTTTGCAAATTATTTGCTTGAAATCTAGCTACTTCAAAAGCACCACTTTTATATACATGTAATGGAGCTGCAGCATTGTTAATTCCTATCCCCACACTTTTAGAAATATTTAATGGATAGATAGTAGAAGCACTTTCTGTCCATGAGGTTGGTCCACCTCCTTGCCCACCTAATGGCATCCATGTTGAACCATCATGGAATTCAAAGAATCCACCATTGAATCGTAATGCTCCCGCGGTACCTGGACCTTGATAAGCACCAAAGGTTATAGCTCCACCAACTTCCAATAAACTTTGAGGAGTTTGTGTTCCGATTCCAACCCTTCCATCAGCAAGTATGGTCATTCTAACATTAGAAGATTGGGTTGCAAATTTTAATGCACCAGTTGGATTGGTTACTAAGGTTCCGAACCAAATGTCATCAGGATCAGAAAACAATCCCATGTAACCTTTAGCTGCTAAAGAATTCCAAAAAGTGATATATGCATTGTCTGTGTTTCCTGCTTGAAATCTAGCTATTTCGAATGCGCCAGGTTTATAGACTTGCAAAGGTACTTGCGGGCTATTTACGTTAATGCCAACATTTTGCCCATAAATAGTAAAACAAGTCCCAATGAATAATAGAGTCAAAAATAAATTTTTCATGCTAATGGATTTTAGAATACAAATTTTAATTATCTAGTTTTTATTAATGTATAAGTAATAACTTTCTTCTTTTTCGTCTGATAAATTATGGTCTCTTTCAATTCCATTGTTGTGCCATCCAATAAGCGCATCCCTAAAGTTCTTTCTGCAGCTCTGTTTTTATAAATAGCCTCAAATACCTTTCCCTTTTTAACAATTTTTTGGGTTCCCCATTCACAATCTCTAGGATGACATTTACTAAAAACTTTTACATTACCTTCTTGCTTTGATATTTCAATCCGGATAATTCCTAAATCTTCTGAATTGACATTTTCCCATATCCCCGAGATTTCCATTTGATATAATTCCCTTGGAAATCCATCTACAGACGAAGAGCACATAATTAATAAAGTAAAAAGCAAGCCACTCATCATAAATATTTTTAATAAAAATTATGATTGGTAATTAATTGCAAGTTAACTGTGCAGTAGAAGAAACCACAGTCAAGATTATTATTCGGTAAGTATGCTTTATTATTTGGCAGGAATAAGCAAGGTATATGATTATGCTGATAAAAGGAATATTGAGAATGGGAACATTACTTATGAAATGTACCTGAAAGGAATAAGATTGATTAAATCGATTTTAATAGTAGAATTAATGTCAGATTTAGAGATTAAATCTCACTTTATTACAGGCGCAACTATAAAGACTTGATGTAAATTAATTTAAATGAGGTCAATACCTGAATGCTAAAATTAAGCATTCAAAAACTGCAGAATTTTTTCCTTTTTTGATCTTGATACAGGAATTTGAGTTTGGTCTTCTAATACAATATAACCGCCATCCGATTTAACGAATCGTCTAATGAATGAAGGATTCACTAAATGAGATTGATGAGTTCGAATAAACCCATGAGAATCCAACATGTTTTCTAATTCTTTCAAAGTTTTTGAAAGTAGATGTTTGCTTTCATCTTTCAAATGCACATAGGTATAGTTTTTATCAGACTCGCATCTCACGATTTCATGTACGCCTACGAACTCTAAACTTTCTGCGGTAGCCAAAGCTATTTTTGGAAATTTATTGGTTTGGTTCGAAAGGTTTTGCAAAAGTAATTCAAAATGAGATGGGGAAATTCCTTGAGATTTATTTTGATCCAATCGCTGAATAGCGGATAATAAATCATCTTTCTGGATAGGTTTTAATAAATACCCAACAGCGGAAAATTTAAAGGCTTCGATAGCGTAACTATCATAAGCAGTTACAAAGATTACGTTGAAATCAATTTGTTCAATTTCTCGTAACATTTCAAAACCATTCATCCATGGCATTTCAATATCTAAAAACACCAAATCAGGTTTTAGCAATTTAATTTTTTCAATACCTTCTTTGCCTGATCTAGCAGCATCTAGAATTTCAATATTCGGACAATGCCTGTTTAGTTCAGATCTTAGGGTTTCGATGCTGTGTAATTCATCGTCAATGAGTATAGCCTTTATCATATATCCATTTTTTGGAATGGTCCTTAGGGTAGGTCAAAAGTAAATGATTTTAAAGTAAAGTGCAATATAGTGGCTTAAAAATTAATTGCATTATGGAGAGTTAATATCACCTTTGTTCCGGATGCATTCCCTTGCTCATCTTTTTTATCTATTATTAGGAGATCACTTTTAACACCTGAATTTTGCTCGATTAAATCAAGTCTGTCTCTTGTAATACTCATTCCTAAAGATTTAAATTTAGAATTAATTTTTGATTTTTGTAATTCCATAGCTTTAGATCTTCCAATGCCATTGTCATCTACAATAATCTTCAATGCAGAATTTTCACCTACAATTGTTAAGCCAAGCGTTCCTTTTTCATCCTTATGCATTAAGCCATGCCAAATTGCATTTTCTAAAAAAGGTTGGATGAGCATAGGTGGAATTTCAATTTCAAACGTTTCTAATTTACCATCTATAGAAAGATTAAAATCAAATCCCTTTTCAAAACGCAATTGCTCTATTTCGCAATAAAGTTTTAAGGTTTCAATTTCTGCAGCTAATGAAATCGTCTTTGACTTGGAGTTATTCAAAATCCTTCTTACCAAAAGGGAGAACTTAGAAATATAATCTGCTGTTTCCTCCGGTCCTTTATTGAGGGCATAATATTTTATTGAATTAAGAGAATTAAATAAGAAGTGCGGATTCATTTGCGCACGCAAAGCATTCATTTCGATTTCACTTAATTTTTTATTGTACGTTCTTTCTAGATTGACTCGATCTTTGATTCTATTATATCGATTCATGAATAAAGCTAAGAGGATTAATCCAATGACCGCAGCTAGAGTTATTTTAAACCACAGTTTTTGATAAAAGAATAGTTCTTTGTAAATAGTTAGTTTCCTTTCAGCTAATAATTGATCTTCTTTGAATGCTTGTAAGGTCAAAGTATATTTCGATTTTCTTAAATTGGTTTGAATAAAATTTGTAGCATTTCCATTATTTATCCAATCATCATTCAAGCCCTCTAATTTATATTGATACCGAATACGCTCTGGGACTAAGGCATTGATCAAGGTATAATTAAATTTCAAAATTTCTTCTGATTTTTTTAGCCAGATAGATTCTTTATCAAATTTATTTAAGGTTCCATTGTTACTTTCAAAACCGTAAAAATCGATATCATAGGCTGGGGAATTGCTATTCTCAAATACGATTTCATTTGATTTAAAAATTCGTGTAAAATGAGTAACATATAATCTTCCATTTTGAGCTCTCAAAAATGGCTGATCTGTATGTCTCAAAAACCAATCTTGCTTTTCTTTATCACTATGGAAATTATATACTTTAGATTTAGTATTGAATGTTCCAACACCTGTTCCCGTCACATTAATTATCAACAAGCTGTCATTATATTTGACTAAGTTTTTAACTAAATTTTGATCGTTAGCAGGCTCCGTCATTAAATAATGGTCAAATTTATTTGATCTCAAATCAAAGCTCACCACCCCAAAACTATAGGTAGGCATCCAATAAACACTATCAATAATGGTTCCATCATAAAAAAAGTGATGGAACGGTTTTGACCTTTTTGCAACCTCATCATATGGAAAAACCTCTACCTCTTTTGTCTTCATATTTATTTTGAAGACCCCTCTAACATAAGCTCCGATTAAGTAGTCAGGCATAAGTTCAAAAGAAAGGGAATGTTGAACAACATTATTTCTTTCCTCCACCATAAAGCTGTCAACTACTGATTCAGAAATTGGATCAATTAACCATAATCCGTTTTCAGATAAGTAATAAATAACACCTTCATGGTGCTTGATACCCCAGCATTTATTCTTTCTATAATTATCTTTGCTAGAGTTTATTGGTACTTTTTTTAAAGTATACTCCTTTTTATTAAAAATAAAGATCCCCTTATATGTTCCAAGCCATAGTTGCCCACTTTGGTCTAAAGTCACTGAGCGAATTCTTAAATCTTGAATAAGATCAGAAAAATCATTTTTTACAACAGTTAATACATCTACAAGTGCATTGCCATTATATTTATATAATCCATATGTTGTAGCTATCCAAATGAGTCCGTTTTCATCCTCAACTATTCCATGCACCTGACTATTAAAATTTAAATAGGAATGATCTATTGGAATATCAATTTTGCTAAATGATAGCTTGGTATTTAAATCAGCTTGCGCTAAACTAATATTCGTAAGAAATAATAATATGTAGAACAATGGTCTCAAATATTCATAAATTTTAATACTTATAATATTACAAAAAAACGCCTAAATTTGAAATACACATGAATATTTGGTAGTTCTAGGTTATTATTTGAAAATTTTAGACCCTAATAATAAATTTATCATTAAGTAACAAGCTTATTCTCCTAATGATTTAGTAATACTTCGAATTACCTTAAACTGGCTCAGGAAGGAACGAGCAATAACTCTAAATACGGTATATGTTGGAATAGCTAATATCATACCAGGGATACCTGCCAATTGGGAACCTACTAAAATGATTATAAAAACTTCCAATGGATGTGCATTCACCCTCTTAGAAAAAATATAAGGTTGTAAAATAAAATTATCCATGGCTTGCATTAGGGCAAAAACACCTACTACTTTAAGAATCAGCGGAAGCGTTTGCGCATAAAACTCCATATCTAAATCAACACTAGCTGAAATGGTTAGTACTACTCCAAACAAAGCTCCAATCAATGGGCCTACGTATGGAATTACATTTATTATAGCAGCGAAAAAAGCAATAAGTAATGCGTTTTGTACACCCATTATTTTTAATCCAAAGGATACAAAAATGATAATGATCGTAATTTGAATTAAAATTCCACCGAAGTATCTTGTAAGTAAAGTGCGAATATCAACAATAGAATCTCTTACCTTTTTTTCGTACTTTCCAGGTACAATAGAGACAAAAATATTCGTGAATAAATTTTCTTCTTTAAGAAAAAAGAAAGTGATAAAAAATATTGAAAAGGCACCAATTAAAAAATTGCTTGCAACTGTAATTAAAGAATTAAAAATTTCGCCAATCTTTTCAGGGCGCAACCAATCTTTTATCATTTTACTTAATTCCACGGCACCATTCTCGACACTCAAATTAATACCCTTTTTTTGTAACCATTGATCTAGATCATAAATAGGTTCATTTAATAATATGGTGAATTTATCATAATCAATAGTACTGAATTGAGTGATGATACGAGGTACAAAAATTTGGATAAGTAATCCAAATACGCCCACAATAGTTAGCATGGATATGATAGCACTCATGGAAGCTCCCCATTTAAATCTTTTAAGATTTAGCTTATCCATTAAAAGATCCATTATTGGCTGACCTATTAAAGAAAATACCCATGCAATTAAAACATAGGCAACAATGCTACTAAAATAATAGACTAAAAATCCTACAATCAGGAGGGTAATTCCAACAATAATATATCGACTGTTTTTCATTTGTTTGTTCTAAAGTAGCATATATTCATTGATTTACTTAATATTTAAGAATGCTTCTCGAAATATTTATCTTTGCCCATAAATCTGACGTTTAAAATGGATATATCAGTTATTATTCCAATATATAATGAAGAGGGTAACATACCTTTACTTCACGAAAGGCTAACAAAAGTTATGCAAGGGATTGGAGTAGATTATGAGCTTGTTTTCGTAAATGATGGAAGTGTTGATAAATCTATGGAGCTAATCAAGCAACTCAGTGAAGAGGATTCCAATATTAGGTATATTGATTTAAGCCGAAATTTCGGACATCAAATTGCAGTTTCTGCCGCCATAGATAAAGTAGATGGTGATGCAGTTGTGATCATTGATGCTGATTTACAGGATCCTCCTGAACTCATCAAAGAGATGTATGCAAAAATGAAAGAAGGATTTGAAGTGGTTTATGCAAAACGTAAAAAGCGTTCTGGAGAAAGTTATTTCAAACTATTAACAGCTAAAGTATTTTATAGACTGATGTCTAAAATTACTAATTTCGAAATACCTGTAGATACCGGTGATTTCAGAATTATGCATCATAAGATTGTTGACATCCTAAGGATTATGCCTGAGAAAAGTAAATACCTTAGAGGTCAAATTGCATGGATGGGTTTTAATCAAACGTATGTTGAATATGATAGGAGTGCTAGACATAAGGGGGAAACGGGTTACCCTTTCAAAAAGATGTTAAGCTTTGCAATAGATGGTATCACAAGCTTTAGTAATTTTCCATTAAAATTGATTACCTACTTTGGATTTATTGCTTCCTTTGTTGCTTTTATAGTCATTTTATACGCATTGTATTCTTGGTATTTTTTAGATTCTACAAACGCAGGATGGACTTCTACAATGGTCTCTATCTTATTTATTGGTGGAGTGCAAATGATAGCGATTGGCGTGATCGGAGAATATTTAAGCAGGATGAATAATAATGTCAAAAATAGACCACTCTATATTATAAAAGAAAGTAACTATTGATCGAGAAATTTAATATTGCTTTTTAAACCTAAGTAGCCTGCCCTTTTAACTGCTGATTTTCTGAAAATCTCATTGAATACATCTTTAGTAATCTCTTGCCATTCTGCTTTTGTCATTTTTAGTAAATCTTCATGTGGCTGAAAAGCTTCTTCTTGGTGAGGACTAGAGAAACGATTCCATGGACAGACTTCTTGACAGATATCACAGCCAAACATCCAATCCTCCATTTTGTCCTGAAATTCCTGAGGAATGTTTTCTTTTAATTCTATGGTTAAATATGATATACATTTTTGAGCATCTAAAATAAAACCAGATTCTGCAATCGCATCGGTTGGACACGCATCAATACATTTTGTACAAGTTCCACAATGATCTTTTATGGCATGATCCGTATCTAATTCCAAATCAATGATCAACTCTGCTAAAAAGAAATACGAGCCTTTTTTTGGGTGGATTAATAAGGTGTTCTTTCCAAGCCATCCCAATCCACTTTTTTTAGCCCAATCTCTTTCCATAACTGGAGCAGAATCTACAAAGCATCGTCCATCTACCTCTCCAATATCTATGCTAATTCTATTTATTAATTGCTTTAATTTATTTTTTATAATATAATGATAATCTTTGCCAAAAGCATATTTGGAAATCTTTGGCGCTTTAGGATCTGCTTGACTTTCTTCGGTATAATAATTATATAGTAAAGAAATCACTGATTTTGAACCTGGAACCAATTTCTCTGGATCAATCCTTTTTTCAAAATGATTAGCCATATAGCTCATCTTGCCATGTTTGCCTTGGTTTAGCCACGCTTCCAATTGCTTTGCTTCATTATCTAAGCGCTCGACTTTAGATATGCCGATTCCCGAAAATCCTAAATCAGATGCCCAATTTTTTATTTTATCTGCATTTGAGCTTTTCATTTTCAAAATCTATTCATGTGGATTGGCAAAATTTTTGCGTCTTATAAGACATAGTTTATGTTTATAGAACTGTATAACTATCAATTTTATACTAATTCTTATTAAATTTAAAGTAATAATACCTAAAAGGCACAGAACTACTTATTAAATGTGGAAAGAAGAGAATAAAGTAATACTGTCGATTTTCATTTTTTGTTTGTTTGGATTTTGGTTAAATGCTCAAGATTTAACCCAAAAGTATTCCAAAATCAAGGTCGATATTAAAAATCGCTTAGAAGTTGCGGAATTGGCAAAACTTGGTCTTGAATTAGAGCACGCCAAAGGATCTTTTGCAGATGGGATAGAGATTGTGGTTTCTGAATTTGAAATGCAAAAATTGGAAGAAAATCGCTTTGAGTATGAGGTTTTGATTGCTGACATGTATCAAGATTATTTGAGAAGGAGAAGTATTGAACAAAACGATCCCCGATTTCAAGCTATTTTGAATCAACGATCTAGTAATGCAGCTGATGGATTTGGTTATGGGAGTATGGGCGGATTTTATACTTATACAGAAGTTGTAAACAAGATGGATGAAATGTTAGCAAACTTTCCCAACTTAGTTACTCAAAAATTCAGTATTGGAACAAGCTTAGAAGGTCGAACGATTTGGGCTTATAAAATTTCTGACAATCCAAATACAGATGAATCAAATGAAGAAGAAGTAGTTTATTATGATGCCATGCATCATGCAAGAGAACCGATGTCGATGTCTTGCATTTTAAATTTCTCCTTTTGGCTTTTAGAAAATTACGCTTCTGATTCGGAAGTTGAGTATTTATTGGATAATCGAGAGTTATACTTTGTTCCTATCGTAAATCCTGATGGGTATGTTCAAAATCAAAGTGACTTCCCTTTTGGTGGTGGGTTATGGCGAAAAAATAAAAGAGTAACTTCTAGTTCTTGCCCCGCTTCTTTTGGAGTGGATTTGAATAGAAATTATGCAGATGGATGGGGACTTACTGTTGGGTCAAGTTCAGATCCATGTGAAGAAACCTACCATGGAAATGCTGCTTTTTCAGAACCAGAATCACAAGCTGTTCGCGATTTTACAAATGACATTGATCCAGTTTCGGTGATGACCATTCATGCGGTAGATGGTTCCGTTTTAATGCCCTATGGCTATACAAGTCCCGCGGATGAACATGGTTTATATTCTGAATTATGCATGGAAATGTATGATGAAAATAATTATCTCCATGGATTAATTTCTGGCGTGATTGGTTATTTTACAGCAGGTACTACTAGGGATTATATGCACAGCAGTGGACGTTTTTCTATTCTTCCCGAAATAGGTGGCTCAGGTTTTTGGCCGATGCAATCTGAAATTTTTCCTCTGGTTGATGAAAATGTAAAACCCATGAAAATGTTTGCTTGGTTAGCTGGCTCAATGGCTGATTTCCAATCTCATAAATTAAAAGGTCAACTAGTTCCTGGAAGTTCTTCAGGCTTGGAAATTGCTATAAAAAACAAAGGCCTAAATTCAAGCTCTGGCAATGTTACCGTACAATTACTAAGTAATAATCCAGATGTAACAATAATTAATAATAATATTTCCTATGGAAACATTGGCTCTAGGGCTACTGAAAATAATGCAAATGACTTATTTGGATTAGAAATAGACAATAATGCAAGCGTTGGAGATGAAGTTGAAATTGAAGTTATGGTAATGCAAGACGGTCTTGAAACTGATAGAGAAGTATTGATATTTCACATTGGATTCAGACAAGAATTGTTTAAAGATGACTCGGAAAATGGAAGTGGAAAATGGGCTGGAAATGGCAATCCTAATACATGGGAAATTTGCGATGATGATGCATATAGTGGAAACAATTGCTTTTGCGATTCCGAAGGTGGTTCAATAATCAATGCAGATAATATTTTTAGAATAAGTAATGGTATTGATTTAAGCAATACACAAAATCCAAAAGCTGAATTTGCTGCTAAATGGTCAATGGAATCATCAGTCGATTTTGCAAGATTTCAAGTAAGTACCAACAATGGAGGCAGTTGGACAAGCTTGCAAAGTGATTTTACCATTTCTGTTAATGGAGCACAAGCATACACTGGTAATACAAATTGGGTGCACGTAGTTTCGGATTTGAGCGCCTACACAAATCAATCTAATGTTAGATTCAGATTTTCATTATCTTCAAATGCTACTCGTGCAAGTGATGGTTTTTATTTTGATGATTTCTCAATTGTAGATTACAGAGACTGTCCAGATATTTCTAGTGATAAAATATTTGTGAATCAGAATGCAACTGGATCGGGTTTTGGAGATACTTGGAATGATGCTTATAGCAATCTGGAACTAGCATTTAATGTCTTAGATTGTAATGGAAGCATTGATACCATTTGGATTGCGGAGGGTATCTACAAAACTGATGCTTTTGGAGATGACCGAAGTAAATACTTTGAATTGGATAAAGGCTATAAAATTTATGGTGGTTTTTCAGGTAACGAAACTTCCATTAATCAGAGAGACATTGCTAGCCATCCTACAATTATTTCTGGGGAAATTGGCAGCGGTTCACCTTCAGATAACGCTAATACCATCTTTAGGAATATTGTAACGAATGATACGGTAATAATAGATGGTATCATCATTGAGAGTGGTTATCAAGATGACTTTACTTTTAATTTATATAGTGGAGGGATCACTAATTACGGCAAGCTTATTTTATCTAATTGTATTATAGACAATTGTTTCTCGATCTATGATGGTTCTTCTATCTACACTTCGAATCCCAACTCCTATTTAAGATTTGAAAATTCTACTATTTCCAATTCAAGTGGAAATCAAGATCGATGGTTTTATAGTAGAAATGGCGCTGTTATTGATTTTATTGGGGTGAATAATATTGAGTAGAAGTCAGACTTTAGACTTTATGAATTGTGGAAAGAACCAGCGTTTCGTGCAATATGCAATGTTAGTGGTCGGACGCTTCGCGGGTGTTGTATATGTTCAAATTTTTTCTAAACCGACATTGAAAGTAATTGGCTTCTATTCAAAAATTCTTCTAAATTTCTATCGTTAAAGCACTTGCAATTTGGCATATTTCAAAGCAATTCGCTTTGGAGTATCAATTCCCTCAAAATTTATGGTAGCTAGTAAATTATTTTGGTGCCCATCTATCATTTCAACTTTGCCCTTTCCAAACTTTCGATGCAATACGGTTACTCCTTCTTTAATCGCACTTTGGGGAGAGGGATTAAAATCCCCTTCCGCAATTTTATTAGGCATGTTTCGAGCTTGCGGTCTTTTAAAGTTTCCTATTAATTTAGGACTGCTGAAGTCAGGTTTCTTTTTCATTACAACACCATAAGACTCAATACTATCTTGAGGGATTTCTTCAAGAAAACGGCTCGGATCATTAAAGCGCATCTGACCATATTGGTAACGACTATTGGCATAGGATAATGTCAGATACCGTTCTGCTCGAGTAATCGCTACGTAGAACAATCTTCTTTCCTCATCTATATTCTCTGGCAAGGTAAGCGACATATAAGAGGGGAATAAATTTTCTTCAAGACCAACCACAAATACTGATTTAAACTCCAATCCTTTCGCTGCATGTATAGACATCAACGTAATGTAATCGTCATCATCTTTTTCATCATCTAAATCCGTTAACAATGCAATATTTTGTAGATAGGTTCCTAGAGATTTATCCGTTTCGATCACTCCATTTTGAACTTCATCATTCTCAATAAATTCCTTAACACCGTCTAACAAGGCATTAAAATTTTCAAATCTGCCAATACCTTCAATAGTCGGGTCTCCTTTTAATAATTTATATAATCCTGATCCTTTAGCAATGTACATTGCAGTATCGTAGGCATCTGCCGTTTGCGCCTTTTTATTAAATGATGCAATCATTGTTCTGAAGGCTAGCAATAAACTATTGGTCCGGGTGGTCAGTTTTATTTTACCCATTGCATCCCAGAAAGAAAGATCTTGTTCTTCTGCTAGTGCAGAAATTTTATCAATGGTCGCTTTACCTATTCCTCTTTTGGGGTAATTAATAATTCTCTTGAAAGCTTCATCATCTTTTGAATTACAAGATGCCCGCATGTAAGATATCATGTCTTTCACTTCTTTTCTCTGGTAAAAAGAAAGGCCTCCAAAAACACGATACTTCAAATTATACCTTCGCAAATATTCCTCAAAAACTCTTGACTGTGCATTAGTTCTGTATAAGATTGCAATGTCTGTGTTTTTTATATGATTGCGTGTTTTCTGTTCGACGATGGTGTCTGCAACTCTTCGCCCTTCTTCCCCATCGGTCATCCCTTTGATAACTTTTATTCTTTCACCTTCAATTAAATCTGTCCAGATTTTCTTTTTAATCTGGTTTTTATTATTCGTAATTATTTCATTTGCGGCTTGAACGATATGATGGGTAGATCGATAATTTTGTTCTAATTTAAAAACTTTTAATGTTGGATAATCTCTTTCAAATTGTAAAATATTCTCGATCGTTGCTCCTCTAAATGAATATATACTTTGCGCATCATCTCCTACCACACAAATATTTTGCGGGCTTCCGTGATAATCCACCAAAAGCTTCATAATGGCATATTGTAAATAATTGGTATCCTGAAACTCATCTACTAAAACGTATTTAAATTTCTGCTGATATTCTTGTCGAACGCCATCAGGATTTTTATACAATAATTTAAAAAACAACAACAATAAATCATCAAAGTCCATTGCTCCAGCTTTCTCGCAACGCTTTACATATTTGTCATAGATCTGATAGACATATGGCATTTTATTCATCCGATCTTGCTGCAATAATTCTTCACTTTGAGCATATGCTTTTGGTATGATCAAATTACTTTTTGCAGAAGAGATTCGGGATAAGACAGCACCAACCTTATAGGAGGTATTATCCAAATTCTTAATTTTAATAATTTCTCTTAGTAGACTTTTAGCATCATCAGTATCGTAAATTGTAAAGTCGTTTGGATAACCGATTTTTGGCGCTTCCCTTCTCAGTATTCGAGCAAAAATGGAGTGAAAGGTTCCTGCCATTACATAATTGGCCTTATTCCCTACTACTTTTTCAATTCTACTTTTCATTTCACGCGCGGCCTTATTCGTAAAGGTCAGGGCCAAAATTTCCCACGGAGCTACTCCAGAACGAATTAAATGAGCAATACGATAAGTCAGTACTCTGGTTTTACCAGAGCCTGGACCGGCCACTACAAGAACTGGGCCTTCCAATGTCATTACCGCATTACGCTGAACATCATTTAATTCTTCTAAATAGCTAGGTGCTGTCTCCATATATTTAACTTGCTTTAATACAGGTTTGGTAATACTAAATTAGAACACTTTTCAAAAGTGTCAAAATAGGTGGTCTCTAAAACATTAAATTCATCATCTAAAACGATCACATTTAATCCTCGTTGCCTCAATGAGTAATCTCTTCCATCAATCTGAATTTTAGCCGTATTTCCAAAATCCATTCCCGATGACTCTATATACATATTCTTCTTAAAGATAAAATGTTTTTCATGATGTCCTTTGTTGAAAGATCGGCCGATAAATTTATCATTTCCTATAATTTCATAAGCCATTTTCCTTTTATGCAAAATTCCAATATAAGAACCTCTATATTTTAAACTATCAATATTAGATCCTGCATCTCGTAAAATTTGCTTTGCCTCTTCACATAAATTTTTGGAAGCTTCATCTTTTGCTACCATAATCACTGTGTGATATTGATGTCTAATTAGAAATGAATCTAATGTTTCTTCTACAGGTTGCTGATAGCTTTGATCGCTTTGATTTTCTTGTACATACCTTTGCAATGCGACCATGTGCTGTGGAATCAAAACAATGTAGTTATCCATATTAAGCATCTTCAAAGATCCTTTTTTGACTAAAGCATCAAATTTAGAAATGTATTTTCGAGTGGTAACAATGAAGAATTCACCTTCTTTTTCAAGCTGATCACTATCTATGAGTTGATTTACATATGCTTCATAATCTTTTCTTACTTGTTCATCAAATCGTGCTAGGTGTCCGGCAGTAATTGCTTTTTTGTTTAAGAAAGCTTCATGCGCAAAATACATGAAATCGCCATGATGATCATAATCTCTTACAAATGGTGGATACATGATAATCTTATCCACATTTTGGATAAGAAAGTCCCAGTTCTTTTTTGATAATGGTGCTTTGTATTCTTTATGCGTAATGTATTGTCTACTAAATAATGGGGATACATCAAATGCCTGAACTGCAATGCAGATTAAGATGGCTGCATATTTATATTTAGGATTTACTTTCAATCTATAGACATACACTATTGCAGCTAACATTATCAAATAATATAAAGCCCAAACATATCTTCCTGTTGCGCGGAAAGTCTCTCCTAGTTTTTCTATTCCTGGCATTGGAATCTCTGCAGACATTCCAAAGAAGGTAATTTTATTACTTAATGAAAAAATAAATAATAGTATAGATACCCCTCCAATTGCGTATAGTCCTTTGTGTAAATTTATCTTAGCTCTTTCATAAAATAAGTATATTAATAAAAGCGCTATTCCAAATCCTAAATAGCCAAAACCTTCATATTGTCCACTTTGAGCAATGGGCAACCCGGGCAATAATTTCATCCTACCCATTGAATTAAAAAAGGTATTAATATTAGCAGAATAAAATCCATATCCCCAACCTTTTGCGGTCTCCCCAGAAATTATAAAATTACCAACAACGTACCAAGTGACTAGGATTAATACTACATTGAAAATATTCCATCCAAAAAATGGAAGTAGTTTTAATTTCTTATTGAAATAATATTCGTTGAATAGCGTTGCAAAACTTAAACCTAATGTGAATAAAATTAAATATGGATGATCCAAGGCGCTAAATAGCACTAACAATGCATTATAAATGATCTTATTTTTTATTGTCATCTTTTTATTAAAATAGAGATAAAAGGCCGCTAAAATTATCCAATGGCTACACAAATTCATATGATCTACCCGATCAATTAAAACAGGAGATATCACGAAGAAGGTAGCTCCGCAAACTAGATATAAGACATTCTTAACATGAAGGGTTTTCAGTAATTTAACAGCAAATAAACCTTGGAGTATATAACAAGTAAAAAACCAAAATCCGAAATACTGAAAGACTTCTGGTAAAAGTCCATTTATCAATTTCAGTGGGATTGCTAATAGCGGAATACTCCCTGTTAGTCCAACACTTGAAACATTGGGAGAAGAATAGTTTTCAATGATACCAATGGGAAATTGCCAAGGTGTATTTCTATAAAATTCCCAAGCTAAAAAATCTGGTGTTCTATCAGAGCCCCATAACATTAACCATTGATAATTAGTAGGATCGATCAATTGAAGTCCAAATCGAATTTGGAAAAAGATGATAACGACGGCACTAATCAGTAAATATGGGAGGTATTTTTTGATAAAATGGTTTTTAATTTAGAAATAATTGGAAACATAAAAGTACGAAAATTAATAAGCTGCGATAGCTTATTATTGATTACAATTTCCAAATAATGCTATGCATTTTCCAATTCTTCCCAGAATTCCACAGCTCTTCTAGTGTGTGGAATGCAAATTGAACCACCTACCAAATTCGCTACTGAAAATATTTCATAAATTTCCTCTGTATTTACACCTAATTTATGACAAGTTTCTAAATGATATTTAATGCAATCATCGCATCTCAAAACCATGGAGGAGACCAAACCTAACATTTCTTTGGTATTTTCAGACAAGGCTCCATCTTGATAAGCTTGATTATCTAAACTGAAAAATCGCTTTAATACTTTATTATCTTGAGCTAGAATTTTTTCATTCATTTTTGCTCTGTAATCGTTGAATTCTTTGATTAATGACATTGCTTTAATTTTGAATTATTTGAAGCAATGAAAGTAAGGATTTCGATTATGAATATTAAATTTTATTGTTTTGTGAATTTCGAGTAAAATAAATCACCATTTGGAGAGACCAGTCTTAGCATGTAGAATCCATTTACTGAATTACTTACTTCTAAATCCGAAGAAGCTAAATCTCCTTCCATTACTTTTTGACCATTAACATTATATACGGCACATTTCATTAAACCTGCTTCTGCCGGAATAACTAAATTCAACGAATTCCGAACAGGGTTGGGAAATACATCAATTGCAGTGCTAATAATATTTTTATTAGCATTTATAACCACAGTTAATTCTCTTGAATTATTTGATAAATCTAGATCTCTTTTATAATTCGCTCCTAGAATTATAAATTTTAATGGACTTGATTGGTTGCTTATCCAAGAACCATTTTTTTCAAAAATTAAACTTTCTCCGGGAAGTAATAGGGTATCAAATTCGAATTCTTCATTATCATAAAAAGTAAAGAACCTCCACAGGCATAATAATTTAAAAACAAGCTAAAGTGTTTAATCGTTTCCTCAGAAAAATTCCTACATTACTATTCTTTAATATGCTTCCATCAGTGAGGTCACTTAAATGAATTATACGATTCCTCGATTTCGCACACTCCAAATAGATTTCATCATTCTGAATGAGAAAATGATTGCGGTAATTATTGCAGCAGTTCCAAAGAAAATAAATTCTGTACTTAAATATTTAATAATGGTGCCTTGCCTTTCCCGATCTAAATGAGATAGAAATGATTCGAAACCTATATCATCTTTATAAATTTGAAAATCCGCTAAGCCTCCAATAAAATAAAAACATAAAGGAATCATGGCAAAAAACAAAATCAATTTTAACGGAAAATTATAAGCTAGAAAAGTATGTTTTAATAAAAAGATATATCTCGCTAAAGTAATAAAAGCTATCACTGCCCAAATATTTACCCATTTAAATGGAAAAGTTTGAGTTGCTGATTCAATAGGATACATCACTAAAAAAGTAATAAGAATGGTGATTAATATCCACAATACTTCAAAGAATATTTTATATTTGGTTTCTTTTTTCAAATCGGTCGCAAGGTACGATTTATTTAAAACTGGATACAATTGAATCGCTTTATTTTAATGATTTTAAATTCTATTATTTTTGAACCTAATTTGTCAGATTTTATCTGATTGGAGGAAAGCTACAGAGTGGCGCATAACTTCAATAAGTCTTAAGTCTAAGAGCATAGCGGTCATAAGTCTATTTATTTCATCAAAGGGCCAAGAGCCCATTCGAGGAAGATGCTGACGAATCTTCAAAAGATACGATGAGTTTTTGTTTCAAAAATTTGTTTACTTCCTAATTGAGTTTTCGCTTTTAAAATATTGAATTAACGTTCGCCTGCCAGCAGGGCTTTCTTTTTTTTCAGCCGCGGCGGACAAGTTGCTGGCCCAAAAATTAAGAAATAAAAAAATTAGCCCGTCGCGGCGGGAAACTCGCATTGGCGCTCTTGCTATTGCTTGGCAGATTACTTAACAGTATTTCGCCCTACGCTGTTCTCCCCACTATCGCAGCGCCCCAGACCCCACGAAATACTATTAGCGTTTGTTCAAACAGTACCCGGTTTTACAAGACTGGAGATTAGGTGGTATTCGCATTACACACAGCCCGCTGCGCGGAGTTCGACACTTTTACATTTTAGATTTATTTTGAATTTAAGGTTTTACATTTATTTTTTTGTCTGCATATGCTTTTTTTACACACTAACTAAACGACATTGGATCTCTGACCCAATGCCATTTAGTTAGGTTTTTTTGGATATTAATACATACCTGAATAGTCATAATATCCGAAGTTTAAAAGTGTAGCAGCCTGCCTGTCGGCAGACAGGCTTTTTAAAAAAAAGCTAGAAATTAGTTAGTTCAACAAGTATTGTGTAGTGGTCTTATTCCAATTTATAAGTTGCTAAATGACTGGGTAATTAACGCCAATTCCCTAAAAAGGCATACAATATAGCTGGGCTTATTGAATTAATCTATCAATTAGGGATTAATGCATGATGGCAATAACTTGGCAGTAATTAATCCTGTTGAGCTAATCGTGCTTTGAACTTTTGGCTGAAAAATAATCCGATTCCCAGACCTAAATTGGATATATGGGTTTCCAGTCATAAAATAGTTGGGCCCAACGGTTATTTGAGCATCGCTTTGATAAATCTTTGAACTGTTATCTGTACGATAAGCTACTTGTGTATTTACCGCTGAAACTGCCTTAGTTGCATTTATCCTTCCATAGCCTGTAAATCTACTCCATGATCCAAAAGGTCGATTAGGTACATTATTGTAAACCGTAGTATCAATTTTATCAGTGGTCGAACAAATGATTGCTTCCACCTCTTGCCTAGTCATACATCTATCCATTGAAAAACAAGTGCAGTAATTCCCGCTGCAATTGGACAGGCAGCAGACGTTCCACCAAAAATTGGTTCATAATTGGTAAATGTATATCCAGCTGTCCCGGATCTATCTAAAGTCTGAATTTTCACACCAGGTGCCATAATATTTAATGAATCTCCCCAATTACTTCCCCACCAATTTTCCCCATCGCAAGAACTAGTTGATTTTCTAGTATCGCAAGGACTGGAAGCTCCCACAGCGATCACTCCTGGATACAAAGCTGGAAAAAGTATACCATTATTAGTATCGGAGTTATCAGCAGCTGCCAAAACTACAGCACCTAATCCATTTCTTGAATTTTTAAGCATATTATTATAAGCTGCAGTTCTGGCAGGGGTTGTTAGATTTCCTGCCCAGCTATTCGAAACGACGAAGACGCCTTCTTCATTAACTACATTGACCACATGGTTGGCTGTTCGAGTTATTGAAATATCTGAAATACTAAAGAATAATCCACTCGGAGTCACAATTCCAATTGTAATAGGTACCACTATTGAATTATATCCTGTTCCTGCAATGCCTATACCATTACCTGTATTTGCAGCCACACAACCCATTACTGCAGTACCGTGGTTATCATTTGAATTTTGAGGAGCTGGATCAAAATCATTATTGGCTGCATCAAAGGGCTGGCTAACCCTGGCGTCTGGATGATTATAGTCAAAACCTCCGCCTTCTAAAACAGCGACTTTTACTTTCGCAGAACCTGTTGTAATATCCCAAGCTTCTAATACGTCGGCGTCCGCATCTACCGTTCCATTCCAGTTGTTGCCATCATTGCTTAAATACCATTGGGTAGAAAGAGAATCATCATTCGGAGCATAGGTATTTTCTGCATAGCTTATAAAATTTGGATGTGCATACAAGTATTCATTCGTTTCATAAAGTTCATTCGATAAATCTAGCGTATGTTTTCCTTTGGGTACTTTTAATAATTGCACGGTATTATTCGGAAATAAATATTCTTCCACAATTTCCAATTGATGGGCTTTTAAAACTTGCTTGCTTTTGTCGAGTTCCGTAGCACTAGGATTAAAAGCGGTAATTATTGTATTGAAAATCATCATGCTTTCTCCATTGGATATAAAAATTGGATAAGCCGATTCAATGGTCGAATTACTTAATAAATTGGTAATTAGCTTTTCCATTCCAAATTTGGATTGCGCATCTTTCTTAAGTTTAAACTTCACTGCCCGATCCGGCGGAATAAGATCAATAATTTTATCTAATTGCACAGTGGTATTTAATAGCAATTCCGCTTGTTTTCTAATTCGAATATCATTTTGATCACTTACAAATTTCACAAGAATATGACTAATGCTAGTCTCCAAATATTTTTTATTTTCCCCATTGTAAAAGAACGGTTTGCTGTTTGAAATTTGGGCGCAAAGCGAAAATGGAGTTAGCAAGAGAAATGCAATATGAATCGTTTGTTTTAGAATTTTCATTGTATTACTTTTCTAGTTGTAAACAGGCTATTGAACTAATAAATTAAGGATTAATACATGATGGCAATAACTTGGCAGTAATTAATCCTGTTGATCCAATCGTACTTTGAACTTTTGGCTGAAAAATAATCCGATTCCCAGACCTAAATTGGATATTCGGGTTTCCAGTCATAAAATAGTTGGGCCCCACGTTAATTTCATTTTGGTTTTGATAAATGATTGAACTATTGTCCGTTCGATTGGCTACAATTGATGTGTTTTGAATGTTTACGGCTGAAACTGCCTTAAATGCATTGATTCTGCCATAGCCCGTAAATCTATTCCATGATCCAAAAGGTCGATTAGGTACATTATTGTATACCGTCGTATCAATTTTATCTGTAGTCGAACAAATGATTGCTTCCACTTCTTGTCTAGTCATACATCTATCCATTGAGAAAACAAGCGCTGTAATTCCAGCAGCAATTGGGCAGGCAGAAGAAGTTCCATTAAAATTTGGGACATAATTTGTAGTAGTATATCCAACAGCTCCAGACCTATCTAGTGTTTGAATTTTCACTCCTGGAGCCATGATATTTATTGAATCCCCCCAATTACTTCCCCACCAATCTTCACCATCGCAAGAAGTGGGCGATTTTCTAGTATCGCAAGAAGAGGAAGCCCCAACAGCTAACACTCCAGGATGTGTAGCTGGAAATCTTAGGCCATTATTAGTATTAAGATTTCCTGTTGAAGCTAAAACTACTGCACCTAAGCCATTTCTTGAATTATTTAGCATATTATTAAAGGCTGCGGTTCGGGCAGCGGTAACTACATTAGTTGATCCCCAGCTATTTGAAACAACAAAGATACCCTCTTCATTTACAACATTAACCACATGATTGGCAGCTCTAGTTAATCCTATATCAACAAGATTATAACCACCACTCGCCGTTGCATTTGCTATTGTAATTGGGACTACAGTTGTGTTAAACCCGGTTCCTGCTATTCCTATTAGATTATCTGTTTTTGAAGAAACGCAACCCATTACAGCTGTTCCATGAATTTCAAATGTATTTCGAGGAGACGGGTCAAAATCATTTCCTGCTGCATCATATGGTTGGCTAATTTGTGCATCCACATGATTATAATCAAAACCACCAAGTTCTAAAACAGCAACCTTTACTAGTGGTGAACCAGTTGTAATATCCCATGCTTCCAAAATATCAGCATCTGCATCCGTAGTTCCATTCCAATTACTGCCATCATTACTTAAATACCATTGGGTAGACAATGAGTCATCGTTGGGTGTATAATGATTTTCCGCATAGGAAATAATATTAGGTTGTGCATAAAGTGATTCTCCTAATTCATAAAGTTGATTGGCAATTTCTAAGGTGTGCTTGCCTTTTTCTAAAGTCAACAATTGAACAGTGTTATCCGGAAAAACATATTCTTCTAAAATTTTAATATTGTGCGCTTTTATAAATTTTCTACTTTTATCTAAATCAACTTTATTAGGATTGAATGCCATAATGATGGTATTGGTAATCATTATATCCTCTCCTTTCCATCTTAATATTGGATAAGCAGATATAATTTCCTCTTTTCCTAAAAGTTCTTTAATTAAATCTTCCACATCTTGTCCAGTGCTATAGGTTTCATTTATGGAAAATCGAGCGGCATCTTCACTTGAAACTAAATCAATTAATGATTGTAATTGTACGAATTCATTGAGCAATTTTTCAGCAAGCTTATTTAATTCTCCCTCCTCTTTTTTATATGAAAATTTGATAAGCATTTCTTCTTTGCTAGCTGCTAATTTTTCTTTCTTTTCTCCATTGTAGAAAAATAAAGGCTCGCTTGGGATTTGGGCTACCATTATAAAAGGGAAACATAGAAGTATTATTGTCTTCAATATATTTTTATTCAAAATGTTCATCTTTACTTAATTTCTAATTGTCCAATTTTTAATTTCATAGCTTCATTCTCTGTTTTCAATTCTTTTAGTTCCTTATTCATTTCAATCATATACAAAGTCAATTCTTCTATTTTTTCCATCAAGTTTTTTTGCATATCACCAACCATTAAACCGTTTTCAGCAATGTCTTTTGCTGATGGAATACCTGGCAAATGTTTTTCCGCTTTAATGTGATTTTCTACTTCCTCTAAAGTTTTCAATCTATAATTTTCTGCAAAAACATAGTCAGGCCAATTTTGACTGAATTCGATTCTTAATTCTTCTGCGGCAATTTTACCATTCACAGATAATGCGTATCCAGTAGCCACTTCAGAAAGGCTATTGATAATGACTTGGCCTTCAGCATTGACGAGAAACTTAGTAGTTCCAACCGAATTTCTAACTCTTAAAATATTTTCGCCAGCATTTCCCTGCACGAATAATCGAACAGGATCTGGTGCTACTGCACCAAAAGCCACATCTCCATTACCAAATATTCTTCCATTAAAATAACCTGCATAACCTCCAGTCAAACTTGTACTGGATGCATAAAGCGCATAGCTACCTGATCCTGATGCTTCTGTATAAATTCCATACTTAGTTCCTGTCCCAGATGCCTTGGAGTAAATACCATATTTACTTCCTCCTCCATCTACGAATGCATAAACACCATATTTTATACCTGTACCATTTCCTAAAACATAATTATGACTTCCATAGGAATTTCCATGAGTTGCTGTATTTACGAAATTTCTAGCAGCATATGCATAATTAGACCCCCCTAGGGTTCTTACATTATTGTAAGTACCATAAGCAGCAGAAGTGGTGTTTGCATTCTGAGTAACGTTAATATTCATTCCAAATTTCGGTCCACTTCCATCTTCCAGAACTTCAATTTTGCTGCCATAATTAGTAAAAGTGGAGTTGATAGGTGCGTCTGCAATAATATTTTGTGCAATCGCTTCTGATCCCGAAACACTAGGTTTATGATAAATTCTAGATGTTTCTAAAAAATCCGTATTAAAGACGCCAAATTTAAGAGGTGTACTGTTTACATCCAATCCAATAAAGGTTCTTTTATTAGCTTCAGAAAAATGAATGCCAAATGAATTTTCACTCCATTGTGAACCTCCGCTTCCTGTACCAAAATTCTGCCATGAGGTTCCATTATGCCATTGGAAAGCTCCCCCATTATATCGTAGAGCTCCAGCTGTTCCAGCGCCAGTATAGGTTTGAAAGGTAATGGGCCCATTTACATCTAAAATAGAGGCGGGAGTCTCTGTCCCGATTCCAACATTTCCATCGGGCAAAATGGTCATCGCCACTATCTCGGTTTCCATCATAAATTTTAATTTTCCTTGGCCGGGGTAAGTACCCAATTTAAAATCATTTTCATCTCCAACTCCAGTTCCAGCAATACCAAGAAAGCCCTTTCTTTCAGCATTATTCCAAATACTGAGTACAGATCCAGCTGAATTGGCAGATTGAAGTCTCAAGACTTCATAGTCATTGGTTGGGCTTTTAATATGAAGGGGTACTTCAGGCGTCAGAGTCCCAATACCTACATTTTGAGCTTGAACTGAACTAAATAAAATTGCGAAGAGGATAGTGTAGTAAAATCTAGTCATGATTACGTTTTATATTAAAGATAAATCCAAACCATGCAACAATCAATGGTGGTTGAGTATTTGAACTAGACCAATGAGTAAGTTGTATAATTGGCGGGGTATTTAAATATTTAGCGGCCATTGCTTATTAGCCCATTCGTCATTATTATCATTTGAATAATGTGTAGATATTCAATTAAAGGCTTAATTTTGGGTCAATACTATTGAACTTTGACTTTTGCTTATGAAAATTATCACATACAACATAAACGGTATCCGAGCCGGTTTGAAAAAAGGATTGGCCAGTTGGATTGAAGATCATGATTATGACATTATTTGTTTCCAAGAAACAAAAGCTCATCCAGAACAAGTAGATGCTGGAATTTTCGAACATTTAGGATATTATGCAAATTGGGTTTCTGCTGAAAAAAAAGGATATAGTGGTTGTTTAACTTTGTCGAAGAAAAAGCCAAGTTTAGTTGTACAAGGAATGGGCGTTAAAAAGTTTGATAGTGAAGGCAGAGTATTGAGAACTGATTTTGGAAAATTGACAGTATTAAATTGCTATTTTCCTTCAGGTTCTGCAGGTGAACATCGACAGGAAATTAAAATGAAATTTTTAAAAGCGTTCAGACCTTACAGTAGAAAATTATTTAAAAAAAGACCTAATATGATTATTGTAGGTGACTACAATATTGCCAATCATGAAATTGATATTCATAATCCAAAATCGAATAAAAAAACACCTGGCTTTTTACCAGACGAACGAGCATGGTTGACTAAAATGTGGGGATATGGTTTTAATGATGCATTTAGGATTACTAATCCTGAATTAGTAGAATATAGCTGGTGGAGTATCCGTTCTAATGCAAGAGCTCAGAATAAAGGTTGGCGAATTGATTATCAAGCAGTCTCTGACCCAATAGCTCCAAAGATAAAATCCTGTAATCATTTGGCAGATGTGAAACATTCAGATCATTGCCCCGTTTTATTGGATATTAATATCTAAATATTAAAAATGAAATACCTTCACCCAAGTTTCTATTTTATTGCAACCTGCCTACTATTGATTTTTGTAGCCTGCGAAAAGAGTGAACCTGACCCAAGCAATATTCCTATTATAGAAAATATAAATCATGTGCTCAATCCGAGTGGTAGATGTCCATTGACTGCCATGACAACCATTGAATCATCAAGAGAGAGTAAAGTAACCATTGCTGTTCAAGGAAATTCACCATTGGTGAAAACCTTTAATGCATTCAGCATAGTTCACGAGCTTCCTATTCTTGGCCTTTATGCAGATACTAATAATGAAGTGATCATTACTTTAGAAGACAACCAAGGCATCACTGAAAAGGACACGATTTATATACAAACTGAAGCACTTCCAGATTATTTACCTACCATGGACATTGTAAAAATAGAGGAAAGCAGTATGGAAACAGGATGGTCTTTTTGCAATGTGGGAATTGGTAATGGAAATTCTGAATTTTTATCTCAACCAATGATGTTTGATAATTTAGGAAATGTTCGTTGGTACATGGATCTGGGTAGAAATTTGAATCTACCGATTATAAGAAATCGAAATGGAAATTTAGTTTTTGCAGATTACAATGTCTTATTCGAATTAGATATGTTAGGCAATGAGTTATCAAGGTCAAGTTTAGGATCTTATGTTCAGCATCATGAAATATTTGAAAAAGAAGACGGGAATTTATTGATTGCTGTTACCGATCAAAATAGTGGCTCTAGTCTGGACTTTATTATTGAATTTGATACTCAAATTAATTCCATAATTGAAGTTTGGGATCTAAGAGAATACCTCGATGTTGATCGCACAAATTTGGTATTATTTTCTGGAACAGATTGGATGCATGTGAATAGTATCGGGTATGATAAAGTTGATAATAGTTTAGTAATTTCTGGGAGAAATCAAGGAATCTGCAAAGTAGGATATGATAAAAAATTAAAATGGATAATGGCTCCACATCGAGGTTGGGAAAAATCTGGTGTTAATGGAAACGGATTTGAAACTGCAGATTTTCTTTTGCAAGCAACGGATCAAAATGGAGCTATTTTAGATGATCAGATACAAAAGGGTGTTTCTATTTCAGATAATTTTGAATGGACTTGGGGCCAGCATGCAGTTCTAGTTTTAGACAATCAAGATATACTAGTTTTTGACAATGGGTTTAATAGAAATTTTCAATTTCAAAATGAAGGTTACAGCAGAGCTGTATCTTATACCATTGATGAAAATAATATGCAAATCAAACAGAACTGGCAATATGGAAAAGAGTTGGGAAATCCATTTTGGGCAAAAATTATAAGTGATGTAGATGTTTTACCTCAATCTGGGAATCTGTTAATCACAGCAGGCGTTAATAGCTTTGGGGCAAGCATACATGAAATTACTTATCCTGATAATAATCTACTTTTTAAAGCCAATATTATCTTTAAAAATCAAAATGGTGGTGGGTCAACTTGGGGCGATTATGATTTAATGTATCGATCTGAACGCATGTCAATTTATCCAGAATAATCAGTTTTGTAAATTGATTTACCAATGTTTAAGTGTTTTATCCCTATTTTTGTACTTCATTGATTAATTTGATAAGCAGATGATTAGAATAATTTACGCGATTATATATGTATTCGTTTTTATTGGTAATGTCCAAAGTCAAACGGTTGGACTCATAAATTACAATGAAGCCTCCTTTGAAGGCTACACCTTATTTAATGCACCCGATAATACCACCTATTTAATAAATAATTGTGGTGAACGTATTCAATCTTGGGTCGCAGACGCGGATCTAGTGGGAGAAGCTGAATTAAGAACTGATGGTCAACTTTTACGTATGATCAATAGATCAGATAACGATGGATTTTTCCAAACTGATGGAGCAGCTACTCATCTTGAATTAGTAGCAATAGATGGCAGTGTAAATTGGTCCTATCAATTTGCGGACAGTACAAAAAGAATCCATCACGACATGAAATCTTTACCTAATGGCAATATACTCTTTTTGGCCTATGAATCTCGCTCCGAATTAGAAGCCATCGCTTATGGTCGAGATCCAGCCACTATTAATGATGGTGAATTATGGATGGAGCAGATTGTGGAAGTTGATCCAACTCGACCAGTAGGAATGGAAATTGTTTGGGAATGGCATTTTTGGGATCATCTTCACCAAGATTTTGATGATACAAAAGTAGGATTTAGTAATCGGATAGATAGAGATCCACTATTGCTTGATATTAATTTTTATGAAAATTTAGGCGATAAAGATTGGATTCGTTTTACTTCTATTGATTTTTTTCCAATGATGAATCAAATCATGATAAGTTCAAAAGCGCTTGGTGAAATATACATTCTTGACCATAGCACAACTACTCAGCAAGCCGCATCTCATTTTGGTGGATTTTCAAATCGAGGTGGAGATCTTTTATACCGTTGGGGAAACTCTGCATCTTATAGACAAGGGGATAGTACCAATCGAAAATTATGGAACCAAGCTGAGGCACATTGGGTACCTGTTGGATTTGCTGATGAAGGAAAAATTATGATTTTTAATGGAAGTCCAGATGTAAATAGCACCACCTCATCCATTGAAATTATTACTCCACCTGTGGATGATTACATTAGTGGTAATTATATTTTTATTCCTGGAGGAAGCTTCACTCCTTTCGATCCTGATTGGAAATATAATATTCCATCAACTGATAATTTCTTTGAACTAAAAGGATCTACGGCGCAAAGATTAGAAAATGGTAATACACTATTTATTCAAGGTGTAATTGGTAAAATTTTTGAAATAACTCCTGATCGAGAAATTGTTTGGGAATACATTAATCCCATCACTACTACTGGGCCAATTAGTCAAGGAGATATGGTTCCTAACACAAATGGAGCGAACGAAAATCCAATTTTTAGATCCACTAGATATCCAGATGCCTATGATGGGTTAGCCGATTTCGATCTCAATCCTAATGATCCCTTAGAGTTGAATTTTCCAATGCCCTATATTTGCCAAATCATTAGTGCAGTAAATAATCCTGAATTTGTTAATGCAAAAATATATCCTAATCCAGCTACTGAGAAAGTTGGCATCATGTTTAGAGAATATCAAAACTACCAAGATTTAAGATTATACAACGGACAAGGCAAAATGGTTATTCAAAAAAATGTTGATCATCCAGAAGTTTATTTTAATGTATCTACCTTGAATTCAGGAATTTATTATTTAGTGGTAGATGGGATGTTTGGCGGGAAGGTGATTATTGAATAAGATAAGACGTCAGACCTTTTTACGCATCTCAGCTAATTTAAGCCAGAAATCTCCGTATAGATGTTTTAAGATGAGCTACTTTTACATTTTAGATAGATTTTGAATTTAAAATTTTACAATTTTGTCGTTCCACCAACAAGTTAAATCAGTTTATATTTCTTACCTAAACAATTGGTATCCGTCCCTATCAGCCACAAACAATAATTCGTTCCTTCCCTTGCATGTCTTTCAGCACTTCCACCTCATATTCAGATTGAAATAAACCAGAAACTGCTAATACATTAAACTCATTACATTCTAAAAAGATGGTACCATCCGGATTTAAATGGTTTGAAGCAAAGTTTTTAATCTTTTTGTAAAAAATCAAAGGATCTTCATTACTTACAAATAATGCCAAGTGAGGTTCAAAATCCAAGACATTATCGTGCATTTTGGATTTTTCATTTTCTGGAATATACGGTGGATTACTAATTATGCAATCATATTTAGGAAGGCTTGACCATTTAGATTCATCTAAAAAATCAAAGCATTGTAAATCAATCTCTACCTCATTTTGTAATGCATTTATCTTTGCAACTTCTAGGGCTTTTTCAGAAACATCAATCGAAGTAACCTTTGCAGATGGCCATCTCTTTTTTATGGTTATGGGAATACAACCTGATCCAGTTCCAATGTCCAAAATATCTAAAGTACTATTAAGTGGTTTGTAGTGTTTAAGCAATTCGAAAACCAGTTCCTCTGTTTCTGGACGAGGAATTAAAACATGATCATTAACGTAAAATTCATAGCCGTAGAAATGCGCTTTTTCTACTACATATTGAATGGGCTCATCCATAGCTATACGTTCCAATGCTTGATCTAAGAGCATGGTTTTTTCTTCATGTAACATATTGTCAGCGCCTACATCTGTAATGTATAATGCATCTTCAAATATTATTTTTGCAATGTTTTCCGCTTCTCTTTTGTCAAATTTATTAGACAAGGTACGCAGTGTAAATTTATATAGTTGATTAATGGACTCTCTCATGTATTATATCTTTAAAGCCTTTTAACATTAAACAAAAAGAAAGGTTTGGTTTATATATGTTTTTCCAACCTTTTACTATCGTTCATTTTTTGTCTTAAGTACGAATGGGTAATTTAAAAAATGGGTTGGGTATGATTTTAAGGTTCTATTCGCCATATCCGCTAGTCTAGTAATACCAAACCTTTGTTTTACCAATAAGTTTTTGGCTTCCATATACGGATAATCAAAAGTCTCACATATTGCTCGCACATCAGCAAAAGGAATTCCTCTTCTCCGCTGATATCTCTTATGAAATCTTATCCGATCTACTGCTCTTATTACTCCTGCTTGATCAATCTCATCTAAATCCTCAAAGCGTCTATTCTTAGATACTTTAATGGCGTCTGTTGGATTGTACCGCCAGGTTCCGAGTTTCGTTCCGCGGCCATCAACGTCCAATACTTTTTCATCGTATGGTAATTGAAGAAATTTAAAAAGTGAGCGAAGTTCAGGCTCCGTGTTCGTCACTAAATTCTCGTATTTAATTTCAAAATAATACTCACTTCCTCTGCTTACTGCACCTAAGGATGTATTGTAAAGATACAGGCCTGTTGCATAATATGGGGAGAACCCTCGCAAAACTAAAGATGCAATCGTATCGTATGGATCTCTTAGCGTATGTATAACTTTAGAATTGTCAAATTGTTTCAAAAAATGATGAAAATGACATGCATTAGAAGGACTTTTCTCCATCCAAATTTCGGAGCCTGTTCTATCTAATGCTCGTTTAAAAAACCGATCTCCGAACTCAGGAAACGTATCAGTTTCTTCGACCAATTTTTTTAATTCATGTTCCTGCCAGCCAAAATCTGTATCCCCTAAAAACACTCCATTTTGAGAAAACCATCCGGCAGTTTTTAAACCATACATGTGTTTTTTGATAATGTACTTCTTATTCTTTTTAAAATTTGCATACAATTTTGCTTGAGCAAATAAATAGGTTTCGGGTCCACAATACACATCTACGTGACGATTCATTATCTGCCTCAATAATGAACTACCTGTACTTCCCGAACCGCCAATTAAAACCGCCATCAATTAATAATATAATGAAATTACATAACAAATAATCAACATTGCATTATACAAAAAATAACTTGGAAGATGCAAATATGCCTTTGGTGAAATACTGAAAGTCCGATAATTATAAACGGTCATAATTAATTTATTCACCATGTAGGCTACAACCGTTGCATAGGCTATTCCTAAAATGCCAAAGTATTGAATAAATAAAATACTTAAAATAATGTTAACTAATAGTTCAAATAAGGCAGACCAGACTAAAACGAAGTTATGCTGTTTACCAAAAATAATAATTTGTGGTAGAAGTATGCGCGAACTTAAGACTAATAAATATATATTAAAAATGCGGGCGGAAAGTTTAAATTCATCGCTATAGACCAATGGAAAAAGTATTGGACTAATTAATAATAAAATCATAGAAATTGGAAAAAGAAAATGCGCCAGTTTTTTTGTGCGCCGTTTCACTTGCAAGAGCGTAGCCTCCATGTTCTCAATCGCTTCGGGGATCATGGCAGAAGTTAATGCTCCAACCAAAATTGTGGCTAAAGGCAATTCTCTAGCGCCATATCTGAATTTCGCAAAAAGCGCAGGATCTTCGAATTGGCTAGTCACCAAGAAACCATCAATATATTCCATACCCGAACCCAAAAACATATGTAACATTAGTGGTATGGAGAATAAGAGAAAAGCTTTCTGTAAATTAAAATCGAATACGAATTTACTTTCATTCGACATTAAATAAAGCATCCAAAAACTTTTCAATAAAGCCAATATTAACAATCCGATAAATACATAATAAAATGGGTAGCCCAAATAAACTGGAACCAACACAATAAAAAATTGCAAGACAAAGGCAATGGCTCCATATTGTATAATTTGAATAGACTTCTTCTTTATCAAATAAAAATACTCAACTACAGAGCCTACACTTAAACCAACGATATACAAACTTAAAATCAGGCGAAAATCAAATTTTTCAAAATGAGTAAGATTTTGTATTATCCAATCTTTAAAGACAAAAAAACCAATGGCCAAAATGAAAGATAATAAGGCTACTAAGATTATTAAATTATAAAAAAAAGATTCTTTTTTTGATTCTGGCAATGATGGGTAATAGGATAACATGGCATTTTTAATTCCCATCAACCAAAAGAAAGTCATAAAATTTCCAAGAAAAATAAATGCTTCGTAAACTGCAATCTCTTCAACCGGCAATCCACTTTTAACCAAAAAAATACTAATCAAAATTAAAATGCTAAAACGAATCAGTTGGTAAGTCTGAAGTGCACGTGCATTATCTATATTTGAAAGGAATGATTTTACCAAGAAAATTAATTTACATTAAAAACTTTTAACCAAACTGCAAAACTAAGGAATTTAAACCAACGATAATTCTCAATAGAAGAGGTCGACTTAAAATTAGTATCATAATCAGCCTTGAATGATTTCACATCCAATAATCCGTTTAACCCATTATCAAAATAGGGTTTTACGGAATCGGCGATATGAGCCATCCATTCATTATTTGGCACTCTCAATCCAAACTTATCTTTTCTATCTAAGATTATTTTAGGGACTTGATCCTTGTAAGCATTTTTTAATAAATATTTAGTTTGTCCATCCTTTAATTTCAAAGAAACAGGCATGCTGAAAACTAAATCACTTACTGTTGGGTCATCCGCAAATGGACAAATAGCCTCCAACCCAAATTTTGCTGCACAACGATCTACAAAGCGCAATAAAAATTTAACCTCTCCATTGTAATATTCATCTAATAACATATCATTTAATCCCCTACCCAATCGATCCTCCTTCAGTCCATTATATCTATCTCCATGTTGGTTTAAAAAGTCTTGATTAAAATATTTTACTTCTGGAAAATATTTCTTCGAAAAATATTGTTTGACATGCTTATTTAGTTTTGGAAATACTGAATATTTCAGCATATGTCTCTTGAATAATTTTTTATACGGATTTAACTTCCATTGATTTCTAAAGTTGGCAATTTCTCCTTTTCTAAGATGACCCATCATCAATGCAGAAAAATAATAATCATGTCCACAAAACAATGCATCAGCTCCAGTCCCATCAAAAATGTAATGCTTGTTTTGATTTCCAGCTGCTCTAAATAATTCATACTGAAGAAAAGTACCACTAGAATAATTGGGTAAGTCAATTGTGTAAATCAATGTTTCTAGTTGCTCTTGAAAAGCATCTGCGCTAGGACTGACCATGGTTTGTTCAAATCCATATTGCTCCGCCATAGCTTTTGCATACTTACTTTCATCATGAATTTGTCCTTCGAAATTAGCAGTATAGACAGATAAAGGGTCGTTTTCAAAATTGTTTACGATAGAACTTAGTACTGCTGAATCCAAGCCTCCAGATAAAAAACAAGCCACCTTAGATTTTTCTTTCCATCGATTATGAACCGATTCATCCAAAGTACTTTTAATTAGCTCGAGCGCATTATGTTCTCCTATTTCTTTGGGAATCGCATGTGCTTTAAAATAAGCTATTTGCTTCTCCCCTTTTTCTGAAATCGTCTTACATATTCCTGGTTTCAATTCGTAAATATGTTGAAATAAGCTCTCATTTTTATGTTCTGCTTGACCATGAATAAAAAAATCAAAAGCGGCTGCTTTGTCTAAAGTGGTTGGGATGTAAGGTAACTTCAAAAGTGCCTTTTGTTCTGATGCAAAAACAAACTTATTTTGAATATTAGTAAAATATAATGGCTTTACGCCAATTCGATCTCTTGTAAGTAATAAATGATCTTTTCGCTTATCATATATTGCAATAGCAAAAGGACCAATTAAAAAAGCTGGAAAACCTACTCCCCAAAATTCATATGCATGAAGCATCATGGATAATGGATTTGTAAGTTCTTGATGTAATGTTTTAGCCAATTCATCAAGATTATAAATATGACCATCCAAGACAATTAAGTAATGATCATCTTCATAAAAATTTTGAGCCTGAAAAGAATAATGTCCTGCTTCTAAATAAACGTGATTATCGATGATAGCATTTGACCATTGATTAGCTCGATGATTTAATGTTGAGCGTAATGGCTTACACAAGTGTTTTAAATCACTCCGATCTCCTGCAAAGTTAATTATGCCCAAAATAGCTGCCATACGCTCCAAAAATACAATTTGTCCATTAATTTTGTTAAAAAAGCAGCTAATTGATGAAAATCAGCAAATTAGGTACATAATTTGTATTAGATGGATTCCACTTCACTTTTGGAAAGGAGTGAATAAAGAAAAACTATGGCTATAAGAACCGGAACCATACAAACTCATTATCAAATCTTTGATAAATTTGAGGAGCTTTCTGCGGAAGATCAACTCTTGATGGAAAAGGCAAAGGGAATTTTGAATGTTTCCTATTCTCCTTATTCCAAATTTAAAGTAGGGTCAGCATTAATTTTAGACAATGGACTTATGCTTACTGGTACAAATATGGAAAATGCTTCCTATCCTTTATGCATTTGCGCAGAAAGGGTAGCATTGTATCATGCAGGCGCTCAATACCCAGAAGCGAAAATTATAAGTATGGCGGTCACCGCTAAAAGTTCAAAGCTAGCATTGCCCAGACCCGTTTCTCCATGCGGGGCATGCAGACAAGTCATAACCGAATTTGAAAGTAAACAACAAGCTCCCATTAGATTAATATTGATGGGTGATTCTGGAGAAGTTTTTATTTTTGAAAGCGGCAAAAATTTACTGCCTTTGGCATTTGATGGAAGTATCGTTTAGCATCTACTAGGCTTTTCTATTTCTAATAAATGATTCTATATTTGTGTTATATTGTAATAGCACTAAATTTTATACTTAACACTACCTACATTGAACACCAAGCATTTTTTAATATTTCTTATATGTCTATTGTTCCTCAGCTCCTGCCAGCCAGGTTTCAAAAAAGTTAACGGTGAATGGGCATGGGTTTCCTATGACAAAGGCGAAGGTAAGAGTATAAATACATTACCGAATGTTGATAATGCAAGCTTTCAAAAACTAAAAGCTGGGAATGGACAGTATGCAAAAGATAAAAATCAAGTGTACTATTTGAAAGATGTGATTGATGATGCCGACCCGGCAAGTTTTAATATTATTAATAATCAAGGCTATGCTAAAGACAATCAATATGTATATTTAGATTATCAAAAAGTGATCTACGCTAATCCAAAATATTTTGAGCTTTTATCATTTCCCTATGCTAAAGATAACAAGCGTATTTTTTGCGGAACCCTTCCAATGGAAGTGAAAAATATCAACACCTTTAAAGTAACGCAAACAAGCGAAATCATGAATTATCTTGCAGTATCATTATTTGTCGAGAAAAATCCAACCTATAAATGGTTGGAAGGACTTGACATAAAGGGAGTGATTTATGGACAAGGGAAAGGAGAAACGGATACTGAAAAGTTTGAGAGCTTCCATAAAGTGGATTAACTCATCTAGCTTTGGTTTTTAAAATAGTTTAAAAAGTTGGATAAGTGTATAACTCTTTTTATTTTTTCCCTTTCTTATTAAATTTTACATCATTTTTAAAATTTAATTGGGACTTAAATATCACTATGAATAGATTCGGTTTTGATTTCAAACATTTAAAAGGAGATTTTTTCGGTGGATTGACTGCAGGTATCGTTGCACTCCCATTAGCATTAGCATTTGGGGTTAGTTCTGGTTTGGGACCAAGTGCCGGTTTATATGGAGCAATCTTTGTCAGTTTCTTCGCTGCCCTATTTGGAGGTACCAATACACAAATCTCAGGTCCTACTGCCCCTATGACAGCAGTCAGTTTTGTAATTATCTCTGAAATTTTGGCCAATTTTGATGGCGATGTAAATCAAGCTCTACCTGCAATTTTAATAGTTTTTTTGTTGGCGGGTTTAATTCAAATCGTTTTTGGATTTGTAGGCATTGGTAAATATATAAAATATATACCCTACCCTGTGGTCTCCGGATTTATGACTGCCATTGGTGTAATTATTTTAATTACCCAAATCTTACCATCTATTGGATATTATCCTAAAGAGGATATTGAATATGTAGAACAATTCAAACCATTTGCTGAAGAAATTATATTAGAAAATATATTAAAAGAAGAGGCAGGCGAAGGGATTTTAAAATTAGAAAATTTTAAAGAAACGATTGTACGAGCAGAAAATATTGACCAAAGTCAAATCTTAAAAGAATCGAAAACATTGGCTGGTAAAACAGCTTCCGGAGTATTAGGAACATTGAAGGTATTGCCCCGAGCCCTTGGAAAAATTAATTGGTTGGAATTAATCTTGGCCCTTGCTACCATTATAATTATATTCCTTTTTAAGCGAATAACAAAAACAATACCGAGCACTCTAGCGGCATTATTCATTGTTTCTGGGATTGCTATTGGCTTAGGTTTAGATTATAAAATGATAGAGGCAATTCCTACTGGCCTTCCGCTACCCCATCTAGAAATATTTACCCAGTTTGATTACACAATAGTTTCTCCATATATTTTTAGTGCACTTACATTGGCATTACTAGGAGCAATAGACTCTTTGTTAACTTCTGTTATAGCTGATAACATGACAAAAACCAATCATAAGCCCAATCGAGAATTAATTGGTCAAGGAATTGGTAACACTATTGGAGCAATTTTCGGTGGAATTCCTGGAGCTGGTGCAACAATAAGAACAGTTGTAAATATAAATGCTGGTGGGAAAACAAAATTATCTGGAATGATTGCTGGGATTTTATTATTTGTAATCATGATCGCTTTCGCTAAAATAGCGTCTATGATTCCTGCGGCTGTCTTAGCTGGAATCTTAATTACCGTTGGTATAAACGTAATGGATTACAAAGGATTAAAGGCTATTCCTTCCATGCCTCGTCCAGAAGTAGTTATTATGCTCATTGTATTGATTCTTTCATCAGTATGGAAATTGGTCCCTGCTGTTGGTATTGGCCTAGTGATTGCATCCTTAATGTTTATGAAAAAGATCGGCGATCTCACTTCAAAACGATCAAGAGTGGGTACATTGGAAGAGGATGAAGTTTGGTCGGATGAGAAAATTTTTCCAGCTACCTTAAAGGAAGAGGTATTTATAAAACATGTAAACGGACCATTGTTTTTTGGATCTACCTCAAATTTTCAACAGCTTGCAAAGCAAATTCCCTCGACTGCGAATACTGTTATTATCCGATTAGGGAAAATGACTTATATGGATCAATCTGGTTTATATGCTATGGAAGATGTGCTTCTAGGTCTTATTCAAGAAGGTATAAAAGTAGTATTTGTTGATGTAATGGAACAACCAAGATATATGATGGAACGGATTGATATTATTCCTGATTTAATTCCTGAAAGTCAAATTTTCAATACTTTCAATGAGTGTCTGATTTGGGTCAAGGAGAATGTTAAAAATGAATATTGAAAATGCTTAAATGCTTGAATACAGCGTCCATTATAAAAACCCTTCACACAAAAAACCGTAAAATTAAATACTGGAAAATTGTAAATTGTTTCATCTAGGGTCTCCGACCCAATGTTCTTTAAGTACTACATGTACTCAGCCTCCTTTTTAGTAAAAAATAAAATATTGATTTTTTTGAAATTAAGAGGTGGAAGAAGCTCCATCTCTTTTTTCGAATAGGCTTACTTTTTCTTAGCCTTTACGCTCTTTAATAAGGCCTTTAAAAAAGTACTGTCTTGTTTGGTCTTTTTTGCTAATTTAATTCCTTTCTTGCAAGCTTTGATTGCTTTTTTACGCTCACCAGTTTTGGAATATAAATCAGTTAACAATCTATAGTTATCCATACTAGGATTTTTTGCCACTCCATTCTCGGCCCAATCAACAGCATATTTTAACAAAGTAGGATCATTAACATTGGTATTAAAATAATTCGCATATGAGATTAATTCCTTGGTATCAGTTGAAGGGTTCAACTCCAAATACTCCATGACAGCCATTGCATAATCTTTATGATTCCCTTCTTTTAAAAAACGAGCTAATCTGATATCCAGATATCGCTTGGCGCCATCCTCAGGATAAGCTTTATTCAGTAGGACTCCAATTTCTTCTAGGCTTGGCGCTGGACTACTATTATACATTTTATTATTAACTAAGACATCAATTGTTTTAGTAATTTTTTCTTCTCCGAATGACTTATAGAAATTTGTTTTATTAGCAGCCATATAATCAAACAGCGGAGAATCAGTATTATCTAAAAAGTTATAAATGAATTTAACATTGCTTTCGGAACCCCAATCCTCTTGCGTCTCTAAATATTCATTTACCAATCTGGTGTAAATTGGATCCTGATTTTCATATTTATGATAAACATAGTTTAATAAAAAATCCCCTTTTCGATCACCCTCATTGTAACGCTTATCCCAGGCTGTTTCTTTACGCCCTGGATTTAAAGCTACTTGTGCAGCGGAAATTAATTCTTCCTCTCCTTGATAACCGCTTATTGAATAGACTAAAGTGCCATCAGAAGTTAAAAATAGAAAGGTAGGAATAACACTGACTCCATAACGAACACCCATAATTGGTCCCATCCCTTTTTCCATGTCCATTTTATAGGATATAAATTGCTTGTTGTATTCAATACCTACTCTTTGACTAGTAAAAACGCCTATGTCCATCAACTTACACGGTTCGCACCATTCTGTATAACCATCTACGAAAATTAGTTTGTTAGCAGCTTTAGCCTCCTTTTGAACTTCTTCGAAATTTTTGGAAGAAAAGTCTATTCCGTATTGAGCTTCTAATGCAAAAGGAAAGAGAAAAAGGATAAATAAGAATTGCTTCATTTGGTTTTAGCTTCTTTCAATCATCTGTTTGAAACGTGAAAGGTTGGAAGTAGGTTTACCTTCTTTTTTTGTAATATCAATGGCAGTAGAAATTGCCTTCAAGGCTTCATCTTTATGACCATTTTTATACAACACCTTTGTGTAATTTATATAATGCGCTGCATTAGGTGCCAGTTTAACCGCTTTGCTTGATAATTCTTGCGCATATTTCATTAAGCTTTCGTCATCGCTAAATCTTGATAAAATTTTCATAGACAATTGGTCCAATTTTTTACCGTCATTTTTAATGGTAGATTCATATTTGGAACTCGCTTTCAAAAATGAATTCGTTTCTCCCAAAGCACTGAAATAATCCATATTACTTTCTAAGGTAAAGGACTTTGACATTTCAGCATAATTTGATTTTATTGTCTTTTGAGCCTGCTTCAATAAATCTTCCGATTTAAATTCTATAGCCTTGGCAACCGTATTTTTTGAAGCTTGTAAAACTTTTTTATTAAATGCTTCTTGACCAACAAGTGCTACAATTGCTTTTTTATTCTTAAGCATCATATCAAAAATTCTAGAATCAGACTCTACCGCCGCTTCATGAATAAATTTCAAATTATCAGGACTAGTTTTATCAGTCTGGCTTCTTAAATATTCATTCGAAACTTTCATGCTAGACTTCTTCGATTTATTCAAAGCTTTTACATAATTATAAACTAATGCTGGAGATCGATCACCATTGTCATATTGTGTTTTGTATTTTGCACTATAGTCTACCTTTTTTAAGGCCTTTTTTCCCAGATTAATAAATGCAGCTGCTTCCCGTGCTCCTACTTCGCGATGCACTAATTTTCCATCTCCATCTACGAAAAGTAAAGTAGGAAACGAGGCCACTTTATACTCGCTTCTAATTTTTCTTCCTTCCCCTTTTTCCATATCCATTTTCACATTTAAAAAATTGGCGTTATAGAACTCACCGACATTTTCATCCGGAAAAACATTTGCTGCCATTCTTTTACATGGTCCACACCAGGTAGTAAATGCATCCACAAAAATGATCTTGTCTTCGGATTTTGCTTCGGCTAGCGCTTCTTCCCAATTTCCATGGAAAAACTCTATGCCTTGGGTTGTTCCGCCCAAACTAATTAAGCATGTTAAAAATATAAAAATTAGGTACTTCATTTAAATATCATTTTAGGCTATAAAGATAAGGATTCCATATTGAATAAACAATTGCCTTTAAAATGTAGGTTTTTGTTTAAAAAAATCATCAATTAATGGTTATCATTCCATTAATAACATTAAAAAAGGAAAATTGGTGCCAGCAATCAATTAAAAAAATTTAATATTTAGAGAGTAAACGGTCCGCAAAAGTCAAAAAAGGCTTAATTTATCATATCCAAAATTTGAATAAATCTTTTGCAAGCTTCTCGAATTTGTTCCTCCGTTATTATCAATGGAGGCGCTAATCTGAAAGCGCCATTGTTGAATAAGAACCAATCTACTAACATTCCATTTTCAATGGCGCCTTGAACAACATATTTCATATATTTTTTTCTGGACATTTCAACAGCTAGCATTAATCCTTTTCCCCTTACCTCTTTTATTTTTTCGTGCTGAAGTAAGTCTTGAAATAATTGTCCTTTAGCTTTTACTTGATCGATTAAATCTGAATTTAATAATGCGTTCAAAGCTGCATGAGCTGAGGCACAGGAAACCGGATGACCACCAAAAGTTGTAATGTGTCCTAATACTGGTTTCCTTGTAAAGACCGACATCATTTCTTTTGAAGCGATAAAAGCACCAATTGGCATTCCTCCACCAAGTCCTTTTGCAGTTAATAAAATATCTGGTTCGATTCCATATTGTTCAAAAGCGAATAATGAACCGGTTCTCCCAAAGCCAGTTTGAATTTCATCCAATACAAGCAGTGCACCTGTAGCATTACATTTTTCTCGCAAAGATTTCAGAAAATTTTCATTGGGTAATTGAACACCCGATTCAGCTTGTATAGGCTCTGTTATTACGCAAGCAGTTTTATTAGTAATTGCATCAAGTGAAGTCTCGTCATTGAAATCAATAAAACGTATACCAGGAATCAATGGCCTAAAGGCTTGGACAAAATCAATATCACTTCGTAAACTTTCTGCTCCTTGAGTTGACCCATGGTAAGCATTCCTACAACAAACAATTTCATATTTTCCAGTATATCTTTTTGCCAACTTCATGGCTCCCTCTACCGCTTCTGAACCTGACATTACAAAATATACAGAATTCAAATGGGAAGGTAAATGCTCCGTTAATAAATTAGCCAATTTAACCTGAGGCGCTTGTAAATGTTCTCCATAAACCATCGTATGTAAATGCTTATCTACCTGATCCTTAATAGCCTTTACTACATCAGGATGACAGTGTCCCATTGCGCTTACACAAATCCCTGAATTTAAATCCATGTATGCTTTTCCATGTACATCATAGATATAAATCCCTTTCGCATGATCTACTTCCAGCATTAGAGGCATTGGACTAGTTTGTGCTACATGGTCTAAAAAAAGCTGACGTTTTGTTGGCATTTAAAATTATATTTTAACCTATTATTAGCAATTGAATTGGGCGCGAAGTTAGCGTTTCTTTGGATCATTTTAAAGCTTTGAAAATGCCTCAGCACTCTATTGAGAGGAATTTGATTGTTATTTATAAATCTAAATTTGTTTCCTTCTAAAAAATAATAATTAATTTAAACATTAAAAATTATCACTTATGAATATTTTTAAACGATATTATATAGACACCATCAAAAATCGATTTGCAGACTTTGAAGGCAGAGCTTCAAGAAGCGAATATTGGTATTTTGCATTATTTAATTTTGTAGTATTCATGGGAGCTGGATTCCTCGCAGGAATTTTAGGAACAATTTCTTCAAGGCTTACCATGGTTGTAATGGGAATCTTGTCTATATTTATGATCGCCATTTTTATTCCCGGTCTTTCCCTTGCTGTAAGGAGATTACATGACACAGGTAAATCTGGCTGGATGCTGTTATTAGGAGTTATTCCATTAGTTGGGCCTATTATTTTATTAGTTTTTTATGTTACAGAAAGTACACCTGGGATTAATGAGTATGGACCTAACCCATTAGAAATAGAGCAATTTGCCGAAGATTATGTTTAAAACATAATTTGATTTCGCTTATACTCTTAACTGCTGACCGAAAAATTAAATTCGGAAAAAAGCGTATTTTAATCTATCGCATACATTTTAGGTTATTTTACTTTTTTAAAACTCCTTCTACTTTCTAAAAGTACGGTTAAGATTATTAAAGCACCTCCAATCAAACTTCTACCTGCTGGAATTTCTTTTAAAAAAATTACCGCAATGATAATTCCAAATATTGGTTGCATTCCACTTAAAATACTTACAGTGGAAACAGAAAATTTTTTAAAACTATTTAAAAATAGGGTGTGACCTATAGCCGTAGTAATTAATCCCAAAAAGATCAAAAAAGTAAACTGATCTTGTAAGACTTTGGAATCATTTTCAAAAATGAAAAACACTGGAATTAATAATATTAATGTAATTAACATTTGATAGAACATTAAAATCGATCCATTAAATTTTTCAATTCTTTTCTTCAATATCAAATTTCTAATCGAATAACAAAAGGCCGAAAGCAAACCTATTAATAAACCCTTGTTCATAGTATTATTAATGTTCAAATCCGGAGCTAAAAGAAATACGCCAATAAGAATTAAAGTTGCCATCAGTAAATGAAATGGTTGCCATTTAGTTTTTAAAAAAAGGGGTTCTAGTAAAGTGGTCATAATTGGAAAAGTAAATAGAGAGAGCATTCCTATGGCAACGTTTGACCATTGTAAAGCATAAAAGTAAGTAATCCAATGTACAGCCATGAGTGCACCACTCAAGAAAATGATACTACCGTCATCTTTGATATTAAAGGCGAATCTTAATTTTTTCAAATAGCAAAACAATCCCAAAAATAATAATGCAAATAATGCTCTATACCAAATTGTGATGGGAGGAGGCAAGGTAATATAGCGTCCTATTGCACCAGATGTACTAATGCAAATCATAGCAAAATTTAGAATAAGTAAATTTTTGACGTTGTTTTTTTCCATGTTTGCTTGAGAAATTGTGATTCTTAGACCAAATAATGGTTTAAAATGATGAAATTAGAAACTTTAAAGTATATTTCTTACGTTTATAGAGTAAGTAAGTTCGTTATGGAAAAAAATGAAAAATTTAAAAAGTTCTTTTCTGAGGATGGCATGTGGTCAAAGATCAAAGGCTTTGCGAAGCAGATTGGCATGAAGACCGTTTATATCGTGTTATTGATGTTTAATGCATATAAAAGACCAGACACGCCAAAATGGGCAAAGAACATAATAATTGGTGCAATAGGTTATTTTATTTCGCCTATTGATGCTATACCTGATCTTACTCCATTCCTTGGATACACGGACGATTTTGGCGTTTTAGGTTTTGGTTTGGTAACCATCGCTGGTTATGTAAATGTTGATGTAAGGATAGCATCTAGAAAACAAATGCTTAAAATATTTGGCAAACTTGATCTAGAAGAATTAAAAGATATTGACGCAAAAATTTAAATTTGTGCTTTTAGTAATAGAAAAAGAGCTTGGAAAAAACCAAGCTCTTTTATTTTATAACGCTGATGGATATAATATTTTATACTATTGTTGACCGATATTAGGTAAATTAAAGGCTCTCAATATTCTATTGCAGGAGTTGGTAAGCTTTTTAGAAAAACTTGTGTTAGGTCTTATTTTCGAAGACACCTCTTCCTTTCTTTTTGCGTAATTATCAAATTTTAAATTCCCTGACATTTCTGAGAAAGGTTTTGATTTGGGCATCTTTTCAATAACTATAATACTATCATAATAATGAATTGAGTTCACAGTTTTTGTAAACTCGTTAACTTTAAAATTTGATTGCTCAGAGTGGTAGGCATTTAGTTCATCAATAAAGTTCTTACTGTATTCTATGAAAGTACCTTTTCGTTTCACACCTCCACCGTATTTAAGCCAATAGGAAGTATGTAAATCTTCAATTAAATAAACACCATCGTCTTTAATGTGTCCAAATAATTCTTCATAGGAGACAATCTGTTGAAGCATATGATGACCACCATCATCGATTAGTATGTCCACCTTTGGGATTGAATTTTTTACTTCTTGAAGAAACTTTCGATCAGATTGAGATCCTATAAAAATTTGAATATTTTCTTCTTCTAATTCTTTGCAACGAGGGTCAATATCAATTCCGAATACCTTTACCTTATCCCCGAAATAATTTTTCCACATTTGTAAACTACCCCCTTGGGAAACTCCAATTTCGAGTATAGTCAACTCTTTTCCTCTGTATTTAGAAAAATGTCTATCATATATATCAAAATAATGAGCCCATTTATGAATGAGTTTTTCATCATTATGTCTGAAATACTTTTCTAAATCAGTCATGGTGTAAAATTTAGTGGCGAGGTCTTTATTAAGCAATAGGCTCATGGATTGAGCCTATTAATTAAAAATTAATGTAATTCGCTTATTCCTTGAATTAACAATGCCACTTCATTATTAATGACTTCGATAAATCCTCTTTTAACATTATAATTTAAAGTTTCTCCTGCTTCAGTTGTAATATGAACAGGTCCTGCTTTTAATGAAGCAACAATTGGAGCATGACCATTTTTTACTTCAAATCTACCAACTGCACCGGGCACTCTCACTGAGCTTACTTTTCCTGAGAATACTTCTTTTTCTGGTGTAAGTACGACTAATTCCATTTGATTATGCTTCTGCTGCTAATAATTTTTTACCTTTTTCGATGGCATCGTCAATTGATCCAACTAAGTTGAATGCTGCTTCAGGATACTCATCTACTTCCCCATCAAGAATCATATTGAATCCTCTAATGGTCTCTTCAATTGGCACTAAAACCCCTTCCAAACCTGTAAATTGTTCTGCTACATGGAAAGGTTGAGATAAGAAACGTTGAACTCTTCTTGCTCTGTGTACAATTGTTCTATCTTCTTCTGAAAGCTCATCCATACCAAGAATTGCAATGATATCTAAAAGCTCATTATATCTCTGTAAAATATTCTTAACTTTTTCCGCAGTATCATAATGCTCATCTCCAATAATTGCTGGATCAAGGATTCTTGAGGTAGAATCTAATGGATCTACTGCTGGGTAAATTCCTAGCGCAGCAATCTTTCTATTCAGTACCGTTGTTGCATCAAGGTGAGCAAAAGTTGTTGCCGGTGCTGGATCTGTTAAATCATCCGCTGGTACATATACTGCTTGCACAGAAGTAATGGAACCTCTTTTTGTAGAGGTAATCCGTTCTTGCATCAGTCCCATTTCAGTTGCTAAGGTAGGCTGGTATCCTACAGCAGAAGGCATCCTTCCTAATAATGCAGATACCTCTGATCCCGCTTGTGTAAATCTAAATATATTATCAATAAAGAATAGGATATCTCTTCCTCCCGTAGGATCAGATAAATCTCCATCTCTATAATATTCTGCAATGGTTAAACCAGAAAGCGCCACTCGTGCTCTCGCTCCAGGAGGTTCATTCATTTGACCGAATACTAAGGTTGCTTTAGAAGTTTTCAATGCTTCTTTATCTACTTTAGAAAGATCCCATCCACCTTCTTCCATAGAATGCTTAAACGCTTCTCCGTAATTGATTACATCAGATTCTAAAAATTCTCTCAATAAATCATTTCCTTCTCTCGTTCTTTCCCCTACTCCTGCAAATACTGAAATACCTTCATATCCTTTGGCAATGTTATTAACCAACTCCATAATCAATACGGTCTTTCCTACACCTGCACCTCCAAACAATCCAATCTTACCTCCCTTTGGATAAGGCTCTATTAAATCAATTACTTTAATTCCTGTGTACAATACTTCTGACTCCACAGATAAATCTTCAAATCTTGGTGGTTTTCTATGGATAGGATAAGCATCATCACCTTTTGGGATGGTACCAATTCCATCAATAGCCTCACCTACTACATTGAAAAGTCTTCCTTTAATCTCGTCACCAATTGGCATTGCAATTGGTTTACCTGTGTCTTCCACAACCATTCCTCTTGTTAAACCATCAGTAGCATCCATTGCAATTGCTCTAATCGCATCTTCACCTAAATGTCTTTGACACTCAAGTACTAATTGAGTACCGTCATCACGGGTGATGGTTAATGCATTTAAAATTTCTGGAAGTTTGGATCCTTCTTCAACGAAGCTTACATCTACTACAGGCCCAATAATTTGTGAAATACGTCCTAAATTTGCCATATATTGAATTATGAATTGAATTAGTTTCTAAAAATCGCTGCAAAGATACGTATTAAAAGGCTTTTATAAAAGATTTTAAGCCTTGCGATATGAAATTTTTGCATATTTTTTAAATTCCTTTAAATTATCACTTATCCAATTTTTATTGGGAGATTGATAATACTATCAAACTTTTATGTATTTGTAATTATTAATTATCTATTAAATCACAAAACCCTTTTTTAAAAAATTTTGGAATCAAAAATTAAAAGCATCGAGAATGAATTAGTTAGCATTTTAATGCCCGTTTATAATGCCGAAAAATTTTTAATCGAATGTTTAGACTCTATTTTAAATCAATCCTTGATAGATTGGGAGTTAATTGCAATAGATGATTATTCCGCAGACAATAGTTATGAAATTCTATTATCATTCCAGGCTAAAGATCCAAGAATAAAGGTTTATCAAAATACTGGCGTTAAGGGTATCATTCCATGTTTACAAGTAGCGTATAATCTTGCGAAAGGCAATTTCTTAAGTCGCATGGATGCTGATGACATCATGCATTCTGACAAGCTCAATTTATTAAGAAAGGCATTGCTTGAGAATCCTCAGAAACAGATTGCGGTTCCTTTTGTAGAATATTTTTCTGACCAAGTATTGGGTGAAGGTTATCAGAATTATGCAAAGTGGTTGAATACAATAAGTGCTCAAGAAAACAATTTTCAAGATATTTATAAAGAATGTGTTATACCATCCCCAGCTTGGATGATGAACAGATCGAATTTTGAAAGAGCGAATGGATTTAATTGTAACTTATATCCAGAAGATTATGATTTATGCTTCAGATGGTATAAAGAACATTATAAAATCACTTGTGTACCGCAAATCTTACACTATTGGCGAGATTACTCAGATCGCACATCTAGGGTTGATCCAAATTATGCGGATCAAAATTTCAATGCGCTGAAACTTCATTATTTTCAAATGATAGATTTTGATGCAAATAGAACACTTGTGCTATGGGGGGCAGGAAAAAAAGCGAAGAAAATTGCCTTTCTACTTATTGAAAAGAAGATTCAATTTGATTGGTTGACTAACAATACAAACAAGATCGGACAAAATATTTATGATGTGATTTTAAAGCCTTCTTCGAAATTAGATGATTTAAAAAAACCACAAATTATCATGGCGGTTTCTGCTCCAAAGGATAAAAAGGAGATGATAGCATTTCTAATAAATAAAAACCTTGATTACAATAAGGATTATTTTCTATTTTATTAGGCGAATAGAAATTATCAAAAATAATTTTGGATCTGATAACCTTAGATAGATAACCAGAAGTTATTTCGCCCCTCTCCTATTGTGGCCTTGACCATTTGTAAATTGAGTAATTCTAAAAGTGCTAAAAAAGTAACAATGGCATGCATCCTATTTTCGATCGCAACAAACAAATCTTTGAAACTAGTTTGTTGACCAAGGTTAATTTTTGAATAAATATAATCCTGTTGCTCCTTAATCGTATAATTATGTTTATAAATAGTGTGTACTATTTTATTATCTCTCTTATCTTTTTCCTCCATTACTCTTTCAAATGCTTTGAGTAATTTAAACATAGTCAAAGATTCAAGTTCTGCGTCTACCATTGCTTTATTTGCAATCGTTTTTAATTCCTTAGCAATATTTCCTCTAGTATTTTTTAAGCTTCGATCTAATTCTAAAGCTTTCATATCATCAAGAATAGCTTTGTATCTTTTGTATTCTAGAATCTTTTGAACCAATTCATCTCTAGGATCAATTTCATTACCTGCCTCATCCAATTCTTTTCTAGGCAGCAAAAGTTTCGCTTTGATTCTCATTAATGAAGCTGCAACCAAAATAAATTCGCTGGCTAAATCAATGTTTAAAGATTCCATTTCTCTTATGTAAGCCAAGAAGTCTTCCGTTATCTTTGCAATTGGAATATCATATACATCAAGTTCATCTCGCTCAATGAAAAATAACAACAAATCGAAAGGTCCTTCAAACTGTTTTAACTTAATCGTATAATGATTCATCAATGATGATTTTTAAAGATTCTAAATAAACCTCAAAATATAAGATTTATTTCAATATGTCCTCAATAACTTCATTAAAAAGGGATTCTTAACATCATATAAAGCTAATTCTTGATATGTCAAAAATGCGGTATTACCTAGGTAAAAGAACTTATAAATTCTAAAAAATATGTGGCTTAAAATAAATTACTCGTCTTTAAAGCAATAGGATTATTTAAAAAGAACAGTAGCTAAAAAATAGCTCTTCTCTAAGATTCCTAATCCATCATAGCATTTTTTAAATGGGCAAAAAGTTGTTCATTTGATTTTACCAATGTCAAATATCATTAGTTTGGAAAGTGTGGAAACTATTTATTGAAACTGTAATATTCTAATTCCTTCAATAACAGACTAAAACAAATACTGACATTTTGTAATAGTAATTTTTTTTGAAAAAAAGTGTGCACAAAGTTGATTGTTATGTAGAATGTATCTACTTTAGCTATTGAATTGAACAATGATAGGAAGATTCAATACTACTTTTACTTCTACTCTATAAGCAACTATTGCTACCGAAAAAAACTTTAAAAATTATTAAACGAAGACTTAGGTCTTATCGTGTCTTACTATTTGCCAATATTTAGATGTCATGCCTTTCAGCATGAGTGGAGCATTTGAGTATATACTACTATTAACTTACAACATTTTTTGGAAATTAACTTGGGCTTGACGATAGTCAAACAGTTGTCATATGCAGGTTAACGTATTTACTACGATCGAACTACAACAACTTGACGGTGTATGAGTGTGCATATTCCGAAGGGGGAGATTATTGTATATTTTAAATGTAATAGTATGTTTATCAAAGAAAGTGAAGTAACTAAGATTTATCAATTCGTATTTATATTATTAATATTTTCATTTATTAATAATTCGATAAATGCACAAACTATTATCACCTATAATGGACACGACATCAAGAATAAAATTCAAATCGATCAAAAAGTAAACGCTCAAGATTTTCAGCATTTAAAATCTAATGACAAGCTAATCGTAGGAGCTAAGTTTACGAGTATTCCAAATAAAAAACAAATACAAAAATTAGAAAAAGATGGAGTAGAATTACTTCAGTATCTGTCTAACAGCACTTACCTAGTTAGGCTTTCAAATACATTTAACCCTACTCAATTAAAAACTAATGGGGGAGAATACTTATTTGAATTACCTGCAGCATCAAAAATCGACCCTGCTCTTTTAAATGTAGATACAGGTAATTTAAAGTTAATGGTTCATGCAAATAAAAATTTACAAGAATCTGTTCTAAAAGATTTGTCAGCATTAGGCATTCAACAAAAAGATATCATATCAAAAGAATATCATGTAATAACTATAGTTACAAATGCAGATAAAATTGAAAGAATTTCAACTATCCCAGCCGTTACATACATAGGTCTAGATCAAGACTACTATTCATTGATGGATATTGCGAATACCCAGAATGGATTTGGTGTAGCAAATACTCAAAGTACAAACTCCTATGGTCTCACTGGAGCTGGAGTAGTTGTTGGAGTAAGTGATGTTGGACCAGTGGCTAATCAACACATTGATCATAAAGACAGAATCTTAGTAGATAATTCAATTGGAGGTCTTCAATCTTTCAGTTATCATGGGAATCATGTATTGGGCACTATCGGAGGTGCGGGAATAATGAATGAACAATATAAAGGAATAGCAACGGGAAGTGAGTTAATTTTCTCACCAATCAATACATTGCACAATAGTTATTATATAGATAATAACAATATGGTACTTACCAATCATTCTTATGCCGCAGTTTTAGTAAATGGAAGTGAGTATGGTGGTAAATATACTTCCCACCCTACATTAACTGATCAAAGAATCCAAATGAATGATCAAGTAATGGAAGTGTGGGCAGCTGGTAACAGTGATCAAGGTTTTCAATCTTTAGCAAATGGATATAATGTTGCCAAAAATGTATTGACCGTATCTGGTTCTAGCATAAGTCAAACAATCGGTGTCTTTAGATCAGCATCAGTTTCTATGGGGCCTACTTTAGATGGAAGAATTAAACCTGAGGTGTGCGCTAATTTCAAAAATTACTCAACAAATTCAGAAAATAATTACAGATCAGCAACAGGAACGAGTATGGCCGCTCCTACTTTGACCGGAGCATTGGCTTTATTATATGAACATTACAGAAATTTAAATAATGGAGATGATCCTAAAAGTGCCACACTCAAAGCCATTGTTGCGAACACAGCTGATGATTATGGAAATGAAGGTCCTGATTACAAATGGGGTTTTGGAAATTTAAATTTAAACAAGTCCTTAAAGGCCATCACCAATACCCGATATATTGAATCAACTATAGGTCAATTCGAAAATACAACACACAGTTTAACTGTACCAAGTAACGTTAAACAAGTGAAGGTTATGCTTTACTGGCATGACAAATATGGTACACCTAATTGCTCTACCAATTGTTTAGTTAATGATTTAGATTTAAACATTATAAGTCCAAATAGCAGCAATATTTTACCTCTAATCTTAGACCCTAGCGATCCAGATGCAATTGCAACTAATGGAGTAGATCGATTGAATAATATTGAGCAAATTATAATCGATAATCCAAACCCTGGAATATACGATATTAACATAAATGGATTCGTTGTTCCCTTTGGAGATATAGATTACTCTATTGCTTATGAATTTATCACTGATGAGATGGAAATAACTTTCCCATTTGACGGAGAAAAACTAATTTCTAATGCTAAATATCACATTATTTGGGAAGATCATATTGCAGAATCAAATACTTATAACATTGAATACTCAAGTAATGGCGGATCATCTTGGAATATGATTGAGCAAAACTATTTAATTGAAGCATTTGCATCAAGAACTTATTATTGGGATTTACCAGCTTTAAATACAGACAAATTGAAAGTCAGAATTAGCTCTAATGGAAGAGTGGTAGAATCTGGAAACATTATTGTATCTGAAAGAGTAAAGATTAATGATTATTTATACTTTGATGAAAACAATGAATTAGCTATTTCGTGGAATGGTATTCAAGGAGCGAGCTCTTATAATATCTATAAATACACTACTGGAGATCAGACTCCAATTTTATTAGAAAATACAAATACTACAAATAAGATCATAAGTGGATTAGAACCACACGAAGAAAATTATATGATTGTGGAACCCGTTTTTACAAACGGTGCTGGATTAAAATCACCAGCAGTGAAAGCACTTGCCCCAATTCTTTATGTAGATGATTCTGCAAATGGAAATAATGATGGGAGTTCGTGGGCAAATGCTTTTACTTCTTTGAAAAAAGCAGTAGCGCATGGAGCTAAAGAAATTTGGATAGCGGAAGGAACATACTCTGCATCAGATTCCTATTTAAGTTTAAGAGCGCAATTTAATTTATTAAAAGGGGTTCAATTATTTGGTGGCTTTCCCAATCCTTCAAATTTTGCTGGAGGAAACCCTAATATGAATGATAGGGATTGGAAGACTTACCAAACCATTATTGATGCTGGGAATGCTTATCACCAAGTATTTCTATTGAATAATGACAATGCTCTTAATGGAATTTTCGTAAAAGATCAAACCTCTAACCAAAATGGAGGAGTGGTATTAATTAAAGCAAGTGGTCAATCTGATCAAAGGGATATCACCATAGAAAATTGCTCCTTCTCAGATATAAGTGGAACAAATGGAGCAGGAATCTATGTTATTGTAAATTCTAAAGCTGATGTAAATTTGAATATTGAAAATGTAATTTTCGAAAATATAAGTGGTTCCAATGGTTCAAACTTATTTTTTAAAGCCGTTGGTTCTGGAGTTTCTATTAACGCAGAAATAACTAATTGTTCATTTAAATCAAGTCATTCAGCAAATTCTGGTATTTATGGCTTAGCAAAATCAAGTAGTACAATAAACCTAAAACTTCAAAACAGTGTTATTACTGAGTCAATTGGAAATAGCATAAAAGTAACCGCTGAAAGCAATGCAAAATATAATTTTGATTTATACAATTCAACAATTACAAATTCGTCCTTGTCAAATGGAAGTTATGTAATTGAAGTAAGTAGCGAGACGAATGCCAAACCTTCAAAATTCAATATTTATAATGGTATTCTATGGGATGATAATAGTATGCTCCATACCAATAATGGGCAAACTGAGGTTAATTTGTTTCACTCATTAATTAAAGAAAGTAATTGTCCAGAAGGAACAAATTGTTGTGACTATACTATTTACAATGAAGATCCAATGTTTACTGATGAAGTAAACGCTGATTATTCATTAAAAGAATTTTCTCCTGCTATTGATATGGGTACAGATAGTGTGGATATACTTTTTGACAAAAATTACGACCCAAGACCTCAAGGAATAAGTTTAGATCTTGGTGCATATGAATCTGAATATACAGCAGCGGGATTAGAATTATATATCAAACTTTTCTTAGAGGGTAGTTATAATAATTCTGGAAATATGAAAACAGATTATTATGCTCAAAATTATTTAAGCTTATCACAACCTTACAATGTAAGTCCTTGGAATTATAATGGGAATGAAGCTGTTACTGATTATTCTTCTTTCGAAAGAGTAAGTAATGGCAATACAATTCGAGTTTCAAGCTGGGTGTTAGTTAATATTCTGGACGCCAATAACTCAAATAATATTTTAAAACAACAAGCTGCCATGCTGTGGGAGGATGGTAGCATTACAGATATAGATCATAATTTGGTCAAAGTTTTATTAACACCTGATTTGTACTACGTGGCAGTTCTTACTTCCGGACATTTGGGAGTGATGACTGCCACTCCTTTAGATTTCACACAAGCAAATCTAGTTGTTGATTTTTCAAATCCTTCTTTTGCCGTCATGGGTGGAAACGATGCACAAAAGGAGATTGATGGAATCAATATGCTTATTTGTGGTGACGTCAATGGAGATGGTATTATCAATGCTGGAGATAGGTCACCAGTTTGGACTGCCAGAAATTCAATAGGGAATAATAAAGAAGATATTAACAAAGATGGTATTTGCAATGCCGCGGATCGAACTAAAGTGTGGAACAATAGAAATCGATTCAGCTATTTACCATTTTAACCAATTTTTAGAGGTTCCTGATTAAAGAATTAGGCACTTTTAAAAGAGATTTCATAGTATAACAAACGTATAATTCAACACTCAAAAATTTTCATAATGAATAAAATAACAACATTCATCTTGCCATTCTTATGTCTAATTTTAACTGGAACGGCGCTTAATGCACAATTATCAATTGAAGCTTCTTTAGAAAATATAGTTAAAGATCATAACAAAGTAAGTTTTGAAATATTTTTAAAAACTCAAAATGGATCAACTGAAAATTTATATTTAGATGGATCCGATTTCATTATTACTTTTGATGCCTCTAATTTTTCTAGTCCAGTTTTACAACATGCACCTGAAAGTTTTGGTGGAAACAAATTTGAGCCAATGAGCAATGCAGCATCAGACATAACAAATACAAGAAATGCATATTATACCTCGTCCTCTTTAGCTATAGCTGGAAATTCCATAATTATAAATTTAAATAATCAGAGTCCATCAAATACTACAGATTTTAATAATTCTATTGCACAAATTGATAACCATGCTTCCGTTCATAGTCTTGGTGTTTTTCAAATAACTGGTATAATTAATCCTTCAATGGAAATTAACTTAGCATGGGATGCTGATAATATAGGTCTAAGGACGGTCATCACAAGTTTAGAAACTAGTGCACCTTTTGCTTCCGAAGTGATTCCTACTAGCAATATAAATTTTTTAGTAGAAGATGAATTATTACCTACAGATTTAGTTTCATTTGATGCGGAATGCAACGAAGAAAATACAAAATTAATCTGGACTACTGCGTCTGAAATTAATGCCGCCCATACTTTAATTCAGAAGAGCGGAAGCGATCAGAATTGGATAACTTTAGAAAAAATTCAGGCAGAAGGAAGTAGCTTTGAAACTAAAAATTACAGCTTTACTGATTACTCAGAAAAGCTCAGTGAACGCACGTATTACCGACTTGTTTTTGTTGATCAAGATGGGAGAACAGCACAAAGCCAAATCCAAATATCCAATTGCGATAAAGCGGCTGATTTGAAAATGTTAGCTTTTCCAAATCCTGTAAGCAATGGAGGCACCCTAAATATAAATATTCAAGGAGACAAAGCTAACACTCTTCAGATTACGGACATCAGTGGAAAAGGGATTTTCCAATCTGTATTAAATGAAAATGAATTAACTAACCAGATAGAAATTCCAAATGGTTTGAGTGAAGGCATTTATGTAATTACAATGACCACAGTAAGTGGAAAAATATTAAACGAAAAATTATTTATCAACTAATAAAAATATAAAACGCGCATTAGTTCAATTCACTCTTTGGGATAAATGACTACTAAAAGTAGTAGTTATTTATTCCTTCTTTTAAAGAAAATAGTTTACTTAAATAAAAGTGTGGATAAGTTCAACACTCTTTTTCAATCTTTTACAAAATAATCAATTCAATAATTCACTTTATTATTTTGTCTGCTTTTACCAATTATAGATAGTCAATCAGGTTCGCTACTATACTTAAACAAACAGATACGTTTTGTGAAAGAAATATTACATTTTTTTAATCCACACTTAGCCTGCTCGCTTGAGCAGGCTTTTTTGTTTTAGGTGGTTACCTTTAAGAGTTTTTGGAATAAAGGAATATAAACCAATTTATCAGAGCCTATTCTGTTACTATTGTAAAATTGTGAAATTGCGCTTTTCTCTGGATGGTTATTTTCCTATTCCTAGTACCATCCATTAGCTTCTCCCAATCAATAAAACCAAAAGAAATACATTTAAGGAAAGGAAAAAATTTCGCCTAAGCAATAAAAGTACTTATCAAAAAGAACACTTCAAAGATTATTTCTTAAAAGGCTATTTTTCTGAGTTTCAAATGGAGCAAACCCCATTCCTGAAATTCGAAATGCAATGAATAATGCAGGAATTGAAATATTACAATATATTCCTAATGGAGCCTATTCTGCAGCAATTCCTGAACATATTTACCTGAAAAAAATGTAATCTCTGGTAAAGGAAAAGTTTTAAATCGAACGACTGGGATTGTAGCTTTGATAACGGGGCTATTAAGCGGCCATTACGTTGTAGTTCTTAAAGGAGACAATCATAAAGTACTTGCAAGTTATAAACTGCTTATTCTGTAGATTTTGAAATAAGATCAATTAATTGAAGGCCTTCTGAAATTCCTGAAGGTTTTTTTTATTATAAAAATCTTACTTTTGCTATATGTTGAATTTAAAAAACAAAGGCAAAATCTATCTCATCCCCTGCCCCATCTCCGAAAACGGAATGCAACATATCCCATCGGAAACTAGCGCATATCTTCGCTCCTTCAAATATTTCATTGCCGAACACGCCAAAACCTGCCGTAGATTTATTAAAGCCTCAGGCTCTGATTTCACTTTTGACGAAATTGAAATCTTCGAATTAAATAAAAGAACGGAAGCCGTGGAGTATCAAGAAATGATCAAAGTATGTTTAGATGGACATGATTTAGGTTTGATGTCAGATGCGGGTTGCCCTGGAGTTGCGGACCCTGGAGCCAAAATTGTAAGCTTGGCTCATCAGCATAATATTGAGGTTATCCCATTAGTTGGTCCATCTTCGCTTTTATTGGCATTGATGGCTTCAGGGATGAATGGGCAAGGCTTCTCTTTTCATGGATATCTTTCTCCAAAAAGACCCTTGCTGGCGAATGATTTAAAAAAATTAGAAAACTTATCTCGATTAAATAAGCAATGTCAATTATTTATAGAGACGCCATATAGAAATCATCAGGTAGTGGAAGAATCGTGCAAAGCGTTACAGAATCATACTCGACTTTGCATTGCGTGTGATATTGGAAATCCAAATCAGTTTATAAAAACCTTGTCCATCGAAGATTGGAAAAAACAAAAAAACTTAGATCTTCACAAACGACCCGCAGTTTTTATTATTGAATAAAAAAATATTAGATTTAAAAATAACGCTATCCCCATGTCAAGCAATCACTATAAAGAAATCGCATTACTTTTTGGAAAGTTAGGATGCATTGCTTTTGGAGGTCCGGCTGCTCACGTAGCAATGATGGAAGATGAAGTAGTCACTAAAAGAAAATGGATGGATCGTGAGCATTTTCTAGATTTGATGGGAGCCACCAATTTAATTCCTGGACCCAACTCCACAGAATTGACAATGCATTGTGGACATGAACGAGGAGGGATCTTAGGATTGTTTATTGCGGGTATTTGTTTTATTGTTCCAGCCGTTTTAATTACAGGATTCTTAGCTTTTCTTTATACTAAATATGGTGATCTGCCAAACGTTGAGCCATTCATTTATGGAATTAAAGCTGCAGTGCTAGCTATAATCGCTGCTGCTATTTATAAATTAGGTAAGAAAGCTTTAAAGAATTACGAATTGGGTATTTTGGGAGTAGCTGTGCTTATCGCCTCCTTAGTTTTTCAGGTAAATGAAATTTTGGCTCTTTTAGCTGGGGGTGTAATAGGTACATTATATTTTTGGATTAAAAATAATTCATTTAATAGCGCACAATCTTTTGCACCCATCATACTGTTTAAAGCTGCAGGTAATCTAGCCTCCACCAAAATATTCTTAAGCTTTCTAAAAGTCGGTGCGATACTTTATGGAAGTGGTTATGTTCTTTTTGCATACTTAGATGCAGAATTAGTTGCTACAGGATTATTGAGTAGAGCAGATTTAATGGAGGCCATTGCAGTCGGTCAATTCACCCCAGGACCAGTCTTATCCACTGCCACTTTTATTGGCTATCAATTAGGAGGATGGTCGGGAGCAGTGGCGGCGAGTATAGGTATTTTCCTACCTTCATTTTTATTTGTGGCACTATTAAATCCATTAGTTCCTAAAATGCGTCAGTCTAAAGTACTTGGATACTTTTTGGATTGTGTTAATGTAGCAGCTGTTGCCGTAATGGGAGCAGTGTTGATAAAAATGGGTCAAGAATCATTAGGTGATTGGAAGTCCATTGTGATTGCAATAATCGGTATAGCCATGACCTTTGGTTGGAAAAAATCAAATGCTATGTATGTGGTATTAATGGGATCAATTTTAGGTTACTTATTGACTTTAGTGTAGCCTAATTATTTCTTTTTCTTAGAAAAGATCATCAAACATGGAGCCTTCTTCATTTTCAAAATCATCATAGGTATCATCAATTTCATCGGACTCCACTAAAAATAATTGTTCCATTGCTCTAGTTACTGCGACGTATTTCAAATTCATTTCTTGTGTTAGCTCCCAATCCAACTGATCATCTCTATAATACGGCATTTGATCATAATTTAAAATGAATACTCTTGGGTTCTCTAAGCCTTTAGCTCTATGTATAGAAGATAATTTTATTGCATTATCTTTTGCTGAAATATATTTTTTGAAAATCTTCAGAATATCTAAAATTGACTTGCAATGCTCCTTCCAAGCTAGAAATCCATCCTCCAAAAAGTTTAATTTCTCTTCAATAAATTCCATCTCCGCTTCTATCAGTAATTCTCTTTTGGTAAAATTTTCAATATGGGAATAATTCTTTTTTATGATCCATTCCCATCTTCTTTTAACCACCTCGACTAGACCTTCTATGCCATCAAAATGAATATGTAAATTAATTCGTAATTCCTCCTTTTTAAAAAGTTTACGCAATTCATTCATTAATTCCTCTTCCTCATCAGGATGTACTTTTAGTTTTATATTTGATTTAATTAATTTGAAAACTAATTTCATTAAAGGATCTTTCAATCGACTAATTATTAAATCTCCAGGCTTAATTAGATCAGGTAATTTATCAATCGGCACTTTGGTAACCTCTCCGTCATAGTCTTTACTTCCAGTAATATCATCTCTGATCTGTTTAGCAATTTCAATAACTTTTTTCGGACAGCGAAAACAAATAGAAAGCGGCAATTGCTTTCCTTTTATAATGTTCTTTACACTGCTAAAGGATTTAATATCTGCCCCAGTAAATCCATAAATACTTTGACTAGGATCACCCACTGCCAAAATTCGTCCATCCTTCTTACCATATTTTAATGCTATACCCAACTGCGCCTTTGAAAGATCCTGACATTCGTCAACGAATAAAAAATCAAAGCGTCGAGCAGGATAAATTTTCCAGATAAATGGTAAATAAATCATATCCGTAAAATCAATTAGAAAATGATTCTTCGCTAATTTATTACCAAGGTCTAATAAAATTTGATGTGCGTTAAAGTATGATTTCAGGCACTCAATAAATGTTTTCTTTGATCTATCAATTGCATTGAAAATTCCGAAATGAATAACCATTTCCTTAAAATCATCAAAAGTATTTTTGCACAGTGTTGCCCTGAATTTTTGATTAATACTAATTAGCTTATCATTAATACTGTACAAATAATTTCGAACGGCAAACTTTTCTTTATCACTACGATATTTAGTGCTGTAACCTTTGAGCTCGATTAATTTTAAATAGAAAGGTTTTAGTACTTTCCTTGTCTTGTCTTGATTTATTAATGTTCTATACTTATTATTTTTTAGATCAAATTTTTGTTCTGGAAAATTCGAAGTTAAAATCTGTAAACCTAAAGCATGCATGGTTTTAACCACCACTTTATTCTTTCCCTCTTTTCTAAATTTGCTTGCAATTTCGTTTGCAATACTACTATTAAATGCACAAAATAAAAGACGAGCATTTGCATCTACATGTTGCGCGCATTCCATAATAGTAGTTGTTTTACCTGATCCAGCTACGGCATCAATGATGCCATTCCCATCACCATTTTGTATGAATTTAAATATAAATTTTTGCTCTGCTGTAAATGCTATCATGAACTACCAAATATAATTAAAAGACTTAAGACCACTACGCTGTCAGACGTCAGACGTCAGATTTTTCTTATAAAAATCTCGGAACTTTGAACTCTGAACTTTGAACTTCCTTTTATAATCCTGCTTTGGCAGAAATCTCCAACATTCTATCAATACAAGTCACTCCCTTTTCGATCACCCATTCCGGCAATTCAATGGCAGGCGTTTCGTGTTTCATACAGAGATATAATTTTTCCATAGTGTTTCTACGCATATGTGGACACTCATTGCAAGCGCAAGTATTATTTGGTGGAGCAGGTATAAATTCTTTCGTAGGAGACTTTTTTTCCATTTGATGAATGATGCCTGATTCTGTAGCTACTATAAATTTTTGAACATCACTTTCCTGAGTATATCTCAATAGACCGGAAGTAGAACCAATATAGCTGGCTTTATCTAAAATATGAGCTTCACATTCTGGGTGAGCAATTAATTCCGCATCTGGGTGACGCATTTGTAATTTGGTTATTTTTTCATTGGAAAATATTTCATGAACCATACAAGCACCATCCCAAAGAATCATGTCTCGTCCTGTTTTCTTTTGTAAGTAAGCTCCAAGATTTCGATCTGGAGCAAAGATGATTCCTTTATCTTCAGGAATACTTTCAATTACATGAACAGCATTGGTTGAAGTGCAGCAAATGTCTGTTAATGTTTTTAATTCTGCTGTGCAGTTGATATAACTTACTACAACATGTTCTGAATATTTATCCTTTAATTTTTTAAATAAATGAGGAGGGCAAGAATCTGCTAACGAGCACCCCGCTTTCAAATCAGGTAATAATACAGTTTTCTCAGGAGATAACATTTTAGCTGTTTCTGCCATAAAATGAACACCCGCAAATACGATAATATCCGCATCCGTGTTTGCTGCCATTTGAGATAAACCTAAACTGTCTCCAACATAATCAGCTACATCTTGAATATCTCCCTCTTGATAATAATGCGCAAGAATAATGGCATTTTTTTCTTTCTTTAATTTTTCAATTTCTTCAAAAAGATCTAATGTTGGATCAACATCAATATCTAAATATCCGTTTTCGAAAATAGCTCTCTTGGCTGCTGTAATTGGATCGATCATTATTGCTTATTTTTAGTCAAAAATACACCTAAAAACATTACAAAGTCAACTTATAAATCAATATAGTTAGACTTTAATAAGACGAATGTTTGCTCATTGGTGGACCGCACAGTTTGGACGTATGTTTATCCATAATTGCCACTTTTACCCATTAAAACCCAATTTTTCAAATAAAATAGAAAATTGCAGGCTAATATATAGGCGCGAATAAATAAAAATCGAATACCAAAGGCAGCATTTAAACGTTTTATTCTAACTTTGCGCTTTAAAATAATAATATTGAGAAAAAGGCTTATCATATTAGGATTCCTATTTGCATTTTTTACCCAGTTACATGCCCAAAAAGGATGGGAAGTAGGTGCTGGTGCCGGCGTCGCCTATTATTTTGGAGATTTAAACACTAATTTTGATCTTGGCAGACCTGGATTAGTAGCTAGTTTCACCGGTCGATACAATTTTAATAAAAGAATTGACTTAAAATTTTCAGGTAATATAGCCAGAGTTTCTGCAGATGATGCTGATTCAAAGAATGCATTTGAAAGAGCTAGAAATTTAAGCTTTAGATCTAATATTTATGATGCTGCTGTTCAATTAGAATTTAATTTTTTCCCTTACGAACATGGCTCTAGAGATAATTATTATACTCCTTATTTCTTTTTAGGTTTCAATTTATTTGGATTTAATCCTCAGGCTAATTTAAATGATGAATGGATAAACTTAGCTGCCCTAGGGACTGAAGGCCAAGAGGAAGGTGATGAATATCTCAGGTTGAGCTCTGGAATTGTTTTTGGAGCTGGATTTAAAATTGATCTGACTTCTGTTTGGAGCTTAAATTTTGAATTTTCGGGCAGACAATTGGCTACTGACTTTTTAGATGATGTAAGTGGTGTTTATCCTAATCCAGTTAGTTTGTTAAGTAGAAGAGGACAAACAGCCGTAGATTTGTCAGATCGGTCTATCCCAGATACCAATGATTTTCAGATTGGAGAACCTGGTCGTCAACGAGGTAATAGTAGGGACAATGATTCTTATAATTTCTTTTCTGTTAGCTTAATATATTATTTAGGAACATTACAATGTCCTGCTATTTCAAGGTTTTAAAAAATAGCTACCTTTAGAAAAAATCTCTAATGGTCCAACATTTCAAATTTAGCTTACCATCATTTCAAAGAGGTTATCATCTAATCACTAATGAGGTATTAAAAAATATTGATCATCTACCTAAGCATGGTTTATTCCATCTATTTATAAAACACACAAGTGCTGCCATTACTATTAACGAAAATGCAGATCCTTCTGTACGGGTAGATTTTGAAAGTATAATTAATAACATTGTCCCAGAGCATTTACCTTTTTTAACACATACTTTAGAAGGTGCTGATGACATGCCTGCTCATATTAAGGCGGCATTAATTGGGAGCTCGATTTCAATACCAATTATTGATCACCATTTAGATCTTGGAACTTGGCAAGGGATATATCTTTGTGAATTCAGAAATCATGGTGGGAGTAGAAAACTTACAGCAAGCATATATTCCTAATGGATTATTTATTTAATGGCATATTATTAGGTTTGACATTATCCATAATGATAGGACCAATTGTTTTTGTAATTATTGAAGCTGGAATTGAAAGAGGATTCTTCTCGGGACTTTTTGCCGCACTTGGAATTTGGTTTAGTGATTTTCTTTTTATCATTTTTACCTACAAGTGCATTTCTACACTCATCGACTTTCAAGAATCAGATACAGTTAAATTTTGGCTAGGACTGCTAGGTGGAATCATATTAATTTGTGTAGGTATCGGAAGTATTTTAAAAACAAATAAAGAGGTGCCAAGCATTAAACCTAAAGCTTTTAATTACCCAAGTCTACCCTCAAATTTAAATTATTTTATAAAAGGATTTCTTGTAAATACCATCAATCCATTTACTGTTTTCTTTTGGATGAGCATAATGGCAGGATTAACTACACAAAATCAAATGTATTCTTCTAATGCATATTTTCTAATTTTTGGTATAATGTTCATCGTTATCTTAACCGATATTTTGAAAGCCTATTTTGCAGCATATTTAAATAAAAGGTTGAATCTTGATCTGATCAATAAAATTAGAAAAATAGCAGGAATAGCTTTGATACTTTTTGGTGTAACATTAATTGCGCAAACTTTCATTTAAGGTTTGAAAAATTCCTACTAATTAGTTTCCGCCATTAAATTCCATTTCTCTACCTCTTTGTTCATTACTTTAAACCAAAGTGGCGGGATTAAAGAAAGTAACATTGATGCGGGATAACCTAATGGAAGTTGAGGACTATCTTGAAAATGTCGTAGCACTTGATATTTACGAGTAGACTTAAAATGATGATCTGAATGACGGCTTAATTCATATAAAAATATGCGCCCTAATTCGTGATTAGAATTCCAAGAATGTTTGGGTAACACTCTTTCATATCTTCCAGATTCATTTTGCTTTCTCACCAACCCATAATGTTCAATATAGTTTACTAACTCTAATGTAAGAAATCCAATAACACCAATTAGTATTGCAAAAAGCATAATCTTAGGGCTAAAAACAATTGCGATAATTGCTAAATATAAAATTTGAATAATTTGAAAGACTAACATTTCATTTTGAAAACTCCATTTTGAAATACCCCTTTTTTTTAGACGCTTGTTTTCTAGTGCCCATGCATTTAACCAAGATAAGGTAACCGATCTTATGAAAAACTGATATACATTTTCTCCTAATCTAGAAGTAGCTGGATCTTCAGGGGTACCAATATTTAAATGATGGCCCCTGTTATGTTCTATAAAAAAATGCATGTATAAAGCTGGGAGTAATAATATTTTTGATAAAGTTTGTTCTTTTTTATTTGTTCTATGTCCTAATTCATGTGCAATATTAATTCCAAAAGACCCAACGATTATACCAACGCTCACAGTCATCCAAGCAATTTCACCTCCAGATAAACCACCCGCATCCAAGCGCACGAAATAAAAGATAATAAGGCCAAATAAAATTGGTAAATGTGAGTATAATAGCCAATCAAAAACTTTACTGTTTAGTCTCCTTTCCTCCTCATAATTTGATAAGTTTTGCGAAGATCTAGGTAAAAATGTTTCAAATAAAGGAATGAAAACAAATGCCACATAAAAACTACCTGGAGATAAATATCCACCATAATAAACTCCAATAAATGCAGCTAAGGGTGCTAAATATGCGGCCAAATACTTAGAATCAGAACCCATATAATAACAATTTAATTTATTATAGATATTAAACTAAAATTACCCAATAATGTTAATTTTGTGTCTAATTTATATTAAAATAAGCATAATTAGAAGATGGCGCAAACATTTCATAGCTTAAATGTGAATAGTGTAATTAACGAAACCGCGGATACTGTTAGTCTGAGTTTTGACATTCCAGCAACTATTAAAGATCAATTTCAATATAAAGCAGGTCAATTTATCACTCTCAAATTCCAGATTGATGGAAAAGAAGAACGAAGGTCCTATTCAATGTGTAGCGCTCCTTTTGAGAAGGAATTTAAAGTGGCTGTTAAACGAGTGGAAAATGGTATTGTTTCCAATCACATTTTCAATCATGTAAAAGCCGGGACTAAAGTTGAAGTCTCACCACCTGAGGGAAGATTTTATCATAATATTGAAGAAGAAAAAAGCAATTCTATTTATTTAATTGGAGCAGGAAGTGGGATTACTCCGTTAATGTCCATCCTAAAGTCAATTTTAGAAGAAGAACCAAAAAGTTATGTTTTTCTTTTGTATGGAAATAAAGATCAAGATCATATTATTTTCAAAAATGAATTAGCGATCTTAAATCAAACCTACAAAGGTCAATTATTTGTAGAACATGTATTAAGTAGATCTGAATTGTGGAGAGGAATGAAGGGTCGAATAAACAATAACAATTTAAAAATCTTTAAAGAAAAATTCCCTGCTAGATCATTACAAGAACACTATTATATTTGTGGCCCTGGGGATATGATTGAAATGGCTACTGAATCATTAATTGAGCAAGGTGTTGATAACAAAAATATCCATCGCGAATACTTTACAACTGCAACTGATGACGCTAATAATTCAGTAGTAGGCACAATTTCGGCAAAAAGTGGAAAGATCATAGCTCATTTAAATGGAGAAAAAATCGAAATAGAAAATAACGGAAAGATGCTTACGCAACAGCTAACAGATGCTGGGCATGATGCACCTTTTTCTTGTTCTAGTGGATCCTGTGCTACTTGTATTTGTAAAGTTATTTCTGGTAGTGTTGAAATGGAAGTTTGTTATGCCTTAGATGATGAAGAAATAGAAGATGGCTTTGTTTTAGCATGTCAATCTAAAATGGTTTCTGATAGCTTGGAGATTAGTTTTGATGATGTTTAGGCTCGCAAGCTCGCAGACGTCAGACCGCTGCGCTTTCAGACATCAGATGTCAGACTTTTTTTCTTTCGTATGAGAATTATTAAAATTCAAAAATTCCTGCTTTATATTATTCATTGGCGAAGCCATAAATCCCCTCTTTATTTTATTCATTGGTGAAGCCATAATGAATAAAATGAAGAGGGGTTTGGGGAGAAGTTAAATCCTTGCATTCCGATTCTTATTAACATGTTTTCTCAACAACCTTGTTTTCTCTTTTTGAACTACAGGATGATTTCTATGACCCCAAATTTTATCTCTTGCTTGTCTAGAACTTTGTTGCAAGTCGACAATCGGAAATGGATAATCCTTTCCAATTTCAACACTACAAAAAGCCTGCTCCATAGCTGTCATTTCCCATGGATTATGAATGTGAGAAACTGGAACATTCCTTAATTCTGGCACCCATTTTTTTATGAAAACACCATCGGGATCATGTTCTTGAGAATTTTTGACAGGATTATAAAGTCTTACCGTATTTATGCCAGTTGTACCAGCTTGCATTTGAAATTGAGGATAGTGAATACCTGGCTCGTAATCTAAAAATTGTCTTGCCAAATGATAGGTACCTACTCTCCAATCTTGGTCGAGATTAAATGCTAAAAAAGAAACGACCATTGCTCTCATTCTAAAATTAATCCAACCTGTTTCCTTTACTGCTCGCATGCACGCATCTACTAGTGGGTAACCCGTCATTCCTTTTTCCCAAGCATCAATCATTGCATCATTTTTTTTATGCAGTAAAAATTCATACCCCTTATTTATGCATTGGTTTTCATAACTACATTCCATTTCAAACTTTTGAATAAAATGGCAGTGCCAATGTAAACGAGTAAGCATCGCAGAAAACGCTCTCTTATTTGAGCTCCTATTTGGGTGAGTGGCTATAAATTGAAAGGCCTGTTTAATACTTATATTTCCCCATGCTAGATATGGTGACAATCTACTACAAGAAGATCGGCTTTCAGTTGGTTTTGAAATATGCTTTTGATAATTAAAACCACGTTTTTTAACAAAAGAGTGCATATACCGCCATGCATTCCCCTCTCCAGCCGGTTGAAATTGTTTTGGATACTGCTTTAACTCATTCAACAAAGATTTAGATATAATGAACTTGTGATTTAATGCTTGTAAATCAGAAATCGAATATGTATTCTTTATAATTGCTTGGTTGATTGTTCTATGCCACGAAGATCTCCAGTTATCTCTGTTTTTTATACCTCGTATAATACCGTCTCTTTGAGACTCCTCCCATTCAATGTTATTTAAATTACAAAATACTTTAAAGGCTTTATCTCTGTCCCAGGTAATTTGGATTCCACTTTCTTGATAACTAAATACTTTTTCAATTGAAAATTTTTCTAGTAGGTAAGAAAAAACAGGGATAGCCTCTTGATAAAAAATTTCAATTTTCCTTCGAAACTTTTTCAATTTTTCATTCATTGAAAGCACTGAATGATAAACAAATTGCAAATGCCTCAAACTTGTGTCCGGATAATTAATTATAGTTGGCTCAAAAAGATAAATGATAAGGTATGGAATACCCGATTGCTCTGCCTTAAAAAGGGGTTCATGATCTTGCAAACGGAGATCACGTTTCAACCAAACGATATTTATAGCCTGCTTATTTATCAAAAATTAATCCTTAATTTTTCTAATATAATAACAAGTAAATACTGAACATAGTATAACAAATATAATGCAGACAAGTTCAACATAATCATCGATTAAATTACACTCATACTTACGTCGGTTTGCCTTTATTTCTCAAATTTATTTTTTCTATTTTTAAAAGATTAGTGGAATTCATTATTGATGAAAGTAAAATCTTTAATTATTTTTTTGGGTATAATTGGTTAAAAGATTTCCATCATATCTCCATAATTGACCATACGCTCCACCTAGCCAAAGTTTTTGATCCATATCCTCAACAATAAAACTAATATTTCTGAGACCTTTCCCATCTTTGGTTTTGAAAGGTGAAAATGTTTGTCCATCATATGTGCAAAGTATACTTCCAGTTCTGATGTAGAGTAAACTATGCTTATCTTCAAAAAATCCAGTTACAAAATTATCACAAAGTCCATCCTCTTTTCCAAATCCAATGAAAGACTTTCCATCAAAACGGTAAAGGCCTTCGAATTTTGTTTGGATGCTACCAAACCATAAGTTACCTGAATTGTCTTGAAAACTCGCAGCAACCATATCATCTTTTAGTCCATCCTTAGATGAAAAGTGAGTAAACTCTTTTCCGTCGAAACGACTTACCCCGCCATGAGTCATTGAAGTAAACCAAATATTACCTTTGGTATCTTCCATGATACTTTGAATATAATTATGATGAAGACCATCCATTTGAGGCCTGTCATTAGTAAACGTATGATTGGTGAAATGCTCACCATCGTATTTAAATAAACCATTTCCACCAGTTCCCAACCACAAATTCCCTTCTGCATCTACTAACATACACTGTACTACTCTAGCATTCCACCAGTTTTTACCATCTTCTTTTTTACTAAGCCACGGAACCTCAACTTCAGAGAATGTTTGACCATCGTAGTTGCAAAGTCCGTCACTAGTTCCAAACCAAACGATACCATCATTATCCTCCACTATGCAATTAATGTAATTGTCAGAAAGTCCATCTTGAGCTGTAAAATTTATAAAAGTATTTCCATTATAATAATACGCTCCTTCATTTGAGGTGCCAAACCATAAGTTGCCATTCTTATCTAGTAGGCCACTAGTAACCTTATCATGTTCACTATAATTAGTAGTAATTGGCTTAACCTCAATTCCATTTTCTTTAAATGTTTGATGGTCTTCACTTTGACTTCGACAAGCAGATGAAAAAACTAATATGATAAATGATAAATAAAAACTTATTGGTATTAAAATTTGCATTGCCAAAGCAATTTAATTAAAAATTATTGCTAAGAGAAGGATTCCGAAGCAATGAGTAAATTTTTCATTGAAAATTATATTGGCCCCTCTCTCTCTATTATATTTATTGGAGCAGATCCTCATGATTAAAGTGGAGAGTGTTGAAGTGAGGTTAAGAATGCGCCAATTATTAAAAAGTGACCACTTTTCACCTTAAAAAAAGTAACTAATTGTTGTCTTTAAGAAGAATGGAGAACCAGGTGTAAAATGTATTTCTTCTGTAGGTTCAGCTTCGTCAAACAATCTTGACTCTGTTGCAAATTGGGTTTCATTCCATTCTGTATTAAATACGTTTTGAATTTGAACACCCACATTTAATTTATTCTTTTTATATCCCACATTTAAATCAGTAATAGCATAGCCTTCAACAACTATAGAATTGTCTTCATTTGCTGGTCTATTATCTAAATACCGAAAATTGACACTGCCATACCATCCAGATGGATGCAACAAATTAATGCTACTAACTAAAGTAAAATCAGGAGCTAGTGGAATAAAGTTTTCCGAGTCCGCTTCTTCGGTGGCTCTAGCATAGGTATAGTTAGCATCAAAGTTCCAAAATAGCCAATTAAAGGGTTGATAGCGATAGCTTAAATCAACACCTTGACGGAAGGTTTTACCACTTGGCTCTACTATTCCTGCATCGCCAACATAAACAAATTCTTGTTCCAAATACAAATTCCAATAGGCTAAATTGAATAACATTTTAGGACTAGGTTTCCAGATAAATCCTAGATCGGAACCATAAGCTGCGGGTAATATTTGTTTGCCATTTTCAGCCACCACTACTCTCGTATCATTCGAATGAAACCCTTTGCCAGTTTTTAAGTATAATTGAAATTCATTGGATTGATTATAAATAATATTAAATTTGGGGCTAATGATAGATTTACGCTCTGCTTGAGTTTGGTAAGTCGACAGTAATGCGTCGTTATATTGAAAATTGAAATAATCTAATCGGATAGCTGGATTAAATGTCCATTTATTAAAGTTTAAAGTTGTACCGACATAAGCTCCAAAATTAGTTTCATTAATATCTCCCAGTTGAATCCGGTCGAGTGTTTCTTTTCGATTAAGGGTATGGGATAGTTCATTATTAGTGCTTTGATCGTTACGTAAACTTATCCCCGCTTGCCATGTACCATTGAAGTTATTCGAAGCAAATGATTGTTTGTATTCGCTGAACAACCCATAAATGGTTCGATTCTCTTTTTGCTTAATTTGATCTCCATTAACCGGATCTTCTAAAAAAAATGTGAAATTAGAATACAATTCAAAGTTATATTGACTTAAGAAAACACCACTTTTTAATGAGGCATTATTGTTAAAAATTTTATCATAATTGACAAGGAAATTAGTCCTTGAGGTAATACCTCCCTCCGTATCATCAATTGCACCAAAGCGAGATATTAAACCACTGTCTACTGCCCTTTGAGGGATTTGACCTGAGGCATCCCATTTACTTGAAAAATAAGAAGTATTTACGCTCAGTTTATCTGTACTTGAAATTGCACCCGTATATTTACCAAGCATATTAATTCTATTAAAATTTTGAGGACTGTCAAATGGTCCATCGGAAGCTAAAAATTCTGTAGCTATATAAGCATTATGATTATTACTTTTAACTAGATTAAACATGGCTAGCATTCGATAAGTATCAAATTGACCAGCTTCAAATTTTAAGGTGTTTTTTTCAAGTTTCTGTTTAGTTATAAAATTGACATAGCCGGCAGTATTGAAATTTCCTTTATTTTCATAATAGGGACCTTTTCCAAAATCAATTTTTTCTATAGTCTCCGGAATTAAAAAATGCAAGTCCGCATAACCTTGACCATGAGCATGGGAAACCATATTTACTGGAAGACCATCAACAGTCAAACTGATATCAGTTCCATGATCAATATCAAATCCTCTTAAAAACAATTGTTCAGCTTTACCTCCTCCAGCATGTTGACCAATAAAAAGACCTGGCACTTTCCTCAAAACTTCTTGTGAAGAATTCACTGGATTAATTTGAATATCTATTTCAGCAATAAGGTTCAAAGCATCAAGCATTGGAGAAATTACAATTTCTTCTAGATCAACTGAACTTGTATTTAAGGTAATATTTAAACGATTTTCCAAATCGGTTACCTCCACTACTTCAGTTTGATATCCGATGTGTGAAAATAACAAAGTGTCTCCAACCACTATTTTTTCAAATATAAATTTACCTTCTTTATCGGAATGGGTATGATGATCTGTAGAAATATTGAGAATATTAACTTCATGAATTGCTTGCCGATATTCATCAACTACGATTCCTGTAAGGGCTTGCCCCATTACTGAAATATTTAGTACTATAAATATGAATATGAGAAAATTTACTTTCATTTATGCTATTTTCTATCAAATGGACCTATCAATCCTAAATGATAATTAAAATGGAGTGACTTCGTTCATTTTTAACCGCAAAATTAAGCTATATTTCAAAATTGCCAAATTTCTAGAAGACACTAAGTACACAATGTTTAACTTTGATAAATTTTTATTTTGATAACTAATTTAAATAGAATGTGTAATCAGTATTCAATTTATAAATTTTAATATTTTTAGCCGATAAATTATACCATGAAACCATTGATTTTAATTCTGCAGTTTTTATTAATTAGCTACTTGTCAATCGGACAATCATTACCTAAAATTATAAGTGAAGCAGACTTTACCATCGGTAAATCTGTAAAGATTAAATCAAGCATTTTAAATGAATCGAGAGATTTGAATATTTATTTACCTTTAAATTATTCACAGGATAGTTTAAAGACTTATCCAATAATTTATTTACTAGATGGTTCGAAAGATGAAGATTTTATTCATATCTCAGGCATCGTTCAGTTTGGTTCATTCTCTTGGATAAATATGCTTCCAGAATCTATTGTTGTGGGAATCGGGAATATTGATCGTAAACGAGATTTTACTTCACCGTCAGAAAATAAGCTTGACCAAAAAGAATTTCCAAGTGCAGGGAAGTCAAAACCTTTTATTGAATTTCTAGAAACAGAACTTCAACCCTTCATTAATTCAAATTACAGAGTAAGTGATACTACCACCATTATAGGACAATCACTTGGCGGCCTTTTAGTCACAGAAATTTTATTTAAACAACCTGAGCTTTTCGACAACTACATTATTGTAAGTCCTAGCTTATGGTGGAATGATGAAAAACTACTAACCATCAAACCTAAAGCTTATCAGTCTGAAAAAATAATCTATATAGCGGGCGGAAAAGAAGGAGAAGTAATGGAAAGAACTGCTAAAGAATTATTTGACAAATTAAGTAAAAACAAGAAAGACAACACAAGAATATTCTTTAAATTTCTAGAAGATAAATCACATGGTGATGCACTCCATCTTGCAGTTTATAATGCTTTCGAAATTATGTTTAAAAAATAGACTCACCACCACTTCGCTGCCAGACTTCTGATAGCGCAGCTGTCTTGATCAAAACGTCAGGACTTAATTCTGTTTAAAAACCCATCTGCTTAATTCCTTGAGACTCGCCTTTTTACCATACATTAAAATTCCAACTCTATAAATTCTGCCTGCCAACCAAACGGTAGCGATGATAAATAGAACCATTAATATAATGGATACAATTATTTGCCACCATGCTGGATCCAAAGGCAACCTCACGGGCATCACGATAGAAGAAAGTAATGGAATCATAGATGACCAAACTGCCAATGTGCTATTTGGTGCAGTAACGGCAGAAATTCCAATGTATATACTGATAATTAAAGGAATCATTACTGGAAAGGTTAAGGATTGGCCCTCATTTATATCTTCTCCAACCGCAGAGCCAACCGCTGCAAATAATGCAGCATATGCGAAATATCCTCCAAAGAAATAAATCAAAGTTAGCGGAATAATTTTCACCCAATTCACTTCTAGTAAACCAGTTAGAATTTGTGTTAATTTATCAGGATCTGCTGCATCCATAGCAGCTTTCATTTCTGCCTCAGGCAAGTTGACCATATCCGTCATATCTGGCGATGACAAACCCATTAATGGCATGACAATCATTATAATAATCGGAATAAATATTAACCAAATTCCCAATTGCGTTAAACCGGCTAAACCTACACCCATAATTTTCCCCATCATTAATTCAAATGGCTTTACTGAGGAAATCATTACTTCAGAAATTCGATTGACTTTCTCTTCCATAACTGAACGCATTACCATAGTTCCGTAAAGTAGAATAATAAAGAACATTAAATAAGAAATAGATCCTCCAAGTATTGCGCCTATGGTTCCTGTGTACTCATTAATTTCTCGTTCACCAGCTACCATAGCTTCTCCTGTTAGTTTTTTAACCGAAGCTGGCTCCAAGTCAATATTTGTAGTTAAATTATCTATGATTTTTTTATCTAAACCTAATGCTGTAATCTTATAATTTCTAACACTTGATCTGATTGAGCTTGTTATGCTGATGCTTTCATCAATAGCCAATACATTATCAGAATAATATTTTACACCAAAATTCTTAGCTTCTAAGTCTATTTCAGAAGGAATTTCCAATACCCCAGCAATTTCTTCATTCTTAACCTCTTCCCCCAATGCTTTAAGATCTATTGTAGTCAATACAAAATCAATATTTTTCAACTTCGGCATATTTTCCGCTAAAATACCAGCGGGGTCTACCACTGCAATGGTTTTTGCTTCATCAGAGCGTTGGGAAAAAATCCATGCGGCTATTGCAACAAAGGCTAGGATTCCCAAAGGCATCAGTAAAGTAGTCAAAATGAAAGATTTGTTTTTTACTTTTGTAATAAACTCTCGCTTCGTAATTAACCAAATTTTATTCATTGCTTTTACCTTCTACTTGTTTGATAAATATTTCATTTAGGCTTGGTAGGATTTCGTTAAAGGATTTGATATTAAATCCGCGATCCATGATTTCTTTTAATAAGACATTAGAATTCGTTTGTTCATCCGCTTGGACGATTAATTCTTTGTCTGTATCTGAAATTACTTTAAAATGGCCATCTATATCCTTGGGCAACTTTCCTTCAAATTCTATTTTATATAAATTATCTTTAAAATCATTTTTTATATCGCCCACATCCCCTTCTAAAATTTTCTTTCCTTGACTTACTAAAACAATTCGTTCACATATCTCTTCAACTTGTTCCATCCGGTGCGTAGAAAAAATGATACTTGATCCTTGTTCTCTCAATTGATAAATCTCATCTTTAATCAAGTTGGTATTAATTGGATCTAGACCTGAGAAAGGTTCATCTAAAATTAATAATTTTGGCTTATGCATTACAGTAGCTATGAACTGTACTTTTTGTTGCATGCCTTTAGATAGTTCCTCAATTTTTTTGCCCCACCAGTCTTCAATTTGAAATTTCTTCATCCATTCTTTTATCGAACTTATAGCCTCGGCTTTTGGCATTCCTTTTAATTGGGCCAAATAAAGAAGTTGTTCACCAACCTTCATTTTTTTGTATAATCCTCGCTCCTCCGGCATATAACCGATATCTTGAGGATGATTGGTATTTAATTTTTGTCCATCAATGTAAACTTGACCTGAATCAGCCTGAGTGATCGTTGTTATGATTCGAATTAAAGAGGTTTTACCAGCGCCGTTTGGTCCTAAAAGACCAAAAATACTGCCTTTAGGCATATCAAAACTAATGTCATCTACAGCGAGATGCTTATAATAAGACTTGCGGACCTTATCTAAAGAGAGAATTGCTTCCATATATCTAATTGCTTCAAAATTAAATTGAAATTAATGAAATATTTCAGAATGAAAATGTTTAATTATATTGAATAGACAAATTCTTTGACGAACAGCTTTTTTTCAAGATAATAATCCACTTTTTTGATAGATAAACATTGGCATATTATTTTAAATCCAACCGCTGGCAATGGTAAAGCCGAAAAAAAATGGCCTCAAATTAGGGCGTATTTGACTGCCCTGGGTATTCATTTCAGTTTTGATATTACAGAAAAAAGTGGCCATGCGGTTGCCTTAACTAAGGCATGTATCTCAGAAAGCAAATTAAATATTTTGGCGATTGGAGGAGATGGAACTAATCATGAAGTGATTAATGGAATTTTGGAAAGCAAGGTTAATGGTATTACATATGCCTTAATTCCAATTGGCACTGGAAATGATTGGGCACGTTATTACGGAATTAGCAAAAATCCTAATAAAGCAATTGATCAATTGATGAATGGGGTTTTACAATATCAGGATATTGGTAAAATTCAATTTACTAAAACAAAAGATGCAAGTATTCATTATTTTGCTAATGTTGCCGGAGCTGCCTATGATGCATTTGTGGTTAAACAAATGGGAAATACTCGATCCTTTCTGAGCGGAAAATTAATTTATACTTTAAAAATTGTGCAATACCTTTTTCAATATAAAGTTCAAAAGGTAAAATTGAAACTAGACCATAAAATTTTTGACGAATTGTTGTACACAATAAACATTGGAATCTGCAAATACGCTGGAGGTGGACTAAATATTACCCCACACGCAAATCCCAATGATGGGATTTTGGCAGTTACTAAAGTCAAAGCCATGTCCAAATTGGCCGTACTTTTAGCGATGCCTAAATTTTACAACGGGAAAATTGGAACCCATATAAAAGTAAATCTATTAAAAAGCGATGTTGTTGAAATTGAATCATCGGATAATCAAATATTACATATTGAAGCAGATGGAGAATACTTGGGAGAAGGACCCGCGCGATTTACTGTTGTGAAGAATGGAATTCGGATTTTGGTTCCGAAAAAGGGAAAAGAAATGTAAAATTGAAAATGAAATATATAAAATCGTGGTCGCGGAGCGACTCCAATGGGCTCTTGGCCCATTGACGAATAGTTTAAATAACAATCAGCTTGGAAATCACCACTCCATTTTTAGTAAAGATTTTTAAATAGTAATGACCTGGACAATAACCCGATTTGTTCAATTTCAAACTTCTTCGTATTTATATTTCGAATTTCTTCCACTATTTGGCCATTGCTATTAAAAATTGAGACTCGATGCATTGGTTCTTCTGTTTCGATATTTATAATCCCATTTAAATCAATTGGATTTGGAAATATCTTAACTTGATCATTGTTTAAATCTTCTACAGCGCTTAGAAAATCACAATTATTTTCTTCGCAAAAATATACTAATTCATGAAGCAGGTAAACTGATGCACATCCAGAATGGCTCTCAAAGAAAAAAGTTTGAAAGCCGATACTTTCAATAAATGAGCTTCCATCGTATAATTGAAAATATTTTCTTGTTTTATTAAAAATTTCAACATTAATAATATTTAAAACTCTTGATTGTGATAGACAATCACCATCATAAAAACATGAGCTTTTAAGAGTGTCCCCAATTACGAGATTAAAATCATATAATAAAAATTCACTTGTCGGGTCTTGGCACAAAGAATCATACCCATTAAAAAGCCTCATATAGACTTGCTTAAGCAGTGTATCTTCTCTTATCACTCCAATTAGTGAGCTCTTATTCACTTCATAAGGAGGTGATAAATAATCAATTTTGTAATCTATTTCATTTTCAAGAAATTTATGATACGCTTTGTTATCAATAATTGTATCACTAGATACTTCATAACCTAATAATTTGGGTGTAATGTAATCGATATGATAAACCCAGTTGGTTCCTTCATTCACAAAGTTGTTATATGTTTGCCCATTGCAATTTGAAATTGAAACGGCTAAAATGATTGCGAGGAGGAATGTTTTCATTGTAATTAAAATAGAGGTAATTATTTTAGGTTGCAAATAGATTAGCTTAAAAATTCGTTTTTGTATAAAATCGTCAATGGGCCAAGAGCCCATTGGAAGATGATTCTGCGAATCATCAATAAAACAGAATTCGGGTCGCGGAGCGACTCCAATGGGCTCTTGGCCCATTGCCGAATAATGTGTAAATTACAATCAGCATAGAAATTATCGTACCACTTTTAGTATAAATTCGTTAACTAATAAATAAGTATAAAATCATTGGTCTGAAAATGAAAACATCGAAAGGAAAAAATTGAATGAAAATTTATCTCCACATTATGAATTATAAATTTTTATGTGTTGTACTATTCACCTTGGTTCTTAATTCCAGTGCAGCTAGTCCAAAATATTACGAGCTTATTTATAAAGCGCAAAATTATCTCATTGATGGCAATTGTGAATTGGGCCTTGAAACTTATTGTAACGCATTTGATTTGGTGGAATTACCTCACATCGAAGATATTCATAATGCAATATTATTTACAGAAAAATGTGGGTTAAAAAAATTCGAAAAACATATTATTAAATATTTGAAAAAGTATTCATTAAATAAATCGTATCTTTTATGGCTATCCAGTAAAATAAAAAGTAGTTCTTTAGAATCACTAATCAAAAAACATAAAGAGGATCCAATATCCAAAATTCAAGTTGAATTTGAAGAACTTACAAAAAAAGACCAAAGCATTAGAGATAGTTGTAAAATTAATATAACGGGCTCGTATGAAGTAGATCCTAAATGTACTGAGTCCATTAAAAGAGTTGATTCAATGAATTTAACTTACATGCAAAACTTATTTAAAGATTCTGGCCTCCCTAACAAAAATAAATTTAAAAATATTGGTCCTGTATTTAGTAATTCTTATACCCTAATTCTTATGCATAATCAGGCTTGGGGTAGAGATCCATTTCGTGATGAATTAAAAGAAGCTGTTCTTGCTTTGAAAATTACTCCTGATTACGCTTGCAGTCATTTATCATATCAAAATGAAAACAGTGTGAATGCTAAAAATTTTGGTGCTAATTATCATGCTATTTTCAATGATAACTTATATATTTTTGATGACATTCAAGTACCTAACCTAAAATCCGAAATAAACCAAAACAGGAAAAGTCTTTATTTAGATGATCTTGATTCCTTTTTAAAAAGAGTTAAATTTCAATATGAAAATAAAAACTTTAAACTTGTTGATTATAGACTAATGGAGACATTCAATCTAAGTGGTGAGCAAGGCAAATTGCTTGAAGAAAAATGGAAAAGTGCTAAGGTGATATTTGACAACTAAGTATTGAATTTTAACTTCAAGCTTTCAAATCAATGGGCCAAGAGCCCATTGAAGTCGCTCCGCGACCACAATTATTATTTTTGATTTACCAACAGATCTATTCTCTAAACTCCTTACTTTTGAGCGTTTCGGTCATTAACTTATTAAAAACATGATTCTCATATAAATAATCAAGCGTTGGCTTTAATCGTGGATACAAATCTCTTGACCCGATGTTATGAATCAAAAGAACAAATAGGTTCCTCATTCCAGAGAAGCCAACTGTATCATATAAAGGAGGTTTTCCATTTTCTATAAAATAGGCTTCGATATAATCCGTAGAAATATTTGCAATGTGCTCATGTTTTGCCGCTGCACTTTTTCTATCACAATGGAGAGAATCATTTTGTCTTACATATTGATCAATTATAAAAAATTCGAATAAATCATCAAACACATCTTCATCTCTATTTTTTAAAAAAACTAAGTGCGCATCTTCTAAATCATTTCCAGCTACCCCACATTCTTCAAACAACATTAAAAGAACTGAGTCGTATTGAAAGGATTTTAAATTGTATCCATATTCACACAATTTTAAAATTGATGATTTTGCTAATGCATAATTGCTATTTTTGAATTCTAATTTTGATTTAATAATGAGATCGTATGGCTCTATTCCGTCATTTAAATGTTCTGCTTTAAACAAAAAATAACTAGCCGAATCCAACATGTCGATTTCAACATAATGCTTTACTCGATTCATTAACTTTCTATAATCAGTTTGGGCTACTATGCTTTTACTAAAGAAAATGATTAATAAAAAAATTATACACACCTTCGTTTGAGTTTTCATTTTTCATTATTTTCGGTGATCTACTTTCGGACAACTAAAATTAATAATAAATATGGGCATTACATTTAAAAAGATAATTTTTTGGTGTTCAGTTATATTATATTTAAACTACTCAAAGCCCAACTAATATGAAATATTTATTTAGAAAGATAATTTTCTGTTTTTATTTTCTTGTTATTACTGGTTGCCTTCAGCAAAAAGTTAAAGATATTTCTGGGACATGGTATCCGATAAACTTACAAAGCAAAAGCCAATTGAATTCATTGAAAATTTCTGGTTCTGTAGGCGAATTTTTCATGCAAAACAGAAAAGATACTTCTACGTATTCTTCTAGTTTAAGCATATTATTCGAACAACCGATTACAAAATTAAATAATATTAAGTCCTATGTTAATAATGAGGTAATTGGCGAACACTTAGTTTTTTTAAAAGAGGAATTTTTAATTTTTTGCTATATCAAGAATTATGGGCCAATCGACGGGATAGCTGCATATTCGAGATTGGATAAAGTTTTTATTAAAAAAAATAGCAATTTAACACATTACTTTTTAGAAAATGATTTTGGCCCGAAGTTGATTTTCTACAATGATTATGAGATTGACTTTAAAGATAACTATAAGTTTCAGTATCATCATACGACGGACCTTTTTATAGAAATAGATAAGCCAGTTAATCCATTGAATTATATTTTTGAAAAAGAAAAAGCCTTTCTTGGACAAAAAGAAATTGAAATCCTATATCCTTGGAGCAAGGAATTAGAGGACAAATCGAGAGAAAATGAAGTTGTTGTCTATTCGTGGGGCTATAATCAAATAGCTCCTAGTATAATAGAAGAGAATTTTAAGATTAATCAAAAAAAGAATATAGGATTTTATTTTATTGGCACTATTAAAGAAATTAATGAAAGAGAACATATATATTCTATAACAAAACCTTTCTACGAGGGTTATGAAGAAAAATAAGGTTTTAATAGTTTCAAACGAATTGGATCAATCTACCAATGAAGTTATTGAACATATAATTGATTTAAATTTTAAAGTAGAGCGTTTATCATATGTCAGCTAAGTATTGAATTTTAACTTCAAGCTTTCAAATCATCAATGGGCCAAGAGCCCATCGGAGTCGCTTCGCGACCATACTTTTGGTTTTTTTCATGCAACCTTCCGCACTAATTTTCGTCAAATAAGCAACCTCAAAGCCAAAAAAACCTTAAATTTAAGTTAAGACTCCTCTTTTCAAAGTGACATCAGGCATTTGAGTGAGTCCTACTCATACAATAAAATGATGTAATCATGAAAATAAAAGATTTACTAATCGTAGGTATGTTGGCTTTTTTAATAACCCCCAATCTTATAGCTCAAGATGATGTTCGGTTGATTGAAAGCACTGATGAGGTAGATAAAAAAGAAACTAAGAAAGAGGTAAAAAGCTTTGAAGCCGTCAATACAGAATTAGAAATTTTCGAAGAAAGCAAGGTGATGTATTTAGGTGCCAAAAATGCCTTGGTGACCGATCTTCCGGCAGATCCAAAATTTGTGGACAAAAGCTGGAAAGAGTTTATGGAGAAATATGGTAAAACTAAAAAGGTTAAAAAGAGTAAGGAACTCGGAACAGAGAACATAAGTATCATGTCTATTGGAGGAACTACTCCTGTAAGTGTTTATACTTTGACGGTAAAGGGTTCTGCAGGAACGGAGATGTCAACTTGGATAAAAAAGGGAGATGTTTTTGTTTCTTCTGACAACCCAGATGATTATGATGCGAGCCTAGCTTTAATGAATGAGTTCTCTATAAAATTACATAAGGATATTGTAGCTGAAGAACTGGAAGATCAGGAAAAAGATCTCAAGAAAATGCTTTCTTCATTAAAGAAGCTCAAAAAGGATAATGAAAATTATCACAAAGAAATTGAGAAAGCTAAAGATCGCATTTTGAAGATGGAATCAAACATTGAAGAGAATGTAGCGGAACAAGAAATGACTACTGCTAAAATAGCGGATCAAGAAGGGACCGTGGAAATGGTAAGAAAGAAATTGAATTCGATTGGAAACTAAAAATAGACTTAAGACCGCTTCGCTTTTAGAACTAAGAATTTTGAATTTTGAATCGAGTGGTCTCTAATCTTTATATAAAAAATAATTTGGTTTAGCTTTTGCTAAGCCATTTTTTTTATCATTGGTTTCTTGAGTCTCTGGTCTTAAATCTTGAGTCTTAAGTCTATTTTCCTAAAATGGAATCTCCATATCATCCTCATTCATCTTACTAGACCGAGTAATAACCGTATTCAAAGGGGTAAATCCTTCTGGTACATTAATATTTGCAAAGTCAATTTCTTCGTAATTGATGAATTTTGCAAAGCGACCAACGAAACGTAAATTAACCGTATCTAAAGCACCATTTCTGTGTTTTGCAACAATGATCTCTGTTAAACCTTCAGGAGTCACTTCATCTTCTTCCAAATCATAATAACCTGGACGATAAATGAAAGTTACAATATCTGCATCCTGCTCAATAGCTCCAGATTCTCTAAGATCGGAAAGCATTGGACGCTTATCTCCTCCCCTGGTCTCCACGGCTCTTGAAAGCTGTGAAAGTGCAATTACCGGAACATTTAATTCTTTGGCCATTCCTTTTAATGCTCTTGATATTCCAGAAATTTCTTGCTCTCGATTTCCCTTTTTATTCTCTGGGCCACCACTCATCAATTGTAAATAATCGATAATTACCATTTGAATGTCTTCCTTCATTTTTAAACGACGACATTTTGCACGTAATTCAAAAATATTGATTCCCGGTGTATCATCAATAAATATTTTTGCAGAGCTTAGTTTTTCTACTGCACTATGGACTTGCTGCCATTCATATTCTTCCAGTTGAGCATTTCTCAATTTAGAACCTGGAATTTCAGCTTCCATTGAAATTAATCTAGTTACCAATTGAATATTGGCCATCTCTAAGGAGAAAATAGCTACGGGTTTGTCAAAATCTAAGGCGGCATTTTTCGCCATCGCTAAAGTAAAAGCAGTTTTACCCATACCTGGTCTTGCTGCCACAATGATTAAATCAGAAGGTTGCCATCCAGAGGTCAATTTGTCTAATTCGGAAAACCCAGTAGGAATTCCGGTCAAACCTTGTTCTTTTTGAGAAAGTTCCTCCAGCATTTTCTGCGCTTTAATCGCAATTACTCCAACGCTCATTGAACCTTTATTCAAATGCTGTTGGGTAATATCAAATAATCCTTTCTCAGCATCATCCAACATTTCGAAAACATCTTTAGTCTCCTCGAAAGAATCATTAATTATTTTGGTAGATACTTTTATTAGTTCTCGTTGAATATTCTTTTGAGAAATAATTCTTGCATGATATTCAATATTGGCCCCAGAGGCAACCATATTTGTCAATTCCACTAAATATTGAGGACCCCCAGCTATTTCTAATTCTCCAGATTTTCGCAATCCATCATTAACCGTAAGAATGTCAATAGGTTGAGATTTGTCAAATAAATTCATCATCACCCGATAAATCACCTGATGGGAAGTTTTATAAAACGCTTCTGGTTGAAGAATATCTAATACGGAGGTCAGGGCATCTCGATCAATCATAATCGCCCCCAAAACAGCTTGCTCTAATGGAATAGCCTGAGGCTGTACTTTACCATATACCAAACTCGATAAATCCGTGTTGGAAGTTACTTTTTTTAGATTTTGGTTACCAAAGTTTTTCGCAGGATTATATTCCGACATTAAAATGAGTTAAGAAGTATGAATAAATTGCTGTCTTGTGAAGCACAAAACTACAAGTAATTCAAATTTTTCAAAGCCCTGTTTCAATGCTTGAGGTTTATCTATCCACATTAATTGTTAATAACATGTGGATAACTCACTCACCAAATTTGAAGAAATTTGAACAGCTTTCAAATGTACAAAAAATATCCACATATGCACTTTACCATATATATGAAATTCTTTGGTATGTTACAAGTTATAACATTCTCTTCGCAAATTAATTCCGCAAAAATTATTAAATGATTGAGTTTAACATTTTCGAAAGCGGAAATTGGAGCTGAGATAGATTTTTGAAATGTGGATAAATTGTTTTATATATTTTTTATTACATGTTTACAATGCGGTCAATGCGGCTGGCGCCGCTCAAAGTGGCTTCGCCACGCAAAACGACTTCGTCGTGCAAAATGCCTTCGGCATGCAAAACAAAAGTTTCAAACGGAATATAGTGGTCCAATTCAAGATAATTTTGCACGGTGAAGCGGTTTTGCGTGCCATCATTAACTTGCGTGGCGAAGCCACTTTGCACGGCGAAGCGGTTTTGCGTACCATCTTCACTTTGCGCGGCGAAGCCGCTTTGCATGCCGAAGGCATTTTGCTACCTTTACACTGTGACTGAAGAAAAAAAAGACATGAGACTAAACCGCTACGTCGCACATGCTGGAATTTGTGCGAGGAGAAAGGCAGATGTTTTTATTCAAGAAGGCTTGGTAACGGTGAATGGGAAGGTAGAATTAGCGCCTGGATTTAGAGTAAAAGAAGGAGACGAGGTAAAATTCAAAGGTGAGATTATAAAGCCAGTTACTAATATGGTTTATATATTAATGAATAAACCGCGGAATGTAATTACTACCATGGACGATGAGATGGGCAGAAAAACGGTCATGGATATTATAAAAAATAAAGTTCCAGAACGAATTTATCCGGTGGGAAGATTGGATAGAAATACTTTAGGTCTTTTATTACTAACTAATGATGGAGAATTAGCGAAACGACTTTCTCATCCGAGTTATATGGTAAAGAAAGTATATCATGTTTCTTTAGATAAACCAGTAAGTGATGAGCATATTAAAAAAATAAGACATGGACTTACCCTTGATGATGGCCCCGTTGAGGTAGATGGCGTTGATCATTATATTGGCAAAGCTAAAACTGAAGTAGGCATAGAAATCCACATTGGTAGAAATCGTATTGTTAGAAGAATCTTTGAACATTTAGGATATGAAGTGAAAGGTTTGGATAGAGTATATTATGCAGGACTTACAAAAAAAGATTTAAAAAGAGGATGGTTTAGACATTTAACAGAGCGTGAAATAATCATGCTAAAACATTTTAATTAATTCCCTTCTGCCACTTTGATCCGACGAATTAAATACATACCCACAATACAAGTTGCGATAGAAATGTATCCCACTATATTATAATGTTCCAATTTTAAATCATCATCAAAAGTAATAATCATGCCTCCTAAAACGGATGATAATCCTACAGCTAATTGCTGCAAAGCTGACTTAACACTCATAAAAGATCCCCTACTATCAGTTCCTGCTGCTGCAGTAATTAATGTATTCGGTGGAATAAACCTTCCACTTCCTAAAACAAAAAAAACAGAGGTAACGATCAAAGCAACAAAGACTGGAACAGGTGGTAAATTGGTTAATATAAAAACTGGAATAAAAGATATGGTCATCAATATTGTAAATAACTTTACTGCCCCATATTTATCTGTCCAACGTCCTAATAATGGAGCCGTGAAGACTGTAAGTATTCCGCCTAAAAAATAAATGTAAGTAATCTGACTTTGCTCAAATCCAATATTTCTTGTCATGTAAGGTGTAATAAAGGGAATGATAATGAAATGTCCTAATACCAATACAAAACCTAAGGTTAATGCATTTATTTGGTTTTGATCATTAAAAACAGATTCTAATACTTTTAAAATCGACCGATCTTTATTTACCGTTTTTAAATGTTCTGTCATATTTGGAAAGTAAAAATATAAAATAGATAAATTTAATATGCCTACTCCACCAATTAAGAAAAAGGGAACTCTCCAACTAAAAGTTTCGGCTAAATATAGACCTGTGGGAACACCAAGTGCAGCAGCAGCTGAAAATGCGCCCATTATTATACCCATCGCGTTTCCTCTCTCTTCGAATTTATATAAGTCACTGATTACAGATAGAACTAAGGCACCAATCATACCTCCAAATAATCCTGTAATAAAACGAATTAGCAATAAGGATTCATAGGAATTTGTGAATCCACATGCAACTGTACCAACAATAAAACCTGTATAAATAAAAAGTAGCGCTTTTTTACGATCAAATACATCCAAATAAAAGAAGCCAATTAAACTTGAAATAAAAGCACCAATCGAATATGAAGCTACCAAAATACTAAATTGGCTTGGGTTAATATCATAAATACTCATAAACACATCCCCAAGTGGCATTAATATCATCACATCCACAATGTGTGTAAAATTTATAGCAGCTAACATGTATAAAGAGATACGTCTTATATCCATTTTTGAGATTGAGATTCAATTTAGGTAAAATCCTAAACGCTATCTAACAGAAGCAACTTATTAAAGTTGCGAAATATTACGAATGGATAAATAATACTAAAATCAATGTACTTTATTGTTTTTCAAGTAATCTTTCCTTCTTTCATTTAGAAATTGAACTTCTGAATGATGAGGTGACATTTCAATCGCCACATCCAAATTTTTTACTGCTTCTTGAAGATCGTTTTGTTTGATAAAATAATCTGCTTTGGTGGCATAAAAAAGATACACTTGCTGCGATAATTTCTTGATATCAATTGCCGACAAGGAGGTGTGCGCAGATTCATAATCATTCAATTGTAATTGAACGATCGCAATGTTTAGTAAATTAGAAGAAGTTGAATGTAAGTTATGTAAAGACTTATACCACTTTAAAATAGCTGCCCAATTAGTATCTTCAAAACGCTTGGCTTTTAAATGGACAGAGGCAATTGCTGCTTCATAATGATAAGAAGATAATGTATCTTCATTTTTCATTGCTTGATACATTGCCTTATCACCAACTACCATTAGCGGCAAATACCACTTACTCCTGACTTGATCCTTTAGATTAATAATTCTATTATCGTCTCCAAACTTGCTTTCTATTCTTGAGGAATGAAAACAGAGTAAGGCAAAAAGCGCATATAATTTAGAAGAAGCGAGTTCCTGGTTTTGCAATAATAATTTACATAACCGCAATGCTTCACCGCATAAGGCAGTCCGCATTGCCTTGTCCTTATCAAAGGAGTGAAAGCCTTCTGTAAAAATTAAATAAACAACTTCTATTACTCTTTCTAGACGAGGAGGAATATCTTTCCCAATTGGAATTTCAAAAGAAATAGCTTGATTGGCAATTTTTGTTCTTGCGCGTTGCAAACGCTTCTTTATGGTTTCTTCCTTACTTAATAAAGCTTTTGCAATTTCTTTAGTATTGAATCCTGCAATGGACTTTAATGCAAATGCAATTTGTTCTCTAGGATCTAAGATGGGATGACAAGCCGTAAAAATCATACGTAATTGACTATCTTCAATTTCGCTTTCTAAAAATAACTCTGAAATATTAATGGTGGCAGGTCCAGAAACGTAATTTGATTTTCTAATCTTTTCTGATTTAATGCTTCGCAATAAATCTATGATTCTATTTTTGGCTGCAGCCGTTAACCATGCTTCAGGATTTTCTGGTATTTGATTACGCCAAGCTTTAAGCGCTTTGATAAAGGTATCCTGTACCGCATCTTCAATAGTTTCTAAATGCTCTAGTCCAAAAATTCTGGTGAGGATAGAAACCATCTTTCCAAATTGATGTCTGAAAAGATGGTCTATTATTTTATTTTCCATTAATTATCAAACTTCATTACTTCTCTAAGTTCTACTGTTCCTCCTAAATCAAAATCAGGGAAATCTTGAACAACTTCTAATGCTGCTGCTTCATCTGCTACAGTGATTATATAATATCCCCCAATTAATTCTTTACTTTCAACAAATGGACCATCAGTGACTGTTCTGTTTTCGCCAGTAATTCTTTTTGCTGTAGAATGTAAGGCATCTCCAGATTTAACTACTCCTTGTTCTCTCATTTTTGTGTTCCAAGCAAACCACTTCCCCATTCTTTCTTGCATTTGCTCAGGTGAAAGTCCTTGTTCTGCATAGTCTGCGCCTAAAAAAATCATCATAAAATCTTTCATAAGTTTTAATTTAATTATTTAAAAATATAATTTATTTAACAACAACTCACTGAATCGAAACCTTATATTTCATTCTATTGCTGTATTCACCCTTATGACGGAGTCATTTTCAAGAGCAGGGACAAATAATTAATATTTTAAAATAAAAATGTATATCCCCTCCGAAAAGTTCAGTTTTCAGAGTGGACTCAAAATTAAAATATTGAAATTGAAACCTTATTTAATGACGACATTAAATTTAAAATTCGACCATTATAAATTCAACATTAGATTAAGAAGAAGATTTGGAGTAAACGATGCCCAATCTATCATAATATTATTTTGAGATTTTTGATAAATAGAATCTTAGGAGTGGACGCTAATTTAAATCTCTGAAGGACTAAAATTAAGCTGGTTTTATTCTTCAATTAATTCTCATTCTAGATTAATTCAGCCTATTTTCAAAACAAGAGCATGCACCCACATACAATCTTTGTATACTTTATAAATAAAGTGTATCCAACTAACAAATATTGAAATTAATTTAATGCATGCTCTTATAGTACAAAGATTGTATTTAAACTCCCTGACTTTTCACGGTGTTTTTTTAAAACAGTTTAATGTAAAACTTAAATCGTTCTAAGGCTTAGTACCTTAATGCGCTAAAAGGTAACCGAGAAACGTCATGTTTTTTAAAATAAATTTTAAACCTGTTCTTTTTCCATAATGGTGGAGTTCAAAGCATAAATGCTCGTATGATAGAATGATAAATCTAATATTGCCATCCTGAATGAGCGCAGCGAGTCGAAGGATAAAGTGTGAACAGCATTTACGCACTCATGCATTCAAGCAAGTATTTTGACTAATGCTAATAACGCTACCAATAACACTTTGATTAATTTAAACGCTGATTTTCCTTGATTTTCATCAGTAAATCTAGGTTTTATCAGTGAGTTGGTGAACCAAATACTCGATTTTCATAACTTATAATGTGTCATTTAGTGATAAATTCAGCCAATCCTCAAAATTGGCTTCTTTTTTGCATTTGAATTAAACACAATTTGTATTTAACTTGTTAAGAATCTAGCAGTTAACAAAATTAAGCTATGAAAGAGATCGCAAATCAAAATATTGCCGAATTTTATAAAGATTTAGAATTACCAGTGGTAGTGGAGGTTTCCTTTGAAAAAATTTTTGAACATATCAAAAGCTTAACTAAAAGTAAAAATCCTGCTAAGCAGATGATTTCAAAGCTTGCGTTAGAACAATTAGATAAAAAAGGTGAATTAAAATATTCATTTACTGATTTGTCCTATTTAGAAACTTACAAGGATGAAATTGAACTTTTAATGAAACCGTTATTTCCTGACATGCTTCAGGAAAACGAAATTAAAGCTGGCACTTTACCCTTTAAACCTATCTTCTTTAATAGAACAGAAAGATTTCAGAAGATTCTTGATAATGCTGGAGAAGATTTTGTTTTAATGCCCATAAATCTTGATCACAATATTATGTATCAAGCAGCTTGTTTATTTGTACTTAATGCAATATTTGAAGCAAATATAAATTTTTCGGCATCCTTTAATTATGAGATTCCAAATATAAAAACGGGAACAATGCACTACTATAGAGCCTTCTATAATGGTGATTATTTAATTCCGGAACGAAATGAAAATTCCCCGGATTTAAGTCCTGAGCAGATTCAAGAGCTACTAGATAATTATTATGATATTGATCTTTGGAAAAAAGTAATACCGCCAAACAGCTTTACCATAAAAGGATTTGGATTAGTCACTCTTCTTGATGTTACTAGTGATATGGCACTATCTAAACTTAAAGACATATTAGTTGAAGAAAATGCGATGACCGGTAATGATCAATTAATTGAAATTCAAAAAGATATTAATTCTATTTTAAGGTCCTCTAATTTAAAAATAGGAATAACTGTTTTCGATTCTGAATCCTTGGAATTTAAAAAAAATGGACAACATTGGAATAGTTTCATTTTACAATCAAGAACGCATTGCAGCGCCGATCAAGTTTTTTGTGATCAGTTTAAGTCGGATGTCATAAAAGACAGAAAACCATTTGTGGTCTCCAATTTAAAGTTCAATGAAGATTCTTCTTCTAATTTGATTAAAAGTCTTATCAATCAAGGTGTAAGAAGTTTTATAGCCTTTCCACTAGTTTCAGAAGGCAAGGTTATTGGAGTGTTAGAATTAGCTTCTGAAAAAATAAATGAATTTAATTTAATTTCGGTTGAAGCCTTAAAAGAGATTATACCCATTTTTACCATTGCATTACAAAGGTCTCAAAATCAGCATGAGACTCAGTTAGAAGCTATTATTCAAGCTGAATTTACTTCTTTACATTCTACTGTGGAATGGAGATTTTTTGAAGAAGCACAGAAAATTTATCTCAGTAACCAGCGAAAAGAAGAATATAAAATTGAAGACATCACCTTCAAAGATGTATATCCGCTATTTGGCCAATCTGATATTAGGAATTCTACTAAGGAAAGAAATAAAGGTATTCAATCAGATATGATCGCGCAACTTAAATTAGCAGAAGAGGTGCTAAAGAAAGTTATAAAAACAAAACCACTACCCTTTTTGGATCAATTAGATTTTGAAATTAAATCACATATTAAACATTTAACAAAAGGAATGGGCACAGGTGATGAGGTTAGGTTACTAGAATTTTTGAATCATGAAGTAGACCCAGTTTTTGAAAGTTTATCTAAAGAAAATGATTTATTTTCAGAACTAATTAATTCCTACAGAAAAGAATTAGATCCAAAATTAGGGGTAGTTTTTAGAATGAGAAAAGCTTATGAAGATTCAGTTACCATGATCAATAAAATCTTGTCTAGGCAGTTGGAAAAATCACAAGTATCTGCACAGGCTATGTTTCCGCATTACATTGAAAGTTATAAAACAGATGGAATAGAACACAATATTTACATTGGCCAATCTTTAGTAAAAAATAAGGTGTTTAATGAGATGTATTTGCACAATCTTAGGCTGTGGCAATTGATCACTATGTGCGATATTGAAAACTTAGTTTACAAAAAAAGAACTAAACTACCTATTCCATTAGAGATTGCATCTTTAGTGCTGGCATTAAGTACACCCTTGTCAATTAAATTTAGGCAAGATGAGAAAAAATTTGATGTAGATGGAGCTTATAATGTTCGATACGAAATTATTAAAAAAAGAATTGACAAGGCCAAAATAAAGGGTAAAAATGAGAGAATAACCCAGCCTGGAAAACTAGCTATCGTTTATACTCATGACCAAGAGGCAGCTGAGTATGAAAACTATTTAAAATATTTGGCTTCCCTAAATTACATAGAAGAAAAAATAGAATATTTAGACTTAGAAATACTACAAGAAACAGCTGGCTTAAAAGCTTTACGTGTGAAAATAATATATTCCGATAATAAGAAAAAATCGAAAGATGCAATGCAGTTGGTGAAAAAACTAACTTAAATCATAATAGTTTGACCTAGTTGGAAACAACTACAGTACATGTTTAAAACTTATTTTTTCAGATACAATTGCTTCTACCTCATCCATTGAAATTCGCTCTTGTTTTAACGTATCTCTATCTCTTATTGTAACAGAATTATTTTCCAAGGTATCAAAATCTATAGTTACACAATACGGGGTTCCAATTGCGTCCTGTCTTCTATATCTTTTTCCAATAGCATCCTTTTCATCATACTGGCAATCAAATGAAAATCTCAATTTATTAAAAAGTTCTTTTGCCTTAGCGGTTAATTCTGGCTTATTTTTAAGTAGTGGAAGCACAGCACATTTAATTGGTGCAATGCTAGGATGCAACTTCAATACTGTACGTGTAGAATCTTTTCCATCCGCATCTGGAACTGTTTCTTCTATCAATGCATTGCTCATTACTGCCAAAAACATTCTGTCACAACCAATGGAGGTTTCTACTACGTAAGGGACATAACTCTTATCTAATTCTGGATCGAAATATTGTAATTTTTTTCCTGATAATTCTTGGTGACTATTCAAATCAAAATCTGTTCTTGAATGGATGCCTTCCAATTCTTTAAAGCCAAATGGAAATTCAAATTGAATGTCGACTGCTGCATTAGCATAATGTGCTAAATTATCATGGTCATGGAATCTTAATTTTTCAGTGGGCGTTCCTATTGTTTCATGCCACTTCATTCTAGTGTCTTTCCAATAATTATACCATTTCATTTCTTCTCCTGGGCGAACAAAAAATTGCATTTCCATTTGTTCAAATTCGCGCATTCTGAAAATAAATTGTCGTGCTACAATTTCGTTCCTAAATGCTTTTCCAATCTGCGCTATTCCAAAAGGTATTTTCTGACGAGTAGATTTTTGAACATTTAAAAAATTCACAAAAATACCTTGTGCCGTCTCAGGTCGTAAATATAACTTGCCTTCCTCTCCTGCGATGTTTCCTAATTGAGTGTTAAACATCAAATTGAATTGCCTTACGTCTGTCCACTCTCTTGAGCCTGAAACCGGACAAGCAATTTCCAATTCTACAATTTGAGCTTTTAAATCTGCCATGTCACCATTGCTCATTGCAGTGGCTAATCGATCTGCAATAGCTTTGTGTTTTTGCAAGTTGGCCTGTACTCTAGGGTTAGTGCTTTTAAACATTTCCTCATCGAAGTCATCGAATCGTTTCTTTGCTTTTACAACTTCTTTATTAATCTTAACTTCAATTTTATCTAGGTAATTTTCAATTAAAACATCTGCGCGATATCTCTTTTTTGAATCTTTATTATCGACTAAAGGATCATTAAAAGCATCAACATGTCCAGATGCTTTCCAGGTCTTTGGATGCATAAAAATAGCCGTATCAATCCCTACAATATTCTCGTGCATCTGCACCATTGATTTCCACCAATAGTTTTTTAAATTATTTTTTAATTGCACACCGTATGGACCATAATCGTAGACAGCACTAAGACCATCATAAATTTCTGAGGATTGAAATACAAATCCATATTCCTTACAATGAGCTACTAAATTTTTAAATGCGTCGTTTGCCATCTGAGTAAAATTATCAAGTTTGAAAAAGATTGTAAAAATAGAAAGATTTTGACGCTATACAAGCAATGATCTTTCTTCCTGCACATCTTGTTCAGAAATCATACCAATAAAAAAGACACAAAAGAAATTCTTTTGTGCCTTTTTCCAACTTAGTGAAATGTAAACTAGATCATTCTACAATTATCATTTTTTTTGTTTGAGTTTTATTGTTTGCTTCTAAAGAATAGTATAAGACCCCGGAACCTTTAATTTCAGATCTTGAGATAATGATTTCATTATACCCTTTCTGATAGTCTCCTTTATAAATTTTCAAAGTTTGACCTTCAACATTATAAATCTTAATCGTGGCTTTTCCTGCCTCCAATAAATTAAAAGAAATTAATGTTTCATTAGTAAATGGATTAGGCTCATTTTGATATAAAAGCACTCCTTCTTCTCTTGGGTCAGCAGCAATAATTGTTGGTTTACCATCATCATTTTTTGTTTCAGAATTAGTATCCAACTTAAAGCGGATAGGTAATGTAAACTGAACATCTACAGCTTTTCCTCTTTGCCGACCAGGCGTCCATTTCTCATCCATATGATTCATCATTTCCACTACGTTTAAACAAGTTTTATCTGTTCCGCCACCTATATTTCTAACCATTCTAGCGTCAGCTATATTACCATCACTTTGTACAATAAACTGGACCACGTTCATACCTTCAATTCCTTTCTTTCTAGCTTCAGCTGGATACTTAATATTCTTGTAGATGAAGTGTAGCATTTTATTTCTTGCACATGCAGTTTTTTCTTCTTTAGTTGACAAATCCTCACAGCCAGGAAACCTTGGCATTTGTTCAACTACCTTAAAAATTTCACCATCAAAATCTAAAAGCGAAGGTGGTGGTGGAGGTGGCGGTGGTGGAGGTGGAGGTGGTGGAGGTGGTGTTAAATTATCAGACTTACTTCTTAATTTAATATCTATAATTCCTACCTCTCCTCTTGCTCCCAATCTTTTTATGGCCGCTTCATTTTTGGTCACATTAACGGATTCAATATCTTTAGGGTCAATGGCCTCCATTTGAGCTTTTGAAATTTCCTTACCCTCTAAAAATATAACAGGATCTCCATCTCCTACCGAATTTAATTTAGATTTAGGTTCACTAGAACTTAATCTGAATCTAATAGGTAATGTGAATGCAACTCTTACGATTTCACCTTCATGTTTGCCTGGAGTCCATTTAAAATTCTTATCATTCATTGCATTGATAACTGCTAATCCAGCTTCTCCGCAATTACCACCTATGTCTCTGAGAATTTTAGGATTTGAAACTGTACCATTTTTCTCTACTACAAACTGCATTACTATTTGTCCTTCTATTTTCTTTGCTCTAGCTTCTTCTGGATACTTAATATTATTATATATAAAAGTCAACATTTTATCTTGGGAACATTTTGATCTTTCCGCTTTATCAGTCTTTTCTTCACAGCCAGGGAACCTTGGCATTTCGTCAACTTTATTAAAAATTGGATCGTCTTGTAATAATTGTATTGATTTTGCAAGTGGATGTTTTCGATCTTCTTGTAAAGAGGATTGTCCAAGATCCTTAATCTCATCTTGATTTGAATCTGCAATTTGGAAAGCAAAAATGCCAAGCAATGCAATTACTGCTGGTAAGATTGCTAGATATTTAATGGATGCCCATTTACTGGAGCGTTTTTTATTTATCATTTTGATTCTTCCTTTTAATTGTGAATTAAAGAATTGGTTGGTTAATGCTAATTGCATTCCTCCCATTGATTGCTCTAATAATAATTGCTTGTAATCCTTTTTCACATTAGCTTTTAAAACAAAAGCATCTGCCAAAAATTCATGCGTCGCTTTTAGAGACTTTTTATAAAAATAAATTAATGGACTACACCAAAAAAGTATAGCTACAAGTTCTAAAAAAATTACATCAATACTGTGTTGTCCTTTTATGTGGGCCTGTTCGTGAGCAATTATTTTTTCGCGCTCTCTATCAGAAATTTTATATTCATTACTCCAAAACAAACAATTGAAAAACGAAAAAGGCAAATGAAATTTGTTTGTTTCGACCAGGACTAAATTACCTTTCTTAATTTTGGAAGCTTCATGGTATAATTGACCAATTTGAAAAAGCCCAAATAGAAATCTGAACGTAAAAAAACTCAATCCTAAAAAATAAATAACTCCTAAAATATTTAAAAAAGAAGGGGCTCCATTTTGAGGAAATTCCTGAACACCTTTTAAGCCAACGCTTATGGGTTCAATGTATACAGTAAAAACTTCATTCGGTTGCATCCACTCTAAGGCCAAATAGCGAGTCAAAGGGAGCAACATCCCTAGTATTAAGGTTGTCAAAAGATAGCCTCTGTTAATTTTAAAAAAGGTCTCTTTGTTTAAAAATATTTTATAAATCATATAAAATACTAACCAACAAATACTGACTTCTAAAATGTAACTAAGCATGATCTTTTCCTTTTTTATGTTCTTCAATTAACTCAGAAAGTTCTTGGATATCTATGTCCTTTTCTTTCACCAAAAATGAAACCAGTTCATTCATTGATCCTTGAAAATAATTACTTACAATAGATCGAATGGTTTTCTTGCTGTACGTCTCTTTCGTGATGATCGGAAAGTATTCATAGGTTCGACCATAAGCTTTGTGATCGAGATAACCTTTCTTTTCTAAGATGCGAACAATGGAAGAAATGGTGGAATGCGGAATTTTTTCTTTCATTCCCATGCGTTCAATAATGTCGCTGACCGTGCACCTGTCAAGCTCCCATATGTGTTGCATGATTTCCTCTTCTGCCTTTGTTAGTTTATTTAAATTCGAATTCATATGCCTTTTTTAACGGGATTTCACCCAATACTTAGGCAATATATAACGAAAGATTTAGTTTTGCAACTAATTGATAAGTTTTATAACGTATTTTTACGTTATTGGTGTTTTTGGTTTTCCCTAGAGATCTGGAGACCCTTGGTTGGAAATCAGTTTTTTTGGTTGTTGAGGTTCATCAATGGGCTAAGAGCCCATCGGAAGGTGATGTTAACGAATCACTAAATTTTTAATTTTGGAACTCGGAACTAGTAATCCTCCACATATTCATACTCTCGTATAAACTTAATGCCAAAGGAAACTTCTATTACGGTATTGCTGACATTTTCTTCACTGAAAGTAAAGGTACGACCTGAGGAACTATCTGTGAAGGTTTGACTTGGTATGAATATCTGTTTGGAAAAATCAGGACTTAGTTGGACTTCTAAAATCCCTCCTACTCCTTCAAAAAGGGGAAATTCAATGCCACCCCCAACAGTAACTCCATAAGTGAATTTATTTATGCCTTCATCAAAATTTCCAGAAAAAATTTCGGCTTTCAAATTATAATCCCCTCTTATCCCTACTAAATAATACCACCAGCCAGATAAACCAAATTCCCTCTTTTGTTTACCTCCAAGGATGACTGATAAATTATGAAATTCGTTTCCTTCTGTTCTGCCAGCAATTCTTTGACCTTGATTGTTAGTGAAAGAGCGGAATCTCAGCGCGGATCCTTTAATATGATATCCTAATTCTGCAAATAAGGTAAAATTCGCATCATCAATTGATTCTGTAAATACAGATCCATGATATCTAAATAATGGTTCTCTTTCAAAACTATTCCACTTTTGTAGGCCCATTGTGAGCCCACCTTTTACGCCCCATGCAAATCCACCTTGCGCTACCATGGATGTATAATTAAAACTAACTAACAAAAACAGGATCCATATATTTTTCATATTACAGTAATAATTTCTGACCTAACTCAATAGTATTAGAATTTAAGTTATTTAAAATTCTGATATCTGTAATGGTAATTTTATAACTTTTTGAAATACTATACAGCGTATCTCCTTTTCTTACTTTATGATATCTAGCTTTATGTGCTAGAATTTTCTTCCTCCTTTCTAAATTCATGGTGAATTTAGGTTGCTCAGTATACTTTATTTTTTTCTTTAGGGAAATTTTCTCTCCCGGATAAGGTTCATAACCTTTTGGTATTAGATTCTTTCTGAGTAATGCATCTACTTTAACTCCATATTGTTGCGAAATATCAAAAATTGATTCCCCTTCTCGAACCACATGAAATTCTTCATCTCCTCTGTATCTGTTTTTCTTAGGTTGAAGGAAAACGACGGAAGTTTCATCTATAATTTGGTATTTTTCTTTCAGATGCTCATTGATTTTTATCAATTTCTCATAATTCAATCCATTTTTCAATCCAATTGTAAATGGGCTATCACCGCTAGCAGCTTTAATATATTCTAATCCATTCTTATACTCTAAAGCTGGAGCAAAGCTAAACACCTCTTCATCTGGAATTATGGTTTTGTCATATTGATTAAGATCGTAAGTTTCTATAATTTCTATTAATAGCTTTGCATATGATTTATTAGTTGCATAACCTGATTTTTGAAGCCCTTTTGCCCAACCTTTGAAATCATCCCGAGCTAAATTAAATAAACTACCATATCTATAGGCTTTCTTTTCATCCTTTAAAAAAGCGGTATGTGCCTTGTATGATGCTGCTGCAGATTCATATTTCCTAAAGCAAGAAGCTTTTAGTTTTCCTTTTTTATCATAATCATCATCTTTCCTAAAAGAAGTAGGTCCATTCCAAGAGGAACCACATTTTATTCCAAAATGATTATTAGCTTCAACAGCAAGGTAAGATCTTCCAGCATTAGATTCTAAAATCCCTTGAGCAAGCTTAATACTTGCTGGAATTCCGGAATTATGCATTTCAGAAACTGCAATAAATCGATAATTCTCAACATAATTTAGATAAGCAACATTGGTTGCGGTAGAAATTATGGATAAAAGGAGGCCGAATAGCAAAAATAAACATCTCATATTCAAATACATTTGATAATTATTAACAAATTCCTTATCTTACCGTTCTGAAACGCCCGTGCAAAGCGGAAGACAAGCTTTAGACAACATATTAAAATTAATTGTCATATATAAACAATTGGTTTACATCAAATATCTTGCCAAAACTTAAAATCGTATAGCTTGCTTCTTATCCTCTTTATTTTGTTGAATTATTATAAACTTTAATATGAATGCTTTTATTGTTTTTGGATAAATTCCAATTAATAATTGAAAGTAACCGAATATCTATTAATAACGGCAGATTACTCATTTCAAGTTTTTAATAACAAAATTTCGACGTATATTTATAGAGTAAAATATTTACCAATGGATAATCCATTATTTTTTAACAATACTAAACAGAAAAACATGAGAGTCATATTTACTTTTTGTCTGCTCCTATCTCTCTCCCTGACGAGTTACAGCCAACTTTTTAATGATGGCGCAACTATCGTAGTAGAATCTGGCGCGATTTTACACGTAGAAACTGACATTACTAATTCTAACGGAGGAACGATAACCAATAGTGGGACAATCGAAGTGACTGGCAATTTCACAAATAATGCTACTTACACCGCAAATTCTTCTTCAATCAAGTTTATTGGCTCAACACCGGCAACCGTAAAAACTAATGGAGATGTATTTAATAATGTAGAAATTAACAAGTCAGCAGGTGATATTACACTTACTGACGATATGGGCCTTTCTGGAATTCTTAATTGGGCTGGAAATGGCGTTATATTAACTGGAGCTAACAAAGTAGATGTTCAAAATTCTGCTTCTGGTGCAATTACTGGTTACACTGCTGCTAGATATATTAATGGAAATTTAACCAGAGATGTAGTAAATGGTGGAGATTATCCACTTCCTGTTGGAGATGCTTCAGCTATGAGATTAGCTGAAATTGAAGATATTCAAGGAGCTTCCGAGTTAAATGCTGCATTCAGTGCTGGCGTTGCAGGTAATACTGGATTAAATATCACACAAGAAGGTATCTATACTGCAGTAGATAATTTTGGTAAATGGACTATTTCTTCAACAGGTACTGCTTCATCATATGATGTTAAAGCTCACACCGCTGGTTTTGGGGCTGTTGCTGATGGTCAATTTGGAGTTGTAAAAAGAGCAACTGGTTCTACTTCTGGTGCTGATTGGGGTACAGGTGGAGGAACTTTCGTTTCTAGAACTGCTGCTCAAGGCTATGCAGAAAGATCTGATATAACTGACGGATTCAGTGAATTTGGAATTGCTACGGGTGCAACTGTAATTACTTCAGGTATTAAAGTTGATCTAACCGCTTTTCTAGAAGGACCTTATACAACAGGTTCGACTATGGGAACTGGATTATCTGGTCTTATTCCAACTACTGATCCGTATGGATTAGGAATTACGGTTGGTGCTGTTCCTGCAGGTGTAGTTGATTGGGTAAAAATTGAACTTAGATCTTCAACTGGAGGTGCTACTGAGGTGGGAGAAACTGCTGGTTTCTTAATGAGTGATGGAACAATCGTTTCTACGGATGGACTTTCTGAATTGAATGTGCCATTTGCTGATGCTGGAACAGGGCCTTATTACATTGTAGTAAATCACAGAAATCACATGAAAGCGATGAGTAATGCTGGAATTAATGCATCTTCAAGTAAATTTACTCATGATTATGGAGTAGCTGGATCTTCTTATAATGCTGGTTTTCCTAACACACCAACAAAAGCTATGACTGATGGAGTTTTTGCTCTTTTCGTGGGAGACATGAATCAAGATGGTTTTATATTTGCAAGTGATGTCTCTGCAGTCGCAGTTGTTTTAAACACAATTTTTAATGCATATTCAATATATGATTCAAACTTTGACAAATTTGTTTTTGCAAGTGATGTTTCAAAAGTTGCTGTAAATTTAAACACATTTGGACACGTTCCTAACTAATCATTGTTCTATTAATCGAAATTGAAAAATTCAAAATTATGAAATCATTTATACTATCAATATTATTCTGTTTTAGCATCGTTCTAATGAATGCGCAAATTGTTGCAGATGTTAGAGTGGAATTGGACGAATCTACCCCTGGAGAAATCTTATTAACAGCTTATGCAGTCAATCTAGCTCTTGATTTGGATTTAAGATCTTACTCCGTCATGGTAGCACACAACAATGCTTTAAATTCAACGCCACCTACTGTTACAAATAGAGCAGGCGAAGATTTGACTATTTTTAATGCTACACCACTTCCAAATACTGATCCAGCTACATCAGGAGAATTTCCAAATCTGTTGCTTATTGGTGCTTCAACCGCAGGAACTGACAGATACAATATTCCGATGGGGACAGATGGAATTTTATTTCAAATTACCTACTCAGCCCCTATTGCTAGAGCTGCTGATTTAGGTGATGTTCTTGTGTTTGAAACCGCAGACGCACCTTTTCCAAATCAAATCATTGAATCAGATGGAACTGATGATGTAAATTACACTGTATCTGGAATACTCCCAGTAGAACTAGTCAGTTTCGAAGCTGAAAAACACGAAAAAACAAATGCATTATTAACTTGGGCTACTTCTCAAGAAATCAATTCTGATTACTTCCAAATTGAAGGTTCAGAAAATGGTTATGATTGGGCTGTAGTTGGAAAAGTTGCTGCGGCAGGTTATTCAAACTCAGAAATTGAGTATTCTTTTGTAGAGCAAAATGTCGCAACTTTAGGACAAAGACAAAGTTCCGTAAAATACTATAGACTAAGAATAGTTGATTTAGATCGCACGTATGATTTCTCTGATGTAAAATCAGTATCCTTTGACGGAAGAGAAAGCAAAGGCGAAATGGCAATGTTCCCTAATCCTTCTAAATATGGTGTTACTATCGAATTTGATAACGAAAAAACAAAAGAAGGAACTATCCAAATTTTTGATGTATCAGGAAAAAACATGTATAATGTAACAACTAGTGATGAGTCATTCACGCAACATTATATTGATCTTCAGAAATTCAATATCAGTGCAGGTACTTATATGGTAATTGTAAATATTGATGGAGACGTAGCTTATTCAGATAAATTAATTGTACAGGAATAAAATCCGTAATCAACTTAAGAAAAAATGCAACATCTTTTTGATGCTGCATTTTTTTTTGCCCCTATCGGAATCATTTCGTAAATTACTGATATTATATATACTGGGGTTGATTTTTTTTCCCCCTCTATATTTACTAATCTTACAACAAACAAAATGGATATTTTAGAATTATTAAAAGGCCAACTTTCCCCACAATTACTAGATAAAATGGGAGATATGATTGGTGGAGCCTCAAGAGAACAAACTGCCGTGGCTTCAAAAACCATTGCATCTGCATTAATATCTGGCTTAAATAAAAATGCAAGTTCTTCACCATCTGCTTTAGGATCATTAGTTTCGGCTTTAGACAGGGATCATGATGGTTCTGTCATAGATGATGCGTTTGGTTTTATAACAGGTGCAATGACTAGTAGAAACTCAAATATGTTTAATGGTGCTGGTATTCTTCAACATATTTTAGGTGCAAAAAATACTGGAGTTACCAATTTAGTGGGAAGAATGACCGGCTTAGATAATTCTAAAGTTGGTAAGTTAATGCTTTTCTTAGCTCCTTTAGTAATGGGTGCATTAGGAAAAGCTAGACAAACAAACAATACATCAGCAATTGGTAAATTGCTCGGACAAACTGTTAAATCTGCTACTGAAGACAAAGCGCAAATGGGAATTATCGGTTCTTTATTAGATAGAGATGGAGATGGAGCTGTTCTAGATGATATCGCATCTATTGGACTCAACATGCTAGGAAAAGCATTTTAATTATACCTCTTGATATATAATATAATGGATCATATGCGTTAAGCATATGATCTTTTTTTTATTAGTTTAGCAATATGAAATTTCAGTATTTACTCATTTTTATCATTTCCTTATTTATCATTGCTTGTGAGGATAATACTCGTCAACAAACTGAAGAGAACCCCAACAGAAATACAGCTGCAAATCTTCAATTAGAAAAAATAAATAAAGCGATTGCAAAAGATGGAAATGATGCTAGTCTTTATCAAAAACGCGCTCAAATTTATTTCCAAAATGAAGCTATGGATGAAGCAGTCTCCGATATGAATAGAGCTATCCAAATCGATTCTCTCCAGGGAAATTATTATAGTGACTTAGCAGAAATTTATATGTTTTATTATAAATCAAGATTAGCAGTAAAAACAATGGAAAAAGCAGTACGTGTTCTTCCTGAAGATATTGATTTACTATTGAAGAAAGCTGAAATTGAGCTCACTTTGAAAATGAATGATGTATCATTAGAAAGTCTAAGTGAAGCTTTGAAGAAAGATCCACAGAATGCTCGAGCATTTTTCTTATCAGGATTAAATTTTAGAGATAAAGGAAATTTAGATGGCGCAATCAGCCTTTTCCAAAAGGCGGTGGATAATGATCCAGACTTAATTGATGCTTGGATTATTCTTGGAGATTTACATGATAGAAAAGGTGATCCTATTGCTTTAAAGTATTTCGAAACTGCTATGGATGTAGATCCAAATAATATTCAAGCATTACATTCCTTGGCCTTCTATTGGCAAAATCATGGAAAAATATATGAAGCTATTGAGATTTATAAAAAAATAAATGTTCTGGATCCTAGTTATGCTGAATCCTATTTTAATACTGGAATTCTTTACCTTGAAATAGATTCATTTCCGCAGGCTTATCAGCATTTTAATATTGCTGTTAATAATTCCCCTACTTTAGCCATAGCTTATTATTATAGAGGGTTGAGCTCGGAGAAGATGAACAACTTTGAAGGAGCTAAAAATGATTATAATCAAGCTTTAAAATTTGAACCAGATTTAGAGGCCGCAATCGAAGCATTAGAAAATTTGAAATAAGAGAATTTCTTATTTTGTGTAATATTTCATCACTAAAATTTAATAAAATGGGTATTGTAAAAGTTATCGAAATTATGGCAGATTCAACTAAAAGTTGGGAAGATGCTGTAGGTGTAGCTGTAAAAAGAGCTTCAAAATCTGTCAATAGTATAAAGTCTGCTTTTGTACAAAGCCAAAGTGTTACCGTAAAGGGTGGTAAGGTGGATAAATACAGAGTAAATGTAAAAATTACTTTTGAAGTAAAATAAAAAAGTCTTTTACACTAAAAAAGAGGGAAAATCTAATAGCTAGACTTTCCCTTTTCTTATTGTTGCATTCTTTCTTGCATTAATTCATTATAAGTTTTATAACTTAATTGTTTTGGACATTCAATAATGAATAATTTAGCTTCCCCATTAGATTCAATTAAAATTTCTAATGCTTCATCTATTCTCAGATAGGCATCTGAAAGAAAATCTTTTCCATTAATCGTAATTTTTTCTCCTAAGTTATATGCTGAAAAATAACTATCAGAAGAAGTAGCATATTTATATTGACCTTCAGTAAGTGTCCATTCTTCTATTGTAATTGAAGGCGTATCCATTCTCATTAAACCATCTTGCCCAACGTAGATTTTCCTTGTTATCCCATGTTCTTCCATCCGTTTAAATTCAGCATCTGCATAATCACTATAAGTGGCTTCTTGCTCCATAGTTTTATTTAAACTTGGGTCCATCCAAATCTGAAACATTACCGCATCTTTTGCCATAAATTCTGCATGACTAATTCCATTGCCAGCTCTTATAATTTGTGCATCTCCTTTAGACAATTCTTGCCAAGCATTTAATTTGGTATCAAAGTGCTTAATATTACCATTAAGAACAAAAGACATAATTTCAAATCCTTTATGTGGATGAAGACCTATTGTACTATCAACCATTGCTTTTGCATATGCCCAATAAAATAAGGCAGAATAGGGTCTCCCTTTTCCACCATCCTGTGGAAAACCAATTGGTTTATTTTCAATAATCTCTCCCCCATTGAAAGCACCATAGGCTTGTTCTTCTTTATTAATTATTTCCATTTTATTCAAATCCTTAGATCTTTCATTTCTAACAAGATAAAAATGAAATCGTTCGTAATGAAATGCTTTATGATTCTTATGGTAGTTGTGATGCATATTTGTAAATTTGAGCTTCTATTTAATAAGTGAAAATTATAGCTATGATAAATGTTACTTTTCCAGATGGAAACGTAAGACAATATGAACCTGGTACAACTGCGATGGAGGTTGCAAAATCAATCAGTGAAGGTTTAGCCAGAAATGTTTTGTCCGCAAAAATTAATGGGGAAGTTTGGGATTCCTTCAGACCAATTCATGATGATGCTAACATTGAATTGTTTACTTGGAAGAATGATGAAGGTAAGGCTACGTTTTGGCATTCCTCTGCGCATCTGTTAGCGGAAGCTTTGGAAGCACTATATCCAGGTATAAAATTTGGAACAGGTCCATCTATTGAAACCGGCTTTTATTATGATGTAGACACCGGAGATCATTCCATTACTTTAGATGAGTTGCCTAAAATTGAAAAGAAAATGATTGAGCTCGCTAGAGAAAAAAATGACTACGTCCGATCTGAAGTTTCTAAAGGGGATGCATTGGCTTTCTTTACCGAAAAGGGTGATGAATATAAAATTGAATTAATTAATGGCTTAGAAGATGGTCAAATTACTTTTTATAAGCAAGGTAATTTTACGGACTTATGTAAAGGTCCACACATTCCTAACACCGGAGCGATTAAAGCTGTAAAATTAATGAAATTGGCGGGTGCTTATTGGAAAAATAATGAAAACAACAAACAGCTCACTAGAATATACGGGGTCAGTTTCCAAAAGCAAAAGGAGTTAAATGAATATTTGGAAATGCTAGAAGAGGCTAAGAAAAGAGACCATAGGAAATTGGGATCTGAATTAGGCCTTTTTATGTTTTCTGAAAAAGTGGGTGCAGGATTACCTATTTGGCTTCCAAAAGGAACTGCATTACGATCTAGATTGGAAGATTTCCTAAAATCGGAGCAACTTAAAAGAGGTTATCAGCCAGTCATTACTCCTCATATAGGTAAGAAGGAACTGTATATTACTTCAGGTCATTATGAAAAATATGGAGAAGATAGTTTCCAACCCATAGAGACCCCCAAGGAAGGAGAAACATTTTTACTTAAGCCTATGAATTGTCCTCATCATTGTGAGGTGTTTGCTCATCGACCTCATTCGTATAAAGAATTACCAATAAGAATTGCTGAATTTGGTACCGTATATAGATATGAACAAAGTGGGGAGCTGCATGGCTTAACTAGAGTAAGAGGTTTTACACAAGATGATGCTCATATTTTTTGTACCCCAGATCAATTGAAAGCAGAATTTTTAGACGTGATTGATTTAACAATGATGATGTTGAATAAATTAGGCTTTGAAGAATTTACTGCACAAATTTCTTTGCGAGATCCTGACAATAAAGAGAAATACATTGGGTCGGATGAAAATTGGGAGAAAGCGGAAAGCGCCATCATTGAAGCTTCTGCAGAAGCAGGTCTTCAAACTATAACAGAATATGGAGAGGCTGCATTCTATGGACCTAAATTAGATTTTATGGTCAAAGACGCCTTGCGTAGATCTTGGCAATTAGGAACTATTCAAGTAGATTATAATCTTCCTGAAAGATTTGAATTGGAATATATTGGATCAGACAATCAAACACATCGACCTGTTATGATTCACAGAGCGCCCTTCGGTTCTATGGAAAGATTCATTGGGGTATTGATAGAACATTGTGGGGGAAAATTTCCATTATGGTTAAGCCCTGATCAGTTTGCCATTCTTCCGATAAGTGATAAATATATTGACTATGCTAAACAAGTAGAAAATGATTTAGCAAAACATGATATTAGAGGATTTATAGATGATAGAACGGAATCAATAGGACGAAAGATTCGAGATACAGAGTTGAAAAAAGTACCCTTCATGTTAATTGTAGGAGAAAAAGAGGAAGCTGATAAAAGCCTAGGCGTCAGAAAACAAGGAGAAGGTGATCTTGGGAGTATGCAAATTGATGGCTTTGTTGATTATTTTAAAAATTTATTATAAAAATATAATTTTTTAACTGGCTGATAAAGATGTACTTACATACATAGGTACATCTTTTCTTATTTTGTGCATATTTTTTATGTCAAAAACTGTGAGGTTACTATTTTCTTTTCGTCTATAAACTGTATACAAAACAGTAGTTCAACACTGTCGTATAAAGATATTAAAGGCAAATAGTAAGACCGCTTTGGAATGGCTAATAGAGTAATCTGTTAGCCTTCCAATTTTTAAGTCCATTTTTTACTTCCTTAATTTTCCTCTTACACATCTAAGTAATATTAAAACAAGCTATTTATAGTAATTATGAATTTATTAGATGTATCGACAGTAAAATTTATTCTATTGAATTGTGCAAAGTATTGTATTCCAGTCATTTTCAGATAATGATAAAATAAATTTAAGTTTTTTTTGTACGAATATGTGTCCTATGGAAAAACATTCGTCTTAATAGCGGAAGAATGATTTAATAACAACTTTTCATGAAAAAAATACTAACCCCGATCCTTACTAAGGTAATGGATATTTTAAAAGACGTGGAAGCATATTTAAAATCTGCTTACTTGTTTAAAGAAGATAAAAAATATAAGTCTTCCTTGGTAAAAATTAGCACAAAAAAAGATGCTTATTTAAGGAAGAAATAAAGATACACGGTGATTGTTTGAATAATTTTACAACAGGTCGAAACAAAGGTTTCGACCTTTGTATTTTATAGCACTTAAGATAAATACTTACCTACAATTGGCATTCTCCTACCCATTCCAAAAGCTTTAGAAGAAACCCTCAAGACAGGAGCTGTTTGATATCTTTTAAATTCATTAATATTTACCAAACGTAATATTCTTTTAACTAAGGTAGCATCATATCCCATCGCGATAATCTCCTTTGGCCCTTTTTGTTCTTCAATATATTGATATAATATTTCATCTAAGATTTCATAATCTGGTAAACTATCAGAATCTTTTTGATTGGGTCTTAACTCGGCAGATGGCGGTTTGGTAATCGTATTTATTGGAATTAAAACTTCATCCTTATTAATAAATTCTGCTAGTTGATAAACTTCCATTTTGTAGACATCTCCTATTACTGAAAGTCCTCCACACATATCTCCATAAAGGGTTCCATAGCCAACTGCCATTTCACTTTTGTTGGAAGTGTTTAATAAAATATTTCCAAATTTATTGGATAAAGCCATTAAAATTACTCCTCGTGATCTGGCCTGTAAATTTTCCTCTGTAACATTAAAAGGAAGATCTTTAAAAATTGGAGACAAGGTTTTCAAGAAAGCATTGTAGCATTCTTTAATGGGTATAACATCATATGGCATGCCAAAATTTTCAGCTAATTCTTTAGCATCATTGATGGAATGATCTGAGGAATATTCAGAGGGCAATAATACAACGCGCACATTTTCTGCTCCGAGTGCTCTAGCTGCAATCGCTGCTGTTACCGCCGAATCAATTCCTCCTGATAACCCTAAGATGGCTTTTTTAAATCCTAATTTTCCAAAATAATCTTTGACTCCTAAAACTAAAGCATCATGTATTTCTTTTATTTTGTCTTGTACTTGGGGTTTGCTTTGGTCTCCTTTAATTACCTCTTCTAATTCAAACACTTTAAATGCTTCCTTGAAATAGGGAAATTCTTCAAATAGGTTACCGTCCGGAGACATAATCACTGAACCACCATCAAATATTAATTCCGTTTGAGCACCTACATGATTGACATAAAATAATGGGATTTTATATTTTTCTACATTGGCTGTACATACATGTATTCTTTCTTCTGCATGATGATAATTAAAAGGTGATGCAGAAATATTAATCATGAAATCTGGATCTTGCTTAATCAGTTCGTCCATAGGACAAATTTGATATAAAGGATTTTCGTTTCCAATATTCCAAATATCTTCACAGATAGTTATCGCAATTTTCTTTCCTTTGAATGGAACCACTTTGAAATCTGTTTCTGGTTCAAAATATCTATACTCATCAAAAACATCGTAGGTGGGTAATAATGCTTTGTTAATTTGATGTTGGATTTTGCCTTCCGATATAAAGAAGGCAGAATTAAACAAGTCCTTACCCTCTATTTGTGGGTTTTTAGAAGGTGCTCCAACTATAATAGCAATATCATTTGATACTGCTGCTAATTGATTTAAACACTCATTAGATAAGTGAATAAAATCATCAAACTCCAAAAAATCTCTAGGCGGATAACCACAAACTGCCAATTCGCTAAAACAAATTATATCTGCTTTCTCTGCTTTAGCTTGTTCTATTTTAGCAAGCATTTTATCACAATTCCCTGTAAAATCTCCAATTAGTACATTTAGTTGTGCGATAGCAATTTTCATAATTTCAGTTTATTTTAAAATAACAGCAAAATTTAAATAAGGTTATGGCTAAAAGTCATAAAAATACAAATCCATTTCTTTAAAATTAGGTTTTAAAGTGTATATATAATTGTATCTTTACTATTCAAATTTTAAAATTATATGGGGAATTTTGTTGTCTCGGCCAGAAAATACAGACCTAACAAATTTAACGAAGTTGTTGGACAGGGACATGTTTCTCAAACTCTAAAAAATGCGCTACAAAATGATCATTTAGCTCATGCATTTCTATTTTGCGGACCAAGAGGTGTTGGTAAAACTACTTGCGCAAGGATTTTGGCTAAAACCATCAATTGTACAAATAAGACTGCGGATTTTGAAGCATGTGGTGAATGTAATTCTTGCACATCTTTTGAAGAAAATGCTTCCTTCAATGTAATTGAATTAGATGCTGCTTCGAATAATAGTGTGGAACATATTCGAGCCTTGAATGAACAAGTTCGCTTTCAGCCACAACAAGGGCGGTACAAAGTATTTATAATTGATGAGGTACACATGTTATCTCAATCTGCATTTAATGCATTCTTAAAAACTTTAGAAGAGCCGCCGCCATATGCTATTTTTATATTAGCGACTACGGAAAAGCACAAAATTATTCCTACCATTCTATCTAGATGTCAAATTTTTGATTTTAAGCGAATTCAAATCAAAGATATTATTAAGCACTTAGAAGGCATTTGTGAAACGGAGAAAATTGTAGCTGAACCTGAGGCTTTGCACGTAATTGCTCAGAAAGCAGATGGCGCTTTGAGAGACGCGCTTTCTATTTTTGATAGAATTGTAAGTTTTTCTGGAGATAAAATATCCTATAAAGATGTAATTGACAATTTGAATGTTTTAGACTATGATTATTTCTTTAAAATTGTTGATGCATTCCTAACAGAGAATCTTCCTGATTTATTAAACACTTATGATCTCATTCAAAGGAATGGATTCGAAGGAGATATTGTTATATTAGGTTTAGCTGAACATTTACGAAACTTACTAGTTAGTAAGGATGAAAAAACAATTGCCTTACTAGAACTAAGTGAAAACTTAAAACTGAAATATCTCCAACAAGCAAGGCTTTGTTCAAACGGTTTATTACTTACCGCGCTTCACATTGCTAATGACTGTGATGTAAACTATCCAAGAGCTAGAAATAAAAGATTGCACGTTGAAATTGCTTTATGTAAAATGGCTTATGCTCAACGACAAAGTGCTACCTCTTTTTCTGATGTTAAAAATGGTGCACATCAAGCAGCTCCAAACTTAGAAAAAAAAACTCCTGACTTAAGCCCAATCCCTCCTATCCCAAACAAAGAGATTTCTTCTAACAGTGTTTTAAACAAAACCGTAGAAAAAACGAATGGAAAAATTCCGGAACAGAAAAGTGTACAAGTAAGTGATACAGAGAAACTAATTCCGAGTCCGCCAATTGTGGAAACTACTTCTCCGAATCCAGTATTTGACTTAGAAAAAAAGAGAAATCCTTTATCAACACCAAAACTTTCAAGTTTAAGTTCATTAAAAGAAAAAATACTTGCAAAGGAAGCTGGAATTAAAACAATTACAAATATAGACCTGGCTGATCTTTTAGAAATTTGGGAAAATTATGCAAAAAAGAATGACTCCCCATCCGTTAGAAATATTTTAAGATCTGCAGATATCGATGTCGATAGGACTATCATCAAAATTCGGGTAGCTAAAAAATTGCATAAAGAAATTATACAACAGGAGGTCGAACTTTTCGAAAATCTTAGAGAAGCGCTTGAAATGCCAAATCTAGAATTCAACATGGTAATTGATAAAAGCATGGTAATTCCAGATGATTTGGAGAAACCAAAAAAGCTATGGACTATTAAAGAAAAATACGAAACAATGGTTGAAGTGAACCCCCTTGTTCATGAATTGCGCATGCGATTAGATTTAAAAATAGATAGTGATTAAAGGATAGTGTTAAACAATTCAAACAGAATTGCGTTTTTAAAGGGTAAGTGATTTAAAAACTTACTGGTAATTCTGTTTAAATTGAAGTAAATTTGTAAATAATGAAAGATCAATCTTTCTGGTATCTAGAAAACATAGATGTTCACGGAATATTCTGCCCTAAAAAAATGGACAGTTCCGAAGATCAGCACGCTTATAAAACATTTAAAAAAGGAGAATACATATACTTGCCAGAGGAAATGTCTGACCGAATTTTCTTTTTAACAGAAGGAAGGGTTAAAATTGGAAGTTATGGTGATTCCGGAAAAGAGATTACGAAAGCAATTTTGAGCGATGGAGAAGTATTTGGAGAATTAGCTTTAATAGGAGAAGGGAAACGACGAGATTTTGCTTTTGCAATGGAGAAAACGATTACTTGTTGCATTACCGTAGAAGAAATGAGAGGATTGCTAAAAGACCATAGTGGACTAAGTCTGTTTCTAATGCGTATACTTGGATCTCGAGTTTTAGAAATGGAACAGCGATTGGAATCGTTAGTCTTTAAAGACTCTAGGAGTAGAATTATTGAATTCTTAATTGAACTAGTTGAAAAAAATGGTCAACGTGTTGGATATGAGTGGGTCGTTAGAAAATTTATTACTCATCAAGATATTGCTAACCTTACTGCTACCTCAAGACAGACCGTTACTACTGTCTTAAATGAGTTAAGGAATAAAGATTTATTGACTTTTAATCGTAAGCGTCTTTTAGTAAGAGATCGTGAAGCATTGGAAAAAGAAATTGAAGAAAATCTGGTCCCTTAGTTAATAAACTATTTATATATATTATTTTCACATTTGATTGATTACTCAAAGCTGTCAGATGTATAAACTAATAATTAAACCTTTTCTATTTACCTTCCCTCCAGAAAAGGCACATAAGATTACTTTGACTTTATTTAATATTCTTACTTCGATTCCAATTATTGGCTCGATAGTTCGAAATTTTTATAAAGTGGAGCATCCAAATCTTGAACAAAATATTTTTGGCTTAAATTTTAAAAACCCTGTTGGCTTAGCGGCAGGGTTTGATAAAGATGCCAAATACTTCCATTTAATGGCTCAGCTAGGTTTTGGCTTTGTCGAAATTGGAACTGTAACACCAAAGGGACAGGATGGAAATCCACAACCTCGATTGTTTAGACTACCTGAAGACCAAGCATTAATTAATCGAATGGGTTTTAATAACGAAGGAGTAAGTGCAACAGTAGATCGATTAAAAGCTAAAGGCAAACAATCATTTATTGTGGGTGGAAATATTGGTAAAAATAAATTGACTCCGAACAAAGAGGCCAAAAATGATTACATTATTTGCTTTAATGCTTTATTCCCATATGTCGATTATTTTGTAGTAAATGTGAGCTCACCAAATACACCTAATTTGAGGGCTTTGCAAGATAAAGGGCCACTCTTAGAATTGTTACAAGTAGTTCAAGAACAAAATAATAAACAAGCAAAGCAAAAACCAGTCTTGCTAAAAATTGCTCCAGATTTATCGGATGGTCAATTGGATGATATTATTGATATTGTTTTTCAAACTAAATTATCTGGACTTATTGTAAGTAATACTACGATAGATAGATCCTCTTTAAAAACTAATCAAAATCGAATTTCAGAAATTGGTAATGGTGGATTGAGTGGAAAACCACTTAGCGAAAGATCGACAGCCATCATAAAATATATCCATAATAATAGTGAAGGAAAAATCCCGATGATTGGTGTAGGTGGAATTTACAGCCCTGAAGAGGCCATTGCAAAATTAGATGCTGGCGCGTCATTGGTACAGATTTATTCGGGTTTAGTATATGAAGGACCAACTTTGATAAAGCGGATTAATAAAGCATTGATTGGGTATAAGAGGAAGTAACCTCTCCCCCTTCCCCTCTCCATCGCAGGTTCGGAGCGCTGTGCTTTGAACCAGCGATAGAGAGGGGAGATTTATAATTTTGATGAATTTTCTTACCTTTTTTTATTATTCCATAAGTCGAAGCTCATTAAAATTCGATCCGCTTGGCATTTTAAATGCTGTATTTTAAACCCGTATAGAGAGGGGAGATTTGATAATGGTTTATTTGGCATTTTAAGCGAAGCATAAAAAAGGGCCCGCTCTATTTGGCATTTTAAGCGAGGTGCCAAATTATCAAATGGAGCGGGGTTTGGGGTTAGGCTTTGCCAAAGTGATTAGGCGAACGTTCTTAACATATTACAACTTTTCAATATGGCATCCTTTTTGGTACTATTTATTTGAAATAAAAAGTTAATGAAAGAAGTAATTTCAAATAAAAATTCCACCTTATTAAAAGACACAAGATTTTGGGTAGTCTTGATCTTTAGTATAATCCTCGCTGTGTTTTTATTTAACTGGTTTATTAGATAATTACTTGATCACTTTTAAACTCAAATCCAGCGAGCCTGCTGAATGAGTCAATGCTCCAGATGAAATAAAATCTACTCCACATTTAGCAACTTTTCTTAGTGTTTTTAAAGTAATACCTCCGGAGGCTTCCGTTTCGAAACGATCTCCAATAATTTTTACGGCTTCTCTTAGTAAAGGTAATTCAAAATTATCGAGCATAATTCTTGTTACATTACCAACTTCTAAGACTTCATATAATTCAACTAAATTTCTAACTTCTACCGTTATGCCTAAATCTAGATTATTGGACTTCAAATATTTGTTCACCCTTTCAATCGCTTGTTTGATTCCACCACAAGCATCAATGTGATTATCTTTGATCATGATCCAATCATAGAGTCCATTTCTGTAGTTCGTGCAACCGCCTATCTCAACCGCCCATTTTTCTAGAAAGCGAATTAATGGAGTTGTTTTTCTAGTATCTAATACCTTAACATCCATACCTTCAACCTCAATAGCAAACCGACTACTCAGGGTAGCAATGCCACTCATTCTTTGCATTGTATTTAAAATAAGCCGCTCGGCTTTTAATAGTGCTTGTGCATTCATCTTTACTTCAAAAGCAATATCTCCAAAATCAACATCTTTTCCATCTTCTATCTTTATATCTATCTCCGCATTAGGATCTACGTGTTTGATAATCTTTTCGGCTAATTGAACACCTGCAATTACTCCAACATCTTTTACTAGTAATTTTGCTTTAGAGGTCGCGTCAGGAGGAATACAAGCCAGTGAGGTGTGATCCCCTTCTCTAACATCTTCTTCTAATCCAGCAATAATAAATGCTTCTAATAATTGATCATTAACCATAAATAAAATTTTAAAACAAGATAGCTATTCTTAGATTAATTGAACTAAGTCTAGCAAAACTATCTTCGTCTTTTATTGAAATAATTCCCTCTTCACTTATTGTCTGTGTTCCATTGTTGGGAATTACATCAAAGAAGCTTTTCATCAAATGTAGGCCGATTTGAAGTGAAAGATCTTCATTTAAACTGTACTCAACACCGCCTCCAATTCCGTATGAAATATTAATAAAAGACACCGCTTTATTAATATTTTCTTCTTTAATATCAATGTCTCCACCTTGAATTTTTGCGCGCGCTTTAGTTCTAAAGGCAAAATTAATTATTGGCAGTGCGGCATAATACCTAAGCTTATTATTTTCATTAGTTCTAAACTTAAAATGAAATGGCAACTCAATGTATTTGATATTGTACCTAATGTTTACTCCATCTGGTAAATCATGTAAATTTTCTGAGCTTAATTCCGTTCCTGCTAATAAGTCTCCTCCATAATCGTATCTTAATTTACCTCCTTCATTGAATGAAAAATTTAACCCACTGTTCAAAGAAATGTTGGGTGAAAGATACCATTCTAATATAGTTCCAAATTTTAAACCAACATTTGAACCATTACTATTGATACGATTATCTTTAGATTCAATGCTTGAGATGGTTGGGCTTAATTGTATTCCAATCCTGAGATTATTAAATTGTGAAGAAAGCTGAGGGATGAGAAAATAAAAAAGCAATCCAATACTTACAATTTTTTTCATTTTCTTAAAGTTTAGATATTTGTACTTCTTTTTAAAAGATTGACTTAGTTAATCAATCACTTTAATAGAGGATTAATAGAATAATAATGAATAAACGTATAAATTTCAATTTTATGAAGATAAGTATAGGGCTATTCTTCTTTATAGTCTTTTTATTACCTTCTTGCAGTGATAAACCTGCAAATAATATTCCAAATGTGTCTGACATTGATGCAAATTTGGATATAATAAGAACTGAGGAGCTCATCTATAGTGGTGATACTAGCACAATGACTCAGATATTAGCCTCTTTTGAATCCTCTTTTCCAGTATTTAGCAACCTATATTTTCAACGTATTTTAGGATTTCCTCCTGAAAGTGATCCAAACTTCGATTTAGCTAAGGCGCTTTTGAAGATGAAACAAGATCCAGGTATTAAATTTTTACTTGATACTACTGCTGTGGTATTTAGTGATTTTGATCCTATCAGAAAATCATTAGAGCAAAGCTTCCAATTTTATCATCATTATTTTCCAGAGCGGAACAAACCAGCCATTTATACGCTTATATCTGAATATGCACATCAGGTATTTTTGTTTAGTGATGAAACGGAAAGAGATGCAATCGGGTTGGGTCTAGATTTATTTTTAGGCAGTGAATTTAATTATAGACAAATTGCTCCTGACAATCCATCTTTTTCGAGCTATATAACTAGAGGCTTCAACAAAGATCATATTCCGAAAAAAGTAATGGAGGTTTTAATAGATGATATGTTACCAGAAAACCCGGGCAACCGACTGTTGGATCATATTATACGTAATGGTAAAAAACTATATATACTAGAGAAATTATTACCCTATCAATCGGATACTATTATTAATGAATATTCTTCAAAACAAATGCAATGGGTCATAAATAATGAGCTGAATATTTGGGTACATTTATTAGATAACAACCTTTTATATTCAACAAAGAGTAAGGATTATTTTAAATTAATTAATCCGAGTCCTAATTCTCCAGGTATGCCGACAAAATCTCCTGGTCGTGCTGCGAACTGGATGGGATATAAAATTGTTAAGAAATTCATGGAAAAAAATGATAATTTTTCCCTTCAAGACTTAATTTTTGTAAAAGATGCACAATTTTTGCTTGAAGATTCTAAGTACAAGCCTCCGAGAAGGTGATTGAAGTAGTAATTTGGATGAAAATCCTTAATTTTAGTATTAAAATTTAAATAATTATGGCTGAAAGAGTAATACCAGTTGTAGACTTATCAAAATTTACAAATGGCAGCAAAGAAGAAAAAACTGCATTTGTGAAAAAATTAGGCGATGCCTTTCATAATGTCGGTTTCGTTGGCGTTACTAATCACGGAATTTCAAAACAATTAATTGAAAATTTTTATAAAGCTTCTAAAGACTTTTTCTCTCTTCCTGTAGAAATTAAAAAGAAATATGAGGTTGCAGGAGCAGCAGGTCAGAGAGGATATACATCATTTGGAAAAGAACATGCAAAACAATCTCAGGTTGCAGATTTAAAAGAATTTTACCAATTGGGTCAAGAGGTAGAAAGTAAAGAAGATCCAATGTTTGGTGCATATGCAATTAATGATCCCGTTGCAGAGACTCCAGATTTTGTAAGATTAGGGAAAGAATTATATAGATCTTTTGAAAAATCAGGATCTGCATTATTGCAAGCCATTGCAATTCATTTAGACTTAGGAAGCGATTATTTCCAAGAAAAAATAAAAAATGGCACTTCAATTTTAAGAGCTATTCATTATCCACCAATAACACAAGAGCCGAAATCTGCAATTAGAGCTGAACGACATGAAGATATAAACCTAATCACCCTTTTAGTTGGTGCTTCTGCAGGAGGATTAGAGCTATTGAATATGCAAGATGAATGGTTGCCCATCACTCCTGAGGAAGATGAAATTGTAGTAAATGTGGGAGATATGTTGCAAAGATTAACTAATAATTACTTAAAATCAACCACCCATAGGGTCGTAAATCCTCCTAAGCATGAATGGCATAGACCTCGTTTGTCAATTCCTTTCTTCTTACATCCTAAAAGTGAAATGGATTTAAGTTGCTTAGAAGCTTGCATTACAGAAAAAAGACCATTAGCTTACGAGCCAATTACTGCAGGCGGCTATTTAGACCAAAGATTGAGAGAAATTGGATTAAAAAAATAACTGGAACTATAAATATTAATTAAACGTTTAATCCTTTGATTGATATGTTAGTCCAAGATTTGTAAATTTGACTTAAATAAAAACAATTGCCATGTTAAATTTTATACTTTTTTCATTTGGACCTTACGAAATCATCCTCGTATTTTTAGTGGTATTACTATTATTTGGTGGTAAGAAAATTCCTGAATTAATGAAAGGACTTGGGAAGGGAATTAAAGAGTTTAATAGTGCGAAAGCAACTATTGAGGGAGAGATCAAACAGGGGATGCGCGAAGCTGATGCTCAAAAAGTAGAGGATAAAGCACAAGATTAATTATCCTCTAAAATAAAGATACCCAAGCCAAGTCAATCTATTTTGCCTTGGCTTTTTTTATAATATTAAATCTATGAAATTGAAATATTACTTTCTATTAATTTTGTTTTCCATTACAAATTATTCGTTTGCTCAGAAAAATTTGGAAGGCAAATGGGATGGCAAAGCATATATAAAAGAAACAACAATTGACTTTCTTTTTACCATCAGCAAAGGAAATAAGACTTGTTTTCTTGATTTACCTGTCAATCGGATAAAGGATCTTCCGGCTACCAAAGTAGCCATTTCGGATAATCAAGTGTTATTGGAATTTGCAACCATTAAAGCTAGATTTGAAGGTATTTATAATTCAGACAATAATAAAATTGAGGGTCAATGGTTGCAAGGTTCATTAAATCTTAGTCTTAAGTTATCAAATTTAAATGCAAAAGATGCCAAGCCCTATCGGCCACAAACGCCACAGGCTCCTTTTAATTATAAACAAGAAGAAGTAAGCTTTAAAAATGTAATTGAAAAAAATGTTACACTTGCGGGTACTTTGACTTATCCTCCTGATGAAACAGATCTCCCCGTTTTAATATTTATTTCAGGTTCAGGACCGCAGGATAGAGATGCAACACTGTTTGATCATAAGCCATTTTTCGTGATGTCTGATTATTTCACCAGAAGAGGTTATGCTACATTGAGGTATGATGATCGAGGAGTAAATAAATCTAGTGGAACATTTGAAGGTGCAAAGACTCAAGATTTTGCGGAAGATGCCAAAGCTGCCATTAATTACGTAACTGGAAGAACGGATATTATAGATCCTAAAAAAGTAATTTTAGTTGGCCACAGTGAAGGTGCAATGATTGCTCAGATGATCGCCTCTGAAGAAAGAGATGATGTTGCGATGATAGTGAGTATGGCGGGACCAGGCGTTCCAATTAAAGATTTAATGGTTTTACAAAATGATGCGCAAGGTAGATTGGCTGGGTTGGATGAAAAACGACTTTCTCTTAATCGAATATTTAATTCCAAGGTATTTGAGATTGCTGCTTCAGATCTTCAAGGAGGGGACTTTAATAACAAAATAAGAGCAGAATGTAAATGGTATTTCAATAAGTTATCAGAAGAGGAAAAAGTGGCATTAGGCAATGACTTTAACAAATTTTATTATTCAACCTCTTTGGGATTAAATAATCCCTGGTATAGAAACTATATTGCATATGACCCTCAACCTTACTTAGAAAAGATAAAAATCTCTGTTTTAGCTTTGAATGGATCGAATGATACACAAGTAATTGCTGCAGACAATTTGGATGGCATTGAAATGGCTCTTGAAAATGGGATCTGCAAGGATTACTTTATTAAAGAATTGGAAGGTTTGAACCATCTATTTCAGATGTCAAAAACTGGTGGTTTTGAAGAATATAAAGATATTCGGGAGACTATTAATATTAAAGCCATGGAAGAAATACTGAAATTCACTAAAAAACGCTTAAAATTCATTCGATAAATCACAAATTGCTCATTTAGATATAAATTTATACCATATCTTAATCTTCTGTTAAAAATTCTTTTAAAAGTAATCGCTTCCCTATTTTCGTAGTCTAAAAAGCAGAATAAAAAAATAAATATGAAAATCAAGAATCTATTATACCTCATTGCTTTCCTTACAATGGCTACTAGTATAAATGCTCAAAAGTTTGGTCATTTAAATTCTGGAAATTTACTAGAAAAAATTCCTGAAGTAAAAGCTGCAGATGCGCAGTTAAAAACCTTTCAAGAATCAATGATGGGTAAAGGAGAAACTATGGTAAAAGCCTTTGAGGCAAATTATACTGCATATGCTGCGAAAGCGCAAGAAGGCACACTTTCTAGATTAGAGATGCAAACTCAAGAGCAAGCGCTACAGAAAGAACAACAAGCTATTCAAGAGTATGAAAAGAAAGTACAAGTGGATGTTTTAAAGAAAAGAGAGGAGTTGATTCAGCCGATTTTATTAAAAGTTGATAAAGCCATAAAAGAAGTAGGAAAAGAAAATGGTTATACTTTCATATTTGATACAAGCTTAGGTGCGATGTTATATGCACCAGAGACTCAAGATGTGGAGCCATTGGTTTTAAAGAAATTGAATTTGTAAGAGAATTTAGGTAAGACGTTTTAAAAGATGTCTGCAAATTAAAGTCCTTACAAACTCCTATAAATTATAAAAGTTGATTCATCGCTGAATCAACTTTTTTTTTGCACAAATTATCCTTTTAGGAAAATTTCAATTTATAGACTTTGCTAAGCCAACAACTTGAATATCGTTGAAGTTTTTCTCCAATTTTAATTTTAGGAGTAAACGTGAAGCTTTTTCATCATCAATAATGATAACATCTACCATACTTAAAATTAAATCCTGCTTAGGTAGAATAAAGTTAAGAACCTAATACATTTAATTGAACGATTGATAGATGAGTCTATTAAATCAGAGATTGATTTTATAAACGTAGATAATCGAGACTAGACCGTCACATAAATATTGAATAATTACGAGATTTTAACCTTTGCAAATGACCACAAATAAATACTACAAATGGATTGGGTGTATAATTCAGGGAGGGGCTTATAAAACGCCCCTACTTTAGACCATTTTTTAATTGATCGAATATTACCATTTAGGAAGTCACAAAATAGAAATTCACTTTCGAAAATAATGTTTAGAAATTAACTCTTTAAACCAAGCCTAATGCTTCTACAAATCCTGTTCTATCGACAACACCAATGATTTGATCATTCTTAAAAACTGGCAGTATGCTATATCCCGTATTTTGCATTTTATAATATACCGCTTCGATTTTTATATCGTATGGAATGATTTCAAAATTAGTGCTTAAGTAAGTCGCAACCTTTTCTGCACCTTTATTTCTTTTAATAGCGTCTTTTAAAAATGTTGCATGTAGCACACCTGCTATATTATCATCTTTATCAAAAATTAAAAAGCTATTTTCATTTTCCAATTTTCTGCTCCTCACCTGATCGATTGAATCATCCAAATAAATCTTAGTGAAATTTTTGCGCAATAAATTATCCATTATTAGGGCTGCTAATTGCTGAGTAAATCTCAAATTCCTATATTCTTTATTGGCTAAGAAAAAAATAAAAGCCCCTACAATAGGAAGGACAGGATTCTTAAAAATAGTGAATCCCAAAATAATAGCTACTACAGCAATACCTTGGCCTAAGTATGCTGACCATTTGGTTGCAATGGCAGGTTCCATTTTGAGAGATAGCAGCGCTCTTAAAATTCTACCACCATCCATGGGAAAAGCGGGGATTAAATTTAAAAGACCAAGTGCCAAGTTCATATCAAACATTAATCTCAAAAAATTGTCTACACTAATTTCAATGTTTGAAAAAATTGCATTTTCAAAAATAAACGATTTGTTTAATGAAAAAATAAGCACAGTGAGCAAGATTGCAATTCCAAAATTGACTGCTGGACCAGCTAAAGCAATTAGTAATTCTTGCATTGGTTTTTGTGGTAATTTCTCTAATCGAGCCAATCCTCCGATTGGAGATAAGATAATATCTCTTGTACCTACACCAAACCATCTCGCAGTAAGTGCATGTCCATATTCATGTAGGATCACACAAGCAAATAGTCCTAGAAAAATCAAACCCAGCCATAATATTTTATTGACTTCAAATGCATTAAACCAACCGACAAAAAATACCCAAACGAAAATTAAACCAAAAGACCAATGAATCTTTACTGGAATATTAAAAACAGTAAAAAATCTCCAGGTTCCTTGCATAATTACACCTCTCCTTTAGTTATACTTCTTGCGATTACTAATTTTTGAATTTCTGAAGTGCCTTCATAGATTTGAGTAATCTTGGCATCCCTCATTAAACGTTCCACATGGTATTCTTTAACGAAACCGTAGCCTCCATGAATTTGTACTGCTTCTACCGTATGGCGCATAGCAACATCAGATGCATATAATTTTGCCATAGCAGCAGCTGTTCCATAATCTAATCCATTGTCTTTTAACCAAGCTGCCTTATGTACCATTAGTCTAGCGGCCTCAATCTCTGTTGCCATTTCCGATAGCTTGAATGAGATGGCTTGATGGTTGATAATTGATGTACCAAAAGCTTCTCTTTCTTTGGCGTATTTAGTTGCTAATTCAAATGCTCCGGCAGCAACGCCTAATGCTTGAGCGGCTATTCCTATCCTTCCTCCTGACAAAACCTTCATAGCAAATTTAAATCCAAAACCATCCTCCCCTATTCTATTTTCTTTGGGCACTTTAACATCAGAGTACATGATCGTATGGGTATCAGAAGATCTAATACCTAGTTTATCTTCTTTAGCTCCAATGCTAATTCCTTCCGTATCTGCCTCCACAATAAAAGCATTAATACCTCTGTGTTTTTTATCTCTATCACTTTGTGCGATCACAAAATGAACTTTTGAAGAACTCCCATTAGTAATCCAATTTTTGGTGCCATTTAAAAGATAATGATCACCCATATCAATGGCAGTAGTACGCTGACTGGTTGCATCACTTCCTGCTTCTGGTTCTGATAAGCAAAATGCGCCAATCCATTCTCCTGTGGTTAATTTGGTTAAATATTGTTGCTTTTGAGCTTCATTCCCAAAAGTTTCTAGTCCCCAACAAATTAAAGAGTTGTTTACAGACATGATCACTGAGCAAGAATTATCTACCTTAGAGATTTCTTCCATTGCCAATACATAGGAAACCGTATCCATTCCTCCACCATTATAATCGGGTGAGCTCATCATTCCCAAAAATCCAAGTTCCCCCATTTTTTTAATCTGATCTGTTGGATAGATCATATCTCGATCTCTGTCTATTACTCCGGGTAATAGTTCTTGTTGAGCAAATTCTCTTGCCGCTTCTTTTACTGATAATTGTTCCTCCGTTAAACTAAAGTTCATTGTTCTTTATTTTCGTAGCGTAAAAGTACCAAATTTTAGATCGTCTCTTATTATACAATGTTATTAATTTGGCTAAGTCTCTAGATTCGTGAATGAATGCTCCTTATTAAATTGTTTGCTATTATAATACATAATAATGCAAGCAATTATCAAAAATATCCCTAAAATAAGAAATGCATAAATTATATTATTTCCTAACTGAAAAAAGGTCATCGAAAAGACAGCCAAAAAGAATATCCTGAAGAGAATATTAGCCATATTGAAAATACTATTAGCACGTCCATATACTTGATTGGGAATATTCAAAAACAAGAAATTTACTCGTTGAATTCTTGATCCAGCATTGACCACTCCTAAAGCCAACATGAGTAAAAAGAAGATGTTTAGGCTTAATTCGAAATAAAGGCAAAAGTAAATTAAAGCAGTTGCAAAGGTTAGCATTATGATACTTTCCGGAATTCTAATTTTCTTAAAAATGATCCTAATAAAAACGCCTGCTAATACTGCTCCCAATGCATAATACATATCTGCAGAAGCAAAGACATCTCCTCCTCGCTGCATTTGATTTTTTACATAAATAGGTAATAAATAAAAGCCTTCAATTAGGATAGATACAAAAATCGCATAAGACGCAACTCCAAAAACGAATATTGATTTATTATCTACTAAAAAATTCCACCCAGTTTTCAACTGTAAGCGCACACTATCCACTACTTTCGTTCTTTGTTTTAAGGGCCTAAATTTTATTAATAATATGATGCCAAAGCCTAAGAAATAGGTAGTGGCATCCAAAAGAAATATCTCATAAATCTGCCATGGATTTAATTCAAACCCAAATTCAATATTAAATCCAAGAATATTTAAGACCCCATTTTTTGTGCCTTCTAATAAAAAAGCTGCTCCAGCTCCAGAGAGAATAGTTGCTAATTGACCTTGTATTTCAAGAATAGAGGTAATACGGCTGTAATACTTCTCTTCGGTAATTTCCTGAACAAAAGAATAGAGCGTGGGATAATGTAAATTATAATTAAAAAAGGTCAACATAAAAACACAAACAATTAAAACCCATGGTAAGGTCCCTAAGTGAAATCCTAAAAGTGCAATGGACAAAATAATACTACCGATAACGCCCATTAAAATTAGAAATATGTTTTTCCGATTATACTTGTCAACAATTGTTCCGCTGTAAGGGACCCAAAATAAAGCAATGATGTTTGTAATTAAATAGATATACCCAAAGCGCTCCATTTCCGCTTGCATTGTAAAGTACCAAGGAATGGCTAGCATACTAATACCCTGTGCAACACTCGATACAAAATTAGCTACAAATAATAGAATAATTGCTTTGAGGTTCTTCATATTGATATTTAACCTTCAGCTACTACTTCTAATAAAGATCTAAAAACAACATACTTTCCTGCGAATTTCTTTTTGTAATCTGCTTGTAATGCTGTGGCAAAATTATCTTGATAAAATTGTAATTTTTCTGCACTTGGACAATTGTATTGAACCGCATAGGTAACGCCGTCTTGCTCGTCTATTCCCAATAATCTATTCAAAGACCACTTTTCAAAACAGTGCGATTGCATTACTTCAGGGATGTGCGTTTCAAGCATCCATTCCAACCAAAGTTCATGGATAGTGTGATCAATTTTAGCAGTAACATTATATTTAATCATAAGCTATATTTGTAGTTAACAAAGGTATTAACTTAAATCGCGTAATGCGCAAATGGTAAGATCTTAGGTAAATTTATTTTATTGAATGTCTTCGTCAAAATCACCTCGCAGGAATCGAAATCTTTTCCGAGCTTCAATTGAAAAAGTGGAACTAGAAAAATCATTGAATAATTTTTCATATAAGACTTGAGCTTTGGCCTTATCTCCCAACTCATTTTCATACAATTTAGCCAATTCAAACAAAGAATTATCCGCTCGAATTTCTTCAGGATAATTATCAACAATCAATTGAAATAGATCCGCTGCTTTGTTGTAGTCTTTCAACTTTTTATAAATCAAAGCTTTAGAATATAAAACATCATCTTCTAAAGCGTGTTTAGGAAATTCCTTCATCAAAGCATCTAAATTGGAAAATGCAGCATCATATTTATTTTGGAAAGTGAGTAAGTCTGCCTCTGCATAGAGCCCTAGTGCTCGATCTGTTGTATCTAATCCCAAATTATCCAATATGAAAACCGAAAGATCAAGTGCATCATTTGCAATTAATTTTGAAGTAGATGCTTTTAGAATATTAAACTGCGTTTGTGCCCATTGAAAATCACCCGCATAATAAGACAATTTAGCATTTTTAAATCTGGCATTTTGACCCAATAGATCTTCTTCAAACTCTTTATCAACTTGAGAATAAAGTAAAGAAGCTTCCCAAATTTCTCCTGTCATTAAATTATAATCTCCTAGATCTAATTTTGCATTTGCTCTCACGTATCGGTTTACATTAGGAAAAGCTAGTAATTCATTTAAGATATTAATCGCTTTGGGTAAGTCATTTATGTAAAGCGCTTCTAATTTCGCAAGCTGGGCCATGATAGGCGCGGTCTGTTTATTTTTTCCGAACTCTTCTAAAAAACCAATGTATTCTGTTTCTAAAGATTTTAAATCTTCTGGTGTATGCTCAAAATTTCGAGTTAATCTTTTACGTTTGCAGGCTAAAGATTCTTGTTTAGACTGCAAATAATAGGAAGAGGTTTTTCCTTTACTTTCAACAATGTATTCATATCCTTTAATAGCAGTATTATAATCTTGTGCATTAGATGCTATTTGAGAAACATTGAAAACACGCTGCCCATTTTCTTTAAATCTTTTATCTAGTGCTTTTGCTTGCCGTAATGCACCGTTGTAATCTTTGTTATGGATAAATACCCAAGAAAGTAATTCTGGAAAGTGCAATGCAGTTTCATCTTCTTGAATTCTTGCATATAACTCTGCTTGTAGAATTTTAAATTCTTCCTTCGATAAAAATCTTTCAAACAATGTTTTCAAAGATGCAAGTCTTGCAGGGTTCTGATCCAAACTATTTAAATAGTAATGAATCATTTTAGGAGTATCCCCTTTTTGCCTGTATAAATTTCCTAGGCTGTAGGCAAAGATCGATTTATTCTTTAGTAATTTCTCACCTTGTTCAAAAGTTTTAGCAGCTAAATCAAATTTAGTTTGAGTAGAAAATGCATTAGCCAATTTATTTACTTGTCCTTGGTCTGGTTTTAATTTTTGAATAGCTTTCTCATACCATTCTAAGGCTTCCTCATCCTTATATTGACTTTCTAATAGCTTTCCAAAATTATGATAGAGCATCACATCATTTGGGCTTATCTTAATTTGTTTTTTTATAATCTTCTCGGTTTCATCAAATTGCTCTAAAGCAATCAATGTTTCCATGTACCTATTGAAATAGTATGAATTGGAAGCATTTTTCTTGTACAATTTTTCATACAATTCTGCTGCTTTCTCATATTCACCATTCATATAGTACTGATTGGCCAATTGCACATTTTGGGCCGTTATGGAGATAAATCCAAAAAGGAAAATTGTAAGGAATATTTGCTTCATAATATTATGCTAAATGTACTTCTTGAGAACGTATAATAAGCTTGCAAAGTTGCATAAAAATAAGAAAGGCTATTCGAATGAACGAATAGCCTTTAAAAGTATAATTATTATCTCTTATTCTAGTCTAAAACGGACAGGTAAAGTAAATTGAACTTTTACATTTCTACCTCTTTGTTTACCAGGAGTCCACTTTTCAGGCATGTTGTTCATCATTTCAACAACCCTTAAAGCTTCATTACCACAACCAGCTCCAATATCTCTAAGTACTTTTGGCGCTGCTACTGTCCCGTCTTTTTCAACAACGAACTGAACAACCACTTGACCTTCGATACCATTTTCTCTTGCAATAGCAGGATACTTAATGTTCTTATAAACGAATTTAAGCATCTTGTCTCTGGCACATTTATCTTTTTCTTCCTTTGATCCTAGGTCTTCACAACCTGGGAATCTAGGCATTTGTTCCACGACTTTGAAAATCTCTTCCACTTCCGGCTCTGGCGGTGGTGGCGGTGGTGGTGGTGGAGGAGGCGGAGCCTCTTCTACAACCGGCTCTGGTTCTTCTTCGATCACAGTTTCTTCTTCCACTGTTTGATCAACGAACTCAGGCTCTTCTTCTTCTTCAATTTCCTCTTCCGGAACTTCCTCAATCACCGGTGGCGGTGGAGGCGGTGGTGGCGGAGGCGGTTCTGTAGTACGAGGCGGTTCAATTTCGATTTCCTCGTCTAATTCCATAGCATCATCTGGAATGTAAATTTCCTCTTCGAAAGAGGTCCATGAGAATGCTAAAAGTGTCAAACCAAGCGCCGCAGCAAGTCCAAAAAGACGGAAAGGGCTACTCATTTTAAGTGCATCCACATCGGGATACTTTCTCAAATAACCAAAACCTTCTTTGCCTGCATACTTTTCAGTTAAGCTGCCATCTGATTTACTATTAAAAAGTCCATATTTAAAAAACAATATGAGCCCAACAATTAACAAAATCACACCAATTATTATAAAACCTAAGGTTTTACCTGGAAGCGCTAAGTCTAGTAAAAGAAATGTATTTAACATTTTAACTTTTTTTATTAATAACTGAATATAATATATAACCTAAAAATGAGCCACTAATATTAGCAATAATATCCAACAACTCAAAATTCCTGTCCACTAAAAAGTATCCTTGTATCCCTTCCAACAGCATTCCGAGTAGTATTCCGAAGCTTAGAATGATCACTAATACCCATCTATTATTATGCTTTTGCCTAAAAGATACTGCATTCAATAGTAAAAAGGTCAAAACAGTATACATAACGAGATGTCCTAATTTGTCTTTCCCTTCAAAATCAAATGCCCCCCAAACATGAGACGTTTCTAATGAAGATTTTGTGGATAAATAAATAATCACAATAATCCACAAAGTGGGTAAAATGTATTTTTTGAGCATTACTTTCAATGACTTACTAATAAGATGTAAGAAAAAATGCTTTTGGTGTGTAAACGATTAAAAAATTCAGGCAATACTTTCTTGGTATGCTTCTGAATCCATTAATTCTTCCAATTCTGCCTCATTTGAAAGGGCTATTTTAACAATCCAACCTTCACCATATGGGTCTTCATTTAATAAAGTTGGATTATCTCCTTTAGTTTCATCCAATTTTTCATTAAATTCAATAACTGTCCCGCTGATAGGCATAAATAGTTCTGAGGTTGTTTTTACAGCTTCAACTGCTCCAAACACTTCATCTTTCGCTATTTCTTCCCCAACTGTTTCTACTTCTACATAAACCAATTCTCCCAATTCACTTTGGGCAAAATCAGTGATTCCTACAGCAACGATGGTTTTACCATCTTCTGATTTTTCCTCTGAAACCCGCACCCATTCATGTTCTGTAGAATATTTTATTCCTTCTGGATAATTCATTTTAACGTCATTTATAATTGATAATCAAATTTAATCATTCTTATGCTTTTTCAGCTAGGTATTCTTTAACCCATGCCGAAGTAACTGATTTTGGTCTTTCCAATGGAAATCCTAAAGCTCTAGACCAACAGCCTGCTGCTAATACTCCTAAGGCTCGAGATACTCCAAATAACACTGTATAAAAACTATATTGAGTCATTCCATAATGTACAAGAATAGCCCCAGAATGGGCATCTACATTTGGCCAAGGATTTTTTACTTTTCCTAATCCTTTAAGAATCGGTGGCACTACACTAAATAATTGCCACACAATTTTCACTACGTCCGAGTCTTTAATGTATTCTTCTGCAAATAATCTTTGAGCGGTAAATCTTGGATCCGGTTCACGCAATACAGCATGGCCATATCCTGGAATAACTTTTCCACCATCCAAAGTTTTTTGAATATACGCTGCAACTTGTTCATCTGTAGGTTTGGTAGTATCCAATTCCTCAATCATTTCCATAATCCATTTGATTACTTCTTGATTTGCCAATCCATGCAATGGACCAGCCAAACTATTCATTCCTGAAGACAAGGAAAAATATGCATCACTTAATGTTGAACCTGTTAAATGAGTGGAGTGTGCAGATGCATTTCCACCTTCATGATCCGCATGAATGGTTAAATATAAACGCATCAGGCTTTTAAAATCCTCCCCTTCAACGCCCAGCATATGTGCAAAATTACCCGCCCAATCCAATTTGTCATTCGGAGCAATATGATCTCCATTATGGTAGGTTCGCCTATAAATATATGCAGCTACCTGAGGTAAGCAGGCAATTAAATTCATAGTATCTTCGTAAGAAGCATCCCAATAATCATTTTTACTCATTCCATCAGCATATCTTTCAGCAAAAACACTATTGCTTTGCAAGGAAATGATTGCAATGCTGAATTGAGTCATTGGATGAGTATCCGTTGCTAATGCATCTAATACTTTAAAGGTATGAGCTGGTATTTTTCTCCGTCTTTCCCATTCATCACTTAGCCATTGAACTTGTTCTTGATTTGGTAATTCTCCAGTAAGCATTAGCCAAAAAAGACCTTCTGGCAATGGTTCTTTTCCTCCATTTTCTTTTTTGGGCAATAATTTTTTTAATTCTGGAATACTATATCCTCTAAATCGAATACCTTCATTTGGGTCTAATTGAGAGGTTTCCCAAACCATACTTTTTACTCCTCTCATTCCTCCAAATACGTGAGATAAAGAAACCTCCCCTACAGTAGTTGCTCCTTTTTCCTTTAGCATTGCTTTTAATTCTGCTTTTAATGCAGTTGATTTTTCATAAAATTTTTGCTTTAACTCGTCCATTGTTCTTTTTCATTATTAAAATACGGCTCATTGATCGCTCAAAATGCTAAAAATACAATAATTGTAACTATTTTGAGCCATGAAAATCGTCTGATTTTTATGAATTATATTATTTCCTTTAAGTCTACTTAAGATTAAAAAAAAATTATTGCTAGTTATACAAGATAAACTAATAAGCCTTGATTTAATTGAGGAAAAATTCGTTTGTGATTTAGCAAAATGTAAAGGCGCTTGCTGTTGGGAAGGAGATTTTGGGGCTCCTTTAGAGGAAGAAGAAATTCAAAGTTTAAATGATCACCTTGCTGTTCTTGAAGCTTACTTATCAAATGAAGGCTGGGAAGTTTTGAAAGAAAAAGGAGTTTCTGTTAAGTACTCCCACGATAAAAAGGATAGTTTTTTAGGAACTCCATTGTTAGAGAATGGAGCTTGTGTTTTTATGACCTATAATGAAATTGGGATTGCTCAATGCGGCATTGAGCAAGCAGAAAAAGCAGGAAATATTCCTTTTAAAAAGCCAATCTCTTGTCACTTATATCCTGTCCGTGTTACAAAAAATAAAGGCCTGAGTTTCGAAGCATTAAATTATGATAAATGGGATATCTGTAAAGCGGCTTGTTCATTGGGCAAAAAATTAAAAATGCCTGTCTACAAATTCGTAAAAGCAGCCTTAATACGGAAATATGGAGCTGAATTTTACCAAGAATTAGAAGCTGCAGCGGACCATGTATTAGAAAATGAATGATCTATAGGTAATATTTTAATGTGTATTCACACAAATCTACCTTAGTTAATTATTTGAAAATCAATAGGAAACTATTACCTTTGCAAAACCTTTTTGGTAAGCATAATTTTTTAAGTAAAGTTGTGCCTTTTTTATCTTATAAGGTGTTGATTTATTTGATACTAAATATATAAAATTTTTATATAAATGGCTTTAATAGGAAGAATACGAAAAAACAGTTGGTTATTAATTGTTGTAATTGGATTGGCATTAGCAGCTTTCGTTCTAATGGATATGACATCCGCGAGTAACAGAGCAGGCGCAAATTCCTTTACTATTGGTGAAGTAGATGGAGAACCAATTGATTTGAGGGAATTCCAACTTGCAGAAGGAATCTTTCAAAATACATCAGACCCATCACAAACAAGAAGTTATTTGTGGCAGCATTTTGCTGAAGAGAAAATAGTAAATAAAGAAGCAGAAGCCTTAGGATTGAGCGTAAGTGAGGATGAACTTAATGAACTACAATTTGGAAATAATTTAAGCCCAATCATTCGTTCAAGAATGGCCAATCCACAAACAGGTCAAGTAGATAGAGCTCAGTTGGATGCTTTTAAAGCAGGTCTTGAAGCTGATAATTTAGATGAGCGTCAAACCACTTATTGGAATTTTCAAAAGAAAGAAATAAGAAGAGAAGCCTTAACAGATAAGTTGACGGATATGGTTTCTAAAAGCTTATACACTCCAGGATGGATGGTAGAACAATTTAATAAAGATCAAAACGGCAAAAGAGATATAGCCTACATAAAATTACCTTTTGATCAAATTGATGATAGTGAAGCAACTTTGACTGATAAAGATTACAGCAATTATTTCAATGCGAATAAAAATAAATTTTACAATGAGGAGGAAAACAAAGAAATAGAATATACTATTTTCGACGTATTCCCAAGTGCTGCTGATTCCGCTGCCTTATATGAAGATATGGCTGAAAGAGTAGAAGCTTTTAGAACTACAGATGATGACTCTACTTTTGTTGAAATCAACTATGGTACCATCGATGCTGCATTCGTAAAACCAAATACATTATCGCCAGCAATTAGTGAACGAATCCAAACGATGGAGCCAGGGGAAGTTTATGGACCTTACATAGATGGAAAGGCATACAAATTAGTAAAGTTAATGGGTAAGCAAATGGTTCCAGATTCCGTTGACTCAAGACACATTCTAAAAAAAGTAGCTACTCAAGAAGAGTTCAATGTAGCTAATAAATTAATTGATAGTTTGCAAAATGTTCTAGAGGGAGGCGGTGATTTCAACGAATTAGCTATTAATTTCTCAGATGATGGATCTGCTGCACAAGGCGGAAATTTAGGATATTATGCCATTAATCAAACCGTAAAACCTTTTAATGACGTTTTGTTCTTCACCGGTGAGAAAGGACAATATTATAAAGTCTTCTCTCAATTCGGAATTCATTTAATTGAAATTCTAGGTAAGAAATTCGAAACCAAAGAAGAGGGTTATCAAGTAGCATACATAAGTCAAAATATTGTACCAAGTGATGATACACAAGAAGCGGTTTACGATAAAATCAATGATTTCATCGGAGACAATCGAGATTTGGAAAGCTTTAGATCAGCAGTAGCTTCAAATCCAGCATTAAGCATCTCCAAAGCGACCATTAATAGAAATGATTATGTGGTTGGTTCATTAGAGAGGGGACAGAATTCAAGAGAATTAGTTAAGTGGGCATTTGATAATGAAACTGAAATTGGGGAAGTTAATTCTACAGTTTTTACCTTTGATGACCCTGTAGATTATTACAGAAATAAATTTGTTGCAGCAGTTTGTACAGCTGATCATCCTAAAGGACAACAAAGATTAGAGGATGTAAAATCAACTATCGAGCCATTGGTTAGAAATAATAAAAAAGCAGTTATGTTGAATGAACAAATAGCTGGAAAAGGATTAGATGCGATTGCTAGTCAGTTTAGTACTAATGTAGACACAATTAGAAATCTTTCATTCTATACAAATGCTGCTGGTAAATTAGGGAATGAGCCAGAAGTGATAGCAGCCACTTACGGTACTGCAATAGATGGTATTTCACCAGTAGTGGCAGGAAACAATGGCTTTTATATAGTTAAACCAATTGCAGAAACGCCTGTAACGGATGATCCCAATATTGCGAATTTAAAAAGAACAGCTACTGCTTCTATCAAACAAACTCTGAAGAATGGTATTATGCAGTCTTTAAAACGAAATACAAAAATATCTGATTCTAGATTTGATTATTACTAGGTTAGTATGAAATAATAATAAATGGTCTTTCAAATTGAATTTTGAAAGACCATTTTCTTTTTTATCAAAATAATTAATAGAGTAAAGCGTTAATTTTCTAGGCCAAATTATAAACTAAGCAATAATCCATATGAAACTTGCAAATCTTCTTATTCTATCTTCCTCGCTCATTTTTCTACTCTGCGCTTGTTCAAATACTGCAACCGTAAAAGTAAAAGGTGAGAATGGATTTACAGAGGAGTACATCATAGATAAAGAATCAAAATTAAAAAATGGTCCCTACAAAAAACTAGATGAAAAGGGTACATTGATGGAAGAGACCAATTACATTGATGATAAAATTGATGGCCTTAGAAAAATTTATTACAAGAATGGAAATGTAGAAATTGAAGAAAATTATAAGGCTGGAGAATTTGACGGTGAACTAAAAAGTTATTACGATAGTGGTGAATTACAGCTAGAAGGGAATTACGTAAAAGGTCAAATGCTTGGCAAATGGAAAGGCTATTATAAAAGTGGAAAATTAAAAGAAGTCGTTACCTTTAAGGATAATGCCGAGAATGGTCCATTTATTGAATATTATGAAAATGGAAACATGAAGGCAGAGGGTAGTTATTTAAATGGGGATAATGAACATGGTCCATTAGTGATTTATAAAGAAGATGGAAGTGTGGAGAGAAAGATGGATTGTGTAGAAGGTAGATGTACAACAACATGGTCAAGCGAAACTAAAAATGAAGAATGAGTAAATATTTATTTACATTAATTATTTGCATTACTTTTTCCATTACTAGCCAAGCTCAAATTGGCGGTAGTCATGTTTATGAATTTTTAAATTTCTCCCCTTCCGCTAGAGTTACTGCATTAGGAGGAAGCTTAATAACCGTTCAAGATGATGATCATTCCCTAGCTTTTGATAATCCGGCTTTATTAAATCCTAGCATGCACCAAGGCATTGCTTTTAGTCATAATTTTCATTTAGCGGGAATTCAAAATGGTTATGTTGCTTATGCCCAGCATTTTGATAAAATTGAAACCACCTTTACTATTGGTATGCAATACGTAAATTATGGAGACTTTATAGGGACAGATGAATTCGGAAATGAAACCGCCGGTTTTAATGCAAATGAATTAGCATTGACGATTGGTGCCGGAAGAAAGTTATATGATAAGGTTTCCGTTGGTGCAAATTTAAAATTGATTAGCTCAACATTAGAGGCGTTTAATTCTTATGGAATAAGTTTGGATATAGGTGCGTATTACGAAGATCCTGAGAAAAGAATTACGGCTGCATTTGTTATAAAAAATGCGGGCACACAATTAACCACTTACAGAGATGGTGTACGAGAATCGATTCCATTCGAAATTCAATTTGGTGTTTCAAAAAGATTAGAAAACTTACCTTTCCGTTTTTCATTGATTGCCCATAAATTAGAAACTCCAAATTTAAATTATGATAATCCTGCTGAAGTAGAAGAACGATTATTCTTTGGAGAAGAACCGCAACAACAAAGTAATTTTAATGCTTGGCTAGATAATGTTTTTAAACACCTCATTTTTAATGGTGAATTTTTAATTGGTAAAAAAGAAAATTTCAGATTGAGAATTGGGTATAATCATTTTATCAAGAAAGAATTGAGCGTTCAAAACTTTAGAAGTTTAGCAGGTTTTAGTGGAGGCTTTGGTTTGAAAATCAATCGCTTTAGATTGGATTATGGTTTGGGAGTTTATCATTTAGGTGGGAGTTTAAATCATTTGACTATTTCTACGAATATAAAGGAGTTTAGGAAGAAAAGTTTGATTGAGTAGGGTTAGGGAAGCCAAGAGGTCAAGAGACCTTTGGCGAAATAGCTTACGGCTTAGCCAAGAGGTCTGGAGACCTTTGGCGAAATTGCTTACGGCTTAGCCAAGAGGGCTGGAGACCTTTGGCGAAATAGCTTACGGCTTAGCCAAGAGGTCTGGAGACCTTTGGCGAAATAGTGTAGAGGAATTAATTTGTAGAAAAGTACAATCTTTAATAGTAGTTTGAATTCTTTTTTGCATATATGAAAACACCTAAGCCACTTACTTATCTTTTCAAAGTTTCAATTTTACTTTTTTTAATTTATGGAGCATTAGTCTTAAGGTCAGAAGCCTGTTTGTCAAGTCCTTTTAAGTCAGAAAGAAATACAATCGTTTATCTTAATAGTAATCAAAAATCTCTACGTAAAATTCAACAGCAAGAACTGATTGAATCTTCACCTGATATATTGATTATTGAAGAATGGAATGGTAATAATATTCAACTAGAAGAATGGAAAAAAGCGGGTTATCAAATAAATTTGAATGAGCCAGATAGCTTTACTTTTGGATGCTTGGTTTTAAGTAAATATGATATCACATTTAAAAAGATAACTCCTAAATTAAGTGATAATTGTCCCTACCCTATTTTTTTCGGTGAGCTTGAGGTTGCCAATAAAAAAATATTAGTAAGCCCTATTCATTTTCCTCCTCCAGTTCCTTATTGCGATTTTTCTACTAATAAATATATGGAGACTTTAGGAGCAAATTTAAAAAATTTGCAAGCACATTTTGACCAAGTTATTCTAATGGGTGATTTTAATTCAATGCGGTTGTTAAGTAGCTTTAAAGTATTTAAAAGTTTTGGATTAAAAGATTTTGGAAGCTGGGTAAACTATACTTGGAGACCTTTTACATTTCTTCCGGGAATGATGCGCATAGATTATGCATGGTCAGATATTCAAGATGCAAAATTAAGTAGGATTAAGTTGAAGGAATTGGATCATTATGGATTGGTTTTTGAATTTTGAAATGCTGCAGTGGTCATTCTTCGTTCTCCCTACGGTCGCGAAGAATCAATGGGCCAAGAGCCCATTGGAGGGTTTATAAGTGGATAAGTTTATTTTTGCGTGGCGAAGCCGTTGCATACTGCAGCCGTTTTGCTCAGCAAAGCTGTTTTGCACGGTGAAGCCGTTTTGAATTGCGTGGCGAAGCCGTTTGCACAGCGAAGCTGTTTGCGTGCCGAAGGCACTTGCGCGGCGAAGCCGCTTGATCACATTTTCTTTTCCTTTGCTTTTTCTTCAAGAGGTGCTTGTTTACCTTCGCTTCCTGGAAAAACCAAATCGGTGCTTGAAAAGGTAGTTCCAAAAGTCTCTGCTGCATTGTAAACTTGAAGGAGTGCGTCTTTTAATTGATCATCGCTCAATTCTTTTAATGGATGGATAAAGACGGACCAAAGCACCTCTTCAGACAATGCGTATTTCACATCTAATGCGGTATGGAAATTGGCCGCTAAAGATGCATACATTAATTCTTTGGTTAATTTTTTAACCTCGATGACTGGGCTAATTGCGCGCATTCGATTATTATCTTCGTCCGTAAGTAAAATCATTAAGCGATCCTTGTAGGTGAATTGCCAAAAGCCATTACTTCCTTGAATAGAATCTACGGATGTTTTGAGGATCTTATCGATCGATTTATTATTCATTTTTTGAGCTTGCAATAGGTTTATCGCGAAGCAAAATAATAGAAGGTAAAGATATTTTCGATATTTCATGTTACTACTTTAACAAATATGATAAAGGAAACTAGGCACAAAACCTGCTGCTTGCAGACAATTAAAACAGAAATATTATCTTACTTGAGTTAATGCACTCCGTGCATTAATTTTTTCATAAGCGGATTAATGATGACTAGTATGATTCCTCCTACAATTGGAATAGCGGTAAATATCAGAAAGAAGGTTGACATGTCATACTCGGTGGTAATCTTATCAATCATACCTCCCGTAGCTCCTGCCATTTTATTTCCAATGGCAATGGCTAGATACCAAATACCAAACATGAAGGCAATCATACCTGCGGGTACTAATTTAGTTACATACGATAGTCCTACTGGTGATAAACTCAATTCTCCCATAGTATGGAATAAATAGGCCAATACCAGCCACATGATACTGACAGATGCAGTAGCTGCTCCTTGAGGAATTCCTGAAGCTCCATAGGCTAAAAATGCAAAACCTAAGCCTAATAAAATTAGACCAATTCCAAATTTGACAGACCCCGATGGATTGTATTTACTTTCCCAAATTTTGGAAAATAAAGGGGCTAAAGTAATGATGAAAAATGAATTTAATATACTAAACCAAGAAGCTGGTATTTCAGTCTGATCACTTAAAAATTCTCTTCTTAGCATCCAAATTACAATTCCCCAAATCAACACGAAACTAGCTCCTAAGGCCATATTTGAGATTCCAATTAATTCAAAGGTTTCACTAAATAATCGGATTAAAACCCAGGTTATAATGGTCAATGGGACGATATATAAAACAGTATTAAAAATCTTAAAAATCAAAGCTGAATTACCTTCTAATACTCGATCTGTGTAGTCACTCGCAAAAATTGTCATAGAACCCCCTGCTTGTTCGAATGCCCACCAAAAGAAGACGGTGAAAAAAGCTAAAACGAAAAAGGCAATCAATCTATCTCTTACTACAGTTCTATACTGTATAATTCTAGTTATAGATAATAGGAATAAGAGTCCTACAATAAATAAAATAAAATAATTAGAGAAGTCCGTTTCTCCAAATTGCAATAAATTATTTTTGGTAATCTTAGAAAAGGTGTCACTAAAAAACCAGAATAAACCAGAAACTACCATAAAAATTATTAGACCTATTTCATAAGCTTTGAATCCTAGTAGATCTAGTTTATTGGCTACTTTATCATCCTCATCTTGTTCTGCAGGCTTGCCACCTAGGTTTCCAAACAATGGACCTGCCAACCAAAATTGGATCAATCCAAAAAGCATAAAAATACCTGCAAGCCCAAATCCTAAGTGCCAGCCAATTTTTTCACCAATGTATCCACACAAGCCAATTCCGAAAAATGCACCCGCATTCACACCCATGTAAAAAATGGTAAAGGCACCATCTTTTTTCTCTTGATGGTTTTTATACATCCCTGAAATTATAGAAGTGATATTGGGTTTAAAAAATCCATTCCCGATTATCAAACAGCCAATACCAATATATAAAAAGACAGGTGCATCAATCGCCATTGCAGCATGACCTAAGGTCATGACTAAAGCACCAATAACTACTGCAAGTCGATATCCAATAATCTTATCTGCAATATACCCTCCCAAAATTGGCGTTAGATAAACCAATCCTGTATAAGTACCATATAATGCTAAAGCGGCTTCTCTATCCCAACCCCAACCTGGAGAAAATCCTTTTAGGTCATCTCCCATTATGGAAGTGGTTAAAAACAAAACTAACAAAGCACGCATTCCATAGTAAGAAAAACGCTCCCACATTTCTGTAAAGAATAAAATAAATAAACCAACTGGGTGATCTAATAATTTTTTCTGGTTGGTATCTGAACCGCCAAACCTTTTAGTATTTTTGAAAGTCATGCTTATTGAATTCTAATATTTTAATCGGGTTAATGTGTGTCTTCTAGGACAATATCTTCTGCTCCATGTGTGAGCCGTTTCAGCGGTCCAAGTAATGCAATTACCAAGATTCCAACAATCGTACAGAATACTGCAATTCCCGTAAAGATGGTTGTTTCGCCTAATGATTGAGCACTCTCTCCTAGTAAACCCGCCACTTTATTACCAATTCCTGTTGCTGCAAAGTATGCACCCATCATAAAGGCCATATATTTTACAGGTGCCAATTTTGTAATAAAAGAAAGAGCAACTGGCGAAGCACATAACTCTCCAATGGTATGGAATAAATAAGCCAAAACTAACCAGTACATAGCGGAGCTTCCTGTTGCTTCAAACTGTTGTGAAGCAAAACGCATAAATAGAAATCCCCATCCCATAATAATTACCCCTATCGCCATTTTGAATAAAGAAGATGCCTCTCTACCTTTCATTTTCCATCTGTACCAAAAGCCTGCAACTAATGTTCCTAGGGTAATAATAAATCCTGCATTCAAAGATTGGAACCAAGAAGCTGGAACTTCAAAGCCTCCTAACATTCTGTTTGTTTTATCTTCTGCGTATAAATTCATTAATCCTCCTGCTTGTTCAAAGGCGCCCCAAAAGACGATAATGATTAAGAAAGAAAGGAACATAACTTTCATTCGATCAATCTCTATATTTGTCAATGGTTTATTAAATGCTTCGTTCTCTGGGTTTTCTTTAGATCCAAGGAAATTACCCACATGAGTTAGGTACTTTTGCCCGTAAAGATAAACTACTAAACCAAGTGCCATTCCAATACCAGCTAATCCAAATCCATAGTGCCATCCAATATTCTCGCCCACGTAACCAACAAGTAAACTTGATAAAAATGCTCCCACATTTATACCTATGTAAAAAATAGTAAATCCTTTATCTCTTCTTTCGTCTCCTGGCACATATAAACCTCCTACCATAGTCGAAATATTTGGCTTTAGCATTCCTACACCAGCAATAATTAAACCCAATCCAGTAAAAAATGCCCAGTCTTGAGTGATCGCTAAAATACTATGGCCAGCGACCAGTATAACACCTCCCCACAAAACTGCTTTCTTTTGCCCCAATATTCTATCAGCTATTATTCCGCCTGGTATCGAAGCTACGTATACCAACATGGTATACCATCCGTATAATTTCAAGGCTTCCAGATCTGTCCAACCCATTCCCGGATTCTCATCAATTACTTTACCTGTAATGTACAATACGAGAATTGCTCGCATTCCATAGTAGCTAAAGCGTTCCCACATCTCTGTAAAGAATAAAATGTACAATCCTACAGGATGTCCCCACAACTCCTTTTGGTTTTCTAATCTGGTTTCTGACATAATTGATTTTTAAAATAAAAATTGAGATTATTCAATCCTTAAGATATTTATATTAATGTTGAGCGTAAAATATAAAATATTATACTTACTTGAGGATAAGTTAAGCAAATATTAAAGTTTAGTCATTTATTTTCCTTTGCTATTTTTAGATAGGAAGTTTTCATATTTATAAAACCTTTAGATAAAGGGATTTACAAATATATTATTGATTGAAAATTCAGTGAATTTGATTTTCTATGGAAAAATTTGGCTATTATTCTTTGACTAGTATAGCATCCTCAAATTGCTCAATTTCTAATGTCCAACCTGCATTCTCGACCATATAGCGGATTAGTTCAAATACTTTGTTTCCGCGAATTTCAGCGTTTTGTACAATTTCACTTTCTAATGCAGTTTTACGTATAAATTCTTTGGCCCGTTCGTTAATTTTATTCAAATCTGCCTCAGAGAATTTATTGAAAGAACCTTCGGTAATGTCGTAATAATCTAGATTATGATCAATTGATAAAATTTCAATTTCTGGTATGTTGGTAATTTTGATCGTCTTGGTTAGCTGATCTGAGCTCACTTTCATCTGCCCCAAATCATATCCGGCAGAGACTTTTGCTTTTACTCTTACCAATGCTTTTTTTCTAAACATAGCAATGTCATAAGACTTGTATTCTTTATAATCGTAGACCTCGGAAAAATGTCCCTCAACACTAATTAGCTTACTAACTTGTTCAATTTTTTCTAATAAAACTTGTACTTTCTCTGATGAATTTTCCGCCTTTGTATCTTTTTTGTAGAAGGATCTCGTTAAAAATATACCTGCAAGAAAAGTCATTATTAAGGCTCCAATAATTATTAATTGTTTTGTTTTCATAATTGAGATAGTAATGAAATTAAAAAAATTTAGCCTTGTATTCCTTGCCAATTATTTTGCCTTGGCGACAAAATCATATTTTAAATTTTTATACTCTTTTAGTACTACTTTTACTGAACCGACGGAAACTGGAGATTCAATGAGTACCGGAATTTTATTCTCATCTGCAGAAACAAATAATTTCATTTTTGCATCTTCTGTAAATACATTTCCCGCAATTAACTCTGGACTAAATTCATGTAAATTAAACCTGCCCATACCCTTAACTTTTTTCTTTTTTGAAATGCCTTTATATTCTACTGACAAAGGATAAACTTCCCCATCGAGTGCTACTTTTATTGGAATTCTTGCACCCACATTATCTTTATCAAAATCTTTATTTCTAATGCAATAAACGATAGACATAATATCGTGCATGCATTCCGCATAATCTACCTCTTGTTCTTTTGCTGTTTCTTTAGTTTTCCCTTTAAAGCTTGTAATTTTTTGATTTTCTTGATCAAAGGTCATTTTGTTATACATCGTAAAACTGCCTTCATTTACTTCTCTCAAGAACGTATCTGGCAGCATGGTGTTTTTATCAACATAGGTCTCAAAGTAATCTCTAACTTTGTAGAACCATTCGTAAGAAGGATAGGTTCTTCCTGCAGCTGTTATGTGATATTGCGTATCATTTTCTCGCACCCTGAATGTAACTTCCCCTGCAGGGATCCAAATAAAATTTAAATTATAATAAATCTTATAAGTAATTTCTTCACCTGCATTAAATGCTGAGTTCTCCACTTCACAAGTATCAATATTGATAGTTTTCGACTGTTGAGAAAAACTCAAGGCAAAACAACTCAAAGCCACAATTCCTAAAATCCAATATTTAGGTTTCATTTTCATAACCTAACGATTTTAAAACATTTACATTAAAAATAATGACTATTCCTACCAACGCGGGTATAATCAAGTTTATTATCCATAGTCCAAAAGTGGCAGCTAAAATACCAAAGCTATTTGTGGTAAAAATCCCCCAAATAAATAAAGCAATTTCCCCTCTTGCTAAGACCCCCAATACTGGCGGTAGCGGGATGCTTGTTTGCACCAAATAGATGCTTGCTATTCCAGCGAAAGCTGCCAAAAGCGGAATTTCAATTCCAAAAAATTTCAAAATTAAGAAGTACTGGACACAAAAGATTCCATACCTAATAAAAGAATACCATAATACCGTACTTAGTTCCCTTTCGTTATAATTTCTTAATTGTCTAAGATGCCTAACGTAGGGTTTTATTTTCTTTGGAAAGGGAAATCTTTTTGCAATATTTTCCAATAAATCCAAATGAAAAAAGCATAATAATAGGAGCAAAACAAAAGCTGTACTTATTGCCAAAGTAGCTGCTAAAATCCAAGTATCAATCGGATGAACTATTTTAAAAAAATAAGAAAATCCAATAATTCCAATTATAATATGAATCAAATTTTGACTAAAACTTCCAACTAAAGTTGCAATCACCGCCTTCCAATTATTTTCAGGTTTTACCATAAAAAGTCGTCCACCATATTCTCCAATTCTGGCTGGGGTAATAATGGAAAGGCTTACTCCGGTTAAAATTGCTTTGTAAGCTTTTACAAAAGAGAGATTTTCATACTCTTTGAGTAGATAACGCCATTTTATAGTCTCTAAAGCCCAATTTATAGGCATCAGCGCAATAATTAAAACTAAATAGATACTACTAGATAAACTCAGATTTTCAATAAATAGCAACCAAAGTTGGTGAATATCTTGCTTAGCGACTAATTGTCTGTAGACCACGAAGCCAAAGAGACCAAGTATTAGTAGTTTAATCGTCCAATTTAAAATTCTACTGTTTGAGAATTTAATTACGCGTAATGAGTTTATATGTTTTGTTTTATCATTCAAAGTATAAAAACAATCTAATTTATACATAATAGACTGAATTTCAATAGTAAAGTTACAAATGGATAAGTTAAGACTTCGTTATTTTGATGTTAATTTCCAATTATTTGCACTCAAAATTAATGGAAAAGGTCAATATTCAGTAATTCAAGATTACTTTTCCTATCTTCATATTTGAATTTTTAAGCATATGACGAAAAAGGTAAAGCGGATTATTGGAATTGACCCTGGCACAAATGTAATGGGTTATGCGCTAATAGAAGTACACGGACAAGATGTAAAAATGCTTAATGTGGGTGTTTTTAAATTACAAAAATTCGAATCACAGCAAGAAAAGTTAAAGGAAATCTACTTGCAAACCCAAGAAATCATTGAATCTTACATGCCTGATCAAATGGCTATAGAAGCTCCTTTTTTTGGAAAGAATGTGCAATCCATGCTTAAATTAGGAAGAGCTCAAGGGGTAGCAATGGCTGCAGCAATTACAATGGGTTTACATATTTCAGAATATAGCCCAAAGAAGATAAAGAAGTCGATCACTGGAAATGGAAATGCATCCAAAGAACAAGTCTCAAGTATGCTAGAAAGTATATTAAATACCAAACTGAATAGTACATATCTGGATGCCTCAGATGCATTAGCTACCGCAATGTGCCATTACTATCAAAATGGCAAACCCTCCTCTGGTCAAAAGCAATATAAGAATTGGACCTCTTTCCTTTCAGATAATAAAAACAGAATAGTTGGGTAATTTAATCTAATTGAATATGCTCGCGGATAGATTTAGCGATCGTAATCATTTCCTCTTTTTCAATAGTTAAGTGACCTCTTCCAAAAGTCATGTCCGTAACTGAATTAATGGGAATCAAATGAATATGAACGTGTGGAACTTCAAGCCCAATAACCGTAAGCCCAATTTTTTCGCAAGGAAAAATTTTCTTTAATGCAGCAGCTACTTTTTTGGAAAATAAAGTAAGACCACATAAGTCATCCCCAGCCAAATCAAAATAATAATCAACCTCTTTTTTGGGAATAACTAAAGTGTGTCCTTTGGCCAATGGATTGATATCAAGAAAAGCCAAGTAATCTTCGTCTTCAGCAATCTTGTAACAAGGTATTTCACCATTGATTATTTTTGTAAAAACACTTGCCATTAAAGTGTGATATTTTTGATTTCAAATTTCATGATCCCACCTGGAGTTTCTACTTCTGCAATATCTCCAACTTCTTTGCCTAGTAATCCTTTACCAATTGGTGAGCTTAAGGAAATCTTTTTTTCTTTTAGATTAGCTTCTGTTTCAGAAGTCAAGGTATAGGTTACTTCTTTGGAAGATTTTAAATTTTTTATGGTAACAACGGAAAATATACCCACTTTGGAATCATCTAATTGACTTTGGTCAATTATTCTTGCACTAGCTAATGCGGTTTCCAATTTGTTGATCTTCATTTCGAGCATTCCTTGTGCATCTTTTGCTGCATCATATTCAGCATTCTCAGATAAATCTCCTTGAGCCCTTGCTTCGGCAATTGCTTTTGCCACATTAGCTCTTCCATCTGTTTTTAATTCATCTACTTCCGCTTGGAGCTTATCATAACCTTCCTGTGTCAGATATGTAATGTTTGACATAATTTTAATTTTTACGAATAATATTAATTGCTGATCAGCCTTATTGGCTGATTTGACTAATTGAAAAAAACGTCATTACCGTTTGGCAAGGACGTTTTTATATTTTGCAATATACTAAAATAGTAAAATCTACTCAAAAAGTCAATTTAGATTTAAATTGCATATTTTTTTATAATACAAATCGAACCGCAAAGTTATGCGTTCCCGAAAAGGGTTCAGTTACTCGATAAGCATAATCTATACCAAATTTATTAGAAGATCCTTTTTTCGTAGGCACTAATAAACTAACTCCAGCGCTTAATCCAGAATATACATTATTTTGCACATTTTCGATCAAGGCATTTCCAATTCCAAATCGGTACGCACCTCTAAGCATAAACATATCATTAAATGCATACTCTACGCCTCCGCCTAATTGATCTCTGCTGAAAGAATTAGACACGAATGCACCCACTAAAGTGAATTTATGTTTAGTTCCTACATATAGGTCATAAGATAAGCCAATGTTTAAAGTGGAAGGTAATTCAAAATCTTCTGCTCTTTCATCAAATGTTAGATTATAACTAATATCTCCTGTAGGATTTAAGCTATTAAAAGAAAGGCCTTCTCCTCCAAATTTCATTGGAGAACCGATATTCTTAAGGGAAATACCAAATTTAAAATTATCTTTTTCACCAGTTACGTATTGTACTCCTGCATCAATGGCAATTCCAAAGGCGGACAAATCTGAAATTGATTCGCTAATTCCTCTTACTAAAATTCCAACGGATACTTTATTTTCAAAGGTATAACTATAAGCTAATCCAATGTTAATAAAATTAGGTGAAAAAGTTCCTCCAGTTCCATCAGGAAGTGCTGTTGTTGTAATTGGAATCTCTCCAAAGTCAACAGTCATTAATGATATCCCTAAAGCACCTGATTTGCCCATTTTTTGACCAAAAGAAATTGCGTTTAATGCAATGCCTGTTCCTTCTAGGTAGCGAGTATAACCAATCATTAGATCAGTTTTTTGCAGTCTTGAAAGTCCTGCAACATTTAATTGCATGGCTTCTGCGCCAGAAATATTAGCAACGGTTAGGGTATGTAAACCAGCACTTCTTGCCCATGGATTCATTAACAGTTCATAGGCGCCTGCTTCTCCTTGTCGATCCGGATTTCCAGCATCAAGCTGAATGCTAGATAAACTGAATAATGCAATTATTAAAAGTGTAGATAATATTTTATTCATATGAAAATGTTTCCTTGTTAAAATTTGCAGAAGCCAGAAGGCTTCTGCATTTTTATTTTTATTTTTCTATAAACCAGTTGGATCAAATTTTCTATTTACTCCAAACCATTTAATTACTCGCTCTCCTAAACCAGGAGCATCAATGTGTATTAAATACACGCCACTGGCAATTGGAATTCCCTTTGCATTTTTTAAATCCCACTCAATAGCAGGCGTAACTTGCTTCTCTAAAACTGGTGCATTATTTCTATTAGAGTTTGACTCTGGAGCCTCATCTCTTTTGTATTGTCTAATGAATCTGCCATCTAATGAAAAAATACTAACTGTACATTTAGGAGGTAAGTTGGTAATCTTTATGATGTTAGTAAACTGTGAAGTTTCATATTCAGAGTAAGCATAATAAGGATTAGGAGCTACATTGATTCCCATTAAGGCTGAATCTATTTGTGATTCCGTCGTTACCTCACTTGCTTCAGCCCCTTCAATTTTGAATGAATAGGTTGGATGACCATTATATTCTGGAAGTCCACTAGCTGTTTGATATGGATTATCAACTCTTAATTTAACGATAACATCGTTTGGAATTAAACCTTGGTCCAATGATAACATTTCTTCTCCTTGAGCTACGGTAGGCATTCCTGCCCATTGAATTGCTCTAACTGCAGGTAATTTTCTAAAATCTGAACCTCCCGCAGTTAATCTTGTTCTAATTTCTGCACATTCATCATAAGCAGTATTAGTGGTGTAAATGTAATGCTGACCTCCTAAGAAATAGCCAAACAACCCAAATTGAAGCGCTTCTGGAATAACAAATTGATCATTTGGATTAAAAATCATATCCTGTGTAATCGTTATTTCATCCGTGTAGAATTGGCTGAATTCATTTGTATATGCACCATTTTCACCGAAAAATATATTTAACCGTTGACCCGTTTCTACATCAATTGCATAACCCGGGAACCAACTCATACCCGTTCCATCATTGTCCTCAACTCCATTTTTATCAATAGAAGGTAAAGTCTTCAATTCAAAATTGTCTGACTCTGTTGGGAAACCACCAGCATTATAATCACTTATTGCTGTCTCTATCACCACGCATCTTGACCATAAGTCTTTATTTGAGGTAAATACAATGTCAATATTCTTTAATGATTGGATGGAGTCTACACTTCTAATTCTACTATTCAATCCATTTTTCCATGCAGGTGTAAAGTAAAATAGTGCGTCATCTATTCCGTTTGTTCTATAATCAATCATTTGGTAAGGATACATCGTTGCACCCATTCCATTTGTTAAACCTTGTTCAGGATCTAGAGGCTGATCGACTTGAGGATTAACGCCTAATACTCCTGTTTTAACAAAATCAAGAATTGATCGATCACCTGCATCTTGATCTCCAGCAAATTGCAACCATTGAACCCCTGAAGGATCTTGATATTCAATTCTTGCTCCAATCGCTCCATTATCTTCACCAAATTGTCCTACATCATCAGTCTGAGCAATTGCAATCGAAAATCCAAATTCTGAAACTAGTTGTTCATTTAAGGCATCAATTGATCTTTCTGAAGCAATAACTTCCCCTGGGGAATTCACTTCATAAACTTCCCATCGTGCAGGGTTCTCAAGTACATCATCATTTATGTTATTATCAATAATTCTTAAAATATATTCACCATCTTTAACATCAAGAGGATTGAATATGCTTACATCAATAGGTCCTGCCCCACTTTTATATTCAATAGATCCATCGAAGGTTCCTCCTAATATTTTTTCATACATATCTTCCTCAACATCTATGAAATTGCCTCCTAATCCTGCACCAGCTAATCTCGTAATTTTAGCTCCGTCTCCATAGCTAGAATTTAACCCTCTATAGATAATTGGTCTAGGGATAGGCACGTAAGTTTCAATATTTTTTCTTCCTTCTAAATAAGGAACTCGTTGACCTGTAACTGCTCTAGGTTCAAACTGTTCATAATTGTTGTAGGCATAAGCCAATGCTGTAAAATAATATTTTTTATGATTTACAAGTCTAGAATCTTCTTCTGCAAAGAAATCTTGCTTAATTGAAAAAGAGTGTCTAATTCCTTCATTTTGACCATCGATTTGCTCAACAGGAAACCAAATGTCAGGATTAATTGGATTCGGATCACTTAAAGAAGACCAGTTAAATATCTTTTGAACATTATTTTTCACATCAACTTGGAATACAGGAAGTGCTTTTGTTGGATCATCTAATTCCCCCGTGGTTATTTCTGGTCCACGCAATTGATAAACAATGTATCCTTCAAAAATATAATTACTATCTACTATTCCCTCTGGAATAGTCAATCCTTTTTCCATATAATTTTCAAAAGCATTATTTGAAGTTAACTCATCATTACTTAGTAAGCAGATTAATTCTCTATCTAATTCGATAAAATCCAAATCCGGTGCATCTGGTCCATCAGTAATTTCGAAGCAATTATCAAACAAAGCTTGTGCTAAATCGTCTGCCGCAAATATTTTATCTAATGACGGTCTATCATGAGTAACGTCTGGCACCCAAACTGCACCAACAATCAATTCATTCACAGCACCTGGTTTCAATCTAAATGGACCAGAAGCCTGTAAAGTTCTTCTATCCCCAAAATCTAAGCCAGCAGTAACCATTGACCATCCATTAGGATCATTAGGTGGATCTGGGAAAGCATATCTTGTGGTTGGTCCAATTCCTGTTCCCGGTCCTCCATCATTGACCAATATTTGTCCATTTCTCCAAGATCCTGAAATAAAATTATAGTATTCTTCTGCTACTCCTGGATCCGTTGTAATTGGATTTGGAGATCCAATACCACCATTATTATAGTACATAAATGAGGACATGCCTAATTCAATTGACGTATCTACTACCTCAAGGCCAGTAATGGAATCAATTCTAAAGAAAGGTTTTAAAGGCCCTCTAAAATAATCTATTCCAATCATTGGGATTCTATCACAATAAGTTGGTACTCCTCCCGGACATGCACATCCGACATCTCCATCTAATTGGTCATCATTATAAACATAAGCTAAACTTCTCGCAGTGTCAGTACCCACGTAATCATCCGTATGGCATCCTAAATCAGGATCAACCCACATTGCAAAGAAAGTAGAATCTAAATCAGAATTTGATCGATTGATCAACTTATATCTTTGAAAAGTCATATCATTAATCTGATCATTAGTTTCAAATGCAAATGCTTGAACTTGAACTTCCATTCTTAAAGCATTACCTTGAGTTTGAGTATGGATACCACCAGCATCATTGTAAATCCAAAAAATCATTTCATCTGGAAATAATGGTTTGGGGCAACCTCTTACCTCAATAACAGGAAAATCTCCATCAACTGGGTCATAAACACCATCTTCCGCACGATCAAAAAATGCGCCTAAACCCTGTCTCGTATTTGGCAGTTCAAAACCTACCAAACTGGCGAAATATGGGTTTAATCTACCCGGCCATTTTAAAATATCTTCTGGAATATCTTCTTCTGTATAAGATGCTCCTGACAATTGACTTTCTAAAAATGCATTTCTATGTTTATCAATACTATCTCCGTTAACTACAAAATGAGTATCCCATCTTCTACAAGTATCTGGTTCTGTATCACCAGTCATTGGATCTAATGGACCAGGCCAAAAATCATTACCTGTTTGTCTGTAGGTTTGTGCTGCCATTTTCAGATTGTTCCCATCCCCAATTCCTCCAATCCAAACGGAACCCGCAAATAAAGAAGATACTTCTTCAAGACCAGATCCTGGTGCAACTTTTGGCACAATATATTTACCGTCAGATAAATCCCACCATACATCTCCACCTCCTAATAATCTAGCTCTTACATTATTGATTTGCATATCAACTGCTGATCTAGAAGGATTACAATCCGCGCGATAGTTAACTCTATCTTCGTTTTGAATTCTCTGAGGTTCATTTACATATGGATGGTGCGTAAAAGCTACTGTACAAAATGTAAATAAGAACAAACACAAAAAGCAAAATTTAAATTTTTGCATGATATTAATTTTTATCATTAATTAAAATGAATGAATTTCTAAAAGTCTAAAACTGCTCCAAGAAATGCTCTTCTTGGCAAAGTAAAAAAGCCAGGATTTACTAAACTCCATTGGTAATGTTGTAAGTAAAGTCCAATATCTCTATTACTTTGATCTATGGTATTTAACACTGCTTGACCATCTGCTGAGGCTAAGAAACCATCGTCTTCTGGCGAACCTGTTGCGGAGTAAACTCCTATTATATTTCTAGCATCAAATACATTTTGAACTCTTAAATATATATTTAAAAAGAGTGCTCTTTTATTATCTTTTCCACCAATTCTAAAACTTTTATCAGCTCTAGCATCAACAGTAAAATTCCATGGTAGTCTTGCTCCATTAATTGAACCAACAAATCCTGCACCTCCAAATGCTCTTGGTGTTTGCGTTCTTGTATAAGGTCTACCAGATACAGCAGAAGCTGTAAAGTTTAAACCTGCGTTTGCTAAAACGTCTGCACCAAACCACCTTGGTCCATTATATTTTTTGCCAGATCCATATCTGTAATCTACAGTAGCTACAAATCTATGTCTTTCATCAAATGATAATGGGAGCAAATTTCTAATATTTCCTCTCGATGTTAATCCTCTTTGAGAATTTGCGTTTGATCCGGTTCCATCAGCAAATTGTAAAGTATAGTTTGCTGTTAATTGGATGTTACCCGTTCTTCTCATATCATATTTAAAGGTGAAACCTTTTACTGTTCCAAAATCGATATTCCCAAAAGTTTCATAAGAACTAATTGGAGCTGGAATATATAGCAAGGTTCTTGCTTGAATCATATCTCTCAGCTCTTTATAATAAGCAGATAAGGTAATCGCTGTTGAGTTTGATAATTTTTGTTGAAATCCTACTTCATAATCTATTGTTTTTGCAGGTCTCAATCCCGGATTATTTTGAGGAGTCCTAGATGGGTCTTCAAAATAATAATAGCTCAAAGGAGAAACAAAAGAATTAGATTGTGGTCGCTCTACTAATATATCGTAATGCGCAAAGAAGTTTGCATCATCAGAAATAGGGAATGAGAAAGCCAACCTAGGCATCCAGTTTACTACTGGTTCATAATCTTCAAAAGAGATATCTGGATTAAATTCTCTACTCTGTATATTTCTCTTAATTGGATCAGATTCTGAATATCTAGGAATTACTACTTCCCCGCCAAAGATCACATTACCATCATTTACTGGAGTACCACTTTCATTATACCATTGCTCCCCTTTTCTAAATGCCTTCACTACATCAGAACCTTCTCTGTTTACATAAACCTTATAGTCTGATTCTACACCAGTTGGGATATCTTCATTTATAGAATTATAAAAATCTCCAGCTGTTTGAACATCATATAGTGAGAATTGATCTTTAAGAACTTTAGTATTCGCATCATATCTATCCACTCTTAGTCCTAAATTGAATATGATGTCTTTAAACACAAATTTATCTTGAATGTAAGCCGAGGTATAAATAGGTCTAAAAGGAGCTACATTAAAATTCCTAGACCCATCAGCTTCAATATCAAAAAAGTTATTAAAAGTAACATCTCCATCTAACCTATTCCCTAAATAATCATATCCAGAGTATCCTATTAATTGCTGATCCGTTAATTCCAATGGAGAAAATAAATCAAGCGTTAATAAATTAGGATCTATTCCATCTACATTTACATATTCATCCAATCCTTGACCCGTAAGTTGTCTAACTCTACGATAAAACTGCAAGTCTTCATCATTATTAAAATTAACCGCATATTGATCGAAAATATCGCCACGTACTGAGAAGGTATCGATAATATTAGTTGTATCAACACCATTAATGTGTGCGTTTGCTTGCAACCTTGCTACTGTCCATAGCCCAAATGGTGCTACTGAATAACTTCTACTTAATCTTTCTTCATATAGAATTCCAAATTCTATACTGTGTCTACCATTGTTTGACCCACCTGGGAAAATATCAAAATTACTTGAAGCTTGGAAAGTGATTCTATCACTTTCTGATTTATTGAAGGAGTTATAAACCCCACCAACGTTACCTCTTAAGCCCCAAACAGAAGATAGTGTGGAATTTCTGAAACCATTATAAGCATTAAATAATCTTATGTTAGCTGGCAGTTCTGTATCTACATTATTATAGGCTGCTAATGCAGGATTAATGTCTGAAGGTGTGAATCCTTCTAAATTTTCAAAATAACCCACATGTTGGGATATTCCGTTCACTGTTCCTAAAGTAGGTTCCCAATTGATATCAAAATTTCCGGCGTAACCATAGTTCCAAAGACGATCTTCATGTCTTTGGTCTTGAGCGTTAGCAGTAGATTTCTCATATCCAAATTGTAATATGTAGGAAATGTTCCTAATCAAACTACCTTTCTTAGCTTTATCTTCATCTGTTTTTAATCCTACTTTACCTAATCTGTGTCTGAATCTGAAATTTCCTCGATAAGTATTAGATAATTGAAAAGGGTTGTTAACCCAGTTAAAAAACGAACTTGATCCAAATTGGTTTTTTGAATCAGTGTATGCTCCTGAAATACTTATATCGATATTGTCACTCAATCGTGCATCAATTTTTGCAGTAACATCCAGTCTTTCCGTCCCTTCATTTGGTCTTACATCCAAAAGGTCAACATCCTCATTGGTAATAAAGTCTCCTGCTGGTAATAAATTCCCATTACTGAACACTACTGGATTTGCTTCTAACTCTCTAATCACCGATTCTTTGGCTCGGTAATACCCAGTCGCCGCTGGTCTAGCTTCATCTTGTTTGATATATTGTCCTGAGAATCTAAATCCAAGAATGGATCGTTTATCTTTTTTTCTTTTTAAAAGAGGGCCACTAAAGTTTCCACTTAATAAATTATAACCATATGGGGTAAGTCCTTCTGAAGTTTCAAATTCAATACCTCCTGAATATCTATTTGATGGCCCTTTGGTAGTAATAGAAATGATTCCTCCAGTTACATCCCCATATTTCGCTTGGATTCCACCAGTGATAACCTGCATTTGATCAATTTCTGATTGTGGTACTAAAGCACCACTTACTCTGATACCATCAATAATATATTCTGTAGAATTTGTTCTTGAACCTCTAACAGAAATAGCTCCTCCATCAATTGAAGAAATTCCTGCGGTAGTTGCAGCTAGTGCATTTATATTTTTAGTTGGGAGATTTCTAATTTGTTCGGAAGTAACAATGCCTCCTGAAGTAGTATTATCTTGTTGGATTAACGGCACTTTGTATTCAACAACTTCGATTACATCCAGTAATACACCGTCTGCAACCATTTGAATATCCAATTTATTTGCTTTACCTGCTAGAACCAAAACACCCGTCGTTCTTGTTTTTTGAAGACCTACATAACTAGCCTCTACATCATAAGTACCGGGATCAATATTAGAAAAACTGTAGTTTCCATCAAAATCTGTTTCAACCCCTGTAATTAACACCTCATTTTTAAAAATAGCTACTGTACCATAAAGCACAGGCTCACCATTTTCTTTTTCGGTGACCTTTCCATTTAGTGAAGTTTGGGCTGATAATATATTTGAGAAAACAATTAATGAAATGATAAATAGTAACTTTCTTACCATAAGCTAATTTTTTAAATTGAAATCCAGTAAACTTAATCCACAATGTTAAGGAATTTAACCCTTTTATCAAACACAATTATAACCTAAGTCAAATTATTGACAATCCTTAATTTGAATTAGACAATAATAGCTTGTCAAGCAGCGTTTCCGCGATCCTTTGCTTTGACTCTATAGTCCACCCTGCCACATGCGGAGTTAGAACTATATTAGGTAACATAAACAAGGCCTTATACATATTCTTTTCTTCAATAGTATAGGTATGAGTTTTCTCATTTTCGTAGACATCTAAACATGCACCTCCCACCATACCATTCTCAAGAAAATTTATAAGATCTTGTGTTTTAAGAACTTTTCCTCTACTTGTATTGATGATAACTACACCTTTTTTACATAATTGGAGAAAATCTTTATCAACCAAATGTAAAGTTTCCGCCGTCAATGGAAGGTGAAAACTAATAATATCAGCGTCATTTTGTATTTCCTCCAGTCTAGCTTGCTTTACGTAAGGTAAGTTTTTGGTATAATCCTCCTTATACTTGTCATAAGCTAGGATTTTCATATCAAAGCCTCTCAAGCGTTTTGCAAAAGTACTTCCGGTGTGACCAAATCCAATTATTCCTACTGTTAGGTTACTTATTTCTCTTCCTCTATTTTTCTCTCTATCCCAATGGAAATTTCTTACTTCTGGATCACCTTGCATCATTTTATTCATTAACGCAAGCAACATTCCGATGGCATGTTCTGCCACCGCATTTCTGTTTCCTTCGGGAGAATTTACAATTTGAATTCCTTTTTCAGCTGCATAAGGCAAATCTATAATATCTAATCCTGAGCCGAGTCTTCCAACAAATTTTAAATTTGGTGCTTTGTCTATTAAAGCTTTATCCATCTTCACTTTGGTATTTATAATTATTCCAGAGTAAGGTTCAATTTGCTGATGCACATCTTGCAAGCTAATTGTTGGATCATATTTCACTTCATAACCGGCCTCCTCAAAACCAGTTATAAGGCTTGGATGAACGTCGTCTGTTATTAATATTTTTTGCATTTATTTTTCTTCAAAGATAAAGCTTTAAAAATATTTCATTTTCATATATGACTTTTTTGATTATATCTTTTAAAATACCTTTAAATATTTATCTTTGTGCCCAACCTGTAATCACTTAACAATATAATTTCATGCCGAAAGATCAGTCAATAAAATCTATTCTTATAATTGGAAGCGGACCTATCATAATAGGGCAAGCTTGTGAGTTTGATTATTCAGGATCTCAAGCCTCAAGATCATTGCGAGAAGAGGGAATTGAAGTCTCTTTGATAAATTCGAATCCTGCAACAATTATGACTGACCCAGTTACTGCAGATCATATTTATTTACTTCCATTGACCGTCGAAAGTTTAATTCAAATTTTGGAAGAAAGACAAATTGATGCAGTATTACCCACTATGGGAGGACAAACTGCCTTAAATCTCGCCATAGAAGCTGGAAAGATGGGCGTTTGGGATAAATACAATGTTAAACTAGTTGGGGTTGACTTGGATGCGATTGAGCTCGCAGAAAATCGTGAGTTATTTAAAAAACTAATGATTAAAATAGGCTTGAATGTTGCTCCTTCCTTCATTGCCAATTCATTTTTAGAAGGAAAAGAAGCTGCTCAGAAAATAGGCTTCCCATTAGTTATTAGACCTTCCTATACTTTGGGTGGACATGGCGGAGGTTTTGTACATACCGCAGAAGAGTTTGATGAAGCCTTGAGAAGGGGTTTAAACGCCTCTCCTTCTCACGAAGTTTTAGTGGAGCAAGCCGTTTTAGGGTGGAAAGAATATGAGTTGGAATTATTAAGAGATGCTAATGATAATGTGGTTATCATTTGTACCGTTGAAAACTTGGATCCAATGGGAATTCATACTGGGGATAGTATCACGGTAGCACCTGCAATGACCTTATCAGATACCGCTTATCAACAAATGCGAAATGATGCCATTTTGATGATGCGATCTCTTGGAAATTTTGCTGGAGGATGCAATGTACAATTTGCGATAAATCCAGTAGATGAAAAATTAATTGCCATTGAAATTAATCCAAGAGTTTCAAGATCTTCAGCATTAGCAAGTAAAGCAACGGGGTATCCAATTGCTAAAATTGCAGCCAAACTTGCTCTTGGATATACCTTGGATGAATTGAAGAATCAAATCACAAAAACTACCTCTGCATATTTTGAGCCTACTTTAGATTATGTGATCGTAAAGATGCCAAGATGGGATTTTGCTAAATTCCACGGAGCAGACCACAAATTAGGCTTACAAATGAAATCTGTAGGAGAAGTAATGGCCATTGGTAGAACCTTCTTAGAGGCATTGCAAAAAGCTTGTCAATCCCAAGAAAATAACAGAATGGGACTTGGTGCGGATAAAAAAGAATGGATTAGAACTTCAGATATTTTATCTCGATTGGAGTTAGTGAGTGATGACAGAATTTATAGATTAAAAGATGCACTTAGGTTGGGAGTTCCAACAAAGACTGTTCAAAAATTGACAAAAATTGATCCTTGGTATATTAATCAAATTAAACGTTTGGTGAAATATGAAGAGCAATTAATTCGATTTAATGTAGCGGAAGATTTAGACGAACCATTTTTAAGAGAATTGAAAGAAGTTGGATATAGTGATGCCCAAATTGCTTGGGTAATGAGAATAACTGAAAAAGAAGTGACTCAACATAGAAAGAAATTAAATATTAGAAGAACCTACAAAATGGTGGATACTTGTGCGGCTGAATTTGAAGCACTAACCCCTTATTTCTATTCTACTTTTGATGAGGAAAACGAAAGTATTCCCAGCGATAAAAAGAAAATTATTGTACTTGGTTCTGGACCAAATCGAATTGGCCAAGGCATTGAATTTGACTATTGCTGCGTTCATGGAATTTTGGCAATTAAGGAAGCAGGTTATGAAGCTATCATGATTAATTGCAACCCAGAGACGGTTTCCACAGATTTTGATATCGCTGATAAATTATATTTCGAGCCAGTCTTTTGGGAACACATTGATGAAATTATAGAATTAGAAAAACCTGAGGGTGTAATCGTTCAGCTAGGAGGACAAACTGCATTAAAACTTGCGGAGAAATTTGCGGCGGAAGGTATTAAAATTTTTGGTACAAGTTATGAAGATTTAGATCTTGCGGAAGACAGAGGATCTTTTTCAGATCTATTAAAAGATCTTGGAATTCCGTATCCAGAATATGGTGTTGCTACAACCGTTGAAGAAGCTTTAGCCATTGCAAATAGAGTTGGTTATCCAGTACTTGTAAGACCTTCTTACGTATTAGGTGGGCAACGAATGCGTATTGTGATTAATGACGAAGAATTAGAAAATCATGTTCTCAGCATATTTAAGCATTTACCAGATAACAAGGTGCTTATAGATCAATTTTTAGAAAGAGCACAGGAAGCTGAAATAGATGCTATTTGTGATGGAGAAGATGTGCATATCATGGGTATAATGGAACATATTGAGCCCGCAGGCATCCACAGTGGTGACAGTGCAGCAGTGCTCCCTCCATATAGTTTGAGTGAGGAGATCATCGAGCAAATGTGTGCATATACTAAGAAGATTGCATTGGCTTTAAATACCTTAGGTTTAATCAATATACAATTTGCTATCAGGATAGGAAAAGATGGTGAGAAAGATAAAGTATTTGTGATTGAAGCTAATCCTAGAGCCTCTAGAACTACTCCTTTCATCGCTAAAGCTTATCAATATCCTTATCTTAACGTAGCTACGCATGTAATGCTAGGAATCAAAAAATTGAAGGACTTTGAGTTTACTAGAAACCTAGAAGGTTATGCGATTAAAGTGCCCGTTTTCTCTTTTAATAAATTCCCGAACGTAGATAAAAATTTAGGGCCTGAAATGAAGTCTACCGGCGAGGCTATCCGTTTTATTAAAGATTTAAATGATCCTTTCTTTAGAGAAAAGGCAGCTCAGCGATCAATGTATCTTACTAGGTAGATTATGGGGGTATAGGTTTATAGAATTTTTTTTACTAATTAACCTTTTAATGAGACCTAAAATCTGACTATTTCATTAAGGCGAGTTGATACTGCGCTTGCTCGTTCGACGGATTGATTTTTAGACTTCTTTCTAAAAATAATTTTGCTTTTTCTATATCCTTTTTTATTAAATAAAGCGCTGCTAAGTTCAAACAAGTTTGTTCCAAATCAGGATCTAAATTAATGGCTTTCAAATAATACTTTTCGGCAGATTCAAAATCATTCTTGAGTACTTCTATAAAACCTAAATTAGTATATGCTAATGGTCTATTAGGATGCTCACTCAACACAAAATTAAAAATATCAGCCGCTTCTTTTATGTATTCTAAACGCATATAACACACTCCTAATTTTTCTTGAAAGTCTAAATCTAAAGGCATCACCTTAACTGCTTTTTTTAAATAAAGTAAGGCTTCATCATTTCTGTTTTCATCTAAATAAGCTTGTCCTATTCTGTAATTTGTCCAAGCATCATTATCATCTACCATTGCGTGCTCACCTACTCCTATCAATTTCTTATTAGCCTTTTTATTAAAATATAGATGAATTAAAGCTTTATTCTTTGCTTTACTTTTAGGGGCCATATCTAGATACCATTCTACTGAATCAAGGACAGCGTTTGTTGGTAAAAATTTATCGTATAAAGCTAAATATCCATTAGCCATTTCTAATGCTGTAGGTTTATCCTTTGTCAAACTTTCAATTCCTAAAAATGAATTTTGATTCTTGCTTAAGGACAGTTTCTTTTCCCTATTTAAAATATTTGTTTTCGAAATATAATGGTCCGTTATACTTACGTGTGGAATGTCAATACTATGCGATGGTGGCATATGGCATTTGACGCAATTATTATTAAATGCATTTCTCTTTTCATGGCTTTCTGAACATGCATTTACTTGTTTTGCTTGATGGCAATTTTGACAAGCTAGATTATAATATTCACTTTTAGTTGATTGCACACTTTGATGAGGATTATGACAACTGATACAAGACATCTGATTTGAGTTGACGTAACATTTACTCATTCTTAATCGATCCGCTTGAGACGCCATAATAAAGTTTTCATCCGAATCCGTAAAGCGTGGAAGAAACACATTCATCACTTCTGATAAATGCATACCTGGTCTAAAATCATAAAAGGTTTTCCCTTCTTCTAAAACTGCTACCCCTTGTAAGTGACATCTTTGACAAACATCCATTTGTAAATCTGAAGGTAGATGTCTAGGATTTACAATAGAGTAATCTATATATTTTGAAGTGTCCACCTCTTGCCCTGTCAGCATTTTTTCAACATGTAATTTGCCCGGACCATGACATCTTTCACACTGGATACCGGTTGGCATATTATCATACTTATTTGAGGAACCTATTTCTAATTCTGGATAATGGTTATGGCAAGTGATGCATTCTGAAGTGAGTATTCTATCAAACCTTTGATTCTCTTTTTCAAAACCTGGAGCCATTGACCAAATACTGTCTTGCGCATAAAAAGTAATGGGCGCTTGGGTAAGATATCCATTCATATTTATAATATGAGAATTCGTGTGATGGCCTGAACCAACAATGAATGAAATCCGCTCCACCCGATTATGAACTGTATCTTTTCCTTCTAGTCTAAATTCTCTAATAAAATAAATACTATCCTGAAAAAACGGCTTATAATAGAAATTATTAATACTATCATAGACAATTGCATGCGGCCCAAAACTAGCATCGCTAATTTCTTTTTTCGCCAAACCAAATGATTGGCCCATTCCAGTTTCTATGTAAGACTTATAAATATCTAGATGACAAGATTTACATACATCAATACCTACCTCGTCTATATCTGATCGTATACTAACAAATTTATCTAAATCTGCTTTAGGTTGATTTTTTGTACAATACGTAAGCAAAATTATACATAAAAAAACCAAACAACTGTAGATCTTTAATTTGGACATGCAACAATTAATTATTCATTTATTCTAAGCACTATTCTATCTTTAAATTTGTAAAGTGCGCTATTCAATTTTTTAGTGATTTTGTCGGCTGATTTTCTGTAATAGGTTTTAGAAGAAAATAGGGACCAAAATAATCTATCAATACTATTAATCTTATAATAATAGGGAAAGGGTTGTTGCAAAGGTACTTGAAATTGATCATGAACTATCAAAGCCTCCAATCCCGATCCATTTGTCCATGATTCTTTTACTAATAAATAGAAGCTATTGGATAAATCCAAAGCGGGTTTAGAGCTTTTAATAATCTGTATTTTTGAAGGGTTTTCTTCTAAAAATTTAGCATCGACATCATATATAATCATGTAATCAGAAAACTTATAATTTGATTGTATTCCTGCTATCAAATCATCGTTAAATTTTTTTCTAATTGTTTCCTCATCCAATTTTTCTTTCCTAAGCCGTTGTTTACTTTTTTCCGTGACATCTGGACTATTGATCAATCGCTCCAATTCAGCCATTTTTTTGGCTTGAGTTTTTAATTGAAAGACCATTATGCCCTTTTCTAAATTTAAAATATTGAAAACAGCTTGCTCATCTCTTTCTTTTTTGTCTAAAATTTGAGTTTCTTGACCAAAAAGGCAAAATTGAATAGAAAGAAGGGTTATAATTGCGTATAATCGTTTCATATAGTAAGAATCATGTTAACATTTCGTTAATATAAAAACTCAAAGTTTTCCAATCGATGTAATTAAACTATTTTTGTTGGCTTTTTTATCTTTAAATAATATTTATTTTTGTCATTGATTGATGAAAACCTTTTTTCAAACTAAACGGCTTTTAAAACATGCTACAACAATCAGAAGATTTAAAAGAATTAAATGATCGAATTTATCTGGAAAGTGAATTTGTAGAACGATTGAATCAAGAGACTTCTAAAGTCATCGTTGGCCAGAAAATTATGATTGAAAGACTTATGTTAGGACTTTTGGCCAGAGGTCACGTCCTTTTGGAAGGACTTCCTGGTTTGGCAAAGACTTTAGCCATTAAAACCTTATCCTCTGCAGTAAATTCAGAATTTAAAAGAATCCAATTTACGCCTGATTTACTTCCTGCAGATATCATAGGAACCATGATCTATAATCCTTCAAAGAATGAATTTACCGTGAGAAAAGGACCTATTTTTGCTAATTTCATACTAGCAGATGAGATCAACAGAGCTCCTGCCAAAGTGCAAAGTGCATTATTAGAAGCTATGCAAGAGCGGCAAATCACCATTGGTAAAGAAACCTTTAAATTAAAAGAACCTTTTTTAGTATTAGCTACTCAGAATCCAATTGAGCAAGAAGGAACTTATCCACTGCCAGAAGCGCAGGTGGATAGATTCATGTTAAAAGTAAAAATTGGGTATCCTAGTTTAGAAGAAGAGCGAGAAATCATGAGGAGAAATCTTAATGGTGCTACTTCCCAGAAGATTAATCCTGTGGTAAGTCCAGAAGAAATTATGCGGGCGAGAGAAACGGTAAAGGTTATCTATATGGATGAGAAAATTGAACAGTATATATTGGATATCGTCTTTGCTACTAGATATCCTGAAAAGCAAAACTTGACTTCTTTGATTCCATTGATTTCTTATGGAGCCTCTCCAAGGGCTAGTATAAATTTGGCGACAGCCTCCAAAGCATACGCATTTTTAAATAGACGCGGTTATGTGGTTCCTGAAGATGTTCGATCTATCTGCCATGATATATTACGTCATCGGATAGGCTTGACTTATGAAGCGGAAGCAGAAAACATAACCCAAGAAGATATTATTAATAAGATATTAGATGAGGTAATTGTACCTTAAAATATGAGTCGAATAGTTTACTTAATATTTTTCCTCTTTATAAATTTTGCAGCGACAAGTGAATTGTCTCCCGCTGAAAGCTTTGAAGAATATGAAGGCTATTTCAATTTTGCACATCCAGCGCACATGCAATTAAATTTTGATGGCGATCAATGTACAGGATCTTACACCTTAAAAAGCAGTCAATCCAATTTTTTACTTTCAGGGTATTTAAAAAATGGAAAATGGCTATTAGAAGAAGAAGATGAGCATGGAAATACCTCCGCATTTCTCATTGCAGAAACAGATGGCAAAGAGGTTTGGGGGCAATGGAAAAATTTAAAACAAAATTTATTTATTCCGTTTCGATTTTCAAAAGCAAACATTCCTGCCAAAACTGCATGGCTTAAAAAATTGTCTGGCACCTTATTTAATCAAAGCGTGGAAATATTTATTCAAAAATATTTAAATGATGATTTAAGCGGCTATTTATTATTATCAGATGCTAAAGCAAGTTTGGCTTTTGAAGGACTTTGTCTTAAGGGTAATGATCAGTCATTAATCTTGTACAGCACAGATGTAAACAATCCTTACTTCACAAGTATAGAAATACAAACACAGCACGCGACGACTTATGATGTAAAATTATTAGATACCAAAGGGGCTGTAAAGTTCACCACTTTTAAAAAGAGCAATGATTATTCTTTTGGCTTAAACCACTTTGCAGATTATTACAATTTGTATGATATTTCCTATCCAGAATTAAATAATAAAGTGTTTGATATTTGGATCAAGGATAAAATAAATTCATGGACTAAAGCTAATGAGAAGCATGGTAAAATCCAATCGGTTTTAAACGAGGGTAATCATGAATCACTTCGATTTGCTAATTCATTGTTAGGCTGGGTAGATTTAGATTATTTTTCTAATAATCTAATTAGCGGATCTCTAATTATGCAAGAGATAGGAAATAATAAATTCGAAAAAGAAAGTTTTCTATTTGATTTAAAATCTAAAAAATTATTGACTGCTGATTATATATTTTCTGATTACGGAGCTGTTCAGCAATTAGTTAATACTGAAGGCAAACAAAATTTATTAAATCTAAAAGATATTAAAGGAAGTGCAAAATTGACGGATTGGATTCAAAATCAAACCTTCAACTTCATGACCTATGAATATAATCAATTTGTATTCTCAACAAGATTTGATTCGGTTTTTGGGTCTCAAGAAATAAGATTAAAATTATCTGTTTTAAAAAAATACATCAAAAAGTCTGTTTATAATCGTTTAAGTAGATAGTACAATATGGATACCACAGAACTATTAAAAAGAGTACGAAGAATAGAGCTCAAAACCAAAGGGTTGAGTAAGCAAATCTTTTCAGGTGAGTACCACAGTGCTTTTAAAGGTAGAGGAATGTCCTTTTCTGAGGTAAGGGATTATCAATATGGTGATGACGTAAGAAACATCGACTGGAATGTTACCGCGAGGTCAGGTAGCCCACATGTGAAAGTTTTCGAGGAAGAAAGAGAATTAACCGTGATATTATTGGTAGACGTTAGCCGTTCATCTTTTTTCGGCACTGCTAATCAATTTAAAAATGAGTTTATGACTGAATTAGCAGCAGTGATTTCTTTCTCCGCTGCTAATAATAATGATAAAGTAGGATTAATTTTGTTCTCAGATAAAGTAGAAAAATATATTCCACCTAAAAAAGGAAAATCGCATATCCTTAGAATTATTAGAGAGCTCATAAATTATGAAGCTACTAGTAGTGGGACCGAAATTGGAGTTGCATTGGAGTATTTAAATAATGTAATTAAAAAGAGAGCTATTTGTTTTTTACTCTCTGATTTTTTGAGCAGTAATTATGAAAACCCATTACGAATTGCTAGTAGAAGACATGACGTAATAGGAATGCTAGTAAATGATCCTGCTGAAATGGAATTACCTAATGTGGGTTTAATGCGAGTGAAAGATGCAGAGACTTTAGAAGATAGGATTATTGATACCTCCAGTAAAAAATTAAGGTCTAAATATAAAGATTGGTATGAGGGGCATTTTACTTATTTTAAAAATACCTTTTACAAAAGTGGGGCTGATATCATTCATTTAAAAACTAATGAATCTTATGTAAATCATCTGATTAACTTTTTTAAGAAGCGCTCGAGATAATGGGAAGATATTTAGTAATCATATTATCTTTATTATTTACTTGGTGCATACAAGGGCAGCAAATCAAAATTGAATTGGACACTAATCAAATGCAGATTGGAGATAAAGTACATTTGAAAATTGTAGTTAAAACATCTCCTGGTCAAACTTTCAAGGCAGTTGATTTATCCTATCTTGATTCGATTTACAATGAAAATAAACTAGCTGAAAAGGAAGGTCCAGCCATCTTTGAAATATTAGACACTAGCAATTGGCTTATTAATGGAAATGCTAGACAAAGGGATGTTTTATTTACTATTTGGGAAGAAGGAAATTATAAATTCGCGCCCATTCCATTAAATTTTGCAAGTAATGGAACAGAGCGACAAATTTTTTCAAGATCCGCATCTATTTTGGTAGGATCCCCATTACAAAATACTAGTGCGCAAGACTCTGTCCCGTTATCTCCAATTAAATCTATAATAGAGACACCGAGAAATTTATTTACAGATGTACTACTTCCTATTCTAAAAATAGTAGGACTCTTTTTAGCTGTCTTTGGAATAGGCTACTTAATTTATAGGTTATTAAATGAGAAAAAAGAAATAATTCGAGAGCCTTATTACATAACTCCTCATGATATTGCGTTGAAAAGATTGCAAAAAATTCAAGAAGAGCAACCATGGGTTAAAGAAGATTTTAAAGGCTATCATAGTGATCTAACTTTTGCGCTTAGGGAATATTTAGAAAATCGGTTTTCGATTAACGCATTAGAAATGACAACTGGAGACATAATGCGCTCTCTTGGTAGTGGAAAGCTAGATAAGCAATGGGTTGGTCAGTTAAAGGATATCTTCAATATAGCAGATATGGTGAAATTTGCGAAGGCGGTTCCTCCCTACGATCTGCACAAAAGTACTTTAGATAAATGCATTGAATTTGTTCATACTACAAAAGATAATATTACCCTTATTGAATTAAGCCTAGAAGAAGAAAAGCAATATACTGTTGATTTATTAAAACGCAAACCAAAGGAGGACGACGAATGAGTTTGCTAAGAAACATAGAATTTGCCAACCCTTGGTTTTTATTGCTATTATTATTAATACCAATATTTGCTTTTTGGAATTATAAATCAAAGCAAAAAAGGTATGTAGAAATACCTCTTCCAAGTTTAGAAGGAATAGTGGATGTAAAATCCATAAGAAGTATTCTACTGAAATACTTACCCATCTTTAGAATCTTGGCATTTAGTCTGTTTGTTATTGCATTAGCTAGACCTCAGACTTCATTAAAAGAAGAAGATATAAAAGCTGAGGGTATAGATATATTTTTAGCGATCGATTTATCCAGCAGCATGTTAGCAAGAGATTTTAAGCCTGACCGACTTGAAGTTAGTAAAGCAGTAGCCATAGATTTTGTTGGTAAAAGAGAATTTGACAGAGTTGGATTAACTGTATTTGCAGGTGAAAGTTTTACGCAATGTCCCCTGACCACAGATCATAAAGTAGTCAATGATTTTTTAGGTGCTTTAAATTGCGGTTTCTTAGAAGATGGTACGGCCATTGGAATGGGTCTAGCATCTGCAGTGAATCGACTAAAGGATAGTAAAGCAAAAAGTAAGGTAATTATTTTATTAACTGATGGCGTAAACAATTCAGGTTATGTAAGACCGATTACCGCAGCAGAAATCGCAAAGGAATACAATATAAGGGTATATACCATTGGGGTGGGAAGTAGTGGAAATGCCTTGACGCCAGTAAGTAGAAGATCTAATGGGGAGTACGTATTTGGAATGGCAAGAGTCCAAATAGATGAAGCATTGCTAGAAAATATTGCTACCATGACTGGGGGCAAATATTACCGGGCCACTTCAGAACAAGCCTTACAAAATATTTATGATGAAATCAATACTTTGGAGAAAACGGAAATGCAGGTAACAACTATCAAACGATACAGTGATGAGTTTAGAATTTTTTTAGGAGCTGGACTACTATTTTTTCTGTTAGAATTATTATTAAAATACGTGTTTTTAAGATCTATACCATAAGCCATGTTTAGGATTGAACAAATAGAATATTTATATGCCTTAGGACTGATACCAATTTTGTTCTTGGTCTTCTGGTTTATTCTTAAGTTGAAAGGCAAACAAATTTCAAAATTTGCAAGTTCTGACCTTTACAAGAAATTAGTGCCTGCTTTTTCAAAATATAGAGAATGGATTAAATTTTCGTTATTAATGTTGGCCCTTGCTTTATTAATCATAAGTTGGGCTAATCCGCAATGGGGTTCAAAGCGGGAAAAGGTCAATCAAAAATCTATAGATGTTTTCATTGCTTTAGATATTTCAAAAAGCATGAATTCGCGAGATATTAAACCAAGCAGACTAGAACGAGCAAAGCGATTTGCAGATAACTTAGTAAAAGAGTTGAAAGGGGAACGGATAGGATTAATTTTATTTGCTGGTAATGCATATTTACAAATGCCTTTAACCAATGATTATGCCGCCGCTGATCTATTTATAAATTCTGCTAATTCAAATATGGCTCCTGCTCAGGGAACAGCAATTGTGGATGCTATTGATATGGCTGAACAATCTTTTGGAGAAGAAAATGAATTCCACAGGGCTTTAATCATAATTACAGATGGTGAAAATCATGATGAAGAGGCATTACAAAGAGCTCAAAAAGCGAATGAAGATGGATTGATTATTTATACAATTGGAGTGGGCACTACAAAGGGTGGATTTATTCCAGTAGAAAATGCGAAAGGTTATAATGAGTATAAAAGAGATGATGCAGGACAATTTGTAACCTCAAAATTAAATGAGGAATTACTGAATGAGTTAGCTATAAGTGGAGATGGGGCTTATTATCATATTGATAATGGATCACAAATATTTAAAGATTTAGAGTCAAAAATCAATCAATTAGAAAAGAAAGAATACGAACAGCGTTCTTTTAAAGAGTATAATAGTTACTTTCAATATTTTCTATTTTTTGGAATTTTGTTATTAATTTTAGAGTTTATATTAAGTAACCGTAAAAACAAATGGGTAAGAAGCGATGATATCCTTAAAGTTTAAAATAACTTTGATCTTTATTTTAATTGGCTTTGGAGCAATGCAAGCTCAAGAGGCTAGAGATTATATGCGCAATGGAGATAATGCATACTCAAAGGAGAACTACGAATCTGCGGAAATGTCTTATCGGAAGGCACTAGAATCAAAGCCTAGTGAGGTAGGAACCTATAATTTAGGGAATTCAGTATATCTACAAAATAGGTTGGAAGAAGCTATTAATCATTATGGAGAAGCCGCACAACGAAGTACTGATCCATCAGTAAAACATCGCGCTTATCATAATCTTGGAAATAGTTATTTTCAATCTAAAGAATATGATAAAAGTATTGAAGCTTACAAAGAGGCGCTGCGGATTGATTCAAAAGACGTAGAGACAAAGAAAAATTTAGCCTTAGCTTACCAACAAATGAGACAGCAACAGCAGCAACAACAGCAACAACAACAACAGCAAGAAGAGCAGGAAAATAAAGAACAAGAAGAGCAAGAGCAAGATCAACAAGACCAAGAGCAACAAGAAAATCAAGATCAACAGGAACAGGAGCAACAACAACAAGAAGAGCAAGAAATCGATAATGAAGAGCAAAAAGATGCTGATCAGGAAGAGGAGCAACAACTTAGCAAAGAAGATGCTGAGCAGTTATTAAAGATCATTGAAGAAGAAGAGAAAAAAGTGCAAGAAAAATTAAGAAAGAAACAGAAAGGGAAAAAGAATAAATCTAAAAAAGATTGGTAAAAATAATATTATGAAAAAGTTAATGATAAGCCTTAGTTGTTTCTGCTTTTTTATAAGCTTAAGCAATGCGCAAGATTTTAAATTTGAGGTGTCTATCAGCAGTGACACGGTTTTAATGGATAACCATTTTGAGTTGAGGTATTCTGTTGAAAACGCAAAGCAAGGAAATTTTGAAGGACCTTCTTTCGAGAACTTCAATTTGGTCGGTGGTCCTAATTATTCCTCGTCCATGACTATTATAAACGGTTCAATGAGTCAAAGTACAAGCTACACTTATTTTTTAAAACCTATCACTCCAGGGGATTATAGCTTAGGGCCTGCATTCTTTAATACGGAGGATGGTCAGCAAGCATCTCCAACCATAAATATTCACGTGAAGGAGAACCCGGATGGAATTCAACAAGATCCCTATGGTTTCAACACAAGTCGCTCTAGCGGTGCTAATAAACTTAAAAAACAGAAAGAGGATAAACTCAAGAAATACAAAATGAAAAAATTATAAATAAATGAAACGCTATTTTTTCGTTTGTTTTTTATTCTTAAGTGTATCAATTTTTGCCCAAAATACATTTGTTGCGGTTACAGATGCAAAAGAAGTTTTATTAGATAGCTATTTTACGGTTTCCTTTAAATTAAATGGTCAAGGGAAAAATTTCCGAGCTCCTAAATTTGATAACTTTAATAGACTTCAAGGGCCCAGTCAAAGTATGTCTACTAGTATCATTAATGGTGCTGTGAGTGCTGAGTTATCCTATTCTTATGTTTTACAGCCTAAAAAAGTAGGTACTTATTCCATTGGTTCCGCCTCTATTATGGTTGGTCAAAAAACTTTAAAAAGCGCACCTATTACTATTAAAGTTATTAAGGGGAGTAAAAAATCAGCTGAAACTTTGGCGGAGGAAAAACAATACTTTATAAAGGTAGAATTAGATACCAATCAAGCGTATGTTGGGCAACAAGTTTTAATGACCTATAAACTATATACCACAAAAAATATTGACAATTATAATATTCTTAATGAACCGAAATATGAAGGATTCTTTGCTCAGGAATTACCTCGATTGAATTATAATATGAATCGAGAGATTTTAGATGGTATTGAATATAGTACAAAAACTATCCGAAAAATTGCGCTCTTTCCACAACAAACGGGCACCTATAGTATTGATCCATTAACTGTACGATTAAGAATTAGTGTTGATAATCCAAACCGGCGAACTTTTTTTTATAGCTCAAAATCCATTCAAAAAATGGTGCAAACGAATGGCGTAAAAATAAAGGTAAAATCAATGCCTGAGGATAACTCTGGTTTGTGGAATGGAGCTGTTGGAAAATTTGCCTTATCCTATGGCTTAAGCAAAAAAGTGATCACTACTGACGAAGCGATTAATCTCCATTTAAAAATTGTTGGAAATGGTGATTTCAGAAGAATTAATCCGCCGAAAATAGTTGGCGCAGCGAAATTTGACATTTATGATCCTAATGTAATCGCAGAAGATAAGGATAATATGTCTGGAGATTTGACCTACACCAAAACTTATGAATATGTTTTAGTACCTAAGGAAAAAGGAAATGACATCATCTATCCACAACTTACTTATTTTGATACCGATTCTTCTCGATATATAACTTTGAGCGATACCATTAATGTGACCATCCGCCAAGGAAGTAATGCCCCTGTTTCACAATTAAATACGGAAAAGGAAATCGTAGAAAAAACAATTCGCCCCATTCTGAGAGAAAGCAAATTGGGCAATCCAAACCATAGATTTTTTGCCTCTATTCCTTTTTGGATCTTAAGTAGCTTACCTATTTTTCTTATTGGTGGAATATTCTACAAAAAGAAAGCGCAAACTAAAGTGGATGCGGTGAGCATGTCTGATCGAAAGCAACAGTTGGCGCATAAAGTAGCCTTGGGGCATTTAGAAAAAGCAAAAACGGAATTAGAAAAAGGGGATCAAAAGGCATTCTACAATGCCATCGACTTAGCAGTAATGGGCTTTGTTTCAGATAAATTTAAAATTCCCATGTCGGCGATGACCAAGCAAAAGGTAGTTGAGGTGTTGGAGAGCAAAAACGCCACCCCAGAATTGCTAAGTAAATTCACGACTATCATGCAGGAATGTGAGCAAGCTTTATATGGATTTAGTAATGACAATGCAGATATGCAGCGCATGTATGATGATGCAGTGAAATGGATTTCAAATATCCAAGTGCAATTATAATTCCTATTCGATATCTTTTCCGCCACAACTTTCATTTGCGGGTTGAATTGCCTTAGTAAATTTGTTCAATCTAAAAAAGTAAAATAAATGCCTCTTTCAAGATTTTGAAAATCCATAAGGTAAAAGCCAAAAATAAATTCAAATTTATTTTTACAACTTGCAGTAAGCAATATTAGTGGTATAAGCATACGGAAAGTTAGTTTTGGAATCCGCTGATTTATACTTCATTAAATTTGTATCACATTGACTCCGCTTTCCCCTACCCTTTTCATAAAAAAAACCTAATTTCACCATTGAAATAAATTATGACAATGGAAAAGCATACTCCAATAGCAGATATCCTTAAAAAAGAAGAAACAGATTATAAAGTTTGTGTTAAAGGTTGGGTGAGATCTTTTAGAAATAATCAGTTCATCGCCTTAAGTGATGGAACTTGTCAAGCGAGTTTACAAGTAGTTGTTGATCGAGATAATATAGATGAATCCATTTTAAAAAGAATTAAGGTAGGAGCTGCAATTGCTGCAATTGGTACCGTTATTCCCTCTCAAGGTAGTGGTCAAAAATTAGAAATTGCAGCTGATGATGTAATTGTCGTTGGTGATTGTGATTTAGATACCTATCCATTGCAAGCGAAACGACATGGATTAGAGTTTTTAAGAGAAAATGCGCACCTAAGATTCAGAACCAACACCTTTGGAGCTATCTTTAGAATTCGTCATCATGTTGCTTATGCTATTCATAAATTTTTTAATGACCGTGGCTATTTTTATTTGCATTCACCAATAATTACTGGATCTGATGCAGAAGGTGCAGGTGAAATGTTTCATGTAACTACTCTTGATTTAAATGACATTCCAAAAACGGAAGATGGCAAAATAGATTATAAACAAGATTTTTTTGACAAGGAAACTAATCTAACTGTTTCTGGTCAATTGGAAGCGGAGTTAGGAGCTTGTGCTTTAAGTAAGGTATATACTTTTGGGCCAACCTTTAGAGCGGAAAATTCAAATACCTCAAGACACTTAGCAGAATTTTGGATGATAGAACCTGAGATTGCTTTTGCAGATTTAGATGATAACATGGATGTTGCAGAAGCTATGTTGAAATATGTGGTGCAATACATTTTGGATCATTGCTCAGAAGAATTAGCATTCTTACAAAAGCGATTAGAAGATGAAGAGAAACAAAAGCCGCAAGCCCAACGTTCTCCAATGCCACTGATTGAAAAATTAAAGTTTTGTGTAGAAAACGAATTTGAAAGAATTACTTATACGGAGGCTATTCAAATTTTAAAAAATAGTAAGCCGAATAAAAAGAAAAAATTTGATTACGTGATTGAGGATTGGGGTGCTGATTTGCAAAGTGAGCATGAAAGGTACTTAGTTGAAAAACACTTTAAAAAACCCGTAATTTTAACGGACTATCCGAAAGATATAAAGGCATTTTATATGCGAATGAATGAAGATGAGAAGACAGTCAGAGCAATGGATATTTTATTCCCAGGAATCGGGGAAATTGTAGGAGGATCACAAAGAGAAGAACGTTTAGATCATTTGCTAAAAAGAATGGAAGAAATGAATATTCCAGCAGAAGAATTACAATGGTATTTGGATCTAAGAAAATATGGATCTTGCCCACATTCAGGTTTCGGCTTAGGATTTGCGAGATTAGTTTTATTTATAACCGGGATGGGGAATATAAGAGATGTTGTTCCTTTCCCAAGAACTCCTGGGAATGCAGAATTTTAAAGTGAGTTTTTTAGTGCATTTATTTGTTCCTTTCTTAAGCTTGATCTTTATTGCTGGTAGTTGTAATAGAGCTAAGACTGCCGAAAATTTAATGGACCAAGATTCTATACCTTTCATAGATATAGAAACTAAGTTTTCCCTGCCTAAAGAAATTCAAGAAAGTTCGGGAATAATTTATTTTGATAATGCGATATGGACCCATAATGATGGTGGAAATAAACCAATCCTTTATAAAATAAATCCTGAGGATGGTGAAATTTTAAGAGACCTCAATATTAATGGCGTTGAAAATAAAGATTGGGAAGATATTAGCCAAGATGATGAATTTGTTTATATAAGCGATGCGGGCAACAATGCAGGCAGTCGAGAAGGTTTGAAAATTATTAAAATTTCAAAAGCAAGTTTAACAGATAAAGACAAAGATGAAGATACCAAGGTGTTAAATTTTTCTTATGAAGATCAACAGATTTTTTCAAAGCGGCATTACCAACATAATTTTGACTGTGAAGCAATAACCGTGTTCAAAAATCACTTAATACTATTTACAAAGAATCACAAGGATTATCAATGTAATTGGTATCAGCTTGATTTAGAAAGTAAAGATCAAATAGCAAAGAAAATAAAAAATTATGATCCAAATGGTTTAATCACAGGTGCTGATTATGATCCTGTTCACAATGCTTTTGTTTTTTGTGGCTATGAAAAAAATAAAAACTTCAGAACCTTTCAGGCATTTGTGAGCATCATTCAATTAGATGTAAATGGGGAAAGTAAATCCAATAAAAAATACTATTTAAAAATAGACGCTCAAACTGAAGGTATTTGCTACAAAGCTAATGGAGTCTTTTATATTTCTTCCGAGAAAAGTAAAAATAAACCCGGAGCTATTTTTGAATTTGATGCGAAGCCGTATTTGAAGTAATGCGTAAAGTAATTACCTTAAATTTTGGCGAATAAATGGGCATGAATCTTTATTTACGATAATCCCAAAGAACCTAAAACTTCCCAATATTCATTCTTTTCGACTATAATTTAATGACCATTGATGTCTGACTGAAACATATCTAATTACTACTACTACTAGCATTGAAATCATCATATTTAAATTTAGAAGATCGGATATTTGATCTAATCCAAGAAAAACAAGTCCCCCAATGAGGCAAGCAGTTGCGTAGATTTCTTTTCTAAATATTAGTGGTACGACATTTGTCAATACATCCCTAATCACCCCACCAAATACTGCACTCACAATTCCCATTAGTAGTGCAATAGGAATAGCTAATCCAAATGATAAGGTTTTTTGCAAACCTAAAATAGTAAATAAACCAATACCTAAGGTATCAAAGAAGAACATGCTTTTACGTAATTTTAAAATAGAAATTCTAAAAATATAAGAAATTAAAACTGCTAGTAAGATTACTATAAAGTAATTAAGATCTTTCATCCAAGAAACAGGAGTTTCTCCAATTAGTAAATCTCTTAATGTTCCTCCACCAACTGCAGTAACTATACCAATAATAATCGCTCCTACAATATCAAATTTCTTATGGATTGCAGTTAATACTCCACTAATTGCAAAGACAAATGTGCCAAAGAGATCTAAAGCGTAAATCCAAGTCATGGACGAATATAAAATAAATCTAAAGTAAGTTTCATGTATTATTGCAGTTTCTTCAAATGTAAAATGCAAATTTGTAAAGATGCCATTTGTTACCTTTTCAGCGTGGTCATTGGAGGTGACAGAAGGTGGCAACTTTGTTTAATATCCGTAAAAGGTGCTTGGAAAGCCAAGAGGTCAAGAGACTTTGGCGAAATATGGAAAAGATAAATTAAATATGTAATGCAAAATTGAAATTTACCATTCGCGTAGTTTGTTTTATAATGAGTCCTGCACGAGGTCCGAGACTTAAATCGATCCGCTAATAAGTTTTAATACATTCGATAAGTCATTCCTAATCTCAAAATATGAGTATTCGACCAACCCAATTCACCATATGCACCTAATTCGGGAGTGAAAAAATAGCGCGCTCCCGCGCTCACTTTATAAATGAAAGTAGGAATATTGTTGGTAATATTAGCTGAATTCAATAATTCTTCCAAGAGTACTTCTTGAATTTTTTTACGACGGTTAAAACTATAACCCGCAATTATGCTTGTATAAATATCAACATCTTTTAACAATGCTCTGTGGTATGCTAGTCTTCCAGCAATAGTAAATACATTTCTTCTTGTGTTCACTTTTTGATTGCCACAATCACATCCTGAAATATTAATACCTGAAGCACATTGAATATAGCATAAAGGATCATCTATTGGATTTATATTAGAAGGTAAATTAAATTCTGCATCTACTCTATAATAATCCGCATAAAGCCCTATCCCTAATTGTTCATTTAAACCATATTCATATTGAAAATGAACAGCTGGTGAAGGGCTCCCCGAAAAGTTTTCATTTAATCCTAATAAGTTAAAAGTGCTACTCACTCCATTAATTAATCCAAGACCAAGATTGAAATTGTGAGATTTCTTTAAGTGAAATTTGGTGCTATCACTCATTTGAGCAGTTGGTAATGAAATTTGACAAAAAGTTGCCAAGCTAAAAATTAAAAATAGGAGCGTTAAGCTAGTTGATTTATGCATAATGTTAAGTTTTACCCTATTATGACGTTAAAATAATGGAAGGTAGCAGATAAAATTAAAAAACCTTGTCAGAATAATTCTAACAAGGTTATACATATACTTATAGTGTGAGTTTAGGAATTCTTTTGGTGTTAAACAACATTTCAACGGTTCAAACATACGAGTAACTGTTTATTTTATTTGTTAAAATGTGTGAAGTGGTCGATTTTGAGGGTAAAATGCTCCATTCTTACTTTAAATGTAGGAGTTTTGCGAATTGAACGACTCTAAAAATTAAATATATTATACTAGAAAATCCAAATTTTAGCGTTTTAATCTGGCCTATGTTGTCAAACAAAGCGAATAAAGAATGTAAATAGCATCTTCAGAATTTGTCCACTGAACTTAATTTTTTTAGATAAAAAAAAGAAAGGTTCCTCTTATTTTATAAACTAGCATCTATTAAAGGCATTTTTCAAAATTTACTTCGAAGACCCAAACACAGATGCATAATATGCTCTATTCATGTAGGCAATATTCTCGATAGAAATTTCCTTAGGACATTCTGCCTCACAAGCACCTACATTAGAACATTTCCCGAATCCTTCTTTGTCCATGGCTTCTACCATAGATTGGACTCTTTGTGAATGCTCAATTTCTCCTTGTGGTAACAGACCTAAATGTGCCACCTTCGCTGATGTAAATAACATGGCAGATGCATTTGGGCATGCTGCTACACAAGCACCACATCCAATACAAGTAGCGGCATCAAAAGCTTGTGAAGCTACATCTTTTTCTATTGGAATAGCGTTTGCATCTTGAGCCTGACCTGTGTTTACTGATATAAATCCGCCTGCCTGAATAATATGATCAAATGCAGAACGATCTACCACTAAATCTTTTATAACTGGAAAAGCTGCTGCTCTCCAAGGTTCAATAATAATGGTATCTCCATCTTTGAAAGATCTCATATGTAATTGACAAGCGGTTGTTCCTTTCTGTGGACCGTGTGGTTGGCCATTTATAACCATGTTACAGGAACCACAAATTCCTTCACGGCAATCATGTTCGAATGCAACAGGATCTTTTTTATTTTCTAATAAAGACTGATTTAAAACATCCATCATTTCTAGAAAAGACATGTGCTCTTCTGCCACTACGTTATGTGTTTCAAACGTACCTTTATCACTTTGATTTTTTTGTCTCCAAACTTTTAATGTAAGCTTCATACTTCTAAGATTGATATTTCAAAATTATTTATAAGACCTTGTTTTTAATTCTACATTTTTAAACTCCAATTGTTCTTTGTGAACTTGAGGACCTCCCATCCCTTCTGTCCACTCCCATGCAGCTACGTAAGTGTAGTCTTCGTCATTTCTTTTCGCTTCGCCTTCTTCATTTTGATATTCTTCTCTAAAGTGTCCGCCACAACTTTCATTTCTATCCAAAGCATCAATGATCATGGTTTCACCTAGTTCAAAGAAGTCTGCTACTCTAGCTGCTTTTTCCAATTCTGGATTGAATTCATTTTGCGTTCCAGGAACAAATACATTACTGTAGAATTCTTTTTTCAATGCTTGAACTTTCACTCTAGCTTTTTCTAGACCTTTAGCATTTCTTGACATTCCACAATAATCCCAAATCAATAATCCAAGTTCTCTATGGAAACTTTCTACTGTTCGATCACCTTGTACATCTAACAATTGTTGCAAACGATCATGCGTGTATTTTTCTGCTTCCGCAAATTCTGGTGCGTCTGTAGAAATTTTAGGCGTTCTAATTTCACCACTTAAAAATTGCCCAATGGTGTATGGAATAACAAAATATCCATCAGCCAATCCTTGCATCAATGCAGAGGCTCCTAATCTATTTGCACCATGGTCAGAAAAATTACATTCTCCTAATGCAAATAATCCAGGCACGTTTGTTTCCAAATTATAATCAACCCATAATCCACCCATAGTGTAATGGATTGCTGGATATATTTTCATGGCAGTTTTATAAGGATTCTCTCCAGTTATCTTTTCATACATCTGGAATAAGTTTCCATATTTTGCTCTTACAACTGCTTCTCCTAATTCACGAATTTTTGCATCAGATGGATTTTCAATACCATGTGAAATTGCCTCAGATTTTCCATAACGCTCAAACGCCGATGCAAAATCTAAATATACTGCCAATCCAGTTTTGTTTACTCCAAAACCTTCGTCACAAGCAACTTTTGCAGCACGAGATGCAACATCTCTAGGCACTAAATTTCCAAAAGCTGGATATCTTCTTTCTAAATAATAATCTCTGTCTGCTTCAGGTATATCCTCCGCTACTTTTTTCCCTTCTCTTATAGCATGAACATCATCCATCTTTTTAGGCACCCAAACTCTACCATCATTTCTTAAAGATTCAGACATTAAGGTCAGCTTCGATTGGTAATCTCCGGATACCGGAATACAAGTTGGATGTATTTGATTGTAACAAGGGTTCGCCATTAAAGCTCCTCTTTTAACTGCTCTCCAAGCTGCGGTTACATTTGATCCCATTGCATTGGTTGATAAGTAATAAACATTACCATATCCACCAGTTGCTAAAACCACACTATGGCCTGCAAATTTTTCTAGCTTTCCAGTCAATAAATTTCTTGCTATAATTCCTCTTGCTTTCCCATCAATTTTCACAAGATCCAACATCTCATGTCTATTGTACATTTCCACATTACCTAAAGATATTTGTCTAGATAATGATTGGTAAGCACCAATCAATAATTGCTGTCCGGTTTGTCCTCTTGCATAAAAAGTTCTTGATACTTGAACTCCTCCAAAAGAACGGTTGGCTAATAATCCTCCATATTCTCTAGCAAACGGAACACCTTGTGCAACGCATTGATCAATTATATTTCTACTTACTTCTGCTAATCGATGGACGTTAGATTCTCTACTTCGATAATCTCCACCTTTTATGGTATCATAAAATAATCGATAAACTGAATCTCCATCATTTTGATAATTCTTTGCTGCGTTTATTCCTCCCTGAGCTGCAATACTGTGTGCTCTTCTTGGACTATCATGAAATGTAAAACACTTCACTTTATAGCCCAACTCTCCTAAGGTTGCTGCAGCTGCTGCTCCTGCTAAACCTGTACCTACAACAATTATTTCTATGTTTCTTTTATTATTAGGCGCCACCAAATTCATAGTAGACCGGTACTGGGTCCATTTTTCAGCCAACTCGCCTTCTGGTACTTTTGAATCTAAATGCATGTCTGCTAATTTTATTTGGTTAGAAAAATATAGATTGGCAAAATCGCAAATCCAATAGGAACTAAAATTGAGTATACTTTACCTAATCCTTTTATAATCGGCGTATATTTTTTATGGTTTAATCCAAGTGTTTGAAAAGCACTTTCGAATCCGTGCCATAGGTGAAGTGCCAAGGCCACCAAACCAATCAGATAAACAATCACAATCCATAATTGTGAAAAGCTCCAAACTACTTTCGAATAAATATCCTTTACTGCAGCACCATCATAATTTATGGCTGGAACACCTTCTCCTCCGAACACTTCAGATAATTTCATTTTAAACCAAAAGTCACCCATATGTATACATAGGAAAGCAAATATCAAAATTCCCAACAATGCCATATTGTTTGAGGCAAATGGGACAGAACTTTTGTTTTTTGCTAAATATTTAGAACCTCTTGCTTTGTTATTCTTTAATTTTATGATAATCCCTTGCACAGCGTGTAAGAGAATAAAGAAATACAGTCCGAAAGAGGTTGTTTTAATCAATGGATTATGCACCATGAAATCTGCATATATGTTGAAGCTTTTACCATTGTCTCCCGTCAATAGTGTAAGATTTCCTGCCAAATGAACTGCCAAAAACAGCACTAAAAAAAGTCCTGTCAAACTCATTATAAGTTTTTGTCCAATGGAAGAAGTTATGAATTTTGATAACCAGCCCATAGATTTCTAAATGATTTATTTTCGTAATTGTTTTAAAAAAATGCTGTTTTGCATCTGCAATTTTAGATTTTTGCATAAAATACGGTTTTCAAATGCCGTTTTGAAAATATACAATATTATTTAGAATAATTCTAAGTTTGTAATAAAGCAAATCATGAGTAAGAAGGTTCGAGTTAGATTCAGTGATTTTTTGAAGTTATTTCCTAAAATTGACACTCCGGTTACGCTTTCTGTGGAAGATTCAAGAACATTTAGTGCAAAAAATAAACCGCTAAAGATCGAACACATAGCGACTTATATAGATGATCAAATAAATTCAGAAGAAAATGAATTAATTGAATACATTCCGTGTTTTAGATTAAATAATACATCGGATTTTCATGCTTTAATATACTTTAAAGCAGATTTGATGAACTATGAATACATTCTTGCCAATTATGATAAAAAAGAAAATCTAATAGAGAAGAGAATTATTGCTGGTTTGAGATCAAATGGTCCGATTATTACCAGAGCCGTTGCCACTATATCTGAGGATAATATTATCTATATAGTTGAAGGAATGACAGATGCGGATGAAAGATTATATAATCCAAGCTCCTCCAAATCTTATAATCTTGAGTTAATGGCAAACGGAGAAATCATATTTTCAGAAGACGAAGAATTAACATGAAAAAAAAGAAGAAAACTAGTAATCGCCAAATTCAGGCGATCCTACGCAAACATTTTGCGAAAAATCCAAAGAAAAAATTTAGTGCAAAAGAGCTCATTCGTTCCCTTAAAATTAAGGCGAATAAAGATGCTGTGAATTTTGCTCTAAGTCAATTACTTGAAAAAGGCGAAATACTTGATGCTGGACATTTTAAATATTCCAAAACTAAAAATGTTGTAAAGGCCAGAACCGCTTATCATAAAGGAAGAATTGCTATTATCAGAAGTGGAGCAGGTTTTGCGATCATGGAGGATATGGAAGAGGACGTATTTATTCCAATGAAACATTTAAATACTGCCTTGAACGGAGACATAGTAGAAATTGAAGTCCGTAAACCTAATGGTCGAAGACCAGATGGAAAAGTCATTAAAGTAGTAAAGAGAAAAGCAGAGCGCTTCCTAGGAACCGTTCATTTGTTTAGAAAGTATGCCATTGTTATTCCTGATAATAAGTACGTTCCCATCGATATAAATATTCCATTTAATGAATTGAAAGGTGCTGAGGATGGAGAAAAAGTAGTAGTTGAAATTACAGATTGGAAAGGTGGAAAAGGAAAAGTCCCACAAGGAAGAGTGACGACAGTTTTAGGTACAGAAGGTAGTAGCGATATTGCCATGAAAGGAATACTAATTAATCAAGGATTTGATATTGAGTTTTCTGATGAAGTTTTACAAGAAGCGGAAGCAATGGAATTAATTATTTCTAAAGAGGAGTTAAAAAAACGAAGAGATTTTAGAAATATCTGGACCATTACTATTGATCCTGAGACGGCAAAAGATTTCGATGATGCAATTTCTTTAGAATATCTAAAAGATGGAGCTTACGAAATTGGAGTACATATTGCTGATGTTACCCATTATGTAAAACCTGGAACTGCTTTAGATAAGGAAGCTTATAGGAGATCTACCTCTGTATATTTAGTTGATAGAGTGGCGCCCATGTTGCCTGAGAAATTATCAAATGGCTTATGTTCATTAGTGCCTAACGAAGATCGCTTTACTTATTCCGCAGTTTTCAAATTTGATAAATCAGGCAAAATTACTGATCGTTGGTTTGGAAAAACCATAATCCACTCTGATCGCAGATTTACTTATGAGGAAGCTCAAGATGTTTTAGAAGGTAATAGTAAAGAATTTGCTAAAGAATTGAAAAAATTAAATGCGGTAGCCAAAAAACTTAGAAAAGACAAGTTTAAAAATGGAGCTATAAATTTTGATTCCGATGAAGTTAAATTTAAACTAGATGAAGATGGCACCCCATTAGGGGTATTCTTAAAAGTTCGTAAAGACGCCCACTTATTAGTAGAGGACTTTATGCTTTTAGCAAATAAAGAAGTAGCTAAATTTATGGCTTTAAAAGAAAAAGGATCAGTGCCCTTCGTTTACAGAATTCATGATCAACCCGATCCAGACCGCGTTTCTGATTTTGCAGATTTTGCTAAAATTATGGGGCTCAAAATGAAGGTAGATAGTCCAGAACAAATAGCTAAATCTTATAATACTATTGTTAAAAAATCAGAGACTGACGAAAGTTTTAAAGTCTTACAAAGACTTGCCATACGAACAATGGCAAAAGCCGAATATAATGTAGATAACATTGGCCACTACGGATTAGCTTTTGAATATTATACACACTTTACTTCACCAATAAGAAGATATTCTGATGTGTTAGTTCATCGAATTTTGGAGCAAAATCTAAAAGGGACTAAAAAATGGAATAAAGATAATTTGCAAGAAAGCAGCAAGCATATTTCTAGTCAGGAACGAAAGGCAATGGATGCAGAACGAGAAAGTATTAAATATAAACAAGTAGAATATATGCAAGATTCCGTTGGAAAAACTTTTGATGGAAGAATATCTGGTATGATTGCAAAAGGTTTATTCATTGAACTCACAGAAAGTCGAGCAGAAGGAATGATTAGTTTCGACAAAATGAATGAAGCATTTGATTTGGAGACGGGAAATTACATTGCAAAAGGAAGAAGAACCGGAAAAATATATCGAATCGGAGATCCTATAAAAGTAGTTATAACAAATACTGATTTAATGGAACGTAAAATTGATATGGTAGAAGCAGACAATTGATTGCTGAAAGAAAAGTTTATAGAAAAGCAATAGGTACAGACAAGTTGTTTAACATTTGAATATTCCCACCTCTTCCTTTTTCATAGCTTTTAGTTAAATTTATCATCCAAGATCTATCTTCTGGTCAAGGGATAAATATTTCTGATTTGGCAGATGGAACATATATACTGATTGATCAAAATGACAGAAATAATTTCATTAAGTTTTTAAAAAACTAATGGCCTAAGAATATTTACATACCCTTTCTGGAAATGATAAACGTTCGCAATCGCGGGCGTTCTTTTTTATTTTGGTATTATACTTTATAATCGGTTCTCAGTTTTAGAAAAATATAAATTGTTGAATTTTGGTTCCGATTCCAACACTTTGACCCAATAAATTATAGGATAGAAAAAATATAAATATCGCACTTAATTTAATTTTAATCATATTTATATTTAACTCGATAATTTCCAATACTTAATGGACCTCCAAAAATCCCATTACTTTCATAAATGTATATATGGTAAACATAATTTTTAAAATCCAATGGCCCGAAGCTTGCTGGAATACTTATCTCTTCAACTTGATGAGCGGTGGAGGCAAAAGGAATTGATGAATTAAATAAGACACTTTGAGCTGTGCCTCCAGTAAAATTATTTTTATAAAGACCAAAAATGATCCGTCCATTATCACTATTATCAAGATAACGTATGGTAATAGACTCTAAACGTACACCATCAGGTAAATTTAAATATTCACTTAATGAAGTACTTGTTCCAAAATTTGATCCACTTGCATATTGAAATTCAGGGCCAGCTTTTATACCTCCATCACTATCTACGATTAAAGGACGAGCATTTCCAGAGGCTAAATTATTAAGAAATATTCGTCCATCTCCCTTCACCGTTAATACATCTGACTCATTGCCTAGATATTCTCTTAGATGCAATTGGTTATTGTTGCCAGAACCTTCTCCATCATAAATCCAACCATAGACAGGAGAAGCACTTTCTCCTAACAAAAATCCTTTCTCATTTGTAGAACCAAGGTTTGAGGCAAAAACACTTCCATTTCTAATTTCTAATTTTTCCGTTGGAGCTGTTGTCCCTAAACCAAGATTCCCAACTTCATCAAGCGTTAATCTGGTAGTTCCATTGGTCCTGAATCTAATATCATCTGCACTTTGTGTTCCAATAAAACATTGACTAGAAACATTCAATCCTAACACAAATTCTTGCGTTGCGGTAGTCATCCTAGTTACTACTGATTTATTATCATCTGTATCATTAATGTGTAATTCTCCTGTGGGATTTGTCGTGCCGATCCCAACACTTTGAGCATTTAGTAATGTTATATTTAAAGCAATTATAAAAATAATATTAAATAAGTTATTCATTTGTAAATTTTTCACAATGTTAATTTATATTCTGGGCAAATTATTTGGCATTGAGTGAATGACCCCTTTCATTGAGTGCATGATTTTTATACTTAGCTAGTGCAAGAGGCCAGAGACCATGGAGGTATTAGAATTAAAAGTTCCGAGTTTCGAGTCGTGGAACTTTGTTTTCGGATTATTCTACTTTAGCTGAACGCTGTGCTGTGTTACATCTTTCAGGCATACAAAGCCTCCAGACCTCTTTCCTTGCTTGAAACTCTGACTTCCATGCAAAGATCCTCTGACCGGTCACTAACCTCAAAGTTCAGCGTATTTTTTCTATTTTAATTTAAATTTTAATTTTTATTCCAAAGAGTAGTATATTTATTTGTTCTCTTCAAATCAATAGTAAATAGTTTTATGGAACCTCTTTTTTCAAATGATGCAATTGTTTTAGGAATACTGATCGTTGTACTTGCAATTATATTCTATACGTCAAGTTCAAATGATCAATTATTTAAGAAATTCTACACCTATGTACCAGCATTACTTTTATGTTACTTTGTGCCAGCCATTTTACATTACCCGCTAGGCTTAATTGCACCAGAATGGTACGGTCCCGAGCTACTAGAATTTTTAAAAACGAAAAATATAAGTATGCCTCCGGGCATGTCCTTCAATGAAATTTCTGAATTTCTAGATGAAGCTGGGTTGACTTCAGAAACCAAGGGTTTCATCGGAAAATCTAAATTGTATTTTGTTGCATCTAGATATTTATTACCAGCTTCGCTTGTTTTACTTTGTTTATCAATAGATTTCAAAGGCATCATAAATTTAGGACCCAAAGCGATCATTATGTTTTTGACTGCCACCTTTGGAATTATCATAGGTGGACCGATTGCATTATTAGTGGTAACTAATCTGTTTCCAAATCTAATTGAAGCAAGTCCAGAAGATGTTTGGAGAGGTTTATCTACTGTGGCAGGATCATGGATTGGAGGTGGTGCGAATCAAACAGCAATGAAGGAAATCTATGAAGTGAAAGATAATCTATTCGCTACTATGATTGTGGTAGATGTGATCGTTGCCAATATTTGGATGGGTTTTCTATTATATGGAGCAAGTGTAACTGAAAAAATAGATGGCTTTTTGAAATCAGATACTTCCGCTATTGAAGCATTAAAAGAAAAAGTAAAATCTTATAGAGAAGGAATAGAAAGAATTCCGACAATGACTGACGCTTTTGTGATGTTGGCCGTTGCTTTTGGGGCTACTGCAGTTGCGCATTGGGGAGCAGATGTGATTGTTCCGATTATGAATAGCTTTGAGGAAACACTGGCTAGTTTAAGATTAAATTCTTTGATGTCACCTTTCTTTTGGCTGATTGTAATCTGTACAACTCTAGGTTTACTATTATCCTTCACTAAATTCAGAAAACTAGAAGGTGTTGGAGCTTCGCGCTGGGGTTCTGTATTTATTTACATTTTAGTAGCCACTATCGGAATGAAAATGAATGTTGGAGAAATTTGGAAAAATCTCGGTCTTTTTGCAATAGGTGGAATATGGATGTTTATCCATGTTATTATACTTTTAACGGTCGCTTACTTAATAAAAGCACCCTTCTTTTTTGTGGCTGTTGGTAGTCAAGCAAATGTCGGAGGTGCAGCATCTGCACCAATTGTAGCCTCTGCTTTTAGTCCTGCCTTGGCGCCTGTTGGTGTTCTATTAGCGGTATTAGGCTATGCAGCAGGGACTTACGGCGCTATCATTTGTGCTATGCTGATGCAAGGAGTCGTAAATTAAGCGAAAAAACTGGATAAAATTTATTATCTTTGCACTCCTTTTAAATAGAAAGTATAGATGTATGAGTAAGAAAAATGCGCTATTTGTAACGCAAGAGATGTCGCCGTTCACCGCAATATCCGAAATTTCTGAGATTGTTAATAAATTACCACTTCATGTCCACGAGAAAGGCATGGAAATCAGGGTTTTAATGCCTCGATTTGGTACTATAAATGAAAGAAGACACAGACTTCACGAAGTAGTGCGTCTTTCAGGAATGAATATCATTGTTGATGATGATGATTTTCCATTAATTATTAAAGTAGCTTCACTTCCTGGAGCTAGAATTCAGGTATATTTCCTTGATAATGAGGAATTTTTCAAGAGAAAATCCTTTTTTGAAGATGCTGATGGCAATGCTTATGAAGATAACATTGACCGAATGGTATTTTTCTGCAAAGGGGTGATCGAAACCGTCAAGAAATTTGGATGGCCGCCTAATATTATCCATTGCCATGGCTGGATGACTAGTTTAGTACCATTTTACCTTAAAACGGTATATGAAAACGAACCATTGTTTAATGATGCAAAAATCATTTACTCTGCTTACAACAACAGCTTAGAAAATACGTTCTCAGATAAGTTTGCAGATAAAGCATCTATAAACAATTTAACTCCTGAGGATTTAAAAGCATATCAAAATAAAGGAAAAATTCACCTTCAAGAAGGGGCCATTAAATATGCTGATGCCGTTATAACAGGGAGTTCTGATTTAGACAAAGATCTAGCGAAGGAGATTTCAAAGTTGAAAAAGCCAACACTTGGTTACCAAGAAGACGAGAGCATGCTTTCTGCTTACTTTGACTTTTATAATCAACTTCTAGAAGAAAGTTAGACCTTTAAGAAATTTAAATTACGTAAATGAGTTTACCAAAGTTTCTTTCTGCCATAGTATTACTATGTTTCCTTGTTATTAGTTGTAATGATTCTACCTTAATTGGAAATGAATTACTTTCAGAAGATGAATTAGCAGTTGAATTTACTGATACCATTAGCTATGAAGTGAAAAATGTCCGCATAGACAGTACGTTAATACTGGAAACTGGAATTACAGATGGGGCCGTCTTAAGCACTTTCTTAGTCGGTAAATTAGATGATCCAATTTTTGGCAAATCTGAATCTCAGGCTTTTGCTGAATTTAAGTTGTCTTCCGCTTCGAATTTTATTGGTGCTACCATTGACTCTGTAGTTTTAATTTTACAATACGATAGCACCCTATTTTATGGAGACACCTTAGCTTCCCAAACTGTAGAAGTATATAGGGTAGAAGATGATCTAGATTTATTAGATGTTTATTATTCGGATAATACTTTTCAAACTGGAATGACTCCTTTAGGAGCGCTCAATAATTTCATTGCGAAACCAAGAATGAACATTGTAGTTATAGATACTTCAGATTCAGATACAACCATGCTTTTACCTCATATTCGAATCCCATTAGATAATGCCTTCGGTACTGAAATTTTAGCATTGGATACCACGGTTACATCTAATGATTCATTATTCTCAGATGTATTCAAGGGTTTAAATATTAGGTCACTTGCTAATAATACAATGATGGGTTTCGATCTAGATGGAACTCAAAGTAGATTAACCTTATATTATCAACAAGATGGAGAGTCTGAAACGACTAATTTAACGGTAAACTTTCTAAGTTTCCGAACTGCGTCATTCAATCATGATTACACAGGCGCATTCGTTAACGATTTTCTCGATGATTATGATAAAGCAGAAGAATTGATGTTCATTCAATCAATGGCTGGTATTAATTTAGAAATAGAATGGAATGATCTTACTTGGTTAGAAGGTGCAATTATTAATAAAGCAGAATTCGAATTTACTGTAGCTGAATTACCTGGTGAAGATTTAGACCTTTATCCCCCAATTGACAGAATATTTGGACATGACCGGGGCACCAATGGAGAATTCGTGATTAGCTCCGATGTCTTCAACGCACTCCAAGTGTCTAACTTTAGTGTTTTTGGTGGAAATGTTAAAGACAATGCAGATACTACTCAATTGATTTATACGTTTAATGTAACAGAACAGCTGCAAGAAGCCATTTCAGATCAAAATAATCCGCAAATTGGTGCAAGTGATGAATTTATATTATCTTCAAACATAGAACCTGAGACTAGATTACCTTCAACCATCCCATTGGCAACGAAAGCAGAGAGTGCAGCGAGGACAGTTTTTTACGGCCCGAAAAATAGTAGTTTTCCGGCATCATTAAAAGTAACTTATATAAAGCCTTAAATTATGTGCGGTATTGTCGCTTATATAGGGGAAAAACAAGCTTACCCTATCATTATCGAAGGTCTGAAAAGACTAGAATACAGAGGATATGACAGTGCCGGAATTGCATTGTTGAATGAAGATATTATTAGCTTTAAAAAGAAAGGAAAAGTTAAAGAATTAGAAAATTCACTGACAGGTGAAGACCTTTCTTCCACTTTAGGAATTGGACATACTCGATGGGCTACTCATGGAGAACCAAATGACGTAAATGCGCACCCACATATTTCAGGTAACAAAAGGTTGGCAATGGTTCATAATGGGATCATTGAAAATTATTCAAGTATCAAAGACGCTCTTATTGAATTAGGTCATGAATTTGAATCAGAAACTGATACCGAAGTCTTCATTCATTTAATTGAGGAATACCAAAAAAGAGATAACCTTTCATTAGAGGATGCTCTTTATAGAGCAACTACAAAAGTAGAAGGTGCTTATGCGGTTGTAATTTTTGATAAAGAAGATCCAAGCAGATTGGTAGCCGCAAAAGTTCAAAGCCCACTAGTAGTTGGCATTGGAGAAAACAATGATTTTTTTATGGCTTCTGATGCTTCACCAATTGTAAAGTACACGGATAAAGTAGTGTATTTAAATGATGGAGAAATTGCGGTGGTTAGTCGAGATGGAAACTTTTCAATAAAAAATAAAGATAATCAACTTCAAAAATTAGATATCCAAAAAGTTGATCTTAAAATAGGGGCATTAGAAAAAGAGGGTTTTGATCACTTCATGCTTAAAGAAATATACCAGCAACCGAATACGATTCGCGATGGTATGAGAGGAAGGCTAAATGCAAAAGAAGGCTGGGCGCAACTAGGTGGCTTGAATGAAAACATGAAGAAGATTTTGAATGCAAAGCGATTTATAATTGCAGCTTGTGGAACTTCATGGCATGCTGGTTTAATTGGGGAATACTTAATAGAAGAATTAGCAAGAATTCCTGTTGAAGTAGAATATGCATCCGAATTAAGATATAGAAATCCCATAATTAATGAAGACGATGTAGTCATTGCGCTATCTCAATCTGGAGAAACTGCAGACACTGTTGCCGCATTGAAATTAGCAAAAGAGAAAGGAGCCTTAATTTATGGTTTTGTGAATGTTGTAGGTTCTACTATTGCACGGATGACAGATTCAGGATCATATATTCATGCTGGGCCTGAAATTGGAGTAGCTTCCACAAAAGCCTTCACTGGCCAAGTTACTTTGCTGACTTTAATGGCTTTAAAATTAGGATACGAAAAAGGGACTATTCAAAGATCATATTATCAACAACTGTTAAATGCAATGGAAGCAATTCCAGACAAAGTTCAACAGATCATTGAAAAGAACGAACAAATCAAATATATAGCTGGAGAAATTCGAAATGCACAAAATGCACTCTACCTTGGTAGAGGTTATAATTTCCCAGTTGCTCTAGAAGGTGCATTAAAGCTTAAAGAAATTTCCTATATTCATGCTGAAGGCTATCCTGCAGCAGAAATGAAGCACGGACCAATTGCCTTAATTGATATGTACATGCCTGTGGTAGTAATAGCGACCAACAAAAGTGCATACGAGAAGGTAGTTTCAAATGTAATGGAAGTAAAAGCTAGAAAAGGTATTGTGATTGCCATTGTAACTGAGGGCGATACAGAAATGAGTAAAATAGCAGATTACACCATTGAAATACCAGCTACTGAAGAACCATTAACCCCATTACTCTCGGTAATTCCTTTACAATTATTGGGATACCACATTGCGGTAATGAGAGGTTGTGACGTAGATCAACCAAGAAATTTGGCGAAATCAGTTACGGTAGAATAAATTTTTTAATTTAAAATAGATCAAGTGAATATTGATTATAATTCAGATCGGACAGACTTAATTATTTCAGAATATGGAAGACATGTTCAAAATTTAATTAATTATGCAGTTACGATTGAAGACAAAGAAAAAAGACAAGCGTTTGCAGATCGCATTATTTTGTTAATGCACCAAATGCAACCTAATAATAAAAATACTTCTGATTATCAAGAGAAGCTTTGGAAACATATGTTTCGAATTGCCGACTATAAGTTGGATGTAGAACCACCAGAAGGAATTAATCCAAGTCCAGAAGATAAGGTAAAAAAGCCAGATGTATTAAATTATCCAAGCGGAGTTGCTAAGTATAGACATTATGGAAATAATGTTCATAAATTGGTGAAGAAAGCGATTGAGATGGAAGATTTGGATAAGAAAAAAGCATTTACAAACGTTATAGGTTCATATATGAAATTGGCTTATAGAAATTGGAACCAAGATCATTACGTTAATGATGAAGTTATCAAACAGGAGCTGATGAGAATTTGTAATGAAGAATTACCAATTGATGATAGTACTGTTTTAGATCATTTGAATTCTAGTATGCCCTCACCATCTAGAAATACAAATACAAAAAGAAGATCTTCAGGAAGAAGAGATGACAGAAGAGGTGGAAGGTCTAATCGAAACAGCGGACGTGGAGGAAGAGATACAAGAAGAAGGCGGTAAAGACAACATATTTAAAATTGTTTTAATATATTTAAGGGATTATTGGCGGCAACCAATAATCCTTTCTTTTTTTAAAAAATTAGATAAAATGAATTCAGAATTATTTATTGTTGAAGGAGATGCAAAATTATCAGGCTCTATAGAGCCACAAGGAGCAAAAAATGAAGCTTTACAAATTTTATGCGCTACCTTATTAACCGAAGAAGAAGTGATTATTTCCAATGTTCCAAATATCTTAGACATTCGAAAACTGATAAGCTTATTGAAAGGATTAGGAGTTAAGATTGACGCTATAGATGCAAATACTTATTCTTTTACTGCCAATAATATTGATTTAGATTACTTTGCCTCTGAGAATTATCAAAACGATGCAAAAAAAATACGCGGATCGGTAATGGTTATTGGGCCATTACTTGCAAGATTCAAAAGAGCTTATTTACCTAAACCAGGTGGCGACAAAATTGGCCGACGACGTTTAGATACACACTTCAATGGCATTAAAAAACTAGGCGCGGATTTTCATTTTGATGCAAAAGAAAATACCTTCTCTATCCGAACTGATAAATTAGTGGGTACCTATATTCACATGGATGAAATCTCAGTAACGGGAACTGCCAACGTTATAATGGCTGCAGTTTTAGCGGAAGGAGAAACGATCATTTATAATGCCGCCTGTGAACCTTACCTTCAGCAACTTTCTAAAATGCTGAATTCAATGGGGGCAAAAATTTCAGGCATTGGTTCCAACCGTTTGACCATCCAAGGAGTTACAAGTTTGTCTGGCACCAAACATAGAGTGCTTCCTGATATGATTGAAATTGGAAGTTTTATTGGATTAGCTGGGATGACTCAATCTCCATTGCGCATTACCAATGCTTCTGTTCATGAATTGGGGAACATTATTCCAACCTTTAGAAAAACAGGATTAGAAATAAATATAGAAGGTGATGACATTGTGATTCCACAACAAGATCTCTATGAAATTGAAACCTTCATTGATGGATCAATCCTTACCATTTATGATGCACCATGGCCTGGCTTTACTCCAGATTTAATGAGTATTCTTTTGGTCATGGCAACGCAAGCTAAAGGCAGTGTATTGATTCATCAAAAAATGTTTGAAAGCAGGCTCTTCTTCGTTGATAAGTTGATAGACATGGGTGCTCAAATTATCTTATGTGATCCACACCGCGCAACCGTAATTGGACTAGCAAGAAAATATCAATTGCGAGGAATTGAAATGACCTCTCCTGATATTCGAGCTGGAGTATCCTTATTGATTGCAGCGCTTTCTGCGAAAGGGAAAAGCACGATTCGAAATATACAGCAAATTGATCGAGGGTATCAGAACATTGATGAGCGGTTGAATGCTTTGGGGGCGAAGATTAAACGAGTTTAAGTAAATGTAAAATTTTGAATCTTACGGTTGCCAAGAGGTCCGGAGAGCTTTGGCGAAAGGAGGTAAAAAGAAACAGTTATCGCGCAAGTATCAATTTTTTGGTCACATTCATTTCATCGTTTCTCAAATGGACATAATGCATACCTGAGGCATATAGACTCAGATCTAATTCTATCTTTTCGGTGAAATCATCCTTCATCTCAAATTTCAATTGTCCAAAGGCATTGAAGATTTCTATTTTATTTAAATCCATTTGTCTTGGAAATATGATGATGGTGCCATGACTAGGATTTGGAAATAAAACATCATCTCTATCATTTGCAGAAGTGGTATTAAATTGACGGATTCTTGTTAAGTTATATGTTTCTACTACTTCACAGTTGTTAGCATCAGTCACCGTTACGGTATAATTGCCTACTTAAGTTTTCAATAGTTGAGCGGAAATTGAATGAAATTTTAAATTGAACCATCCTGTAATAAACACATAGCTTACATTGAGCTTGCGCAGCAAATAAAAGTCTAAAAGCGAAGCAGTTTGTGACCAAAGGGAGTTAATTCCTCCGCTCCGTAATAAAATGCACCAGGTCGATTAGAGAAGTTTTACTGGCGCTTTCAGCAAGCGTCTCCAAAATATCCAATGCCTCTTTTTGATATTCCAACATTTTAGTATTGGCATAATCCATGCCTCCACTATTACGAACAAAGTCAATCACCTCCGCAACTTTCCGCTTATCTTCATTGTGGCGTTTTACAATATTCATCATTTTTCTTCGGGTGGAATAATCTGCATTATTGAGTGCGTAAATTAATGGCAGGGTCATTTTCTTTTCCTTAATATCAATTCCGGTAGGCTTGCCTACATTATCAAAACCGAAATCAAAAAGATCATCTTTAATTTGAAACGCAATGCCAATCTTCTCGCCAAATAGTCTGAATTTTTCTATCAATACTTCATCATTAGAAGTGGATGCTGCCCCTGCACTGCAAGATGCGGCAATGAGCGTAGCGGTCTTTTGTCGGATTATATCATAATAGATTTCCTCTTTAATGTTTAGTTTTCTAGCCTTTTCAATTTGTAATAATTCTCCTTCAACAATTTCAGTCATTGCTTTAGATATGATCTTAAAAATATCTAAAGCATCATTATTCAACGCTAACAACATACCTTGAGAGAACATATAATCTCCAATTAGTACCGCAATCTTATTTTTCCAAAGTGCATTGATGGAAAACATGCCTCTTCGCTCATAGGAATCATCCACCACATCATCATGTACTAAAGATGCAGTGTGAAGTAGCTCAATTAGAGATGCAGCATTGTAGGTTTTTTCAACAATGGGACCGCACATCTTTGCACATAAAAACACAAAAACCGGTCTTACTTGTTTTCCTTTTCTTTGAACAATGTAATATAGTACTTTATCTAAGAGCGCAACATCGCTTTTCATAGTGGCCTTAAAATGGTCCTCGAATGAAGCAATTTCTTCCTTAATTGGCGCTTTTATATCGGCAAGTGATTTAAACAAATTTTATTTCTGTTAATACCTTGCAAGTTTAACCATTTTAAAGCGCACTCTGTTCAAATATTCATTATTTTTGTTTCTTTCCTCTTTGTTTTTTATGCGATTCATTCCCATTTAAATACATTTGCTTAGATTTAAATAATAAAAATCTTGTTAGAAAAATTTAGAAGAAATCACTTTTTTAATAGCATCTTGCTACTACCCTATACTATTCTTTTAAGAATATTCTCTTTTTCTCATTCGGAACAATGGTCAGGGGTTGATAATGGTTTCTTGAGTAGTGAATACTTGGAATGGTCCACCTCCCCTTTCTATGAAAACATACTCGCCATATTGCTAGTATTTGTTCAAGGTGTGTTAATAAATAGAATTGTAATTATTAACAGACTTTCAAATGGAATTCATTTATTCGCTGGCCTTTTTTATATTCTGATTGTTAGTATGATTCCCGCGGGGCAATACCTTTCTCCCGTTTTGCTAGCCAACACTTTCTTTATATTAGGATTGACGGATTTATTCTACGCATATAAAAGAGCTGAAACCTCTGGCAAAATTTTTAATGCAGGTTTTTGGATCGGCTTTTCCGCAATGTTTTATAGTCCTTATATCATTTTCACGCTATTTGGATTAATTGGCTTAAGTGTACTCAGAGTATTTAAAGTCAAAGAAGCATTTCAATTTTTAATTGGCATATTAAGTATTCTTTTTCTAGTTTCTGTATATGGATATTGGACATATTCAGACTTAAGCTTTTTTGGTAACTATTTTGAAAATTTTGGTTTTGTTCATTTTGTAATGGATGGAAATTATTTCAATTATGGAAAATTAGTCTTGTTCGGGTTTCTTATAACTATGGCTATATTTTCCTATAATCGGAATACCATCAGAAAGAGTATCCAAGCAAGGAAGAAAATTGATGTTTTATATTGGATGATGTTATTTAGTGGAATAAGTATGGTATTTTTTTCAAATTTAAATATATACCATTTGGAGGTCGTATCTATTCCATTAGCTATTTTTCTTGGTTTCCAAGCTTTTAATATGAAATCTAGACCAATGGCCGAGTTATTACACTTGACCCTATTTAGTATTGCTTTAGCTATTCAAATAGTCCCTTATTTCATCAAATAAGTGCACCAATGACCGATTATAGTCTATAATTACCATTTCTCTGTTAATTTTTTCTTAAGGATGTGTCCTTTACATTGATTATTACCAATATTATTTGTTTCTTTGAAGTGCTTCACGACGTATTATCAATAAACCATTTTGGATTTTATAAATTTCATTCTATTATGAAAGCAACAGCATTAACGAAAGTCCTGTTCTTTGTTGGACTTTGTTTCGTATTATCTATTCCACTCAATAGTCAAATTCTTACACCTGTTAAATGGAAAACAAGTCATAAACACGTAGATGGAAATACTTTTGATTTAGTCATGACTGCTCATATGGATAAAGGTTGGGCTATCTATTCTCAATTTACAGAAGAAGGAGGACCTGTTCCAACTAGCTTTGAATTTGAAGAAGGTAGTCATTACAAAAAACAAGGAGAGGTAAAAGAAAAAGGCAAGATAAAAGAGGGCATGGATAAATTGTTTGGGGTAAATGTGAAAAAATTTCCTAAAGGTCCTGTCGTTTTCACTCAAAGAGTAACAGTTAATGATTACTCGAAACCGATTACTGGTTATTTAGAATTCATGACCTGTGATAACGCTAGATGTCTTCCTCCTACCGAAGAAGCATTTAGTTTTTCTTTGAATCCTGTTGGGAAAGATGAAAATCCAAAAAATAATAAACTTGATCGTAGTCAAGGTCAAATTGAAGATAAAGTAAAACAGACTAATACTTCTACTGACAAGATAATTGAGACAGTAGAAAAACAAGTACCTGCAAAACCAATTATTAAAACGAATGCAGAAAAACACTCACCAACTAAAAAAGAAGTTGGTAAAAATGCTACGGCTTCAAATAAAGAAGAATCATCTAAAGAAGAAATAAGCAAAACTCAACTGCAAAAGGATGCAATTAATAAGGCCTTATCGAGCGGCCGATTTGCTGAAGAAAGTACGGACTCCTATTTAAGTCCTGTTGATTGGGAATTTTCGCTGCATCAAATTAAGGGTGATCTACATGAGTTACGCATAAAAGCTTTAATGGATAAAAATTGGACCATCTATTCCCAACACAGTAGTGATGAAGGCCCGGTACCTACTTACTTTGAATTCGAAGAAGGAAATCATTTTGAATTAGTAGGAGAAATGGATGAGGTTGGGAAATTAAAAGAAGGACCCGATCCATTATTCGATAATGTAGTGGTAAAGAAATTTGTAAAAGATCCAGTCACCTTTACCCAACAATTAAAAATCCAAGATTCCTCTAAAAAAATAAAAGGATTTTTAGAGTTTATGACTTGCGATAATACGCGTTGCTTACCACCGACACCAATTTACTTTGCAATGAATCCTGGTAAAACGAAAATCATTGTTAGCCCAGATGAAATTGGTAATTCTAAGACTATTTCTATCGAAGAAGCTTCAGCGAATACAAAAGGCATGTACAATTTAGCTGCAGTAGATATTGATAATCCAATCGGGATTTGTGGAGAAGCTCCTGTTGAAGATCAAGCATCAAAAGGTTTGATGTCTATTTTTATCTTGGGATTTTTTGGTGGTTTGCTAGCCTTGCTTACTCCATGTGTTTTCCCAATGATACCATTGACCGTTTCTTTCTTTACAAAAGGAAGTGACAAACCGAAAGGTAAAGGACTTAGAGATGCAGCACTTTATGGAAGTTTTATATTTTTGGTTTACTTATTATTAAGTTTACCTTTTCACCTTTTAGATTCAGTAAATCCAGATATCCTTAACAATATCTCCACGAACATTTATTTGAACTTGTTTTTCTTCGCCATATTTGTATTCTTTGCGTTTTCATTTTTTGGATATTATGAAATTGCTTTACCAGCAAGTTTATCTAATAAAGTAAGTGCAGCAGAAGGCGTTGGAGGTATCGTTGGTATCTTCTTTATGGCATTAACCTTAGCATTAGTTTCTTTCTCGTGTACAGGGCCTATTTTGGGATCTTTGCTCGCAGGAGCGCTGAGTTCCGACGGTGGAGCAATGCAGCTCACCTCCGGGATGGGCGGTTTTGGATTAGCATTGGCATTGCCATTTGCCATATTCGCAGCCTTCCCTAGCTTAATGAGTTCCCTACCAAAATCTGGTGGATGGTTAACAACTACTAAAGTGGTTTTAGGATTTATGGAATTAGCCTTAGCTTTCAAATTCTTATCTAATGCAGATTTAGTAAAACACTGGGGATTATTGAAAATTGAACCTTACTTAATCATTTGGATCATAATTGGAATTGCAACTGTCTTATATTTACTAGGAAAAATTAAATTCCCACACGATAGTCCTATTAAAAAATTATCACCAGTTAGATTAGGTTTGGCGGCTATCTTCGGAGCATTCACCATCTATCTGATGACTGGTTTTCAATACGACGACAAAGCCCAAACTTTCAAACCATTGAAATTATTAAGTGGAATAAATCCTCCAGTTACTTACAGTTGGTTGTACCCAAAAGATTGTCCTGCGAATTTAGATTGCTTTAAAGACCTTGAAAAAGGATTGACTTATGCAAGAGAAGTAAACAAACCAGTAATGATTGACTTTACTGGATACGCTTGTTTCAATTGTAGAAAAATGGAAGAAAATGTTTGGCCGAAAAAAGAGGTTTTCAAAAATCTGAAAGACGAATATGTAGTCATTTCACTTTATGTAGATGATCGCGCTGAGCTTGCAGAAGAAGATAAAAAAGAAGTCACTAAAAAGAGTGGCGGAACTAGAAAACTAAAAACTAAGGGCGATAAATGGCAACATTTCCAGACTGAATATTTTAATAATAATTCTCAACCGTATTATGTCTTGATGTCTCCGGATGGTCAGTTGTTAAACAAGCCAGTTGGTTACACACCAGATGAGAATGATTACAATCACTTTTTGCAATGTGGTTTGGAAGCCTTTGAGACGGTTAGTGGAGGGAGTATGATGGGAGAGACATCAGACCAAAGACGTCAGAGGTCAGAGTTTTAGAGTTGCCTCGCAACTAGCTTTTTAGGGATGATCCAAAAGATGTATGTTTTTTTGGATCATTTTTTTTTGAGGAAAAATAATAAGAACCCTTTAAAGTCAGGTTTCATGCTTAGTGGAGGCTAATTTTTTAAGCATCTCTTTATAAAATGATTTAAATTTATAATCAACTTATATCTTTTACACTTCTAAACCTTTTTATAAAATAAAAACTATTATATCTAAGCACTTTTGGTGAATAGATGACATTCAATAATCTTTACTTCCGCATCAACTTATTTGAGGCATTTATATCAACAAAATTATTAGCTCGATCAAACTCTAATCCGGTTATTAGTTCGCCTTGCTTGTTAATAAATCCTAGTTTTTTATTTTTTTCCACAATACAATATCCGTTTTTAAAATCTATCACACTATCAAATTGAGGTTCAATTCGCATCTTTCCCGCTCTATCAATAAAGCCTATTTTATTATCCTCCATTTGAACCGCGGCCAATCCTTCACTAAAAAATGAAACTTTTTTAAATTGATAATCAATAACTAAATTTCCATTGGTATCAACAAAGCCCCACTTTTCATCTTTGAGAACATGACACATTCCTTCTTTACAAGCCCCAAAATCTTTAAACTGTAAAGGCACCACTAGCTCCCCTGTAGTATCAATGTAACCGTAGAGATCACCTTTTTTCACTCCTGCGAGTCCTCCGGAAAAAGTAAATCCCTTTTCCCAAATGGGTTCAACAACCCATATTCCTTTTTTATTCATGTAGCCTGTTTTACCATCTTTTTTTATTCGTGCCAATCCATGTGAAAAAGGCTCAATTAATAGGGTATTGGGAAATTGCAGAGACCATTCTCCTTCCTTGTCGAGAAATCCAAGGGTATCTCCTATTTGGGCTGTAGCCAGACCATTTTCATATGGCAGTATAGCATCAAAACCTTCCGCTATAAAATCACCTTTCCTATTAATGATTGCCTTCTTTCGATTTTTAGGAACAATCGCTCGCTCCTCATCAAAACGTACGGGTTCATCAAAAAAAAAGTCAGATTTCTTTCCTGCTTTATCTATAAAAAAATAGGTCGCTCCATAAGTAGCATTGCCCGCACGTGTTCCATTACTACTGACGCAAGCCAAGCCATTTGAATAATTATCTGCATAAGTAAATCCCGCTAAAGCATCAAAGCTTCCATCCGGATGAATAAACATCCATTCGTTATCCTTTAATACAGCGGCCCGCAGGGTAATGTCTTCCCAATTTTTCTCCGATGAAGTTGATTTCTTGATGTTCTTAGAAACATCACTAATGGTTGCCGGTGGGTTTTGTTTCTTAGCATCAGATTTACAAGTCAAAAATGAAAGCCCTATTAAAATCAACAAGAGTGTTTTATATTTCATGCTTTAATATAAGGATAAATGAGATTATGAAATAGAAAGGCATTCATTATAAGTGCCATCTTCTCTGTAATCTCCATAAGCTGTGGTCTGTCGTCTTAAGTCTTAAGTCATTTTTAAAAGTGCTTCCACCCCTGAGCAGTCAAAGTCTTAATGTTCCCACCACTGGTATGCAACTTCACACCTTCTCCCTCTTCGACTACTTCTCCAATAATTTTAATATCGGTAGCAAACTGAATCTTATCAAAATCCGTTGGGTCGATTGTAAATAATAATTCGTAATCCTCTCCTCCACTTAATGCACAAGTGATCGGATCTAATTTAAACTTTATAGCGAGTAGTTCTGCTTCTTGTCTCATGGGGACATTGCCTTCTTCCAGAATAATCCCTACCTCAGAATTTTTCGCAATGTGGAATAGCTCGGACGCTAAGCCATCTGAGATATCGATCATAGAAGTTGGAATCAATTGTTGCTCAGCAAAAAACTGAATAATATCTTTTCTAGCTTCTGGTTTTAATTGTCGGCCTATTATATATTTTTCATCCTCTAAGTCTGGTTTTATTCCAGGATTGGATAGATATAATTGTTTTTCTCTTTCTAATATTTGCAAGCCTAAATAGGCTGACCCTAAATCTCCACTGACGCACAAAATATCTCCGGGTTTTGCTCCATCTCTTTTTACAATTTTCCCTGCATCCGCACTACCAATTGCAGTTACAGAAATAGCTAAGCCTGAAGTTGAGGAAGTAGTGTCACCACCTACTAAATCTATGTTATATACTTTGCAAGCTGCGTAAATTCCTTCATACAATTCTTCCAAGGCTTCTACAGAAAAACGATTTGATAAGGCAACTGATACGGTGATCTGTTTTGGTGTAGCATTCATTGCATAAATGTCGGAAATACTTGCCACCACAACTTTGTAACCTAAATGCTTTAATGGAAAGTACATCAAATCAAAATGAATTTTTTCCATAAACATATCTGTGGAAACCACGGATACTTTATTTTCACCATGTTTGAAAATTGCAGCGTCATCATTTGGACCTAAGAGAGTGGTTGCATTTCTTTTTTGATTCTTTGACAGTAACTTATCAATTAAACCAAATTCTCCTAAGGCTCCTATTTCTGTTCTTTTATCTGAATCTTCTATCATTGTGATTTATTTTGGCTGCAAAAATAAGGAATTTAAACAAAGACATAATCATTTTTTACAAAATTGCACCATTGGCACCTTTCCTCATTGCACATTTCTGTGAATTCATGATTTTTTATCTTCATATACACCTCTTTAATTTCTTTGCCAATCAAAGAAATATCAGATTCACTTATTTCAACAGGTTGTTGAATAATTTTCCCATCTGCATTCTCCTGTATAAAATCTATAGTCCCATCTTTTACCTTCCATGAATTACGATGATCTAAATCAATCAATATTTTATAGAAAACAATCTGCCTCCAATATTCCCCACCCAACTCATTTTTCTTATTTGGCTTTCTATATTTTTCTGTTTTAGATTTTCCAGTTTTATAATCTCTTACAGTTACAAAATCCTTGTAGATATCTACCCGATCAATGTCTCCCTTAATAGGCACTCCTTCATATTGCACATTACTTACTCTCCATTCAGATTCCACGTCAGGGAGCGTTTGCCAATCCTCATTATTCTGATCGAAATATCTTTCTAATAATTCAATCCCATAAGAAGTCAAATCTTCATATTCCATTGCTGTGAAATGGGAAGAAAAGTAATCCATCCCTTCCTTAAAGTATTGGATTAGCATTTCCTTAGTTGGGAAGATTTCTTGTTTTTTAATGTCTATGAAAAATCGATTCAACGCTCGGTGAACTGCATTTCCAAATCCTAGGTATTTTGTTTTCGCGGATGGAACTCTCAAAATAACATCAAAATAGAAAGAGAGTGGGCATTTTATATACTTGTTCATGTTGGTGACACTCAAGACATAGTTCTCTACTACTTTACTTATTAAATTCTCGTCCAATAATTGAATATTAGGTTCCACATACCTCAGCAAGTCTTCATAATATTTGAATACCACTTCTTCTGAAACAAGTGCTGGAAATTCATCAATTTCTGTTTCGGCAGTAAATCTAGATTTTTCCTTTTGCTTTGCTTTTGCGTCTTCCTCCGCGTAGGAAATTTGTAAAAATTTCTTTGCTCTTGTCATCCCTACAAAAAATAACCGTCTTTCATCTTCTTCTGAAACTTCATTATCTGAACTCTTCAATGCAGGTGGATAAGAAAAACTAAATTGATAATTTCTTCTTTGCTTCTCCCAATTATCCTTGCTAGAAGCAATCATAAATACGTATTCAAATTCCAAACCTTTAGCTCCATGTGCGGTCACAAAATTTACCCCATCCTCAGCATGAACAATTTTATTCAAGCTTATCGCTAGATCATTTTCATCCATTCGCTCAACTACTTCAAGTAATTCCCCTAGAGTTATTTTAAAATTCTTGGCTGTTTCATCTTTAATAAAATCAAACAGCGTAGCGATAACTTGCATAGACCAAGTTCGTTGTTCAGATTGCATGATCATTCCAATGATATTCCCAAACTTTAGTATTTTTTCGAATAAAATTTGCAGAGTCATCGTAGATAAATCACTAATCCAATGCTCTAGATTTTCATTGAGTTGTGCAATGCTTTCTGGATTTCTGAATTGCATTGCTTCCACTTCTATCGGATCCGTCATTACCGTTCTCCAATGGGGTTGACTTTTTTCTTTCCAGTTGTATTTACAATTATTGGCAACTTTAGCTGCATCTCTAGAGTCAATTCTGAAGAAACTAAAATGCATCATTTCGAATAAGAGATTTTCTGCCGAGCCTGGATTTTGATGCTCTTGCCAGATGTATTCCAAGACTTTTAAAATATTAATAACTAAGGGTTCCTTGAGAATATTCACTCTTCGTTTTACATTTAATGGAACATTCAGTTTTTCAAAAACGGTTATCAAATTATCTACAACTCTGTGTTTTCTATAGATAATTGCAATTTCACTCAATGGAACGCCAATTCGTTTTAATTCCACTACTTGTCTGACAATATCCGCTTCTTCCTGAGCTACTTTTTTATAGCGAGCTATTTTAGGTGCGGCATTAAAAGTTGCAAATTCACCTTTCGCTATAATCGCTTTATCGATTCCCTCCATTTTTGAAAGTAATCGATCGCCATTTCTTTTGATTAATAAACTTGCGGCATCCAATATGAGTTGGCTACTTCTATAATTATCCGTTAGGACGATCATTTCTGGTTGGTAAGCGGTGTAGAAATCTTCTATATTAGTAAGACTTGCTCCTTGGAATTTAAAGATCGCTTGATCATCATCTCCCACAACAAATAAGTTAGGAAGCTCCCAATAAGAAGCTAAAATATCCAATATACTTTTTTGAGCTCCATTAGTATCTTGAAACTCATCTACTAAGAAATATTGATATCGTTCTTGATAATTTAATAACAAATCTTCGTGCTCATTAAATGCGTTGATCACCCAAAGAATCATGTCCGCGTAATCATAGCGGCCATGTTTTGACATTAACTTTTCAAAATCGGGGAAAGCTTGAGCGGCAGCAATTAACTGTTCATACCGCTTTTTCTTTTTATTATAATCTTTCTTTTTTAATGTGCCTTTCTTGCCATACTTTGAATTCGTTTTGTACAACATCTCCGGATCCACTTCAAGTCGAATGATTGCTTCTTCAATTTCATCTACCACATGTGCAATTGACCATGATTCTTTTTTCATTAAATCAAAAAGACTTTGCAAATTTCTACAATCAGCATATGGGTCTCCATATTTTCTCTTCAATAAATGATCTTGCGGAAAAGACCTGATCAACTCTTGCATAATTTCAATCCGTTCCAAATCCGATACAGGTTGCAGTTCGCGGTAATCCCCAAAGTATTCTAAGTTGTCTTGGATCACTTGATTACAAAATGCATGGAAGGTAAAAATGGGCACATTAAAGGCTTCAGGTCCTATAAAATCTAATAATCGATTCCGCATAGCCACTACTCCTGCTTCTGTAAAAGTCATGCATAATATATTATGCGGCTTTACATCCTGCGTTTTTAAAATTTGACCTATCCGTAATGCCAAAATCTGAGTTTTTCCCGTTCCAGGTCCCGCCACTACCAAAACAGGTCCTTCTGTGTGATCTACGGCTTGTTTTTGCGCAGGGTTTAAAATTTTATAGGCTTCCTCAAAAGCCTTCGTACTTTTATTAGTTGATTGAAACTCCAAAGAAAATTGCATTTATTACACCTTAAATATTGGAAAGAAAATTAGAAAACGAAATTAGTTAAATAGCTGAAATATCCATTCAAGAACATTAAACAATTTTAAAATAGCTATAAAAACAGCAAAGATTAATAGGCGGTATGCCCATACATTTGCTGATTCGTATTTGGAAGCAAACTCTGCAGTGAAATATCCGCCGATAGATTGCCCAACTGCCATCATCAATCCATATTTCCAATGGATCAATCCTTTATAATGAAAAATGGCCATTACCACAAAGGCATAGAATAGGATGATTACAGATTTTAACGCGTTGGCTTTTATGATATCTAATTGACCGACAAAAACTAAAGCCGCAAGCATAAAAATACCCATACCCATTTGTATAAACCCACCATAGAAACCTAGTAATAGAAATACAGGAACCGTAATGTAAAGGGAATACTGTTTAATTTGTTCTGGCTTTTCTAACCATCTTTTCGGGCGCAATAGAATTAGCAAAAAAATCACTATTAGCATGTAAGAGAAAACGCTTTTGAAAGCTTCATTGCTTATATTCACTGCTACGTAAACACCCATCATTGCACCAATGAAAGTACTGATGATTAAATGTTTAGACTCTTTGAAAGTGAATATTTTATTCTTATAAAAATTAGAAGAGGCGAAAGCGGTTTGAAAAGCCACTCCCACTCTATTGGTTCCATTTGCAATGGTAGGAGGCAAACCTAAGACCTCAGAAAAAATTGTTAAAGTAATGGCAGAGCCATTGCCAGCCAGCGTGTTTATGGCGCCTGCAAGTAATCCTCCTATCAAGACAATAATAATTTCGTAGAGCTCCATCTATTCTTCCTCGTCGGAATGTATACTTTGACATAATTCAATGAGTACACCATTGGCAGATTTAGGATGAATAAAACAAACCAATTTATTATCTGCCCCATGTTTGGGTTGCTCATTTAGTAATCGAAAACCTTCTTTAGATAAGCGCTCCATTTCCGCATAAATATCGTCTACATCAAAAGCAATGTGGTGAAGCCCCTCCCCTCTTTTCTCTATGAATTTATGAATCGCACTGTCTTCATTTTCTGCTTCCAACAATTCAATTTTATTAGGACCAGTTTTAAAAAAAGAAGTGGTCACTTTTTCAGATTCGACTGTTTCAAATTTATACGGCAACACGCCTAATAATTTTGTAAAGAGCTCATTAGAAGCTTTTAGATCTTTTACCGCAATGCCGATGTGCTCGATTTTTTTCATAAGACTAAGATAGGGAATTTGGAATAGATTTGAATTACATTACATTCGTCTTTCAAGAATCAATTGTTAACACAATTCGCTTTGGTTCTACTAAAGCATCTCTATAAAAACATTTCCATTTTTGATGCTCTTCTATTCCTTCAATGGTATTTCCATTTTCAATCACTACCCCATTTTCATAAATATAGGCTCCGTAATAAAGGGATTGAAAAGGGATGAAAATGGTCTAAAGATTAATATTTAGCCTTATTTCCTTCTTTTTCCAAATGATTTCGAATGATTTCGAAGCTATACTAAAATTTTTAACACTAAATTTCTTTAGTTCGTTATTACTATTTCAAATTGGTAGGGTTTTGATAATTTTTACAAATGTGAACTTGTGTACCCAACTCACCCCGACCTCCTTCGTCGGCCACCCTTCTTTTACGAAAAGAGAAGCTTCCAAATCTTCACTTTAGTTTGAAATATCAATTACTTTTTCTAAAAGAAAAAGTATTTTTATGGAATTCTAATTTTATTTTTTTACCAATAAAAACAAATGCCAGAACTTCCAGAAGTAAATACCTTTCAGCGCTACTTTGATCAAACTGCCTTAGATCAAAAAATTAATGAGGTGGTGGTGCATGATGATAAAATTATCCGCAACATGAGCGGAGACGAATTCATGGACTTGATGAAGGGAAGAACTTTTACAGGATCTTATCGAAGAGGAAAATACTTATTCGGAATTTTAGATAATGGACATCATGTTTTATTACACTTTGGGATGACAGGTGATTTAGTTTATTATAGTGATCCAATCGACCAACCCAGACATGAACGTTTTGCTTTTCATTTTAGTGATGGGTTTGTTTTAGGTTTTGATTGTCCCAGAAAATTTGCAAGGATTTGCTACCTAGAAAATCTTGACGAATATTTGAAAGAAATCAAACTTGGGGAAGATGCACAACGCATCACAGAAGATTATTTTCTAGCAAAAATAAAAGGAAAAAAAGGAAGTATTAAGGGCTTTCTCTTGAACCAATCTATCTTTGCAGGGATGGGCAATCTTTATGCAGATCAAGTCTGTTTTCAAACCCGAGTTCATCCGGAGTCCGTTTGTGATAAAATTTCGAAAAAGAAACAAAAGGAAATTTTTTCTACTATGCAGGAAGTGCTGAAATCTGCCATTGCGAAAAGTATTGATTACAAGTCTAATGATTTTGATGAGCAATTTTCATGGCGAACAGAAGGTGCAAAAGCACCTAATAAAAGGAGCAAAGTATGTAGCCGAAAGATTGCGGGAAGGACGACTTATTTTGCAAAGGGGTGGCAGAAACTTTATAAATAAATAAAAAAGATTTAAGACTTAAGACTCTTTGCGTTGATACTATCAGTTTATCAAGGACAATAACTAAATTATATTATTTTTATAGCAGGCTTATTTCAGGAGTTTATTTTCAAACTTTTCTAAAAGAATACCTGCGATAAATTATAACATCTAAATATCTTAAGTCTTAAGTCTTTTTACTGTAACATAATTTTCAAATTCTTCTGCGCGCCATTCTTTAAGCGGCAATTAACAAAATAAATACCGCTTGTTAAATTAGATAAATCAATTTCAAAATAATATTTATGAACATTTTTAATCATGATTTGATTGCCACCAACACTTAAAATGCTCAATTTAAAATCAGCATTTAATTTATTTTCTATTTTTAATAGTTTACTTTCTTGAGAAAAGTAAATATCAATTCCTAAAAATATTGGATCTCCAATAGGACTTGACATACAATTAAAAAATTCACTATCACCCTCAATGGGTGAAGATGCTGGACTTGGATCTCTACCTGAAAAAGCGCCATAGTTTGATGGATACTTATATGCTCTAAATATTGAATTATTCAATATTCTATCTCCTTGTTGCAAAATGGTATTGCCTTGTACAGGACTTCTATAATCCCAAACTATGTTTCGATTGTCATCCACTTCAAATAAATGACCGCTTCCACCTTCATTAATGAATACATTGCCATTTGGAAGGTAATGCGCGTTGGAAAGAAAACGAGAACTAAAGTCTTCTAAATTCGGAGCAACATAAACTAAACGAGCGGTATCTGGACCAAAACGATTATTAGAATTTATAAAATAATTTCCATCATTATCCAAATCTGGCTTTAAAGATTCTACTGAAGAATACGAAGGGCCCGGCCTAGAATTCCCATTATTAAAGAAGATAATCTCTCCTTCATGGTCGTAGCCAGCGGGCACCCAATTATTACCGTGTGCGCCAAATAGATAATACTCCTCTGGACCACCTTGCCCGTAAGCTTCTGGATTTCCCCAACGGTACAATAAATCCCCTCCCTTTCCTCGAGCACCTCCGAAAGAGGTTGCCGCTTCCGCTATTGTTGTGCTATGATCAATAATCCATAATTCATTATTATTTCTAGAATTAATTACGATCTCGTCTCGTTCAGGATTATAATCTAGTGCATTGCAATGCCACCAATCCCTAGCGCCTGTATCTGTTAATTTTCTATAATTCAAATTTATCAGTTCTGGATGATCAGCAACGATTCCAAAGTTCATTCTACGATCATCAAAATCCTGAATCAAATGATCTTTCATTCTCCATTCCCAAACTAAATTAAATGTATCCGTGCCGATTAAAGGCTCTATCTCAAATATGGCTTCTAACCAAAGTCCTTCCGGATCAGCCATTTCAGCATTCTTTCCCATTGCAATATAATTCACTCTTTCAATCCTTTCCCAAATCAACATTAATAAATTGCCGTTAGGCAATAATTTAGTATCATGGTGTTGAATAAAGTCATCATCTAGAAAACTGTATTCCCACAGCAAATTATTATCCCAATCAGACAATCGAATTTGCCCACCCGCACTCGTTTGAATGAATGCAGGATTTCCATTCTTTTGGGTTCTTAGAAAATTACCATTTGGTAAAAGGTGAGCCGTCAATCCAGGAATTGCAGTTCCTCCCCATTTGTTAATTAATCTTCCACAATCATCAATTAGATAACTGGTGTCTCCTCTCATTGGTGAGAAAAAAGTATAGCCTTCTTCTGCATCCGTTTGGTTAGTGAAAACACCCATGGTTTGCTGAGCATTTGTGATTGTAAAGGAAAGGATGAAAAGGCAAAGTAGACTAAACTTCATATTGATTATTTTCCAACCAAGATACTGATAAATGATAAGCAGGATTGTCTTTTTATATATAAAATTAAATATTATGGTTGCGTACTCAAGTATCCATATACCTCCCTTCAATCATGAAGAATCAATGGGCCAAGAGCCCATTAGAAAGTAATGCTAACTGACCTGAAATTGTCATCATGAGCGAACGCAGCGAGTCGAAGGATCACATCCACCTTTCCCTACTCACTTCCGCCTTATATAAAATATAATCCCTTAATTTCTCCGCCTTTTCTAATTCAATATATGGAATATTGACATTGCCAGAAGCGGTATGTAATTGTAAACTAGCTAGGTCTCTTCTTCTTTGATAAATATTTTGTTTTAATTCTACATTTTGAACTTTGAATAATTTTAACAAAGTGTCATATTTTCCAATTATCCCAGAATGGACTTGCAATGCTTGATTATCAATTTTCAAACGCCAATTTTTCCAATATAAATAAAGGGAGAAAGCACTGAATAAAAATATACCTATAGGTATCCAAATGGGAAAAGAAAAATCTTCTGGAAATGTATAAGAAATAAAAGAAATCACTCCAGTAAGTATGGTAGGAAGTAGACAATAATAAATCAAAGCCCTTGATAAAAAAAGCTTACTCATTTTATGATTGGTAAACGCTAATTCATCATAAGCGGGATAATACTCTTTTTTCACGATGTCCAATTGATTCTCATATAATCCTGGAACCTGTACGGTTTGTTTAGCCGCAATTTCAGTGGCCGCGGCCTGTTTCAAACTTAGGGTAAACATCCCAAATGCTTTCCTGATGGGATTAGTTTTCCAATTTATTATTTGGATCTTATGATTCATTGCGGCTTGTTCTTTTCGATTAAGCAAGCCTGCAATTATTTTAAAACCTTTATGGGTTTTAAAAAATTTCAAATTGAAATATTTAAGTACGGTTCCAAATAATGAAATAATAAACGTGAAAAATAAAATCACAAAAATCACTCCTGCAGTGTACACTACACCTGAAGTGTAGGCTGATCCATATTCCTCTACTTTGTCAAATAAATCTACATTAAACGCTTCCTCCATATCATCCAAAAAGGATAACACAAAAGCTAATAGAATACCCAAAGTTTTGATATGGTTTTGACTAATTCCAACTTTCAATAAATCAAAAGGATTTAGACTCATTAATAATTCTTGCTTATCCTCTATCACTACAACTTCTTCTCCCAATTCATTAACAACGGTCGTTTCTTTTTTATTCGCAAGTATATATTCTCTTAATTCTTCCGCCTTTTCTTTCTCTAAGGCATTCATGTCAAATTCATTTCCTTTGGATCCAGCTGTATCAATTTTCACCTCAACAACACCTACTAATTGGTGTAGAAAATTTTGCTCAAAATTTACGGTTTGAATTCGATCAAATGGAATGGATGTTTTTGTTTTTGTTATTACTCCTTTTTCAATAATTAAATTTCCGTCTTTTATAAAGAAGTAATATTTAAAAAAAGCGATTAGTGAGTAGATTAATGAAAGCAAGGTTAGCCCACTTATAAAATATAAAAAATACATCCCCTTACTATTACCCTTATTTCCTAGAAGAAATACTATTAAGATAGGCCAAAACTGCCGAAAGAATATTTTTATGAACTTCAGCAAAATAAAAATAATGGCAAAGATAGATTGCCGATTTGGTTCGAATAATGAAAAATCACTCCTCCTCGTCATAAGCTATGGTTTGACCAGTGATGTAATCTTTTATTCGAACGCCTTCTGCTTTAAGCAATCCCGGTATTTTCATATCGCTTTGTGCACCTCCAGCAGTATATACATTTAAAGTACAGAGACCAAACCATTTGGATAGAGGCCCTTCTTTTATTTCACTATGTTGAATTCGATTAAAAGGAATGGTGGTAGTTTTCCGCCAAATCAGCCCCGTCCGATACATGATATCTCTTTGCCTTAATCCAAATGCTTTTACTTTAAATTGTTTATTAACCAAAAAGACACTGATTAAGAATAATACAAACCATACAGCATACATGATATAAGCAATATTCTTTTCGCTTGTCTCATCGAAGGCAAATATCAATAGTAAGGTAATTATTATAAAGGTTATTAGATAAAAAATAATGTGTCCGAAGTACATTACCTTTTTATAATCGGGCATTATCGGTTTTAATTCAACCGTGTTAGCATTTGGTAAAAGTGCTATATCTACTTCTGGATTATCAAATAACATTAATCTATTTTTGCTTCAATAAATAATGGTCAAGCCTTCGGTTCTTTTTTTTCTTCAAGCAAGCTATTTACTTCTTCTTCGACATATTCTAAGAGCTTTCGAGCATCCTTCAATGAATATACATCATCTTTAATTAGCATTAAATACTTTTTCGATTGTTTTAGTGTAATCTTCTGCGAATCACCCTTTGTTGCTACAAATTGAAGCACTTTATTGAAAAAATCGGTTTCATAAAAAGAAGATTGGGCATTCAAAACAAAAAAGCATCTCAATTTTTTACTTTTTAAGGTTAATCTTTCAAATCCCATTCTTTTACAAATCCATCTTAATCGCAAGCCATTAAATAATTCTAGGACGGGTTTTGGTAATCGCCCGAATCTATCTTTTAATTTATTCCCATAAGCTATTAAACTTTCTTCATCTTTAATTTGATCTAATTCTGTGTATAAATTTAAACGCTCTTGAATAATATTAATATAGTCATCTGGAATCAACATTTCTACATCTGCTTCAATATTTACATCTCTAACATATTCTCTTTTCTTGTCTAAGTCTTCTTTAAATAATTCTTTAAATTGAGTTTCTTTTAATTCATGAATGGCTTCTTCTAATATTTTTTGATAGGTTTCAAATCCTATGTCGCTTATGAAGCCACTTTGCTCCCCTCCGAGTAAGTTTCCTGCTCCTCTAATATCTAAATCCTTCATTGCAATGTTAAATCCTGATCCGAGATCAGAAAACTCTTCAAGCGTTTTGATTCTTTTTCTCGCTTCTGGAGTTAATACTGATAAGGGTGGACAGAATAAATAACAAAATGCCTTCTTGTTAGACCGCCCTACTCTACCTCTTAACTGGTGCAAGTCACTCATTCCGAATTGATGTGCATTATTAATAATAATGGTATTGGCATTTGCAATATCCAATCCAGTTTCAATAATATTGGTGCAAACCAAAACATCATATTTTCTTTCTATAAAATCCATCAAGGTGGATTCCAATTTTTTTGACTCCATTTTACCATGAGCCATTGCGATGTCAATGTCTGGACAAAGTCTTCTCAACATAGCTACAATATCTGGTAAGGACTTTACTCTATTATGAACAAAAAATACTTGACCACCTCTATTATATTCATAATAAATGGCATCTTTTATTAAGCTGTCATTAAATATTCTTCTCTCAGTGTGAATAGGTTGACGGTTAGGTGGAGGTGTTCTAATTACGGAAAGGTCTCTTGCTGCCATTAGAGAAAATTGCAATGTCCTGGGAATTGGTGTTGCTGTCAATGTTAATGTATCTACATTGACTTTTAAGTTTCTTAATTTTTCCTTAGCTGCTACTCCAAATTTCTGTTCCTCATCTATTACCAATAAGCCTAAATCTTTAAAGCCAACCTCTTTATTCAAAAGACCATGTGTGCCAATCACGATGTCAATTTTACCTTCTTTTAATTTAGCAAATATTTCCTTTTTCTCTTTTGTAGTTTTAAATCTATTAATAAAGTCAACCGTGACACCGAAACTCTCTAATCTCTCATTAAATGTTTTTGCGTGTTGCAAAGCCAAGATGGTAGTTGGAACTAAAATAGCAACTTGCTTACCACCAATTACTGCCTTGAAGGCAGCTCGCATGGCCACTTCTGTTTTTCCAAATCCTACATCACCACAAACCAACCTATCCATTGGATGTTCTTTTTGCATGTCTTCTTTTACATCATTTGATGCCTTAAATTGATCAGGTGTGTCTTCATAAATGAAGGAAGCTTCCAACTCATTTTGTAAATAACCATCTGGCGGAAATGCAAAACCTTTAGAAGCTTTTCTTTTGGCATAAAGTTTTATTAAATCTTTTGCAATATCTTTGACTTTTCTTTTAGTCTTCGCTTTTAACTTTTTCCATGCGTCCCCTCCTAACTTACTTAAAGCGGGAGCGGTTCCATCTTTACCAGTAAATCTAGAAATCTTGTGCAATGAATTGATACTTACGTAAAGGACATCATTATTTTTATAAATCAATCTTACAGACTCTTGAACATGCCCACTTATATTTATTTTTTCTAAACCAGAATATCGTCCAACTCCGTGATCAATGTGTGTTACAAAATCACCAGGTTTTAGTTCTCGAATCATTTTTAAGTTTAAGGCTTGATCTCTTGTAAAACCTTTCCTTAATTTATATTTGTGGAATCGGTCAAATATCTGATGATCCGTATAGCAAGCTATTTTCAATTCTTGATCTACAAAACCCTCATTAATAGCTTTAGTAATTGGATGAAATTCAACATCCGCTTCCATGTCTTCGAAAATATTGTAGAAACGTTCGACTTGCCGCGGATTGGCTGTGAATAAATAATTCACAAATCCTTTCTCTTGATTTTCTTTTAGATTATCGATTAACAAACTAAAGTTCTTATTGAAAGGAGTTTGAGGGGTTGAGGTGAAGTAAAATTTTTCGTGAAATTCAATGGGTGCATCATTTTTCAAGAATATAGTATGGAATAAATTAATTTCTTCCGTGACCTGTTTTGGGTAAATAAATGCTCGCTCTGCAAATAACTCTTCTAGTTCTACATCTCCTAAACCTTTAATAGATTTTGCGAATTTTTCTGACTTTTCAAAGCAGGATAAAAGTCTATCTAATAAAAATTGATAATCATTTATCCAAACTACCGTGTTTTCTGGAAGTACTTTAAAAAGGGAAATCTTTTGATCTTGCGAAAATTTCGTATTTATGTTTGGTACGATGCTTAGTTTTACAATATTCTTTTTTGACAATTGATTTATAGGATCAAATGTTCGAATGGTTTCTACTTCATCATCAAATAATTCAATTCGGTATGGCCAATCATTACCATATGAGAAAATATCAATTATGCCGCCGCGAATTGAAAACTGTCCAGGCTCAAAAACAAACTCCTCTCTTTCAAAGCCATATTCAACCAAAATTTCAATCATAAAATCTGGATCAATTTCCTCTCCAGTTTGAATTTCAATCTTTTTATCACTGAGCTCTTTGGGATTAACTACTTTTTCGAAGAGCGCTTCTGGATAAGTAACAATGATCTCCGCCTTAGCGTTTGCATTAGCTACTTTATTTACCGTATCCGTTCTTTGTAACACATTATTTTTATCCAACTCTTCGTAAATCATTGGACGTTTAAAAGAGTCAGGAAAAAAGTGAACTGCTTTTTCCTCTAATAGGTTATCAATATTATTTTGAGTGTACGCGGCTTGTTCTTTATCTGAACAAATAACTAAGTGAGTTTGTGGATGAGTATTGTAAAGTGCTGCCAAGACAAAGGAATCCTGTGCTCCGATCATTCCACCTAAATGGAAACACACCGGCTGAGGTTTTTGCAAACCCGCTTTAATTTGTTGGATGCGACTATCCTTTTGGAAAGTATCCAACACTCGAATCAGATTCTCCACGCTGCAAAGATAATTTAATCAATGAAACGAATTAGTAATGATAAAGTTTAATTTGAAATTCTAGAAATAAGAAATAAGACTTAAGTACTAAGACTTAAGACCTCAGAAGAAATTCATTTAAGCATGCCAAGTTGTTACCTTTTAAGTGGTGTAGTGAGGGCAGCAGAAGGTGGCAACTTTGATTGTCGCCTGCATGTGCTCAACATTGTACAACTGGTGTATCCTTTAGCACTTGTATAGAGTTATCATTTTGAGCGAGCGCAGCGACTCGAAGAATTAATTAAATAAAATCCTTACTTGTAATCCACCTCTTGCATTAGTAATCGGATAAGACGTACTCACGTAAGGAGTGGTTTTACTGTAATCAAAGAATAAACTTAATATTAGACTTTCGCTCACTTCATAATCCATTGATGGGCTGAAACGAATTGAATTTACACCTCTGGTAGGAATTGGCTTTGTATCCTCATCTAATAGGTGATTCAAGCTTAAATCATCTCTGAGAGAAAAATCAAATTTCATAATTAAATCTCTACCATCTTGTTTTGCAGCAGGTGTCCCAGGAGTAGTAGGGTTCAGCGTTCCCTTAGGTTTACGTGAACGTTTACGTTTATTTCTTTTTTCCATTCCTGGTAAAAATCCTAAGTAAACATTTTTCAAAGTATATCCAAAGCTTGCGGTATATTCGCTTGACCTCATTTCTCTCAACTCATTATTTGTAAAACTCATGGTCAAGCTTCTTTGCTTTCTCATGTTGATATCAAGCGTCATATCATTTTTAGTCTTTATACTTAAACCTAGTAGGGGACTAAATTCTTCCGTTATGATAATTGCAGGAATTTCTAATTCTGTGTAATAATTGGCAGTGATGTCATTTTGTTTTAATAAGTCATTGGCATTCCAATCTCTATCAGTTATGTAAGAATTAACTTGCAGTCTAGATTTATAGCCATGTGTCAAACTAAAAGTTTGGAAAATATCTTTAAACCATGGCAACTTATTCAACCCATTATAAGTCAATTGCCAATTTGGTCTAGGCAGTACTTTGAAAATATTCCAATCTGCGTCATAGCTATTGATATCTGTCCCAGTATACGCGGCCAAGAAGGACGGCACTAAAACATCCTGTTGTGTTCTTCCAAATCCCTCAGTGTAAGCTGGACCGTCAATATCGTGAACGCCAAATCCAAGGCGATTTGAAATGATAGTTCTATTGGCTTCAAATTCATTAAAAAGCGCTTCGACATTATCCAAACCATCTTTAAATATGGTTTTTAATGCCATGAAGGTAATGTTATAAGATCCAAATCTTCTAAAGTTTTCTTCCCTAAAATCTACATTCAAATTGTCATCAAATCCTTCACTTAATGGGGAGACATTTTTGAAGTATCTTGAATTATCTTCTGACTTATCATATGATCCATTAACCTCGATTCTAAAATCTTTAAATGGCTCTACGGTAATTTTCGCACTCGCTGTGGTTGAATGAGTTTGGAATACTTCTTGATTTAAAAATCTGGAATTAGTAATCCAATCATTTTCTCTAGTTTTTATATCTTCAAACCATTCTTGATCCGGTTGTAATCCAAAGACAAATCCCGTGCCTGGTGCTTTAAAATCTTCTGTTAAACCGAAGAATTGTGGTCTCAATTTAAATCCAGGAACTATCGTAGAGAAATTTTCCTCATAAGTTAAACGCATCTTTCGAATTGCCATAAGTGGACGTATCAGCGCTCTTTCTAAGCCTCCAGGTTCTCTTTCCTTCTTCTCTTTTTTATCTTTCTTAGCCTTTTTATCTTTACCTGCATTCGGATCTATTTTAATAGGGTCTTTTACTTTTTTATCGTCTTTTGTATTTCTAGCTTTTTTGGTGTTCTTAGGTTTCTTTTTCTTATTGATTTTTTTGAGGTAAGGCACTTTTTCGTAAAGTTTTTCAAAATTCAAATCCCCGGTAATTTCTCTTCTTTGATTATTAGAAATTACATTTCCCAAAGAGTCAATATTTAAGGAAGCGCCCGCCCAATTATAAGCTCCAGTATATTTTGCTTTTACGGTCATAAAATCTAAAAGCGGAAAATACTTTAACGGTAGATCGTAAGTCACGGTTACATTTTGAGAATAATTTTTCGGTCTTCCAAAATTCCTCAAATTCTCTTCCCTAAAAGATTTAGATCTAGAATCAAAATTATTAGCATTAATTACCTCTCCAGTATTTAATGGGTTTAGAAATTCTCCTGGAGCAATATCTTCATAATCAAATCCAATTTCATCAACTATGGACTGGTTATTTGCTGAATAATTCAATCTCAATGATTTACTAAAATCCCATTGAAATCCATATCTCCGATCCCAAGTAAATCTATTATCTTTCCACACTTCACCTGCAGGAGCAAACTGATATTGACGAACCCCTTGAACTCTATTAAGTTCTGTTGAAAAACTAAAAGAATTTGGGATTGGATTAAAGTTAAATTCAGTTAATGGTTTTAGTAATTTACTCTTACTTAAATTCTTGAAAGGTTGAATAAATTTAGACCGCGTACTAAAAGAATAATCTATTCCTCCTTTTTCTCTCGTGCTCTGATCTGATTTGATAATGGGATCTCTCCGCTCAGTCTGAGTATAAGCATAAGTGGCACTAAAGTTCGAAATATCCCATGGCATAGGTTTCCCTTTACCTGTTCTCTCTTTTCTAACATTAGTAAAATTCAAACTTTTAATAGTGGTCTTTGTAATGGTTGCATTTCGAATAGAATCTCGATCGGTATCATTAGCCGCATCTCTAATTTTTTCTTTTAAATCTAAATCTCTATCGTTGGGATCAAATCTTGGCGTACTGCTTTCACTTGTAAGTGAAGCATACATTGGCAAACGGATACCCCATTTTTGTGGAAAGAATTTGCCTAATTCGAAAGTTCCTGATAAGTCAAAAGAAAAATCTTCTTTTTGAGATCTATCTGCCAACTTTTGATCTATTGCACCAAAACCAACGGAGCTATAATTCACTGCAGCCCCTATGTCTGCAAAGTCAGCCAACTCTAAATTTAATCTGGCAAGTCCAGCAGCACCACCACGTTCATCCAAGCCAGTCATTCTTAATTCATTAATCCAAACTTCTGTACAGATACTTTCAAAGGAATCATCTGATGGATTTTTAACTCCAATCATAATAGAGCGCACTTGACCGATATTTGGATTTCCGATCACTCTAACAAATTTTGGTAACACTGATTCAGGATCTAATCTCTCATATCTTTGATTGGTGGGAAATCCTGCAGCATTTCTTTCTTTCTTTGTTTCTACAAATAATTGTAATGGTAAATCCACTTCATTTTCAATTCTCCAAACAATTTCAGAAGGGCTTTCTCCAACTAAAGGGTCTGATAAATATAATGGAACTTCATATTCATAATAATTATCTTGGAAGTCTGTTCCCAATCTAATAATGACTGATGCTTCTTCATCTTCTAATGGTCGATTATCAAATTCCTCCGCATGCACAAACATTTTGAGGCGTTTAAATAATCTCATATCAAGATTCACATTTTTATATATAGCTCGTGCACACCCATCGGGGAGGTCGCATACCCGGAGCGAGAGGGATTGTTCATTCTGAAAAAAGTTTGAAAATTGCCCTGGAATATTCTCTCTGGTAATTCCCTCTGGCAAGACATAATTGAAGGGCGTCCTTTGGCCATTTTCTTCAATATTTACCGCATCCACATCAAACAAGGTTGCAGTATTTGGGTCATCCCCTTCGCATAAAGTCTCTGTTATATATTTTCTCCATGAGTTTCTTGTTAGATCAAATTGAGCAAACCGGAAGGTCACTCTTTGATCAAAATCTTTAAAGATCATTCTTATAAACTGAATGTTTCTTAGGTTATTGATTTGCCCAATCGTTTTTCGATCTTGGTAATCAATCGGCACCTTCATTCTGTACCAAATTCTTTTACCAGTTGCAGTGGTAGGTCCTTCAATGCTATCTGTTACGAAATCATTCATTGCCATTCCTCCCAAGCCATCACTTTCAATCGGGATAGCGTATTGGTAATAATTTTCTCCTTCTTCGAACGACTTATCTAAATTTAAATCTTCTGAATCAGGCCTATTGGTATAAGCTTCCACACGATTACTTACCCGATCTTGGTTTGCTGAAATAGGAGAATTATTTTGAGGATGATTAAATCTTCTATATCTCTCTAAAACATCAGCATTATCAGCATTTAATTCAGGGCTATCAAAATATTCAAAATTGTCATTTGCTGGATCTAAAATTAAATCTGTATAAATCGGCTGACCCACATATAGATTTAACCAATCAGCAAAGGCAGCAACTTCGGAAGTATCCCCTTGATCTCTCAATCCATCTAAACCTAAATCTTGTTCCTCTCTTGAAATATTATCGAATGCATTGGTTATAGGTGGAATTCTCGGAACTCTGGTGTAGGCTGTTTGATCAGTAGGTAGATCCTCTCCTTCTCTAGGAAGAGCATTTTCATAAAACTGTCTATTATCTTTTAAAATATCTTCGGAAACCGTACCAAGATGTAAGTAAATAACTCCGTCTTTAGTAATAGGCGTTCCATCAGCTTTATCACCAAAAGGGTTGAGCATCCAAAATTCAATAAACTCAAAGTTATTCGCTTCAAAATCATTGTTGGTAAAATTACGCATAATTCCCGCCCATCTAGATTCTGGGTCTCTTAAGTCTCCTGAAGATGGATCCATTCCAGCTGAAAAATCAGTTCCGTTGGGTTCATCAAAATTGTAGGGTCCTCTTTCACTAGGGTAATAAGTTATGTCAAAAGTTCTAGCATCAAAATTAAAAATGTTTCCTTGTTGAGATTGATTCGGAAATACTTCTCTTGCGTTAATCCTTGCAGTGTAATTATCATTTTGATCAGTATTCACTGCTCGATCAATCGCATACCAATTAATTAATGCTCTGTTCGCACCAGATCTTCTATCGTTGGCTAATTCCGATTCAGGGAAGAGCGGTTCATTATTTATTCCAACTGCATTCTGTGGAATCGATGCTAGCACCCAATTGTTTTGAGGAGTCCGCATATCGAAGCCACTGGCAGCTCCTTCAAAATCATCAATATAAACTGATCCTCCATCATCATCTCCGATATTTATGGCATTAGAGTGACCTGGCCGCAGTATTGCGGTTTCTGCTTCAAAGGTTATATTTGATGGAGCTTTGGTATCTATTAATGGAATCTTATCTACTAACTTTGTTAAGAATGGAGCTTCTTTGGAATAATTTAAATCCAATCCATAGATCTTATTATTAATAGGATCATCCCCTACATTTACTTTTTGTGTAAAAGGGCGTTCAAATAGATGCAAATAAGTACCTCCGATGTTTAAATTTTTTCCGAGAGCATAATCTGCCCTCAGTCCTATCATATTTTTCTTTTGGAAAGAGAACAAATTATTATTCTCGTAACTAATATTAATAGGTGTTCCCGATTGAATATATGATTCATTTAAAATTCTTAATCTTCCAATTCCATAATCAATTTCATAATCCACTCCTTCTTGTAGGACCTGTCCTCCGGCTGTCACTCTAACGGATCCTTGTGGAATATTAAATGCTCCCAAAGATATTTCAGAAGTTACACTGGCCTTATAGGATCCTTTAATTACGAATCTTCCTAATCGACCTTGCTCCCTTGCTCTAGTTATGGTTGAATCATATAATGCTGGAAAATTATATTTTTCTGCAATGGCTGGATCCCCTAATAAATTGTCTAGGGATGTTCCAAATGGTTCAAGCACAGGAAACATCACAGATCCATTTCTTGGATTAATGGTTAGACCTGGAACAAAATCAAAGAACCCATCGGGCTGAGGATCCCCTTGGGCGTTCAGTTTATCTAAATTAAATACTCTCAATAAAGGCTGATCCTCGAATCCTGGTTCTGGTAAAAATCTTTTATCCCCTTGAGCGTTTTCTAAATCCTTGTAGAATATATCCAGTCTAAAATCTTCTTTATTTACCTGAAATGCACCCAATGGATAAACATTTTTCATCATTAAATCCCATTCTGGTAAGTCTACTCTTTGATTTGAACTTTTCAACATTTTAGTATAAAGGACTCTCAAGGAATCTCTAGGAACTTCATTTGAAAACTCCCCTACTTTGTAGGTTCTTCCATCATAATCATATTCGTAAGCAACTCCGAGCACCTCATTAGGTCTCAGTTTTACATTTAATGAAATATATCCTAATTGCTCATGAACGGTAAATTCATTTTGTCTTAACAATCTTGCTCTGTAAGACTTAAAGTCTTTTGGCTGATCAAAGTTATAAGGAGGAGAAGTTAAACCGTTGACTACATTATCCGCAAATCTTAATGTCTGATTTCTTTGGATGGTTGGAAGAATAGAATTGACTTCATTGCTTGGCAGGGTATCTCTCCCAAATATATCTTTTATAGGAGGTCTAGATGGTAACCATCGATTTGGATTATCATTAGTCATTCTTCCCAACTCACCTAAATCTGCCAACGCCACAACTTGACGAATCTCATCATTGTCATTAATTTTTGGGGTAATCCATACCTCAATTTTTTTCAATCTAAAAAGAGAATTTACTAATGGTAATTTCCCTAATGATGGCTCAAAATTTCTCCTGTTGTATTGAGATAAAAAGAAATGTCGGTTTTCATCATATTCATCAATATCGATTTCAAAATCTTGTAACAAAGATCCACCTTGTATTTGAATGTTTTTTCGTTCCGATCTTTGTTGTGATATTAATGCGGTTAGTTTTAAATTGCCAAATTGTAAATCCGTCTTAAATCCGAATAAATTTTGACTTCCTTGAATTAAACTTGACCTTAATGGCAAACTTACATCTCCTGCTGAAATATCCTTGATGATTTCATCTTCAGAAAATTGATCGCTATCGTATTGAAGTTTCAATTTATTTTCAAAATCAAAAGTGGATTGTGTATTGTAATTAAAATTCAAATCCATTTTCTCTCCAATCTTTCCAGTTACATTCATTTGAATATTCATATCAAAATCAAAACCACCTTGCCTTTGTTGTCGGATTGGAAGAATAGGATTTTCAACTTTTTGGTAATCATACCCAAAATTCATATCAATACTTCCTTGCGGTTTAATATCAACTTCAGTTCCTCCAAAAAGACGATCTACTAAACTTTTATTGACATCGATCTTAGCAATCGGATCTATGGCTCCACTTGATTTTTTATTCTTACTAGTAATCCCAGCCAGTTCTTTAAAATAATCTCTTTCTTCTTGTTGGGATCTCCATTCCATATATTCTTCAAAAGTCAAATAAGTTGGAGCTCGGTAAAAATCGTTACCAATTCTTTCCGTAATAATATAATACCCACTTGCGGCATCATATTCTACATCTTGTTTAATGACCTCTGGATCTTGTAAATCGAATGGATTATCTTGTTTCCCTGTAACAAAATCGCCAAAACGTTCCTGCACGGGCACAGTATCTTGAACGGTGTGTTCAATGATAAATGGATTTGCTAAATTTTTGCTGTTAGAGAAGGGGCTATTGGCATAAACTGTCAAAACCAAAACTGAAAAGCAAAAAATGTGTACTAACTCTCTCATTTCTAACCTAATAGGTTCTCACACCCGAATTTGAATTTTTTCATATAAAAGCAATAATGCGACTCAACAGATAACTAACGCAAGAATCTTTATAAGATTATGTCTTTTAACATAAATAATCCATAAAAATGGCTGCAAAGTAACGGTATTTTTTCCTAGGATAATTGCTTGAGGGCCAATTTTATCAAATCTTCAACCGTTTTTATCTCATTATTGGCTTTAATCACTGTAAATATTGCTTTTTGGACTTGAATTTTATTAAAACCAAGGGCAAGAAGTGCCGAACCAGCTTGGTTCATTAAATCTGTATTTTGATTTTGAATAGGCTTTATTTGTTGACTTGGATCATGCTCAACTTTATCTCTAAGATCTAGTATGACTCTTTGTGCAGTTTTCGGACCAACTCCTTTAACTTTTTTGAAGGCAGCCACATTATTATTCACAATTGCTTGAGCAACCTCTGGTGGAGTCATGGAAGAAAGTATAATTCTTGCAGTATTCGGACCGATTCCAGAAACTGAGATTAATAACCTAAATAATTTCCTTTCATTATCCGCAAAAAATCCATACAAAGTGTGGCTGTCCTCCTTCACATATAAATGGGTAAACAGTTGAACCGTATTAAGAGATTCTATTTTTGTATAAGTATTTAAACTGATATTAATGTGGTATCCAACGCCTGAGCCGGTCTCCATTACCACATAGGTTGGATTCTTTTCTGTGATCTTACCTTTTACATATGCAATCATGGTCCAAATTTAAAGCTTTTATTGAATTCAGAGATATCTCTCTTTAATCTTTCCTTTCTTTCCAATCTTTAAATTTATCTTTACGGCATGCATATTTTAATACTTGGAAGCGGAGGCCGAGAACACACTATGGCCTGGAAAATTAAACAAAGCCCTCTTTGTGAAAATATATTTGTTGCCCCTGGAAATGCTGGAACCAATACCATAGCAAAAAACGTGAATATTGGCGTAAATGAATTTGATAAAATAAAAGCACTAGTTATCAAAGAGCAGATTGACTTGGTTATTGTTGGTCCAGAAGTTCCTCTAGTAAATGGAATTTATGATTACCTAAAGGCTGATCCAATCACAGAAAAAGTAGGAATAATTGGACCATCAAAAACTGGGGCGATGTTGGAAGGCAGTAAAGCTTTTGCCAAAGCATTCATGGATGAATTTAATATTCCAACTGCAGCCTATCAAGAATTTAAGTTAAGCCAGCTTGAAGAAGGATACGCATTTATTGACCAAAGCAATATTCCAATTGTCCTGAAAGCTGATGGTTTGGCCGCTGGGAAAGGAGTGCTTATTCTCAATGATAAATCAGAAGCAAAAGAAGAATTAAAAAAAATGTTGGAAGGAAAATTCGGCGATGCAAGTTCAAGTGTAGTGATCGAAGAATTCCTCTCAGGGATTGAATTTTCTGTTTTCGTTCTGACGGATGGGAAGGACTATAAAATTCTGCCAATAGCAAAAGACTATAAAAGAATTGGGGAAGGAGATACTGGTTTAAATACTGGAGGTATGGGAGCGATTTCTCCTGTCCCATTTGTAGACCAAGTATTGATGGAAAAAGTGGAAAAAAGAATCATAGAGCCAACCATAAAAGGACTGCAAAAAAGAGCCTATGATTATATTGGATTTGTCTTTATTGGATTGATAAAAGTAGACAATGAACCTTACGTAATTGAATACAATTGTAGAATGGGCGATCCAGAAACTCAAGTTGTATTACCACGGATTAAAAATGACTTTTTAGAGATGCTGAAAACCACTGTGAATGGCGAACTTTCCAGCATTGAAATAGAAAAAGATAAGCGTTCTGCAAGTGCTGTTATTTTAGTTTCAGGAGGCTATCCCGAGGCTTATGAAAAAGGGAAAGAAATCAATGGTCTAGAAAAAATTGCTAATGGCTTAATGATTCATGCAGGTACAAAAGATAAGGATAATAAAATAGTAAGTAATGGAGGAAGGGTGCTGGCAAGTTTAGCTTTTGGTAATACCTTTCAAGAGGCATTAAAATATTCTTATTCTAATGCAGCCTTGGTTGAATATGAAGGAAAGCATTATAGAAAAGATATTGGTTTTGATCTTTAAATAAGTAATGTGGATATTAAAACTATTGCATCTTTAATTAAAGCTGAAATTATCCATGCGGGCAAGCTGGAATTTGAAATTAATCAAATAATTTTAGATAGTCGAAAAATAATTTTTCCAAGCCAAAGCATTTTTTTTGCCATTAATGGCGAACGTCATAATGCGCACGACTATCTCATTCAAGTATATGAACAAGGTCTCAGAAATTTTGTGGTCAGTGAAGCTCCAAACTTAGAAAATTTTCCAGATTGTTCGATTTTGCTTGTTCCTGATACTGTAGTCGCATTACAGCAATTAGCAAAGGCCCACAGGGATCAATTTGCTCTACCTATAATCGGTATTACCGGTAGTAATGGAAAAACCACAGTTAAAGAATGGTTATTTCAATTACTTCAAGACGACTATAATATTGTGCGATCGCCAAGAAGTTATAATTCACAAGTGGGTGTTCCATTGTCTGTCTTCGCCATTACTCAAAATCACGATTTAGGTATTTTTGAAGCTGGCATTTCTAAGCCAAATGAAATGCAAAAAATAGCTCCAATAATATCACCGACTATAGGAATTTTTACCAATATTGGAGATGCGCACAATGAAGGTTTTAAGAATTTAGCCGAGAAAATAGATGAAAAATTAGTTTTGTTTAATACTTGCCTATCCATTATTTATTGTGCTGATATTAATGCCGTTCATCAATCAATCCTTAATCGATTTTCAGAAAAAAAACTGATCACTTGGGCTTATACTGAGGATGCCGTTTATCAAATTTCCAATATTGATGATCGAGTAATACTTTTCAAAAAAGCAGCTGAAGAGTGGTCATTTATTTTCCCTTTTCACGATCAGGCTTCAAAAGAAAATTTAATTCATACGATTATTTTTTTATTAGAAAGAGGATATGCAGTTTCTACAATTCAAGAAAGACTGAATGGTCTTTTCAAATTAGATATGCGTATGGATATCAAAGAAGGCATCAACGGATGTACCATAATTAATGATGCCTATAACTTTGATTTAGCGGCATTAAAAATTGTGCTTTCTCAATTGGAAAATGAGGATCAATTATTGAAAAAAACAGTGATCATTTCAGACATTTTAGAGCATAAAAATGATTCTAAAATTTACAGTAAAATTGCCCATCATTTAAATACCAAAAATATTACAAAAGTAATTGGTATCGGCACAGCTATTAAACAAATTTCTCCACATTTAGATCCAACTATTAAAGTCGATTTCTATCAGAGTGCGGATCAATTTTTAGACCAACAAAGTCAACAAAATTTTAAAAATGAATTGATCCTTTTGAAAGGCGCTAGACCATTTGGTTTTGAAAAAATTAGTGCTTTTTTAAGTAAAAAATCTCATCATACCATTTTAGAAATTGATTTGGATGCAATAGGTAGTAATCTGAAATACTTTAATAGTTTAATAAAACCTACCACTAAAATAATGGCCATGATTAAAGCCTCCGCTTATGGCAGCGGTAGTTTAGAATTGGCAAAATATCTCAGTTTTCAAAAAGTAGATTATTTAGGCGTTGCCAATGCGGATGAAGGAGTGGAATTAAGAAAGGCTGGCATCCAATTACCAATATTAGTTTTAAATCCTGAAAAAGATATTATTGATGTAATGCTAAACTATAGGCTTGAACCAGAGATTTATTCTTTAGATCTTTTAAAAAGTGTTGAGCGCTTTCTCACAAAAAATAATGTAAAGATGGGTGTTCACCTTAATTTAAATACAGGTATGAATCGGCTAGGATTCGATGAAGTAGATGGAGAAGAGTTGTTGAAGGTAATATTAGAGAGTGATCAATTATACATTCAATCAATTTTTTCACATTTAGCCTCCAGTGAAAAAGAGGAAGATGATGATAAAAGTTTAGCTCAAATTCGTGCTTTTGAGGAGCGAAGTGCTCAAATCATTGAAGTCTTGACTCGCAACAAAGGTTATCAACCTATACGTCATATTTTAAATTCTAGTGGAATTATCAGATTTACAAAATATCAATATGAAATGGTTCGTTTGGGAATTGGATTATATGGAATTGGTGGTTCGGAAGAGTCATTCAATCATTTAACTAAAGTGCATACTTTAAAAGCTAAAATATTACAAATTAGAGACTTAAGTGCAAACACTGGGATTGGGTATAACTTTAAAGGGAAAACGTTAAAACCAAGTAAAATTGCTACAGTGGGGATTGGCTACGCTGATGGAATAATTCGACAATGTGGAAACGGAAACTTCCATTTTTGGGTTAATAAGCAAAAAGCGCCAATAATTGGGAACGTGAGTATGGACATGACAACCATCGATATTAGCAAAATTGAGGGTGTAAAAGTGGGTGATGATGTAGTCATTTTTGATAATAATGATAGTTTGGAAGCCCTTTCGAAAGCATGTAATACTATATCCTATGAGATCTTATCCCGGATTTCGAACCGAGTAAAGCGTGTTTTTTACCAAGAATAGCCATTTTTGATATAAAATGAGCAATTGTGAAATAATAATTGTGGTTTTAATCCATTAAGTTGATTAAATTCGCACACATTTTTAAAGAAATAGAAAAATGAAAATAGTAAGTTTAATACTAATTACCTTTTGTGCCCTAATGTTAAATGCACAAACTGACCCTGTCCTTTTTACAGTAAATGGTCAAGATGTCCCACTTTCGGAATTTGAATATATCTACAACAAGAATAATGGCGATAATGCGGATTATTCTAAAGCTTCCGTAGATGAATATTTAGACCTTTATACTAAATTCAAATTGAAAGTCCAGCGAGCTAAGGATATGAAGTTGGATACTATAAGTGCTTTACAAACTGAACTAGAAGGTTATAAAAAGCAATTGTCAAATTCCTATTTAGTAGATAAAGAAGTGACTGAAAAATTAAGTAAGGAAGTCTACGAAAGGTCATTAAAAGATGTCCAATTTTCTCACATTTTAGTTCAAGTTAAAGCGAATACTACCGATGAGGATTTAGCTAGATTTAAGAAAATTGCAGATGACATATATGCTAGAATACAAAAAGGAGAATCATTTGAAGAATTAGCTGAAACGGAATCAGATGATACTAACAGTAATAAAAATAGCGGTCTCGTTGGATTTGTAACGGCAATGTTACCTAATGGATTTTATGAATTGGAAACTACCTTGTATTCCACCAAGGAAGGAGAAGTAGCTCCTCCAGTAAGATCACCTATCGGTTTCCATATTGTTAAAGTAAATAAAATTAGGGATGCTGTAGGAAAGATGGAGGTAGCGCATATTTTAATTCGTAAAAAAACAGGAAGTGAAGGTAAATTAGAAAAAACTCAAATTAACAAAGCATTATCCTTTTTAAAGGATGGTGGAAATTGGGAACAAGCAGTAAAAGATTTTTCAGAAGACAAGAAAACCGTTGGTAAATCTGGATATATTGGTGAATTAAAAATTGGTCAATATGAAGAAGCGTTTGAAAATGCTGCTTACGCATTAAAAAATGATGAAGACATTTCTGAACCCATAGAAACTCGAATTGGCTATCATATCATTAAAAGAATTAAAGGAGAGGAACAACCTACTTACGCTCAATCAAAGAAAAAACTGCAAGCGCAGATTTCGAAAGACAAAAGACTAGATATTGTTAAAAGAGAAATTATCGATCGAATTAAAGAAGAAGGAAACTTTAAACTTTCTGAACCAGCCTTAGCAAAAATAAAGGCAGATTTAAATGAAGATTTTTTTACTTATAAATGGGCTCCTAAAGATATGGCAGAAGAGAATCTGTTTAGTATTGGAGGTAAAGATTATAGCAATGATGACTTTTTAGGATTTTTGAAAAAGAACGCAAGAAAAAGATTATTAGGAAGACGAGGTGGTTTAGATAAAGCATTCGCTGGTTTGTTTGAAGAATTTGTCGATGAGAAAGCGATTAAATATGAGGAAACGAAACTGAGTGAAAAGTATCCTGAATTCAGAAACTTAATGCGGGAATACGAAGAAGGGGTATTATTATTTGAAGCAACAAAAATGATGGTTTGGGATAAAGCTTCAACGGATACTGCGGGCTTGAAAGCATTTCACTTAAAAAATCAAAATAATTATAAATGGAATGAAAGAGCTGTTGTTTATACCATTAATATAAATACCGACAATGAAAAAATTGCTAAAAAAGCAATGAAGAAGATTAAGAAATTACCAGTTAGTGAAATAGCTCCAAAATTAAATAGCTCAACTAATAATTTAGTTTCTTATTCAAAAGCCACAGTTGAAAAAAATAATCTTTCAGATAAGAATTTAAGCTGGTCTAAGAATTCAGTAACTGAAATGATTAAAGATGAAGAAAAGAAATCTTATAATTTTAAAAAGCTGGAATCAATTCTTCCCGGACAAAATAAAACATTAGGAGAGGCGCGAGGTTATGTGATTGCTGATTACCAAGACTATTTAGAAAAAGAATGGATAAATGAATTAAAAGCTGCATATCCTATTGTAATCAATAAAGAGGTCTTAAACGCATTGATTAAAAAATAGCTAGTTATGGCTATTAGAAGCTGTTTCATATTATTGTGCATTATTTTGATTGGTGCTTGCAAGGATCAACAAAATTCTGATGAGGCATTTATTGATGATAAATTACTCGTTGAGGTTTTTGAACACAAATTGCATGAGTCTGATCTAGCTGGTCTTTACCCAATGAATGCATCCTCTTCTGATAGCAGTCAATTTAGAGTTGTATTTTCAGAAAGATGGTTAAGAGATAAGTTGGTTTTGCATGAAGCGGAGCAGCATATTCCCGAAGATTTAGATATTGACAAGTTGGTACATAATTACCGTTCTTCCTTAATTCGGCATAGTTATGAACAGCAATTAGTTGCAGAATTGATGGATACTAGTGTAAGTGAGCAAGAATTAACAGAATATTATGAAAAAAATAAAGAACAATATCAACTAGAGACTCCAATCATTCGTTGTCTATTTATAAAAGGAGAAGAAACTGATTTTGATTTAAATAAATTAAATAAGCTTTGGCGAAGCAATGATGAGGACGACAAAGCAGAATTATTGCGATATTGTGAAGCCAATGCCGACATGTATTTATTAGATGACGATGTTTGGTACAGTTTAGAAGAGATCAGTTCTTTATTTCCGTTTGAGGTTTTGACGATTAATAATTTTCGCCAAAAACAAAGATTGAATTTCAAATATCTAGAAGACAGATATTTATTTAGAATTATTGAAATTATTTCAAAAAAGGAAACAGCTCCATTAAGCTTTATTTATGAGCGAGCGAAAAGAGTAGTGCTACACCAGAAAGAATTGAAATTTTTGGAAGAGCTTAAAGAATCGCTTTATGATAAAGAAATTAATGGAAATAATATTAAAACATATTTTGAATGAAAGTATTATTTAAACTAATAGGTATAATTGGGATGTTTGGAATTTTCCAAACTCCAATACTCGCGCAAGAATTAGTAGATAAGGTGGTTGCTCAAGTGGGTAGTGAATTGGTCCTATTATCAGATGTGGAAGATAGATTTGCCTTAATGAAAGAAAGGCAACCTGACATACCGAAAGAGGGAAAATGTTCCATCATGGAAAGTTTAATGGCCACAAAATTGATGGTTAACCAAGCTATCCTAGATAGTGTATTGGTTTCTGATGTAGAAATAGAAGGTCAAATAGATGCAAGACTAGATCGAATACTAACTTACATGGGAGGTGATGAAAGTCAGTTTGAAGAATTTTATGGTAAAACGGTTGCAGAGATGCGCCAAGATGAGCGGGCTCCAATGAAAGAACAATTATTGGCAGATAGAATGAGAGGAACTATTCTATCTAGAGTTACCATTACGCCTTCAGAAGTTATAGACTTTTATAATTCTGTCCCCGTAGATAGTTTACCTTACTATAATTCAGAAGTGGAATTAAGTGAGATTGTATACAAGCCAGAAATCAATGAAGAAGAAAGGGAAAGAACAATTGAAAAGGCTGAAGGTGTAAGAGCAAAAATTCTTGCAGGTGAAAGTTTTGAGGAAATGGCAGGCATTTATTCAGATGAGCCTGGAGCTGCACAAAGTAAAGGGGATTTGGGATGGCAGAAAAGAGGAAATTTAGTGCCTGAGTTTGAAGCTGCTGCATACCGATTAGATGAGAATGAAATATCAGAAATTGTAGAAACGGAATTTGGTTTTCACCTCATTAAAATGTTGGAACGAAGAGGAAATGCAATTCATGTAAGACATATTTTATTTACTCCAGAAATAACCGGGCAAGACTTAGTAAATGCAGAAGAGTTTTGTGAAGGAATAAGACAGAAAATAGTTAAAGACAGTATGTCTTTTGGTTTAGCGGTTAAGAGATACTCTGAAGAAAAACAGCAGAGTTATCACAATGGTGGTAGAATGGTGAATCCTAAAACTGGAAATACCTTTTTTGAGATTGGAGATTTAGAAACAGACATATACTTCTCTATTGATACCATGGAAGTTGGAGATGTTTCTGGTCCAATACAATTTAGAGATCAACGAGGAAAAATTCTCTATAGAATTATACATTTACAATCTAGAACCTTACCTCATAGAGCCAATTTAAAGGAAGATTATAATAAGATTCAAACCGTAGCTAAGCAAAGTAAGGAAAACGAATACTTCAGTAACTGGATTTCTGGAAAGGTGAAGGACACTTACATTGAGCTAGAAGATCGATATAGTTTCTGTCCAAATTTGGAGGTTTGGAAAAGTAGTATGAAGCAATAATAGGCTGGTTGACTTTGTTAATCTATTGCTTTATTATCTGCTGAGTAAACCTTTTCCTATTTTGAATGACTTCAATGAAGTAGACCCCAGCAGGGTAGTTATGAAGTTTGATTTTTTGTTCTCCAATTACATTCTCCTCTTGGTGCAATTTAGTACCATGAATGTCAAACAATCGAATGGAGTACTTTATATTTTCTAATGGCTCAATAATTATAAAATCTGACGTTGGATTGGGAGAAATCCTAGCCAGAGGTTCACTTTTCACAGTACTTATTTCGTCAAGGCTTGTGAACAAATAACCTCCTTCACAATTCGTGTTATAACAGCCATTAGAATCTAGTTTCATAATAAATCCTTTTCTGTCTCTTTCTTGAGTTAACGTGTCTATTATGAATGAAACATTTCCTGAGACGATAATCCCCCCATCCAAATCCATTGTTATATTTGATGGTCTTAATCGATTTGAATTGGATGGAAATTTAAAAGGATGTAACTTCTTCCGCCATTCCATTTTTCCATTTTCATCAAATTTTAATACCACCGCTATTCTGGCATTATCGTAAATATCAATTATTGTTGATTGAGAAAATAAAACATATATTTCTCCAATATCAGATTGAGTTATATCAATTAGGGAATATGAGGTATCAGGTACAGCAGTTGATGGTCTTGGATGGGTGCTAAACCAATCAAATGCGGTGTCTCTTACTAACTCGCTATCAGATGTTAGTTCGTAGAATTTAATGACATTACCATCACGTTGTACAAAACTAGTTGCAGTATCAATTTGGGTAACAACAAGCCGATTCCCATTTGATAAATTCCTCTGAAATGCAAACGTACCTTCAGCAGTAAAGTCACCCAAGTATTTGTCATGTAAAATGGTGCCGTCATAATGTATTCTAGCAGAATGGAACCATCCATAATTAGTGCTCGTTGAATTTTCAGGCCAACGGTAGTACAATATATTGAACGTTGAATCTGGGTTGGCATTAAAGCTAATTACATTCGCTACTTTATCTGGAAAAATAGTATTGTAATTATGAACATTCAGAATTTCTCCATCTTGGTTGAAATGAACTATAGTGGGTACAAAGTTAAAATCTGAGGGAATAGAAACCCCAGAAAAAACAAAACTCGAATCATTAAATTGTTGAAAATAGAATGGAAACGGAACGGAAGTTGCGTGTTCATCTAAAATTTTATTAAAAATTAATTCTCCAGTATGGTAATTAATTTTAGAGAAGGCGGCGCCTCTTCTATCTCTGAAAATTACATTACTCAAGGAATATAAAAAGCTATCAACAAGAATATTCTCTTGAAAACTCGCTGGGACGTCGTATTTGATATCCTCTCCTAGATAAGTATAGTCAGCCAAGAATGATACTTCCCATATTTGTTCGAAGTCAGAATTTACACGGACATATTTAATGACGGATTCTGCAGCAGTGTCAGAAAAAGTACTTATTTGATAGAGATAGCCATCTGGTAAAGGATTGATTCTAGAAATATCATCATCCTTTATCCCAATAGCTTCTGTGCCCCCTGAGCCAAAATCCAAAGTTTTGAAAAAAGACTCTTGCCCGAATAAGGAAAGTGGTAAAAAACAAATAAAGATTAGTATTGGTTTCATAAAACAAATCTACTGCTTTATAATTTGTTGCGTAAACTTCCTTCGTCCTTGAATAATCTCTAGAAAATATACTCCTGAAGAGTAGTTATGAACGTTGATTTGCTGCTTTTCAATTACATGCTTCATTTGGAATAAATTAATGCCATTGACATCAAATAATCGAAAGGAATACTTTTCATTTTCTAACGGACTAATATTGATGAAATCTGATGTGGGATTAGGAGAAATATTTGCTAATGGTTCATACTTAATCGTAGCAATCTCATCAGTACTTGTAAACAAATATCCACCCTCACAATTTGTATTATAACAACCGTTAGAGTCTAGTTTCATGATGAAAGCGGTTCTAGTTTCTTCATTTGTTATTGTATCGATAAGAGTGGATACGTTGCCAGAAACGAGTACTCCTCCATCAGTATCCATGCTTATATTTATTGGATTAAGCCTATTTATATTATTCTCAAATTCGAAAGAACTATACCTTTTTCTCCATTGCATTTCCCCATGCTTATTGATCTTGACCACCATTGGCTCAGCTCTATTGTCTTGTGAATTTAAAGGAGCACTGTAAGCAAATAAAATGAAAATACTACCATCTGTAGACTTTGTTATATCAATTAATGATAAGACGGTGTCTGCAACTGCTGAAGATGGTCTGGGAAAAGTAGAAAAATTATCAAATACGGTATCTTTAACTATATTACTGAACTCATCTAATTCGTAGAATTTAGTTACAGCCCCTGTAAATTGAACAAAGCTTGTTGCAGTGTCCAATTGTGTGACTATCAATCTATTTCCATTTTCTAACTTTCTTTCGAAAGCCCATACTCCGTCCAAAGTATGATCACCCAAGAAAGTCTCCCTTACTATAGTTCCATTTTTATTTAATTCAGCATTATGCAGCCATCCTGAGCTACTAGATTCCCCATCCCATTTATAATAAATAAGGTTGAATGTGGAATCAGTAATAGTTGTGAAATCAATAACTACCGCAGGACTATCAGGGAAAATTTGAGGGAATTCCTGAACTCCAATTACATCGGCGTCAAAGCTTATTTCTACAATAGCCGGAACTAAATGAAACATACTTTTCACAGATACTCCACTGAAAACAAAAGTAGAATCTGTATTCTGTTGAAAGTAAAAAGGGCGTGCAATATGACTTTCAAATTCATTTATTACCCTATTAAAAACAAGTTCTCCTGTATGATGATTTATTTTAGTAAGTGAAGTGCCTCTTCTGTCTATAAATACGAGGTTGGTAAGGGAATACAAAAAGCTATCAATTATAATATTCTCTTGAATATTTGCAGGCACATTATATTTTACCTCTTCTCCTTCATACAAATAATCTGCTAGAAACGTCACTTCCCAAATCACATTAAAATCTCGATCAATCTTTACATACTTGTGGACAATTTCTGCATCTAAACCATCACTTACTGTATTCATTTGATAAATGTAACTATCCTCGAAAGCATGTATCCGCATAATCTTCTCATCTTTTATTCCAGTGCCTGTATTGCCACCTTCACCAAACTCAAAGGCTTTGAAAAAAGATTCTTGCCCGAATAAGGAAAGTGGTAAAAAACAAATAAAGATTAGTATTGGTTTCATAAAACGAATCTACTGCTTTATAATTTGTTGCGTAAACTTCCTCCGCCCTTGAATAATCTCTAGAAAATATACTCCTGAAGAGTAGTTATGAATATTGGTTTGCTGCTTTTCAATTACATTCTCCATTTGGAGTAAATTAATACCATTAACATCAAATAATCGAAAGGAATACTTTTCATTTTCAAGCGGACTAATATTGATGAAATCGGATGTGGGATTAGGAGAAATATTTGCTAATGGTTCATTCTTAATCATAGCAATCTCATCAGTACTTGTAAACAAATATCCACCCTCACAATTGGTATTGTAACATCCATTTGAATCTAATTTCATGATAAAGGCTGTTCTAGTTCTATCCCCAGTAATACTATCCAAAAAAGT